>Ga0334885_1000181_pt1 | contig 116529 bp, 99 predicted proteins | sample GraSluR1_MG_8_FD_207233 | JGI IMG/M metagenome (GOLD analysis project Ga0334885, IMG submission 207233) | Sludge microbial communities from methane-producing bioreactor in Wageningen University, Netherlands - Granular Sludge_31_05-R1 | ecosystem: Engineered > Bioreactor > Anaerobic >...
CTTGGTGGCGGCGAAGCCGCCACCAAGCCCCCCCCTCTCCAAACATTATGAATAGCCTGTCATTTCGACCGCCTGCCTGAATGACGCAGTCAGGCAGGAAGGGAGACCACGAAGTAGCAGCGAAGCTAAATCTTTAAAAGGTTTACCGGACACTACTGATTTTTTTTGAAATCGTTTGCTGATTTATCTGAGGGTAACGAATTAGTATCACGACTTAACGATTATCAAGATGTCTTCTTTGTGTATACTCTGAATAAAACGCCTTAACTTTTTTGACCTACTGCAGACTGATTAGCTACTTCTGAGGTAACTGTTTGTCTGCTGAAGAGAGCTACACCACAGATAACCTTAAGGTACAGAAAAACAAGCGGATGTGTTTGTTGCTTGTGTGGGTAATAGGAGTTTATGGAACTTACAATAGGAGGCCGCCCACTAGGGCCTTTTTGATGTAACAAGTGAATTGAATTCCCATTTCAGGCTAAAGATATTTGAGTAGCGCGAGAACCCAACGCTGCCCACGTTGGTAAGGGCATAATCCAGCGATATCCCTTTGAATCGGATACCAAGCCCAAGGTTGGGCTGTACTATTAGGGCAGTTTTATCGTCGAACTCGGTTACCCGTTGCAGGTTGTTTACTCCGGCCCTAACAAATATCAAATCGATATATCCAACCTCAATGCCTAGGCGTGGTTCAATGCTGGCAAACGATGTGCTTAGTGGAGTGTTACGCTCCCCATCGAAAAAAAGAGCACCGTTGAACTCTGCCGTTAAGTTAATATCATCGGTAATGCCAAATGTGCGGGCAACGCCTAGCGTTAGCTGCGGTAGCGTAATCTCGAAATTGTTGTCGGGGGCACGGTTAAAGGTGCTATCGCCAATGGTAATCTCCAGCTCATCGGAGTTGAAACTCCAGATATTTATGGTTGTGCTCACATCCCTAAAGTTTGCTCCGAATTGCCACCCGTTGCGTTGGTATTGGGCAGCCACATCAACACCAAATCCCCAGGCATTGGCAAACTTGCCCACATTGCGATAGATGATTTTGGCGTTGCCGCCAACGGTAAGCCCCTCGATGGGCAACCTGCGGGCGTACGAGAGGAGAAAGGCGTAATCGGCCACGGAAAATAGCTTTAGCCTGTCGTAGCTGAAGTTGCCATCGGAGTCAATTAGGTCGGTGGTGTTTGGGATATCATCCACCCCAAAGCGAATGGCAGTGAAGGCCAGCGCCGATAGCGTGTCGGGTTTATGGGCAAAGCCCAGATGGTTGTAGCTGGCCATGCCGGCAAAGTAGCTGGCGTGCATGGCGCCCAACTCGTAGGTGTTTTGTATGCCTGTAAGCCCTGCCGGATTCCAGTAGGCCGCCTCCACATCGGAGCTGGTGGCCACACCCGTGTTGCCCATGGCCAACCATTTTGCCCCCACACCGATATTCAGAAAATCGTTGCTGTACTTGGCTGTTTGGGCAAAGGAGAGAGTGCAGACAAGTTGAATCAAAGCTGCTATGGAGAGAAATCGTTTCATTAAAAGCAGATTAGCCTTTCAACTACTTCTAAATGTTGTGTTAACTCAACAAAGTAATTAGTTTCGCTATGGCTGGGGATGAAAAAATCATCTGGATATCTTATGGTTACACCAAATTCGGATAGCTCTTTAAGATCAATATCATTAAATGAATTGTTGTCAACACTGGAACATTCGGCTAAAAGATAATCGAGATCGTGAGTTCTAGGAAAGTCAACCCCTTTGTATGTGAGGAAAACTTTTAGATATTGCTCAACGTCAACCGATGCAAGGTACTGGCAAACTGCCAAATCCTCGTTAGCCCTAAAAATCCACTTTTCAATATAGTCATTTATATCTTGGTTCATAAGGTAACCCCTTCGCGCATAATCGTTTTAATAATATGCCCAGGTATCAGTTTTTTACTTTTTAGTTCCTCCTCGCTTTGTATCAAAATATCACTACGTATTCCACTGACTAGTAACTTTTTTCGAATGGAAGTTCGTACAGAGATTTTTTCACGAATTGATATAGAGTTTGGCACAACAACTAGCAAGTCGTAATCGCTTTGCTCGTCAGCATCGTTTCTGGCGCGAGAGCCAAAAAGTAGTATTCTTGAAAAAGTTAATGCTTCCTTAACTTTTTTCTTAACTAGTGTGCTTATAGCATCCATAACACCTCTAAATTAGCTTAGCTCAAAGTTACAACATAATTGCAAAAAGGAGGTGAAAAACAGTTTTGATGACCCACTTTTTGTTATCTGTCTTCCAAATAACTTACTTTTACCCTAATTATTGCACTAAATCATCGATACTATGAGCCTCCCCAATCCGCTAAAGCATATACCCAATAGCCTAACGCTAGCCAATCTTCTCCTTGGTTGTTTGTCAATTGTTTCAGCGTTTGAGGGTAACCTGCTGCTGGCCGGGTACCTAATTATTTTTGCTGCTGTTTTCGATTTTCTCGATGGTTTCTCGGCTCGCCTGCTCAAGGCATACTCCCCTATGGGCAAGGAACTCGATTCCCTTTCCGATTTGGTTAGCTTTGGCGTGGCGCCATCGGTAATTGTTTTTCATCTTTTAAAAGATGCGTTGGGCACTAGTGCTGCTGGCGGTTTTACCGGTGGGCAGGTACTGCTGGCCATTCCATTCTTAATTGCGGTGTTCTCGGCTTTGCGATTGGCCAAGTTCAATATCGATACGCGGCAAGCCACCTCGTTTATTGGGCTGCCTACCCCAGCCAATGCGCTCTTTATTGTGGGAATTGTGCTTGGGCTAAACAGCTCGCGTAGCGATTGGTTTGATTTTTTTACTAACTCGCCAGTTGCAATAATCGTTATGGTGCTGGTGCTATCAGCCTTGTTGGTGTCGCCAATTCCTATGTTCTCGCTAAAGATTAAGCGAGGTTATTTTAAAGATACCTGGCGGCAACAAATTCTGCTGTTTGTGTCAGTACCAACCATTTTTTTCTTCAAACAGGCCTCATTGTTAATTGTTATGCTATTATACATACTGTTGTCGGTATTAACATGGCGTAAAACCTCAGCGGAGGGTTAGGTTTTAGGTGATATTGGTATAAAAAGAAGCGATGCAGAGGGCTACCCTGCATCGCTTCTTGGTAGACTTGGATGGCGGAATGTTAATTTTTAACCACCCTCAGAGTTTTTAATTCCTGCCCATTCTGCATAATGCGGACAAAGTAGATTGCGGAACTCATGTCGCTGAATGAAATTTGAGTTGGATTCTCGATAATCTCTCCGCTTTTAACTGCCCGACCATTTATATCGAATACCGCGTAGTGCATATTGGTGATCTCACCAATAATCTCGATGTTTATGTGATCATGCGTAGGGTTTGGATAGGCCGAGATGGTAAAGTCAAGGTTTGGGATTTCCTTTACAGATGTTAGCCCCAGCCTACCTTGTTGGAATCCCTGTGTGATGATGTAGTCACCAGTTTTTAGGGTTTCCGTAGCCACCTCGCCAAGGCTCCAGCTGATGGAGCCAGCGGACCCCTGGTGGTATGCACCACCAGAGACCACTGCTTGTAATTCTTGCGCCATCATCACTTGCGAAGAAGTAAGGGTTAACCCTAATCCGAGTACGATATTTAGAAACCTTTTTATCATAACCTTTCTTTTTTAATAAGGGGTTGCCAGCGATACAAGAACGAAGGTAAGTTTGATATGCCCAGGTTCAACAATGTAACTACTATATCTATCAACGGGGAATTCATCGCTGAGATTAGGAAAGCCTTCCTTCTCAATAAGTAGGTTGTAATTTGAGGATTCAGGAACACCTAAGAATGTAACCTCACCTTGCTGTTCGTTAAAGTCAGGATCGCTTGTGTATTTTACCGAATGGTATAGCTCGTTTCCAAACGTTACCTTGGCATCGTTAAGTGGTTTATCCTCATCGTTTGTAACTAGTATTGTTACTTTATACTCCGTTGGGAAGTTATCAAGTCTAATAGTTACTGTTTGATCGGGTGCTCCAGTAATACTAATAGTTCCTGTTTTTGTTGGGTATATCATATATGTATCAATGGAGTATTCCCACTCACCTGCAGTTACACCATATATTGTTGCAATGCCATTGTAAAGGTACCCGTAAAGATAGTCCTCCCCATTAGTAATGCTTACCTCAACTTCTTGTTCAGCTAAAGGCAACCCATCTGGGTCAAGAACAATTATGGTGATTTTTGGGTTTTCTGTCATAGTTACGTTAACGTACTGAACGGCTGGGGTTTCGGTAACTGTTATATTGCCGCTAGTGGTTTCGTAACCGTCTGAATAGGATTCAACCATATATTCATAATCGCCTGGGGATAGGTAGAAGGATGCTTTACCATCGGGACGAGTGTATTCATTACTATTGTCAACTGATACGTTCACCTCGTTAACAGGCTGACCATATTGGTTTGTTATGATAAATACTACTTTTGGAGTAGTGGTCTTTACTAGCTGAACATCTATGGTTTGATCGCCCATAAGAGTATATTCATAGTAAACCTCATCTTCATACCCTTCGGCCTCAATGCGAATCTCCATATAGCCATCGGCTAGGAGCAGGTTATGGGTGCTAAGCGGGCCACTTGTTATTGGAGTTTGAGCCCCCTGAGGCCAAACGGTAACCAATGCATTGAGCGGTGCTTCTAAGTCATCGGTTACGTTAATTGTAAGTTTGGTTGCCCTAAGGGTTTTGAACTCCTTGGCCACACCGTATCCTGTAAGCTTATCGCCATTGGTGGCAAAAGCCAATGCTTTGTATATGGTGTTTGGTGAGAGATTATAAATAGTAACACTGCTAAGATCTTCTTCCGAATCAACAGTAACAATTCCACCATCGGAGGGGTTAAGCGAGGCAGCAGCGGCGAGCGTGGGTTGTTGCATCGACGATTTGTAGTACAATATCCCCATGGTAGTTATCTTCGAGCTACCTTGGTCTACAATCGAACCTCCAATATTTGCCGATGTTTGTTGAATGTTGGTTATTAGGTTGGTTGCAACTTTGGGCTTAGTTGCAAGCGTTGTTGCAACGTAAGTTCCTTGCTCCGAGATGGAGAACAGCTCGTTAGGTTCGTAGTTCACATCTAACCCAGAAACGCTAAAGCCGATGGGCAATGCATTTTTGCTTGGTGATGGCTTAACGTACACATCGGTGCGCTCAGGTACCACGGTAAACACATCGTACGTGCCAGTGCTTTTTGTTGTGGTTCGTCCCGAGATGGCAAATCCTCCCTTGGTCTTTGTGGTGGTTTCCTCAACAAATACTTGGGTTAAACTTGGGGTAACGGTAAATATATCTGCTTCACCTTCTTTGGTGGTTGTTCGGCCCGAGATGGCAAAGCCACCCTTGGTTTTGGTGGTGGGTTCGTCAACATAAATTTGGGTGAGCTCTGGGGTTACCGTAAGTATCTCCTGGGTTCCCTTGGTGGTTGTTTTGCCGCTAATGGCAAATGCGCCCTTCGTTTTGGCTCCACCTGTTTCATCTATAAGGATCTCAACACCATTCTCGTAAACGGCAAAAACGGTTTCGCCCTTAGAGTTTTTCACTTGGAAAATGGGAACCTCTTCGCTGTTGGTGCCATCGGATACAACTTGCAATGTTCCGCTGATTGTTGCGTTTCCTCCATCGCCCTCAATGGTTTTGCTTGAGAAAGCAAAGTTGGCATAGGGTACTGAGAGCAGCTGGGTTACACCCATGGTTTGGTAGCTACTTCCACCGTTCAGGTCGAGTTCAACCTTTAGGTAGTAGTTTGCAGTAGACCAGTTGATTGCTGAGTAGTCACCACTTTTCGATTTGCCTTGCCCCAGTATTACGTTTACAAGGCCAAATTCATTGGTAGTGGGGGTGAATGTTTCGGAGTAAACCGAGGTGCCGGAAGAACTTCCTTGCAGGACGCTAAGTTGTAGCCCTATCTGCTGATTGGCCACAACCTCGCCCGTTGAATTCCGTATTACAGCTTGGTAGTTCATTCCCAACGGAGCTTGTGCCATGGTTGCCAATGTGCACAAACCCGAAAAGAGTAAGGTGAGTAGGGTTCTTTTCATAGTTATAAAGGTTAGGTTAATAATAAATTCTTTTGAGTTTGGCTAGTATTTCGTCTGGTTTAATGCATATGCAGCATCTTAATAATCAGATTGTAGCAATACCAAATATACATCAAAAAAAGAACCAAATGCCAACAATTCTTGAATTGGTTTGTAAAAAAAATGAAAGCGTAGCCATTTATGTTGAATCTGATTTTGGGATTGTCAGGTTCTAGTAGGCTCTTACGTGTGGGGCTAACCAATAAAACTTATCGGTTTTATAAATTTAAAAGTTTGCCCTTACCCCGATTACAATTTGATCGTCTATTTGTTCGTAGCCTTCCATCCAGCTGTTCATCTCGTTACGAAGGATCTCTTTCTGCTCTTCCATTGGTAGGTGGTGAATCGATAGTAGATATTCCTTGAAGTTCTTCTTCATGAACTTCCGCCCGTTTGGCCCCCCAAACTGATCGATGTACCCATCTGAGAATAGGTAGAAAGTATCGCCGGGTTGGAGCTGTATCTCGGTGCGCTGAAAAGGAATGTCTTGCTTAACGTATGCCCCAATTGGCATCTTGTCGGGTTTGTACTCGGTTAGCTCACCATTTCTGATAAATACAAGCGGGTTATTTGCTCCTGAGAACTCAAGCTTCATGGTTTTTAGGTCGATGGATGCGAGAGCCATATCCATTCCATCCTTTCGTTCCTCCCTGTCGCCTTCCCTTAGCCCTTGGCTTAGGGTGCTTATTACATATTGGCGCAATAGATTGAGGATGGAGTCGGCGTGGTTTATATCTAGCTTGGCCACAATCTCGTTGAGGAAAGAGGTGCCCAGCATGCTCATGAATGCTCCTGGGACTCCGTGCCCAGTACAGTCGGCAGCTATGAATATAAGCCTTTTCTGCTTCTCGAAATGGTGTACCCAGTAAAAATCGCCGCTTACAATGTCCTTAGGGGCAAAGTAGATAAAGTAATCGAACAATTTGCATGTTTGCTTGTCGGGTAGCACGGCGGTTTGTATACGCTTAGCGTACCTAATGGAGTCGGTGATGGAGATATTCTGCTGCTCAATCTTTTTGTTCTTCTCCACAACCTCAGCGGTTCGTTCCTTCACAATGGCCTCTAGTTTTCGGTTGTCTTCCTGTAGCTTGCGGGTATACCAGGCTATGGTTAGGCGAATGATAATGAATGCCCCAGCAACGTATATAAGGTATGCCCACCAGGTTAAGTACCATGGTGGTAGTATTTTGAATTCGAAAATTGCCTCCTGACTAACAACCCCATAGATGTTTTTTGACCTCACGTGGAATAGGTATGTACTACCCGATAGGTTGGTGTAGTTACGGAAATCTTTATCTTCCCATGCTGACCACCCATTATCGAAACCCTCAAGGTACGACTGGTATAGCGTTTCACCCTCCGACTCGAAGTATGGAGAACTAAAGGTGAACGTGATGCTGTTGTGCCTGTTTGCAATCGGACTGTGAAAATCTAACTTGTTGTCTGCGGAGCTAAAAAGGGTAAGTCCACCTGCTCCTCTGTAAACGGTTGAATCGTATCCCACCTTCACCGTTCGAATAAGGGTTTTGAATGTCCTCCTGAAATCTTTCTCGGTATTCCGGTTGTGAACATATAGCCCTTCCTGCCCTCCAATAAATGTCAACTCGTTGTGTGCTGAGCCCGAAGCAATAGTCATTGAGGGGATTAACCTAAGGGCACTTGTGTCAATTCGCCAGTCGCTATCAGCTCTGTAGGCTAGCGCAGCCAGCGTAGCATTTTGCTGTTCGAACGATACCAGTGCTGAGGTGTCGGTGAGGGTGAAGAAATTTTTGATTTTTCTATCCTTGGGCTTGAAGTGATTGTTTAGGCTAGAGCTGGTGAAGGAGTTAGCCTGATCATTGAGCTGGAATACCTCTCCTTTTGCAACAAAATGTATTTTATTCTGAAATGTAAAGAAATCGCCGTTAAGCTGGGCAGCTAGATTTGGCAGCGGCATAGCTTTCCCATTGCTGCTTACTAATTTGGCGCCCGATAGGGTGTTGCACCAAAGGTTTCCGTTAGTGTCCTCAACAATTCTTGTAACCGTTGTGTCGGCCAATGCAAATACGGCGGGGTCGAGGATAAACCGATTTCCCTGTTGGCTTAGCTTGCGTATTCCCCTTGAGGATGCCACATATATTACCTCGGGGCTTATCTTGGATTGTAGCAACTGGTATGTTTCGATTCCAAGGTTAAACGGGTATGCTTTTTTACCTTTAATTTCGTATATATCGCGAACGCTAGCTGCAATAAGTTTACTCTGGTTGTTATGTTTGTAGTTAATCATGGAGTATACTTCTTCGCCAAAAATCCCTTCAACCTGAATAAACTGGGAAGTCTTGCTGTAGTTCTGTTCAAGCAACGAAACTCCGTACATTGTTGAAGCGTAGTACCTATTGTCGTACCAAACCACGTTGTAAACAGTTCCCTTTAGCCCCAGCTCATCGGAGAAGTAACGTATGGGGGATCCAATGTTAACCGCAGATATTCCGTTTGTTAACGTTAACCACAATACACCCGGGTGAATTGACGAATGGAAAAGGTTGGTTACAATCTCTGTGGGTAACCCTGTGTCCTTGTTAATGTGGGTAACTATTTCGCCGTTTCGATTTATTACATATAATCCGTCGAGCCGAGTTGCAAAGGCAAAGTGATTTTCGTCAACCACTACTCCTGCATATATTTGCTTATCAATAAGAATGTTTTGGGTTTGCTGGGCTCTGGAGTTAAAGCTAAATTTCGATATTTCGCCCGATTCTGTGTTAAGAAGCGACAAGCCCTCCCCTGCGCTGGCAATTAGAAGAGTATTGGTGCTCCATGGTAGGATGGAAAAGATATCGTTTTGGGCAAATTGTTTGCCCCCTTTAACCAGTTTTAACTCATTATCCTCTAGCACGTGCAGCCCACTTTCGTAGTTATCAACGTAAAGCTTATCGTTAACCTGAAAACTCCAAAAGCTGTTCTCGGGCAAATTAATGCTGCTAATGCTGTTGCTGTTGGTGTTGTATACAAATATTCGTGGAAGGGTGCAGAAAAATATCTTGTCCTCGAATGCATATGTTTTCCAAACCCTGTTAACGCCAATGCTATCGCCCACAAGAGGCCTAAGCGATTCGTACATAATTTGTCCCTGATCATCGGAGGTGAGACGGCCAAAGTCATCGGTTCCCCCAACGTATATTATGCCATCGGAGCCTGTGGCAAGCGAAAAGATATACGTTTGACCTGGAACGCTTATTCGTTTCCAGCTTCTTCCATCGTATTCTAAAATATATTCGGAATTGCCAAAATACATCACTCCACGCTCATCCTGAGTAATAGACCAATTTGCCTCTGATGCGTTGTACGTTTTATGCGAATAGTTTTGAAGTATGGGAATACCCGTTGAGTTTACCTGCGAGAATGCTGGCTGGTAAGTAAGTATAGCGGCAGTTACTATCGAAATTACTGTTCTAGGGATATAACTTTTCATCGTAAATAGAATTATAATACAATTTTAAGCAAATTTTTGCATTATTACATCGATTAGGTTTCTAAATAGTTATACTTAATTGCTAAACTATTTCAAGGAATGGATGGTTAGCCGTTGAAATTTGGTTTTGCGTGGTTGTAATAATTTTCTGTTAACTATTTTTGTTGCTAAACCTATGTTGATAAAAATGAATATGAACAGTTATAAGCGGCTAACTCTCACTCGAATTGTAATAGCGGTTGTAATTCTAACCTCCATATTTGCCAATCTTCAGCGAAAGATGTGGACGTGGGAAGATCGAATTATTCAGTGGGACGTTAAGTCGTACTACGCATATTTGCCCGCTGCTATTATTCATGGCGATTTATCGTTGGAGTTTACCAAGTCCGATCCCGATAAGTACATAAAAAACTACTGGCCCGGCACGGCGCCCAACAGGGCAAAAGTAATTGTTACCAGCATGGGGATGGCTTTCCTGTATCTACCCTTTTTCTTTATTGCCCATGTCTGGGCATTGCTGGGTGGGTATGAAGCCGATGGCTACTCTTTACCTTATTTAGTGATGATTCAATTCTCGGTACTACCATACCTGCTGCTGGGGTTAGTGCTTTTGCGGAAAATTTTGTTAAAATATTTTTCGGAGATAGCCACTGCACTTGCCTTGGCGGGTGTTGGGTTGGGGACAAATCTGTTTTATTACTCCAATGCCGAGGGTGCCATGTCACACGGGTTTAGCTTTGCGCTGTACGCAGCCCTCTTGTACCTAACCATAAAATGGTGGGCAAAGCCAACGCTTGGCAAGACTGTATTGGTTGGTTTGCTATTGGGATTAATCGTTCTTATCCGTCCTACAAATATTGTGGTACTGCTTGTTTTCGGATTTTATGGCGTAACAACCCTCAAGGGTGTTGGAGAGCGCATACTTTTCTTTATCAAAAAATGGAATTATGTGCTAGTTATTGGCCTTTGCGCTCTGCTGGTTTGGGCGCCACAGCTGGTTTACTGGAAATGGCTTACAGGGGACTGGTTTTACTACTCCTATGGCGATAACGCTAATTTTTTTTGGACTAATCCACAGTTTATTAATGGGTTGTTTAGCTACCGGAAGGGCTGGTTTGTTTACACGCCCATCATGATTTTTGCCGTTTTGGGATTAATACAAACCTACAGGAAACATCGAGAGTTTTTTACCCCAGTGGCATTGTTTCTGATTGTAAACCTGTACGTGGTTTTTTCGTGGTGGAACTGGTGGTATGGCGGTGGTTTCGGTCAGCGTGCTTTAATAGAGTCGTATGCTGTTCTGGCATTTCCTATGGCCGCTTTTATTGATGCTGGCGTTTCGGGTGCCCGATGGAAGCGGATTGCCACCATCTCTACCATAATGCTATTCACTGCCCAGGGCCTATTTATGAATATTCAGTACTACTCTGGAGTAATACATTGGGATTCGATGACCAAGGAGGCTTACTGGAAATCTTTGTTCAGATCTACAAAACATCCAAATCTAAATCGTTACCTGCAACGATTAGACTATGAATTTGCGCGTAAGGGTATTTATATACCCGAGAAAAAGCCCAGCACTTTTGTTGCCGAGGCTGCGGCTTGCGATATGGAAACGATAGATGCAACGGGCGCACGGTTCCTTTCTGTAGATGGATCGCTGGAGCTACATAACGCCAAACAGCAAACCAGTAGGTACTCCCGATCGGGCAGCCATTCGGTTGTGGTTAATAGCGACACTCCGTTTGCCCTAAACCATAGAATTAGCGTTAAACCAGGCGATCAGCTGGAGTTTGAGATTTGGCGACACTCCAAATCGTCGCACGAGGCGGCTCTAATCATGTCTGCGCAGGATGCAAATAATTTTTACAAAAAATCCGATCGCAAGATTAGCTCCGAGGGCGACTGGGATCAGCTGGTGTACACACTGGTAGTCCCCAAGGATTATCCCGACAGCTTGCTTGTGGTATATGTTTGGAGCCCCAAGCGTGAAACCGCTTTCTTTGATGACTATTCGGTAAAAAGGATGACAGCAGAACAGCAAAATGAAAGCAATTGAAAAGAATTCCCCATACATAGTATGGATTACGAGCTTAGTTTTGTTGGTTGTTTTTTCTGTGCTAGCCTTTGCCAGCTTAACACCTCAGCAAGTTTCGGTTTACTTCAATTCCGACACCTTTTACTTGGCCTCCATTTTTCGCGATGTATTTGTTGATGGGAGTGGGTTAGAGGGTTGGAACCTTAATGCGGCACCCAATTTTTTTCCCGATTTCTTTATTTTTTCGTTAATAAATTCAGTAATCTCCAACATAAGGTTAGCTTATCTGGTTTTCAGCCTTATTCAGGTGGTGCTAATTGCATTGCTATTCGACGCAATTCTATTGCAGGTCGACAAAAGGATTACATTCCATCATTTGGCCATATCTAATGTGTTCTTAATTCTCTTCCCTTTATCGACCCTTATCTCCGGCGATTTTATTTTCACCTTTCACCTATTCAGCTTAAGCTATCACACGGGGGCGTTTGTTATGGCGTTGCTGGGCTTGTTGTTGTCTTTAAGGATTTTAAATCGATATTCAATAGCTTTAACTATTGCTTTGGGGCTTGTTGTTCTAGTCGGAACGTTTAACGACAAGCTTTTTATACCAACTTTTGTTTTCCCCCTTTTATTATGGCTAGTTTTTGCTTTTTCTCGGACTAAGGTTAAGGTTTTGGCTTCGACCGTTGTTACCGTGTTGGTTTCGTCAGCTTTAGGTTTGATGCTCTTCGATGGGGTTAGGAATTTGGGTTATGTGCATTTTATCGACACTGGTTGGAAAATGTTCAACTTCAGCAATGTGGCTTCATCGTTCCAAGTGGCAGGCGAGCAAACCCTTAGGTACATCACAAGAGGTCATGCTAGCGGTTGGGTGGTAATTATTTCCATTTTGGTATTTGGATTCCTTACAGCTAAGGTTTTTGGTTTGGCTCGTTCAATTGTCAAAGCCCAAAGGGAAAAATCTACATATGATTTTTCTACCGCCCAAGCATTCACCCTTTTTGTTTGGGCCAATATTCCCATTGTTTGGTTAACACCAATTCTCAATGGTAGCTATGTAAGCCCAGCCATTCTTAGGTTTAATATCCATGCATATTACATGGCAGTGCTTTGCGTTGGGTATATCGTTTTTTTACTCATCAGCAGTAAAAAGTATATAGCAATCATATCCTATTCGTTGATGGTTGGTGCTGCGGTTTTAGGATTTGCACTTTGGATATTAAATGCTGAGAGTTATTCGCTTAGTACGGTCACCTCGTATTACCCCAAAAGGGTTGAGGCTATTGATGATTTTGTGCGGGAAACGGGCGTTAAGTATGGCATTTCGGAGTACTGGAGCGCCAAATCATCAACCATGCTATCAAAGGAGGATGCTAGGATATACCATGTTCACCCAAACCTTCGGATTTGGTACCATGTTACCAATAAAAACTGGTACTACAAGGGTGGTAGAGGTAAACATGGCAACCCTAGTTTCGAGATGATTGTAATGAATGGGTTCGACTCTACAAGGGTTTCTAACATTCTCGGGCCTCCATTGCTGGTTAAAAAATATCCAGAGGCTAATGTCGAGATTTGGCAGGTTCGCGAATTTGAGTTCGACCCCCAAACGCAGCTGCCTAGCCTTGTTGAATAGCGTTACTTCTGCTCATTAATTCGATCGATAATGTAGATTGGCCTTCCTTTCACCTCGTTAAAGATGTAACCAATGTACTCGCCAATTATACCAATTACGATAAAAAGTAGCGAGAAACCAAGGCTAATAAGAACCACTATGGTGGTGTAGCCCGAGAAGGGTTCGCCCAAAAATTTCATCACCACGGAGTAGATGGCAACTACAAAGCTAAACCCACCAAAGAGTAGCCCAATGGCAAGGCCAAGCCTTAGCGGGATATGCGAGAAGGTGGCAATGGCCGACAACGAGAAGAAGAATAACCGCGTTAGCGAGTACTTGCTTTGCCCGGCAGCCCTGTTTGGTGCAACAAACGGAATGGATGCCTTTTTAAATCCAACCGATTGAATTAGGCCACGGAGGAAACGAGTTCTCTCTGGGTATTCCGTTGTAACCACTTCTGCCACTCGTTTCGAAATCATAAAAAAGTCAGAAACGTTGGGTTCAATTTGGCCGTGCGATAGCTTGTTGAAGATCCAGTAGAATAAACCCGAGGTGAGTCGTTTGCGAAGCCCGCCATCGGCCCTGTGGTTCCTAACCATGGTTACCACTTCGTAGCCCTCTTTGGCTTTGCCAACCATTTGCTCAATGCAGCTGGGCGGATGCTGTAGGTCGGAGTCCATACATATTACAAAATCGCCCTGGGCATGCTCAAGGCCTGCCAGCATGGCCGCCTCATGTCCAAAGTTGCGGCTAAAATGAATGGCTCTGGTGTTCGTGTTCGCGCTCACAAGGTTGTCAATTATCTCGCCCGACTTATCGCTGCTCCCATCGTTTACGAAGATCACCTCGAAGGTGTAATCCTTTAGCTGCTCTAAGGTATTTGACAGGTCATCCCAAAACATTGGAATTACCGGTTCCTCGTTGTAAACCGAAACAATAGCTGAAAACTTGTAGCCCATAGCGGTGTGTTTGGGATCAATGGTATTACAAAGATTGCGATAAAACCCAACGATTTCAAATAATGCCTATATTTGTTTTTAAAATTATTTACATGCGGCAAGGTTTTCTGAACTCCAAAAGATTATTGCTTATTGGCAAAAGGCATAAGTTTATTTCGTTTGTTGCATTTTTCTTGCTGCTAGTAGTTTTTGGGTACATTGCCCAGCTAAACCAACCTCCGCAATCAACGCACCTATGGCGTCAATCCGACTGCGCCTCGCTGGCGCTTAACTACTACCAGCATGGGATGGAACTTTTTAAACCACAGATTCACAACCTACACGCCGATGGTCATACCACAGGCTATGCCACTTCGGAGTGCCCATACCTTTACTACACGGTTGCTGCATTTTATAAGATATTTGGCCCCAGCCATTGGGTTTATCGTATAGTATGGTCCATAATTGTATTGCTTGGTTTTTTTGCAACATATCGGTTTTTTCTGTCTTTTCTCGAGTCAAAGATTATATCTTTTCTAGGTGCAACAATTATTCTAATATCACCGGTAATAATTTTCTATGGCAATAGCTTTTTGCCCGATGTGCCTGCCTTTATGTTGGTGCTTGTTGGCTGGATGTTTTTTGCGCGGTGGCAAAAGCACAACCAGATACGTACCCCTTGGCTTGTGGCCATCCTTTTTATGCTAGGCGGATTGCTTAAGGTTACCGCGTTGATAAGCTTTTTTGCGCTGGCAGGAGTATGGTTTCTTGAGCTGCTGGGGGTTAGGCTGGGGGAGAACGGCAAACCTATATTTAAGCATCGATGGAGTTCGTTGGTTCCTTTTGTGGTAACTTTTGCGATTGTTGTGGCTTGGTACGTGTGGGCTTGGCACTACAATGCCGAGCACAGCACCAAGTATTTCTCAATGCGTACCTGCCCCATTTGGAACGTTAGCTCATGCTGTAACTGCGGAATTGCCGATATCCTTCGTCAGGTGAATGAGCTGTGGCTGCCTCATCTGTTCAGTAAGCCTGTACTAATTCTGCTGCTGATTTGCATTGTGCTGGTTGGCTATTACTATAGGTTTGCCAATAGGTTTTTGCTTGCAATCACAGCATTTACCTTTCTGGGAACATCCCTATACATCGCTATTTGGTTTGCAGCCTTTTTCGATCACGATTACTACTTCATTAATCTCTACATTTTCCCAATCTTCCTAATGCTAACAGCCCTTGATGTTGTTAGCAAGAGATTTCCCCGCGTATTTAGCTCACGCTATTTTTTGCTTCTGCTCGTTGCCTTTGCCGTTTACGGAACACATTACACCTACATGAAGCAAAGGTTAAGGTACAAGGGTTGGATGAATTACGAGCATCGGCAGTTTGCCGATATTCGGGAGGCAGCAAGTTTTATTGCTGATTTGGGCATTGAGCCCGAGGATAAAATCATTAGCATTCCCGACCGAACACCCGACTACACCCTATATCTTTTAAACCGAAAAGGGTGGACCTTGTATGGCGATCAGGCGGTGGATAGCCTTTCGCTTGCCAAGAGGATTGAGGGGGGAGCCAAATTTCTTTTTGTTACCAACTACAGCCAAACCGTTCAAGAGCGCCCCTACATAAAACCATTTTTAAACCAGCCCATAGGCGAGCTGAATGGTCTTCGGATTTATAGAATAGATGGGCAGCCTCATTCCAAGGTTCTTACACAAAGGATAGATACAGTTTTCCACCTGAAATGCAATGCCGAAACTATTGCTCAGGGCGATTTGCTAGCAACCAGCAACCCATCCCACCTTGCTAAGGGGTCTGAAAATTTGACAGTAGACATCTCGCTATCGGGCAGCCAGTCGTTACTTGTTGATAGTAGTAATCCCTTTGGATTTACAATTGAGGTTCCAGTACAACCGAATACTAGTGTAGAAGTTAGCGTTTGGCGAAACTCTATGTATGGTGTGGGCGAGCTGGTTGTATCGGGTAAACGATCATCCAAGTTTTACCAGTCCAAAGGAACGGGTGAGGTAGATCTCGAAACGGGTTGGGAGTTGATATCTACCTCAATACCCATATCTCCCGATTTTAAGGAGAAGCACCTTGTGGTTTACGTTTGGAATCCACATGGCCAGCCTGCACATTTCGATGACTTGGAGATTCTCGTAACCCAGAATACCCATACAGTAACTTCACGAAGGTATGTATCAGAATAAGCTTGTTGCCGTAGTAATTCCCAGCTACAACGAGGCTAAGAATATTGCCTCAGTAATTTCGGGCATTCCAAAATTTGTAGATCACATTGTGGTGGTTGACGACGCCAGCAAGGACAACACCGCCGAGGTGGTTAGAAACCTTAGCAACGATAACAAACGACTTGTTTTGCTGCAAAATAGCAAAAACTTAGGTTGTGGTGGAGCATTAGCTACAGGTTATAAATGGGCCATCGTAAACAGTATTGACATTGCCGTGCGCATGGATGGCGATGGGCAAATGGATGCCAACGATATTGAACGATTGGTTGAACCCATTGCCAACGGCGAGGTTGATTACACCAAGGCCAACCGGCTGTTCTCGGGCGAGGCTTACGAAAAAATCCCCAAGGTTAGGTTTTATGGCAATGCAATCCTCTCGCTGCTTACCAAAATCGCCTCGGGCTACTGGCATATTGCCGACTCACAAAGCGGCTTCTCAGCCATTGGTAAGCATGCGCTACAAACGGTGAACTGGGACAAGATGTACAAGCGCTACGGCAACCCTAACGATGTGCTTATCCTACTCAACATCTTCAACTTTCGCGTTCGCGATGTGATAACCCAGCCCATTTACAACGTGGGCGAGAAAAGCACAATGCGGGTTCGAAAGGTTATATTCACCATCTCGTGGCTTTTGATGAAAAGGTTTTTCTTCCGCCTACGCGAGAAATACATCATCCGCGATTTTCACCCGCTGGTGTTTTTCTATTTCTTTGGATTTTTATTGCAGCTGACCAGCATTCCGCTTTTTGTGAGGTATGTGTTCTACTGGATTGCCTACGATCATATCCCCAAGGTAAACTTTTTGGCTTGGATGTTTGCCGTAATCATGGGGGTGCAGTTTATCCTTTTCGCCATGTGGTTCGATATGGACAGCAATAAACACCTACGGTAGCCCATGCGCAAGTGGTTTTTCAATATCCTTATATACCTCTCTTTGATATTCCTTATGGTTTATCTTTTTCGGTACAGCTATGTCGACCTAAAAGGGGTACGTTTTAACTTTTGGTATTTGAGCCTTTCCTGCATTCTGCTGTGGATGGGTTTTGTTGCCTCGGCACTGGCGTGGCGCAAATGTTTAGTGTTACATAATATCCCCATAAGCGGAGCAAAAGCTATTGCATCACACGGACTATCGGTGTTTGCCAAGTTTATTCCTGGCAAGGTGTGGGTTGTGCTGGGTAGGGCCTCGAAAGTATCTTCGGAAGGAGTTTCGCTAAAAGCTGCATCGTACGCATCGCTAAAGGAGCAGCTGGCATACGTTTGGCTTGGTTTAGCCCTGGGGTCATTTTTCCTGCTTTTCCAAAATGAGAATTGGGAGCTGTTGCTTATCGTATTTACCCTATTCCTTGGGCTTACCGTTTTTAACCTATCCGATTGGTTCCGCCGACTGGTAGCGTTGGCCTACAAAAAGATCACTAAGCGTGGGTTTGATATCCCCAGAATTTCGCCAAAGGAAATATTAGCACTTGCTGGTAGCATTGCAATATACTGGGTGCTGTGGAGTGTGGGGTTTTGGCTTTTCACCAAGTCCATTATTGCAGATATTTCTCCTTGTGTGGCCTTGGCATTTCCACTATCGGTAACCCTTGGCCTGCTGGCCATAATTGTACCCGGAGGGCTTGGCGTTAGGGAAGGTGTTATGGTGGTTGGGCTAACCGCTATGGGTATTCCAATAGATGTGGCCGCAACCATATCCCTTGCCGCAAGGCTTTGGTTTTTGTCTGGCGAAGTTTTTATCTTTTTATTGGGCTTGTCCGTTAATCCCAGATTAGTCATTAGGAGTTCTGCGAACTAATGACTTAGCTGGGTTTAACCCCGATTTAGAAAAACTAAATTTGTAAGCATTTATGATTGCAAATTTTTTAGTTTTTCTTAATCGATTTGTCAAATTAAAACCCAAATAATCAATGCATAAGCTGTGTCTTTTTCTAATGACCGCCATTAGAAAAAGAATCGCTAATGACAAATTTGGGTTAATGTGTCGCAAAAGCAAACCCTACAAAAAAAGGGGGAACGCTGATGCTCCCCCTTATAGTATTTTGGCCAGTATCTAATTTAAACGGTATAGCTTTTGGGCATCCCCTCGTACTTTTGAACTAGCTCAGGCTTTCCGCAGAACTCGAAGCTGTGGTTCATATGGTCGCGCTCATCGAGGCTGATGCGCCTGAACACATCGGCCCAGGTGTCAACATCGGCGTAGCTTTTTACCAACTCGTTGGTTAGCTTCTGCTCTTCCCACTGGGGGGTGTCAGCTACAAGCTTGGCGTAAACCAGCTCTGCGTGGTTTTCAAACTCGGCATTGAAAAGGAATGCGCGTTTCTGACTAAAAAAGGCCATCGTTTTTGCAATAATAACGTACGTAAGAACTATAAAATAGGCAATTATGGGGTTTAGGTACCACTTATCCTTAATGCCATCCTCTTTCATCTTTTCATGAATAACCAGCAGGTGCATGTACTCGTTGTCCTGCGCACTACGACCCCAGTCGACCACGCTCTGAAATTTTTCAACCTTCTTGGTGTTCCTAAACTTTCGGGTGAGCTTCATGTAGTGTTTTATTTCCCACATCCTGTAGGGAATACTTGCCAAAATTTCCAGCAGCTTAGCCTTGGGTAGGTCATCCTTTTTACCTGCTGCCAGATCCATCCCGGCAAAAAATATCTTTGCCATTAGGCTGTACTTGTACCTTGGGGTATTTAGCGTAACCTGCTGTTCTTTTTTTAGGTCGATAACAGAATTAGCCATGGTTTTTAGTTTTGTTATGTTTTGGTTGCTAAATTATAGATTTTTTGTGTTACCTGTTCTTGTGTTGCTCGGAAAGCAGATGCTTTCGAGTAATTTATAATCAATCTTGTTTTAGCTTATAGCATCTTCAGGTTTACAAATAACCTGTGTTGAATTGCATTATTGGTGTAAACGAAAATATTAACTTTGCCAGCAAAGCGCTACGTTATGAGCAGAGGTAAGGAATCCAAACCACATATTGGTATTTACGGTCGACGGAACAATGGGAAAAGTTCGCTGGTGAATATGCTGGTGGGCCAGCAGGTAGCCATTGTGTCGGATGTGGCCGGAACAACTACCGATCCGGTAAAAAAATCGCTTGAGATGCTAAATTTTGGCCCCGTAATACTTATCGATACGGCGGGTATTGACGATGAGGGAGATTTGGGGCAGCGGCGTATTGCCAAAACTCACGACTCCATTCGTCAGGTTGATTTAGCCATTCTTTTAATAGCCAACAATACGTGGGGTAGCTTTGAGGATAACCTTGTAGAGGAGTTTAAGCGTTTTGATGTTCCCTACATAATTATGCATAGCAAGTATGATATTTGCCCCATTAAGCCCGAGTTAAAGCTGATGTTGGAAAAGCTAGATACGAAACCCATAGTGGTTGAGGTGTCGGCCAAAACAGGGTTTGGTTACGATGCGCTGGTTGAGGCCATTCACAATACCATTCCCGAGGTGTCATGGCAAAAACCTACGCTGTTGGGCGGTCTCGTTGGCAAGGGCGATGTGGTGCTGCTTATCACACCCATCGATACCGAGGCGCCTGCTGGGCGACTAATCCTCCCCCAGGTGCAAACCATCCGCAATGCGCTTGATAACGATGCCGTTTCCATTGTTCTAAAAGAGACCGAGGTGGAAGGCTTTTTAAAATCTACAGGCCTAAAGCCTAAGCTTGCAATAACCGATAGCCAGATGTTTGGCATGGTGAGCAGGATTGTGCCAATGGAAGTGCCGCTAACCAGCTTTAGCATATTGCTGGCTCGCCTTAAGGGCGATTTTTATAGCTACATCGAGGGGACTCCCAAAATTTCGGATTTAAAGGATGGCGATAGGGTGTTGCTGCTCGAGAGCTGCACTCACCACGTTTCATGCGATGATATTGGCCGTGTTAAAATCCCTCGCTGGATTACTGAGTTTACTGGAAAAAATTTGGAGTACGAAATGGTAGCAGGGCTCGATAACCTGCCCAGAGCAATTACCGATTACGCCCTTGTTATTCAGTGTGGAGGTTGCGTTGTTACCCGTAAGCAGCTGCATAACAGGTTGCGTCCAGCCATCGAGGCGGGTATTCCGGTTACCAACTTTGGTATGGCCATTGCTTATACCCAAGGAATTTTTAACCGTGCTGTAACACCCTTTACTCAACCCAAAATGTAATGGTTTGGGAGCTCTCGTTGCCCAGCCTGTCCATAGCCTTTAGCGTAACGGTGTTAAGCCGATTGGGTTTAAAATCGCTTAGGGGTTGCGAGTAGCCTCTCTCTCTGCCTTCGTTTACCGATACTGTTATTCGGTCAACTCCTACCTTGTCATCGGTGGCGGCAATGTATAGCTGCACGTTAGGTGAATATACATTTAGGTCGCCATCAGGTTGTTTGTTGTGTGGTATAACCGAAAAGTGGAAAAAAATCTGGGGGGCTTGGTTGTCGACCCCAAATCCAAATGACGATATGTTTAGGTTCTCCACGTTATCCCAAGCGCTGCTATTTACTGTATGGTACCCTTCCTGTTCAACCGTAAAGGGAGCGGAATATTCAACAGGTGTGTTATTGTTGAGTCGGTATTCAATTCTGTTTAGCCCAGAGCCCCTATCGCTAGCGTGAATGTTGATTTTGGTGATTGGGCTTATCCAAACGGTGTCGCGAAGGGTAACTCTTTTCCCTGTGAATGAATGGCTGATATTGGGCCCGGTGATATCAACCTCGGGCATCGAGAACTGTTGCCCTTCAGCATCGCTAACGCCTCTGTTACCAACGTTGTCGATGGCGTAGGAACGAACGGAAACGGCACCTGTTATCTCCGAAAGGAAAATGGGCTTTTCGTATAGCTGGAATGGTGAATTGTTGATGGAGTAGTATATCTCGTTAACCCCCGCCTTATTATCGACAGCCACAATGCGAAGCTGACTGCGCCCCGAGGAGTACTCGCGCCCGGCTACCATGTAGGTGTTGCCCGATATCTCCTCGAAAACCATGGGTGGGGTTCTATCAACAAAAAAATCGAACGACTGCTTCTGCTCGGTATTCCCAACCTCATCAATGGAGTACCATGCTATTGAATGCACGCCTTCGGATAGGTTCAATAGGCTTACGGGACGAGTGTAGCGAAGCTCGTTGCCATCGTTAATGGTGTAGTGAGTAGACCGTACACCTAGCGAATCGGTTGCAGCTAAAACAAGTTTGGTGCTTGGTGCAACAACCTCGTTGTGCTGCGGACCATCGATGGTTAGCGTGGTGGTGGGAGGGGTGGTGTCTATCACAATTACTCGTTCCCCTTCATCCTCACGATTGCCCACGTTGTCGAAGGCGTAAAAGCGCACGCTAAACTCGCCATCCTTGTCAAAGGTTAGGGGTTGAGTGTATGGTTGGTAATCGGAGCCATTAACCGAGTAGTGTATGCTTTGAACCCCCGAATGTGGATCGATGGATGCCAGCTCAAGCACCGCGCTTCCCGATAGAAATATCTTATTGTCTCGCTGAATACCCTCTTTCACGTTGAATTTGGCTGAGGTTGTGGGTGGGCGGCCATCAGCAAACAGGTCGAAACGGATTTTGCGCCCCAAGTAAAGATCCATGTGCGTTAGGTAATGTACCCCGTGACCATCCCAGTACATTGGGTTTCCCTCGGGCTGTATGCTTTGCACCCTAACAGCATCCTCACCCGTGGGCGAGGTGGAGAGGTATAGGTATACTGGTGTGCCGGGGTTTACGAAGAGTCGTCCTGTGGAGTCGACATAAAACGTTTTGGCATCCTGCGCTAATAATTCTTGTAGTCCAAAGGCAATGGAAAGAATAGCGAATATGTAAAGAAAATTGCGAACCTTCATGTTGTCCCTTATTTTAGGGTTAGTTTTCATCTACCTTGGTTATTACAAACTCTACCCTTCGGTTTTCCCTGTGTTTTGCGTCGGGGCACTCAACGTCCTTAGCACATTCATTAACAAGCATTGTTTCGCCATACCCTTTGGCTGTTAGCCTGCCTTCGGGTATGCTTCTGGATTTAAGGTAGTCTACAACAGTTTGTGCACGACGTTCCGATAGGCCAAGGTTGTAGCTGGGATTTCCCTTGGAGTCGGTATGAGCACCTATCTCAAGGTGAACATGTGGGAACTGCTTCAGAATTTCGACCAGCTTATTCAGCTCGGCTACTGATTTTGCATTAAGCGAGGTGCTGTTGGTTTCGAAGTAAATATTCTCCATTTGAACAGCAGCCTCTGTTGTGGTTACCACCTTGTATGATGTCGGATTCTCTGTATTGCCTACGTTATCGGTTGAATATATTTGAATCGCGTATTCTTTATTACCCGAGAATGTTAGTGGTTGTGTAAACTCGGAAAAATTGTTGTCGTCAACAGAAATATAGGATTGGGAAACTCCCGACATATCATCTTGGCTAGCAAGGATGGCTGATGAACCGCTTTCGGCAAAAAAGATGTTGTTGTACTTGAATAGCAAACCGCTCTGGAATTCCATGGTTGTTGTTGGAGGTTCTCCATCGGCAAGGATGCGGAATCGGATATCCATATTGCGTTCCTTATCCTTGTGCACTATGTAATGCTTTCCTGGGCCATCCCACTGCATAGGGTTGGCCGCCTTGTCGGAGCTGGGTACAAGCGTTAGCTGATCCTCGGCATCGGCGGGGGCAATAAAGATGTAAGCAGAAGCATCGGCTCGGGTGTATACCTGCCCGGTACTGTCGACAAATAGTTTTGCCTCATGCTTTGTGAGGGTTTGCCCACACAGGGTTTCTGTTGAGAGCAGTGCTATAGCTATAAGGGCGTAGGTGTGTCTCATCCGATTTTGGTTTGTATACGTATTGTGCCTTAAATGTAGTAAAAATGTTTTTACAAATCAACTTCACCTGGTATTACTCTAAACCCAATAACTATAATGTCATCAATTTGCTTGTATTCTTTACCCATCCAGCTAGCCATCTTCTCTTTGAGCACCGTAACCTGCTCCTGCATTGGGAGGTGATTTATTTCGAGTAGCAGCTGCTTGAATGATCGTGTGCCAAATTTCTTGCCATGCTGCCCCCCAAACTGGTCGGTGTAGCCATCGGAAAAAATATAGAATGAGGTAGGTTTTTCCACATTTATGGTGTGTAGAGCAAATTCGCGTTCCCCCTCTTTTTGTAATCCCCCAATGGGGTAAACATCGCCCCTGATGTAGGTTAGATCTCCATTGCAAATGGATATCAACGGATTTTTGGCGCCAGCAAAATGTACTTTCCGCCCTCTATCGGTAATGGCGCAAAGGGCCATGTCCATGCCATCGCGGTTGTCGGTGGTTTCCTGTTTTAGCAGGTAGCGAATGGCGTTGTGTAGCTTCCTTAGGGTTTGATGTGGTAGGATTGTGTCGTTGCGAGTAATGGTTTCGAGCAGGTTAAAGCCAATCATACTCATAAACGCACCTGGCACACCATGCCCTGTGCAATCTACAGCCGCAATAAGAAAACCTTTTTCAGAATTTGCTAAGCTGGGTATCTTAATGAAATTTTCTCTCGGGTCATCTGCCAATGCTTTGGGCGATCCGTAACCAGTGTACCAGTAAAAGTCGCCGCTAACGATGTCGCGGGGTTGAAAATAAACCATCGAGTCGGGGAAGATGCTCGAAAGGTTTGCCGGGTTAGGTAATAATGCCTCCTGGATGCGCTGGGCATAGTTGATACTACTGGTGATATCGTGGTTTTGCTTCTCAATCCTGTTGAATGCAAGGCCCAGATCCTGGTTAACCTGCTCAATCAAATCTTTTTGCTCAGCTATCTCCCTGTTCTGCTTCTGCAGCTTCTCGTTTGCTTTCTTCTTTATATTAAGGTTGTAGAGGAATAGTATGGCAAAGCAAACCACTACAAAGATGATGAAGATAAAAACATTTCGAACCAGCTTTTGATTCTTTATAATGGCGTCTTGTAGCTCCTTCTCCTTGCTTAGTAGGTCAATCTGCATCTCTCTTTCTCTCGATATTTGCTCAACCTGCACCAAACTCTCTTCTGTCTCCTTTAGCGCGCGCTGCTTATCGAGCAGCGCCTCCTCCGTAGCCTGGCGCATTTGCTCTATCTCGCTAACCTCCGATTTGGCTTTCTCTACCATTTGTTGCGCTTGGATGTCGCGCTGACGAATTTCCTCGCGCTGTATTTTTTGTGTGATGGCCGTAAAGAGCGAGAAGTACTCTGCCGACTTTTCCTTATCGCCCAACTTCTCGTACACATCGGTGAGCAAAGAGTAGCAGTTGCGGAGCATACGCTCATCGTTTAGCTCGCGCGCCAGCGTGTGAGCCTCCTCAAGGGTTATGGCGGCATCGCTATGCTTGCCCCATTCCGATTGCACATTGGCCACGTTTATTAGTGCCGACGCAATGTCGGGCTTACGGTTCATCTGGCGGGCAATGGCAAGCGATTTCTGGAAGTTGTCTAGCGATTTGGGGTAGTCCTCCTCGTCGATATACACCATCCCGATATTGTTGTAAAGGGTTCGCTGGGCGTTGAGGTTTCCTATCTTTTTGTTTAGCTCAATGGTCTTCTCAAAGTATTCAACCGCTTTTGTAGGGAACCCATTGAGCCAGTATATATTGCCAACTCGGTTGGTATGAAAGGCTGCCTGGTTGTAGTCGCCAGAGGATTCAAACGCCTTGGCTTGGGTTAAATGCTCGTCGACCTCTTTAACAAGGTTTTCGGGCAGCTCTTGCTGAAACTGACCAAAAAGTTGAGAGATTCCCAGAGAGAAGAGGAGAAGAAAGGCTGTAAAGGTGGTTCCACATTTTCTCATGGCAAGCTGATTTATGGTGTGTTGTGGCGCTCAACTATCCGCTGCCTGCAAATATAGGCGAAACCCTTACCTACTATGCATCTGTTGGCAATAAAAAATGGTGATATTACTCAATGGGGAATATTTCAACCCTTATGTGGGTGGAGAGTATAAAGCAAGCTGGTTTATGGTGTGAAGAATTTTCAGCTCTCCGATCTGTCCATTTTCCCTCGGTTGTACGAGAAGTATATCCCCAAAAAGCTAATCAGCGAAAAGGTTACGAATCCATATCTTACAGCACTAACGAACAGGTGATTCGGCACTATCTCAATGGGTTGACTGCCCATAAACCCTGCAAAGTATAACGTCGCTATGGTCATGCTCACAATCTGTCCAATTACCCGCATGGTGGCCGCTGTGCCCGAGGCCAATCCGTATTGCGTTTTGCTCACCGAGCTCATGATGGTATTCATGTTGGGCGACGAGAATAGGGCAAACCCAAATCCAACCCATAGTAGAATTATCACTATAAACCAAATGGGCGTTGAGGTTGATAGAAATGCTAGTGCAGCCAGCCCGATAGTGCACATAGTCATACCGGCAGTGGCAAGGTAACGCGGCTCAATTCTATCGGAGAATCGCCCCGCTATGGGCGAGAAGATGGCCATTACGATGGGCTGGGCAATTAGTATGGTTCCTGCATCGCGCGGCGATAGGCCCATGATCTTTTGCAGGTATAGGCTCATTAGAAAAACAATGGCAAAGGTGGCACTGTAGTTTATCAGCGCAGCAAGATTCGAAAAGGCGAAAAGCCTATTTTTTACAAATAGTTTCGTGTCAATAACTGGCATCGCCGAATGGCTCTCGATTATCCAGAATACAACAAGCGATATGGCACCGCCCAGCATTAGCAGCCACCCCATTGTGGAGGGTATGTTTGAGGAGCCATACACCAAGGCTACTAGGCCAATCATATAAAAAAAGGTCCCCTTTAGGTTCAATCTTGTTGCATCGTTTCTGGTGGGTTCATCGTTTCCCAAAAAGATAAAAGCTATGGCGGTGGTAACAACGCCAAGCCCCGAGGCCATGAAAAATATGGCTCTCCAACTCAAATACTGGGTAATAAATCCTCCGGCAAAAGGGCCAAAGGCCAAACCCAAATATACCGCCGATACAGACATGCCGAGCACTCGTCCTCGATGCTGAGGAGGAAAGGTCGATACCAAAATTGCCGGGCCAGTTGTGCTGGTGAATGCTGCACCTATCCCTTGGATAAATCGAAGCCCAATAAGCCAACCCCCAGAATCGGCCAAACCGCATAACAACGATGATACGGTGAAAATTACTACCCCCCATTTAAAAAGCCTTCGGATTCCTGTAATGTCGCCCCAACGCCCCACGGGCAGTAAGAACATGGCCGTGGCAAGCAGAAAAGATGTAACCACCCAGCTTAAGCTGATGGCGTTTAGTCCCATTGATCTCTCGATGGCAGGCAAAGCGATGTTAATCGATGATATAAGGAATGTACCCATGAACGATGTTATGGCCACAATGGCCAGTATGGAAACCTGTTTTTTTGTCCAATGCATAATATGGTTAGGTAAAAGTTTGTTTATAAAAGAATTAATTATGGTTTTAGCTGATCATATTTTGTTCTCAAATTGGGTTCAAACCTCACCAATAGTTTCTACTCAAACCCCCTATAACCAACGCTTGGGAGGTTGGGGTATCCCCACCCACTCTTGGTGGCGAGGTTGTACCCACTGCTAAGGCCAATGAATAATTGATGGCTGGCTAGCTTAATGCCCCTGTCGATACCAATTCCAAAAGTTGCGAATGCATAGGGATACTCCATGGGGTAGCGTTTTTTAGTCCCATCATTTTGCTTTAGGTCTGCAATGCTTTCGGCAAAGGTCGTAGTTTGATTCTTATCGGTTATCTTCATACTTCCGTAACCATCACCATAGCCTATATAGGGAAATACTAGCCATTTCGGACTGTTGGTAAGCGCAAGCTGAGACCTAAATGCAAGTTCAACAATGTCAATCGAAGGGGATAAGGTCTGCGTTTGCATTCCATCGTCGTTGGCTCCAAAGGACGAAAGGGTTACAGAGCCATATGAGTTCTTTGATATGCTCCTAGAGGTTAGCCCAATGCTATATCCCCAAAGCTGATTGTTTAGAAGCGAAATTCCATTGTTCTCAAAGGTTGTGTTTAACATCTGAAGGTTACAGTACCTAACGCCCGACTGGATAATCCAGCCCATTTTGTGGCTCGTTGTTGTATCGATTTGTGAGTATATGGAAACACTCCAAAGCGATGTTAGGATAAACAAGAAAGTTTTGTTCCTCATCCCTAATGCTTTTATAGCTCCACGTGTAAATGGTTAACTATTTACTCGTGGAGTTTAATTGTAACTGGCAAATATGCATTTGATGACTTCAAAGGAAAATGGTTTACGGCAACACCACCTCAACCCAGTGCCCCTTTTGCCTTGCATTTATTGTATTGTCGTACATAGCTTCGCATGATATGCCCGGCATATAGTATTTTCCTTGGTATGCTGCATTTAGCAAAATTCTAAAGTTTTTTGCCTGCCCTTGTGGCAAGCTAAAGTAGGTGTAAACCCTATCGTCGCGAATATCCTGATACTCAAATGGCGACGAAGGGCGTGCAGCCTGCCCCTCATCAAGCCGGCTGGTGCGAATTTCCCACCCCGATGGTACAACGTACGACAGGATTAGCTGCTCCAGATTACCCTTGATACCTGGGTTGTAAACCCTAATATCGGCATAAAAATCGGTGCCTTGGGTTAAACTCTCTGGGTCAATTTTTTGACCACCCATTAGGTAGTAGCTTATATCAACCTGCAGGTTGTTGCTCTGGGCTATCTCCTCCCCACCCACTGGTATGCCGTGGGTAATTAGCCTTGCATAAAGCATCCCTTCGCCATTGTTTTTCACCTCAACTTTTGCTGTGCCTCGCTGCACTGGCTCGAATGCGTGTTGTAGTATCGACATGTTGGTGCTGTGCCTTTTGCTGCTCTGGTTATGAATGGCGATATTGGCATCAACTCCCTCGGAGGTTTTGTTGGCCTCGGCAAATTTTGAGAATGCCAGTAGGCTAAACGACAGCTCCTGCGTGCTCATCCACATGGTTGAGCTTAATCTCTGCGAGAGCAGCTGAAGTAGCGGCATGGCCTTATCAAAATCATTGAGAAGGATAAGGGTTTCAACAATCATGGCCCTATCCCTTATGTCGGAGCCATAGGTATAGTACTGCTCGCGGTAGCTCTCAATGGCTGTTGGGGCATTGTTGATAAGCGATTTTGCCGCTTCGGGATTGCCAGCAAGGCTATACGCAGCGGCCAACCTCCACTTGGCTGATACCGATAGGTTAGCTGATTCACGCAGGCGGTTCATTGCGCCCATCTCGGGCGCCTTGGCCAGCGCCAGCACGTATAGCCTGTATGCTTGCATAAGGTCGTTGTTATGGTACCTGTCCCTGTTTGCTGGCGACCAGTTTTGTGCAGCACGGCGGGTACTTCGTTTCAATCCATCGAGAATACCGCTAGGTATGGAGTATCCAAGATTTTGGGCTTCGAGGATAAAGTGCCCAGCGTAGGCTGTACCCCACTCATCGGCGTATGAGCCGCCTGGCCAAAGCGATAGCCCACCATCGGCAGTGCGGAAGCTGCGCATCTTATCCAGCGCATAGCGTACATTCTCCTCGGCGCTTCGTTTCACCTTATCATCAACATCGGCTAGCTTGCTAATGAATAGCTGGGGAAAGGCTTTTGATACAGTTTGCTCAAGGCAGCCATGCGGATATTCCAGTAGATATTTTAGCCTATTGCCTAGGTTGATGGGCGGAAGGGTGCTCAGCTCAACTACGGCTGAATTGGTTCCCTCCATACCGAATGCCTTGTACTGCACATTCCAACTTTGGTTGGCTTTTAGCACGGTGTCCTGAACATAGGTCATGGCCGCATTGGGGTTGCGTACATCTAGCTCTATTTCATGCGATGCCTTTTCCTTGCCGCTCTCCGCTGTAACTTTTACTTTGGCCACCCCAAGCCTCGAAGCCGCTTTCATCTTAAAGCGAACCACTTGGTCGCCAATGTCGCTAAAGGTTATAGTTTGCTGATTATCGCCGTTGATGCTAAGTAGGTCGTTCGATTCAACCTTTACCTTAACTTGCTTAACGGATTGCTCCATGGCAAAAACAGTAACAGGAAGCACCACCTCCTCTTCGGGGCCAAGCACCCTTGGTAATGTAGCTAGTACCATGAGAGGTTTGCGAACCGGTACCGTTTTTTCGGTTGAGCCATAGGCTCCATCCTTAGCTGCCACGGCCATAACCCTTACAGAACCCACGTAGTTGGGCATGGTGAAGCTAATTCGCTCGCGCTTTCCTTTGCCCACCTCGTAGGGGCCAAAATACCTTACAACCGGCTTAAACCTGTTGGCCGTTTTGTCACCTTCGGAGCTAAGCTCATCGTCACCTCCAATGGAGATAATGCGCTGCATTTGTCCTGCCGATGCCCCTACCACCAGATCGTACATATCCCAAGTGCGAACACCTAACGCCTCGCGTGCGTAAAAACTCCCCCATGGGTTAGGAGTGCGGAATCGGGTGAGGTCTAGCAGCCCATCGTCAACCACTGCGAGCGTAAAGGCCATGGGTTTTCCATCTTTTTCTGTAACGGAGATAGTTACCTTTTGCTCAGGTTCAATCACATCGGGCATTGATATTACTGGTGTAAGATGTGTTTGCGGGTTTTCAACGCCAATGGGGGCAATGCCGTACATTCTGATGGGTAGGTCGTTTGCCGTTTGTCCATGGGGCTGCACTAGCATTGCGCTAATAAATACATTGGGCGCCATATCGTCGGTGGTGATAAAAGAGTACTGAGTCTCGCCTGCACTTGCATTAATCCAAGTCGATTGCAATATTTTTACCCCATTCTCGATGGTTAGGAATATTTTTCCTCCCGCAGGGCTTGGTATGGTTGTCGTAGCCTTTTCGCCCACGTTGTACTTCTCCTTGTCTGTTGCTAAAACAAGCATCGAAGCACCTTCGGGTGTAGCCTTTCTGTCGCGCGAAACCCATCCGGGCCAGTCGAAGTAGGCAGTGGTTCCCGCTGCATGTCCTCCCTCGCTATCCACAGCACGGATAAGGAAGCGACCCCACTCGGGATGGTTAATCCTAAGGTTGTAGCTAGCCTTGCCGTTGGCATCGGTTCTAACTGTGGCTCGTTGCATCGGCCTGTGGTACGAGTTTGAGATGTAGTGAGATAGATTCTCGTTGCTTCGCTCCCACCACCAGCGCCAATCGATTTTGTAAACCTCGATGTTTACCACTTTGTTTGATACTGGTTTCCCCTCCGATGTTACCACAACAACCTCCACCCGTTGGGTGGTATCGGTCATGTAAGTATTTCTTCGGTTCTGGCTATCGGGCATCTTGATGCCCACAAAGTTACGGTAGGGGTAGTAGGGCATGGTGAACCTGTCGATGCTAAAGGCACCGCCCTCCTCGAAAACACGGGCTGTAAAGTGAGCATTCAGCCTGCCCGGTGCCGATGACCTAACGCTGATATTTGGTGAGAAACGAACCTCTCCCCGCTCATCGAGTCTACCCTCAAAAATGGTTTGCTCCTCGGCGTAGAACGAGCGCGCCGGGTCGTCAAAAGAGAAGCCCTTAAATCCATCGAACGAGGTGCTGGCCTGCGATAGCGTGGCGTCAACCTGTACCCTTAGGTTACGGGCAGGGGCTCCGTGAAGCCATGCCGAGGATATGGTGGCGGGGCTAAGCCTTCCGTAATGCAGTGCCTGCTTATCGAAATCAATATTTATTTTAAGCCTATTGGGCATGATGGCCTCCACCCTAAAGGATTGGTTAAAGGTTACTCCACCCACCTGAATGCGTGCATTGTAGCTGCCGGTTGGTGCGTCGCTGCTGGTGGCTACTGGGAAGGAGTACATTCCGCCTGTTGATGTGTTGGCCACTTTACGATGGATTAGCTGCCCCCGTGAATTTGTGAGTTCGAATGAAACAGGATGATTTGGCGGTAAGGTTTTGCCCTTATCCTCGAGGATAAACGATACAAAAAGTGTATCGCCCGGACGCCAAACGCCCCGCTCGCCATAGATAAACCCCTTGAGCCCTTTTTGTATAGCTGCCCCCGAAACATCGAATGCGCTTAGCGATAGGTTTGAACCCTGGTCGAGCTTAAGGTAGCCTCGTTGCCCTCCGCTTTTGGCAATGGCCAGGAACGGTACCTGCTGATCGGTGAGTTTAAATGTGGCAAAGCCATTGTTGTCGGTGCTTGATGTGGCAATTACTTGCTGCTGAAAATTTAGCAGGTCGATGTTTACTCCGCTAACGGGTTGAGCAGTATTGAGGTTGGTGACCGCCACAAGCCATGATCCATCGGTTCCTGCCTTTGCAATCATTCCCAGGTCGGAGGCAAGCACATTGCGGTGCACCGATTTGCTTTGGTAGTACGATGGGTGGCAAGGGTTATCGCGCTCGTGCCAGTCGTACAGCTCGTAATCAATATCGTCGTAGTAGTAATATGTTCGTGGGACATCGTCGCTGGAGTCGTACCGCTCATCAATCATAGTGATTGGCTTATCATCATCATCGCCCTCGCAGATGTAGGTGGAGTGCTCGCGCCTCATGCTAAGGGTAACCCGATATATGGCTCCGGGTTCTGTTTTCACTAGTTCCGAAAGGTCGATGTTGTAGGTATTCCATTTTGCGAAATCGGTTTGCCCGGTTTGGTCGAGCATCACGGTTTTTTTGAGCAGAAGCCTACCCACCCGACCTAACTCGTTAGATCCATCGAGATTGCTAGCCTGAAGAAATTGGGCAATATTATCTTCAAACACCCTGAATATGGTAACATCAACAGCCCTTAGGTTTACAGCCTGGAAAGGGAAAGCGAGGCCACCCGTCGACGGGAGGATAACTCCTTGGCCCGTTAGCCTCAGCTGTGGCTTGATGGTTTGTAACGATACGGTGAGGGATGTATGCTGATTAAGCCTTTGCCCTTCGATATTTCGAATGCCAGGTGATATGTCGAAGTTAAATGTGCCTGAAACCCTTGCGGCGGGGTAAACCCTAACCAGGTTACCATCGGTAATAATTCGTGATTCGGCAATGCCGTTTGTGCTTATCAATCCCTGTAAATTTTGCGATGGGTCTACCGGCTCCGAGAAGCGAATTTCGATATACTGCTCGGGCGATTGCACCACGTTGTGCGAAAGCACCCTGAAAACTCCCTTTGGAGGTACGTCAACCACCTCGAAACCAACTTGATGAACCCCTATGGGATCACCGGTTAAGTCAATACTTACCTTTTCGGTATCGTTGGTTTGCTCTACCCCTTCGACCCAGAAGTTATGGGTTCTACCGTCGGCCGTGGAGTTCCAGGTAACCTCGAGCTGCTTGCCAAGCTGTTTGGCCTTCATGGTTTCGGCAATGGCTTTTGCATCTGCATAATCGGCCGTTAGCAGTGTGCCGCCAATGCGCCTGTCGCTTCGCGATGCATCGTCGTAAAACTCAAGCCCATTAACTCTTAGCTCTATTGCCTGCTTTATGGTTCGTAGGTCGAATGTATAGGTGCTTAGTTGCCTAGGGATATTTTCGAGAACCCTACCTAGTGCAACCGAAACCTGATACTCGGTATCGCCCTTAAAGCTATCAGCGGGCCTGAACTCAATGGTGCGCTCATCAATCCATGTGGATGTTCCCTTTACCGCAGGTTTAAACCTTAGTATTCGGGAGTCTGCCTCAGTTCCTACTTGTTCGGGTTGCACAATGCTTGAGGTGAAGCTAAATCTTACTGCATCCTTTATTGAAATGGTTCCCGCGCTATGTGCAGAGACATATCCGCTAAAGTCGGATGTGGTTTCGGCTGTTTTTTCTTTGGGCGAACAGCCATTGAGCATAGTGATTGCTATGGCAATAAGGGTAATTTTGAGTTTCATACTCAACGGTTTTAGGATTCAGGATGTCCTGTGCTTTGGTGCGATAAAGGTATTGATAATTGCAGATATTATGGTCATTCACCCTGGAATTATACCTTGGATAATTCAGCTTAGCATTAAACTCTATTGGGTTTACAAAGTCTTTTATATATTGTTTTCACCTTTTTGCTACGCCTATCTTATCCTAATCCGTCCTTATGGGAAACCAAACCAAGCGATCGAAACAGGCAGCTGTAATTCGTGTCTTCCGAAAGTTACATCGGGTTACTGCATCAGTACTATTCGCCTTCTTCTTTGTAATGGCCACCACAGGTATCCTACTGGGCTTAAAAAAGCATAGCGGCGAGCTGATTCAGGCCAAAACCTATTCGGGTACATCAACCAATCTAAAGGATTGGCTTCCATTAGATAGTCTTTATACCCATGCTTTTACTGTTTTTCGCGATTCCATTTCATCTACCCTTCCCATTGAACTCGAAAGGGTTGATGTAAGGCAGGACAAGGGCGTGGTTAAGTTTATTTTTGCCAAGGGTTTTTGGGGTGTTCAAATTGATGGGGCAACGGGAGATTTGCTTCATATTGAGCGAAGACGATCGGATTTTATCGAGATGCTGCATGATGGCTCCATCATTGATTACTACCTGGGCATACCTAACGGAATGTTTAAATTGATTTACACGCTAATTATGGGGCTAGCGCTGCTGTTATTTACCGTTACTGGATTTTGGCTTTGGTATGGTCCCAAGCGAATGCAGCGTAACAAATAGTTTTATATGATTATCCGCAAATATGCCTAAAGTGATGAAAAACTTATGATACAACAAAATAATAATGAATTCTACATTGCGAGCCTGCCTGCCGCCTGCCTGTAAAGGCAGGCGGCAGGCAGGGAGTACTTTTGCCGAAGAAGCAATTTGATGTAAATCAGAGCTAAAGATTGCTTCTCTCGACAAATAACGTCGGGATCGCAATGACGCAAAAATGATATAGGTACTAAAGCGGATAATCATGTAGTTTTATTTCAATGCGTATAGTTTTATCATTCATGCTGGTGCTAATATTTTCTAGCGTCACAGCGCAAACCCTTACTATAGTTGACAAGGAGACAACCAAGCCGCTAAGCATGGTTACCATAACCAGCAATAACCCGCGGTTTTTGGTTACAACCAACTCAAACGGGCAGGCCAATATTTCTGCGCTAAAGGGTGCTGCACTTATCGAAATTAGGATTATTGGCTACACCACGCAATATTTTAGCTTTGATGAACTTGAGGCGATAGATTTCCGAGTGCCCATGTCAACCTCGTTTTTCTCAATCGATCAGGTTGTCGTGTCTGCATCAAAATGGAGCCAAGTTGCCCGTGAAATTCCGCTAAAAATTACCCCCATATCAAAAGCGCAAATTGATTTTTACAACCCGCAAACTGCTGCCGACCTGCTGGCCATTTCGGGCGATGTGTTTGTGCAGAAAAGCCAGCAGGGTGGCGGTAGCCCAATGATTCGTGGTTTTGCAACCAATCGCCTGCTCATTGCTGTTGACGGGGTGCGGATGAACAACGCCATTTTTCGTGGGGGCAACCTGCAAAACGTTATTTCTATCGATCCATTTGCTGTCGATAGGGTAGAGGTGCTTTTTGGCCCTGGCTCGGTTATCTACGGAAGCGATGCCATTGGTGGTGTGATGAGTTTTTACACGCTCACACCCAAGCACTCAAGTACCGACAGCATGGTTTTTGGTGGCAACGCAACGGCCCGCTACTCAACGGCAAATGCTGAGAAAACCGGTCATATAGATATTAATTATGGCTGGGAAAAGTGGGCTTTTGCAACCAGCTTCTCCTATACCAACTTTGACAATTTACGTATGGGTTCGTTTGGTCCCAACGAGTATCTGCGCCCAGAGTATGTTGTTCGCCAAGGCATTACCGACGTGGTTAAACCAAACCCCAACCCCAAAGTTCAGCTCAGTACCGGATACTCTCAGACCAACGTAACGCAAAAGATATCGTTTAAGCCCAGCACGCGATGGAATTTCGATTATGGATTTCATTATTCTGCCACATCCAATGTCGACAGGTACGACCGATTGATTCAATATCGAAACGGATTGCCTCGTAGTGCCCAGTGGTACTATGGCCCACAGGTTTGGATGATGAATAATTTTAGGGTAAGGAGCATAGCCAGCACGGCTTTATACAACCAACTTACGCTTCAGCTTGCACATCAGTATTTTCAGGAAAGTCGTAACGATAGAGCCTTTAACGCCACTACCCTAACTAGTCGAACAGAGGAAGTGAATGCACTATCTTTAAATGTCGATTTAAGAAAGAATATTGGGACAAAGCAAAAAATATTTTATGGTGCCGAGGCCATAGGCAACCTGGTAAACTCAACTGGGATCGATAAGGATATATTATCGGGAGTGGAGTGGAATGCCCCCGCTCGTTATCCTCAGGCTCATTGGTCATCGTTTGCCACATACCTAACCTATCAGCTTAAACTATCGGAAATCCTCGATTTGGATGCCGGTGTTAGGTATTCCCAGTTTTTTATCGATGCTCAGTTCGACGATACTTTTTACCCACTTCCGCTCAATGAGGCTAAGGTAAGCAAGGATGCAGTAACAGGATCGCTGGGGTTGTCCTACAATCCCAGTGAGCAATGGCGGTTTAAGGGCGTGCTATCAACAGGTTTTCGTGCACCCAATGTAGATGATATGGGCAAGATATTCGACTCGGCGCCAGGTTCGGTGGTTGTGCCTAACCCCGACCTAAACGCCGAGTATGCCTACAATGTCGAGCTTGGGCTAACCCGTAAGTTCAACAATATCCTTGAGGTCGATTTTATCACCTTTTACACCCTACTCAACCATGCTATGGTTAGGCGCAACGCCACTTTAAACGGGCAAGATAGCATCATGTACGGTGGAGTGCTTAGCCAGGTTCAATCAATTCAAAACGCTGCTTTTGCAAAGGTTTGGGGTTTTCAGGCCGATTTTGAGTTGATGCTTCCGTATGGGCTTATGCTTACATCGCGATACAGCTACCAAAAGGGTACCGAGGAGCTAGACGATGGCTCTATTAGCCCCCTAAGGCACGCTGCACCCTGGTTTGGTGTTTCGCAATTGAGCTATCGACACAAAAAGCTCAGGCTATCGCTTTATGCCCACTACAGCGGGGAGGTCTCCTACGAAAACCTAGCGCTAGAGGAACGTGGCAAACCCCATATTTACGCTCAGGATGAAGACGGAAATCCTTACTCACCGGCTTGGCATACAATTAATCTAGGAGGGAACTACAGGCATAGTGAAACAATATCATTTAATATCAAAATTGAGAATATTACCGATAGACGATATCGCCCATACAGCTCGGGATTGGTAGCGGCTGGGCTAAATGTAGTGGGTGCTGTGCGGGTATCGTTTTAGGGGCCTAAGGTGCCAGCCGAATTTTCTTGCTAAGCTAAACTATATAACAACACAGTGTCTAATTATCTAGTTAATATCATTACTAACCCTAACCCAAATGCTTATGAAGCAATTAAAAGTCAAGCTAGGGGTGTGCATATTTATGGTGCTAGCCCTTATTGCGCTCTCGGCAAATGTAACCGAAGCACAAAGGCGAAATGTGAAAAGTTCTAAGGAGGAAGCGAAAGATACCCTGGTGAACAGCAGGCTGGTTTCTGGTCTTAAGTTCAGGAGCATAGGTCCAGCCTTTACCTCGGGTCGCATTGGCGACTTTGCAGTGAATCCGAATAATCATTCGGAGTTTTATGTAGCAGTGGCCAGTGGCCATATCTGGAAAACTACCAACAAGGGGATAACCTTTACCCCAGTTTTCGACAATTATGGAGCGTACTCCATAGGTTGCCTTGCTATGGATCCTAACAACTCGAACGTTGTTTGGGCAGGAACAGGGGAGAATAATCACCAAAGAGCCTTAGGCTATGGAAATGGAGTTTATAAAACGGTAAATGGCGGAAAATCATGGAAGAATATGGGGCTAAAAGATAGCCGACAGATTGGTATGATTCTTATTGATCCACGTAACTCCAATGTGGTTTACGTTGCTGCTGAGGGTTCTGCTTGGGGCCCTGGTGGCGATCGCGGCCTTTACAAAACCACCGATGGTGGCGAATCATGGGAAAAAGTGCTTAACGTAAGCGAGAATACAGGTATCAACAATATTATTTGCGATCCACGCAATCCCGATATTCTTTACGCATCATCGGAACAGCGCCGCAGGCATCATTTTACAAAAATTGGTGGTGGCCCCGAAACGGCTTTATACAAATCGGAAGATGCAGGTAAAACCTGGCGCAAGCTTACCGATGGTTTGCCCCGGGAGCACATGGGTGGAATGGGTATTGCCATATCGCCCCAAAACCCCGATGTGCTTTACGCCATTATTGAAGCAGCCAACGATGCTGGTGGTTTTTTCCGTTCGTCAAATCGAGGCGAATCGTGGGTTAAGATGAGCAATCATGTTTCCAGTGGTCAGTATTACAACGAGATTTTCTGCGACCCAGTGGAGTTTGATAAGGTTTATTCTGTAGAGACATACTCGCACGTAACCACCGATGGTGGTAAAACTTGGTCGAGAGTTAGCCATAAGGAGCGTCACGTCGACGACCATGCGCTATGGATTGACCCCAACGACAATAAGCACGTCATGATTGGTGGCGATGGTGGCGTTTACATCACTCATAATATTGATGAGGGCGACTGGAGTTTCGTTACAAATCTTCCAGTAACCCAATTTTATCGTGTAACTACTGATGATGCTGAGCCATTTTACAACATTTATGGTGGCACGCAGGATAACAACACGCAGGGTGGCCCATCGCAAAACACATCGAGCGGAGGTGTAACCAGCGAGGAGTGGTTTATTACTGTGGGTGGCGATGGCTTTTGGGCACGGGTTGAGCCTAATAACCCCGATATTGTTTACTCCGAGTCGCAGTATGGTAACCTGGTTAGATACGATAAGAAAAGCGGTGAGCGAATCCGTATTAAGCCCCAACCTCGCAAAGGCGAAGATACTTACCGTTGGAACTGGGACTCGCCGCTAATTATTAGCCCTCATTCGCCAACCCGTTTGTACTTTGCTGCCAACAAGGTTTTCCGTAGCGACGACAGAGGCAACACCTGGCAAGTTATTTCCGACGATCTTACGGCGCAGATTGATCGTAACACCTGGCCAGTTATGGGCAAATATTGGAGTGCCGATGCCGTGGTAAAGGATGTTTCCACATCGCTTTTTGGCACCATCGTTTCGCTCGACGAGTCGCCCGTTAAGGAGGATCTAGTTTATGTAGGAACTGATGATGGCGTTATCCAGATTACTGAGGATGCCGGTAAAACTTGGCGGAAGGTTTCGTCGTTCCCCGGTGTGCCCGATTATACCTATGTGAGCGATGTTTTTGCATCAAGGTTCGACGAGAATGTGGTATTTGCCACCTTCCGTAACCTTAAACGTGATGACTTTAAACCCTATGTGCTTAAGAGTTCCGACAAGGGTAAAACTTGGAAATCCATAGCATCGAATTTGCCTGAGAACGGTTCGGTGCATACCATTGAGCAGGACTTTATTAAGGAGGATTTACTTTTTGTAGGTACCGAATTTGGTGCATTTTTCACAATCAATGGAGGTGAGAGCTGGGTTGAATTAAAATCGGGGCTACCATCTATTGCTGTATACGATTTGGCAATTCAGCAGCGCGAGAGCGATTTGGTGTTGGCAACCTTTGGCCGTGGATTTTATATCCTTGATAACTACGCTCCGCTGCGCGAGCTCACTGCCGATTTGCCCAACGCCGATAGCCACCTGTTCGGCATAAAGGATGCATTGCTATACATACAAACATCAAAAAAATACGGACAAGGATCAACCTTCTACACAGCACCTAACCCCGAATTTGGAGCCACATTTACCCTATATCTTAAGGAGGTTCCCAAAATGAAGAAGGCTAAACGCCACGAAATGGAGAAGGAACTATTTAAGGAGGGGAAACCAATTCCACAACCTAGTTTGGATGAATTGGAAGCCGAAAAGCGTGAAATTCCACCTTACCTTTTGGTTACAATTCGCGATTTTGAGGGCGATGTGGTGAGAACATTTACACAGAAGCCATCTAAAGGCATTCAACGGTTTAATTGGGATTTGTCGTACGATAATACTTGGCCACAGAAACCCAATAAGTTTAATCCGCTTGCCCCTAGCCGGGGTAGCATATACGTAATGCCCGGCGAGTATTCTGTTGAGGTTGCTATGGTCCACAACGGAGAGGTGAAGCAACTGGCCCAACCGGCCACATTCAATGTTAACCCGTTAAACAACACAACGCTTCCTGCAAAAAATCGTGAGGAAATGGTTGCGTTCCAGCGCGAGGTTTCAAAACTATCGAAGGCAATGGTTGGCGCCGAACGCCTTGTTGGCGATTTGCAATCGGAAGTAACTGCCATGAGGCAAACAGCCCTTACCCTTCCATCATCGCATGGCGAGCTAATGCCATTCCTTGCCGAAATAGAGAGGGAGCTGAGTGAGATTGAGCATATTTTCAATGGCTACTCGCCAAAAGCTAGCCGCGAGGAGTTACCTCCTGCTGCCGTGCCGCTTAACCAAAGATTGCGCGATGTTATCTACACACAGCTCAACAGCACTTCCGATATTACCGGAACATCTCGTATGCAGTTTGATATACTGAAGGATGAGTTTCCGCCGGTTCTTCAGCGTATAAGGGTAATTGCTGAGGAGAAGATTGTTGAAGCTCGTACAATGATGGATGCGAAGGAAGCACCCTATACCCCCGGACGAATACCCGTTTGGAATTAACGGTTTAGATTGATTGTAATGTTGAATCCCTTAGGCAAAAAACCCTAGGGATTCAACATTAACAGTTGTTTGGTACAAATGCTGATTTTTTAGCTTGCCGATGGTAATTCGATGCGTACAAGCGTTCCCTTACCAGCTTTCGAAGAAATTACAATTTCCCCCTGATGCTCTTCAATAATTCGGTACGAAATGGAGAGCCCTAAACCGACACCTTTCCCAGGATCTTTGGTGGTGAAGAATGGTTCCATTACCTTGTCGATGTCCTCTTGCTTTATACCCTTCCCCGAATCTTCAATTTCGATTTTAACCCTCTTGGTCTTTGGATTGGTAGTTGAGGTAATGCTAATCCTTCCCTCTCCTTCAATTGCCTGTATTGAGTTGGTAAGGATATTTAGCAGCGCGTGGTGCAGGTCGGCTGCATTACCCTTCACAAGAATGTGGTCATCAGTATAATTCTGTTCAACATTTATCCTGTCGAATATCTCGTTGTTTAAAATGATCAGGCAATTATCGAGGATGTGGTTAATGTTGCAACTCTCATCCATTTTGTTGTTGTTGTGGCTAAAATGTTTCAGGCTTTTTACTATCGTTGATATTCTATCTACACCTTCCTTTATGCTATCTAGCAGCAATTCGGATTCTTTGAAATTGGGGTCGGGTTTGTTTCTAAAGTAGTTGTCAAATCTAAGGTATGCCCCCATGATAAAATTGAGCGGGTTGTTAATTTCATGCGCTACTCCAGCGGTTAGCGTTCCCAGCGAGGCCATTTTCTCCGATTGTAACAGCTGCGCTTGCGTTTCCTTAAGATGCTGAAGCGTATCTTTTAGTTCGGAGTTTTGGTCAATAATAATCTCATTCTTGGCATACAGCTCATCGTTGGCAGCTTGGAGTTCCTCAATGGCCGTCTTCAGGTCTTGGGTCTTCTCGTGAACCATCTTCTCCAAATTGTCCCTGTGGATCTTTATATCCTCATGCAGTTTGGCATTCTGAATCGCCACCGCAAGGTGGTTGGCAATGGTTTGACCTAAGTTTATTTCATGCTCGGTGTATTTCCTAGCCTTATTACACGTGCCCAGGATTAGCACGCCAAGTACATCGCCCTTAAGCACAAAGGGGAGGTAAAGCATACTTTTTAAGTTGCGTAGTTCGACAATGCTTTGTTCTGCTGCCGAAAGCTTAGCCGATTTGGTGTCGTCAACAATAGCGGGTTGGTGATCCTGTATAGCCCTTTTTATATGTGGATGATCATCGATGGAGGCAAGCCTTACTTCGACTGGTACGCCTGGGGGTAGTGGAGGTGTAGTGGCGCCCAGCAGAAGCTCTTTTTCGTTTTGGATGGTATATATCGCTGCGGTCTCGATATTGAGCAACTCCGACATCCCATTGCTTATTGCCTGCAGAACATCTTCGAACACCAAGGTGCTTATAATATCCTGATTAATTTTGATAAGGATATTGAGCTCGCGAACGCTTTTGGGTATAGTGTGCTTGTCCATGGCGCATCAATTCGTTTAGTCCTAAAGTTAGTGAATTTTGTATATATTAACCAATCCCAATATGTACATTTTGAATTTGTCACCTTGCAAAGCCCCAATCCGTAACCTTATTCAATGCTAAAGCTAACGCTGTGCGAATTTCCTGCATCATCAACCAGCGTAAGGGTGTATACTCCCGGCGATGGGTTTAGGGCCAATTTGTGAAAACGTTGGGTCGATCCCACATACTCTTCGTTTAGATGCCAAAAGATGGTGGCATCCTGTCGGCTATGGGCAACTTCAAAAATTGCTTCGGTACGCTTGCCATCAATATCCCGAGGGATAAATATTTTGGCATTTTCAATCCGCGGGTACAGCAACGACATGGTGTTTTGCTCCTCCTCGGGACCACAGTTGGCAATGTAGGGTGGCAGGGGTTTGTAAAACGAATTCTTGCTTTTGTAGTACCACTCCATGGCGGGCGGAAGCACAAACCATGATTCGCTAATCATATCGTTGGTGCTAATGCACCTGTCGGTTACCCTATGTGTTTTCTGTGGATTTAGGTGAACCAGCCTATGGTATGGGCAAGCGCCTGTTTCCAACCCTTTGGCTGGGATCCAAACCGTATCAACAGGCGAGCAAATGGATGAGGCTCTATGTCCGCTATGGCGGCAAATGGGCACGCGAACCATATCGTCAGTAGGGTTATCGAACCAACCCGAGGCGGGGAGGAGTCCAAACACATCGAACAGTATGGGGGCGGCTGCCGTTACCCCAGTTAGGTTGGGCCTGCCTTCACCCGAGGCATTGCCAACCCACACGGCAACCACATACCTTGGGTTAAGGCCAATGGCCCATGCGTCTCGGTGCCCAAAGCTGGTGCCGGTTTTCCAAGCTACCGATCGCGACGACGAGAAGTATTGCCAACCCGCCTGCTCATCGGGGCGGGCAACCTCTTTCATCGCCTCAAAGGTGAAGTGAATTGCCGAAGCGCTAAGTAATGAATGTTCCGCTAAATTCGTATAGTCTTCATCTTGGTCTCTGCTATGGTATTGTGGCGAGATGTAATTGTTGGTTTTATACCTGCTTTGATATGACCTAAAGTTCTTTAGCTCTCTGGCCATACCGGCGTAAACTCCCGCTAAATCCCAAAGCGAAGCTTCTGCACCGCCAAGTATTAGCGAAAGTCCATATTCGCTGGGCGATCGGGAAAGCGTGGTGAGTCCCAGCTTCTGAAGGATATGCTGAAAACGCTCCACGCCGTATTGCTGTAGCATTCGAACTGCTGGAACGTTCAACGATCGGGCAATAGCTCGCGATGCAGGAACTGCCCCATCGTACCCTGGATTAAAGTTTTTTGGCGAGTAGCCACCAATTTGTGTTGGTATATCGGCAATAAGCGTACGGGGAAGAATCATCCCATCGTGCAGCATGGCGGCGTAAAGAAAGGGTTTGAGTATGCTACCTGTGCTTCGGGGCGAAGTAATGATATCGACATGATTGCCCGATACGCTGCTCGATACGTTGCCAACGTAAGCCACGGGGCTGTTGGTGTCGACATCAATTATCAGTACGGCTGCATTGTGTATCTGGTTGGCCGATAGGTGTTCGTGATGGTGCTTAATAATTTCATTGGCTCTTTCCTGTAGCCTTGGGTCGATGGTTGTGCTTATTGTCTTCCCTTGAAACCCATCCCTTATGGCTCGGGATAGCAGATGTGGCGCTAGCTGGGGCAGTGGCATTGGTTCGCTTGGAGGTGGCTCAAGCATCGATAGCCTGTACGTTAAGCTGTCGATGGTTCCCCTGCGGAAAAGTTTATTGAGTAGCAGATTCCTTTTTGCTATAAGCACATCGGGGTTGCGCCCGGGGTGCACCAAGGCGGGGGCATTAGGCAGCACGGCCAGCGCAGCCGACTCGGCCCAGCTTAGCTCACTGGCCGACCTACCAAAGTATCGCCAAGCAGCCGCATCGAGGCCTACCACGTTGCCCCCAAAAGGGGCATTGGAGGTATACATTGCTAGAATCTCGTTTTTACTCGTTCCCAGCTCAAGCCTCATGGCCAGGGTCGCCTCAATCACTTTTTCCCAAAGCGTTCTAGGCCTGTTGTTGCGAGATAGCCTAACGGCTTGTTGGGTGATGGTGCTACCACCCTGAATGATCCGTTTTGCCTTGATGTTGTTGTATGCAGCGCGGACTATTGACGCAGGGTTTATTCCCGGGTGGTGGTAGAAATATCGATCCTCAAACTCAATAATGCATTTTGCAAATTTTACGGGGATAGAGTCGTTGTGGGGGAATCGGTACTGCTGGTCGGCTGCAATTGATGCAGCAAGCAGCGAGCCATCTTTTGCCAGCAGAACCGTGCTGGTTGGGTTGTTAATACTGGGTTTGCTGATGCAGAGAAATAGGGCGATGATTATAACGCCCAAAAGAATAGCCCATGAGGTTCTCAGGTGTTCTTTAATAATTTCAACAACATTTAAAATTCGAGAATTCATCGCGGGTTTGCAGTCTATTTTGCCATGAATATACTAGCTTATGGTGTTTCAATTATTATCATTGGCTCAACAATTACTCCTACCTTGCGTTTACTGCTCAATTAGCTAACTTTGCAAAAACAGAATCAACAATGAGCATCCAACCCATAGCCCAATGGTTTAGTAAAACCTTAAAAGGACCCCTTATTATTGCTGGGCCATGCAGCGCCGAGAGCCGAGAGCAAGTGTTGCAAACTGCTAAGGGTGTAGCCGCCTTGGGCAAGGTTGATGTTTTTAGGGCGGGGGTTTGGAAACCCCGTTCACGGCCTGGAACTTTTCAGGGGGCTGGCGAACCAGCGCTGGAGTGGCTTGCCGAGGCAAAGCTAGAAACGGGCTTGCTGCTTGCTGTTGAGGTGGCAACCCCACAGCATGTTGAGGCGGCTCTTAGGTATGGTGTTGATATGTTCTGGGTAGGGGCGCGTACCTCATCAAACCCTTTCTCCGTTGATGAGCTGGCCACTGCTATGGCTGGCGTTAACGTACCTGTGCTTGTGAAGAACCCTATTCACCCCGATTTGGAGATGTGGATCGGTGTTATTGAACGTTTTGCCAAGGTGGGCGTTACCAAGCTGGGTGGTATTCATCGAGGATTCTCACCTTTTCAAAAATCGATGTACAGAAATGTTCCCAAGTGGGAGGTTGCCATCGATCTAAGGTCGATAATGCCCGACTTGCCCATTATTTGCGATCCTAGCCATATCTCAGGTAGGCCAGAACTTATCCCCGATGTGGCGCAGAAAGCCCTAAACCTTTCGATGGATGGGCTCATGATTGAGACGCATGTAAACCCATCAAAAGCCCTTAGCGATGCCAAGCAGCAGGTAACGCCCAAAGCTCTTGATAATATTTTAGCATCGCTATCCTACAAAAGGATCACGCCCTTGTCGCCAGAGTCAGTAGATATTCTTGACTCAATGCGCGAAAAGATTGACTCCTTGGATTTACAGCTGCTGGAGCTCCTCTCGCAACGAATGGTGATAGTTGAGCAGATAGGGGAGTATAAGTTAAGAAATAACGTGGCTATCATGCAGCTACGTCGATGGGAGCAGATGATAAAAATGCGAGTGGAGGTGGGCGAGAGGTTAGGCCTATCGCCCAAGTATGTAAAAGACCTGCTCCGGCTGGTTCACAAAGAATCAGTGCGCAAGCAGGCCGATATGATATCTCCTGATGAGGTTGCTGAATAGCTTTATGCTTCTGTTATCTTGTACTCGTAACCTTCCATAATGGGGTTTGAGAGTACTTTCGAGCAGACTTCGTTTACCCGTTCCATGGCAGCTTCTTTGGTTGCAGCTTCAATCTCCAGGGTAATATGCTTGCCAATACGAACGTTCGACACCTCGGTGTAGCCGGTGTTTTGCATAACCATTCCTACGGCCTTGCCCTGTGGATCGAGTAGCGCTTTAAGGGGCATCACGTTTATTTCTGCAATAAATTTCATGGTTGATGTTGTTAAGTGATGTGCAAAACTATGAAAAATTGCCCGAATTGCAATGCAAAAACGATGAGCTGATCTAATGATTTTATGCTTTATGTCTGGTTTGCCTAAACCCCAACCCTAAAGTTCGATGAGTAAAAAATGACCCGTGCCGCAAATTCTGCAACCACAAAAAATACAAATGCAAGCAGGTAAAGCCGTATGCCGGTATCGGCATCGCGTGGATTCGGGAAAATCCGTCGGATAAGCATTCCAAGCCCTAGCAACCAGGCCCACGATAGAGCGTCCCAAATGGGATGATACACACCACCTGTATAAGCAACGTTTTGGCTGGTTGATGCGTCCCAGACAACTAGCCCTGAAACAAATTTTACTGCAAGAACACCAATTATTGTAAACACAAAAACTATCTCTACGTTCCTCTCGAAATTGCCCTTATGGCTATGGTAGAGTAGGAGTAAAGCAAATGACGAGCCAAGTAGAAAAGTGTTTATGTAAAAAGCAATTAGAGTTCCTGGTGTGTTCCGTAAGGGGATAGCCTCAATCATGTATAGCTTGGCCATGGTGAGCACCATGGTTAAACCCAGCACACTTGAAATGGCTAGAAGAGGGATAAGTAAACTCCTTTTTCCCTTATAGAATAGCCAGTACATAGTGGTTACGATAATTGATGCGGCGTAGGCCGATACCATCAATATCTCGCGGCTAACCCATGACGATGTAAGGTTGGTTAGCGAAAATACCGATGATAATGGTGCCGATAGATGCAAAAACGATATGAGTAGCGCAAAGCCTATGGTTACTGTGGCAATAAGCAGCCCGATTTTAAAAAATCTTGCCTGTTCCTCGTCATCGTGCTGGCGATTGATGGTAGCGTAAGCTAGCAAAGCGGTTGCTAACCCCGCCGAGAATTGCCCAAGTAGTGTGAAAAATAGTAGCGACCATTCCGAACTATGCATCTCGTACCTCCTCCCTATGTTTTAACTTTTTATAAACGTGAATTTTTTTCACGTTTTTTTATTGTTATGCAATCAGCCTCAGCTCCGATGTAATAAATAAGGGGTAGAGCCCTTGTTGATTTGAGAATATGCTTCTTCAATCGTTGATGGGTTCTCCACATCCTGTTCTACGGCCCTCTTGCAATACTTTGATAGCAAGGGCGATACAAAATACGAGGAGCTAAAGAGCATACAGGACATCCATTCATACCCTTCCTCTGCAAGCTGGTAGTTATGAGTGTTTTTTATCTTTTTAATTGCTCCCCTGCTCCTGAGCCTTCGTAGTTCATAGGCAATTTTAAATTTTAAATACTCCCTTTCTTTAGACAACTTTACTTCAAAGATAAGTTAGATTTTCCTTTCCGCCCAATTGGGCGGAAAGGAAAATCTAAGCGGCGGCTCGGAATACCTTTACGGGCCTTTTATAATCCAATGGTCCCCTTTCAGTATTATAAAAATTCATATACCACTTTATTTTGCCATATAATTCATGCCCATCCTCCGATGGTTCAGGGTATATCTTTTCGTATTTGATATTACGCCAGAACCGCTCAATAAAAATATTATCAATTGCCCGGCCTTTGCCATCCATGCTAAAGCTGGTGTGCTCAAGGCTGTCAACATAGGCAGTAAAAGTAGGGCTGGTAAACTGGCTTCCCTGGTCGGTATTTATAATTTCGGGAGCACCATGCATTAATACCGCCATCTCCAAACATTCTTTGCACCATGTAGCTGTCATGGTGTTGGACAAAGACCAACCGACTATGTATCGACTAAAAAGGTCTATTATGGCCACCAAATACATATGACCCCCGCCAACAGGAACATAAGTAATGTCCATTTCCCAGGCTTGATTAGGGCATTCTACTTTCACCCCTCGCAGTAGGTAAGGGTAAATGGTATGCCCGTCCCCCTGGTGCGGTTTGCTCGTATTGGGGCGTGGGCCTATGGCATGCAGGTCCATTTCCCGATACAGCCGCCTTATCCGCTTAGGGTTCACCTTATGCCCGTTTTCCCGCAGGTGCTGAACCATACGGGGGACACCGTAAAAGGGCGTCTTGGTGTATTGTTTGTCAATCAGCTCCATTAGCTCTTCATTGTAAGAACTATCTTTCTGGGGAACATAGTAGAAGCTGCTCCGGCATACATCCAAAAGTTCGCATTGGCGTTTGACGCTTAAGGGGTGCTTGGTGTCAACTTTTGATATGCGCTGTTTTTTTGCTATTTCCCCAAGACTTTTTTTAAGAAATCGTTCTCAATTTGCAGCTGGCCGACTTTCTTGAAAAGTTCATCCTTCTCTTTCTCGTCATCTGGTTTTGTCACCCCTTTTTCAAAAACGCTGTTGGCTCTTGCTAAAAGCTGCCGCTTCCATGTCGAAATTTGGTTCGGATGAATTTCATACTTCTTACTGATCTCCTGGATCGTTTCACGTTCTTGAAGGGTCTCAAGAACCACCTTGGTTTTAAACCCTGATGTAAAATTCTTTCTCCTTTTCATAGCAACAAGTTTACTAAATTTTCAAATTATACTTGTTGTCTAAATTTTGGGGCTAATTATAACCTGCAGAAGGTAGGTAAACCTCATCTGAACGGGGGACTTGAGATAGGAATCAAATGCAACTTAACGTAAGTTACTTTGATACTATGGCCTACAAACACCATCAAGAATATCTTCTCGTGAGGGGTTATATGCATTTTGCCTCACTGTTAGTTTTGCCAAATTATTAAATTCCATTACTGGTGCCAAAGCACAAAAATCTGTAAGTGACGAGTTCATTGAAATTCTTACCGATTTTAATCCCGTGCTAATATTCTCTAAGCCATCTAGGGTTTCAAGCAGCTCATTATCACCAATATTTATTTCAGCTACACTTGTTAAGCCGCTTAGCTCTTTAATTGACATTAAACTTGCATTACTACTAATGTCCAAATAATCCTCAATAAAATTCAGGTTCTCAAGCCCCTCAAGTGATGTAATTAGGTTTTGATATGAAAGGTATAAACTTTTCAGCTCTTTAATATCCGAAAGGTCTGAAAGGTCGGTTAGACTACTATTCCCATAAATCATTAGTTCTGCACCTGAAAACACCCCTAGCCCATTAAGGCTTTCAAGAGAGAAATTATTAGCTACCTGTATATTGTTTGTAAACGCTTTTATATTACTAAGCCCTAGCAGGTTTTTTAGGCTCTTGTTTTCGAATATTAGAATATTGCCACCCACATATTCTAATTTAGATAAATGGTTTATGCTTTCTAAACTTGAATTGGTCTGTATGTAAAGGCCGCTATCGATGGTGGTGAGATTATGGAGGCCATCGAGGTTTTTCAACATGTGAGATCTGTAGATGCTAAGCGAGCCCTTGATGGCCTTAATCTTGTTAAGAGTTGACAGGGTGCTGATGTACTCACCGTTTATATGAAGATTGCCGTTTACTGTCGATAGGGTAAAGCCATCCACATCCTTTTGAGATTTAAGGTAATAGTCCTTAAATTCGGGTTTATCCTTACCGCATGATTGTAAGAAAGTTAAGGCAAATACTAATAGACTCGCAACTAATAGCGCAACTATTCTTTTCATAATTTGTGGTTAAAGTTTGGTTTCAACATGTTTAGTAATCCTAAGGTAGATAAATTTTGGCCAACACCTAATTTTAAGTTCTGCTACTGTAAATGCTAGGAAAGAGAGGATAGCCAGGTAGAATAGAACATTAAATTTTGAGCGGGTATAAAAACTAGGTTTGATATTTGGTTGGATGTAGGTAACAATTGATCCTGTTTCGTTAGCGGACTGGGCTAACAACTTTCCCTTACTATTAATTACGAGAGAGAGTCCACCCCAAGAAGAGCGAATTAGTGGTTTTTGAAATGTTATTGCTTGAGTTTTAGATATTAACCTTACTGCGTTTACATAGTGCATATTCCCATCAAATGGTTCTTTCGCTAAAACAAAAAGTAGCCCATTGGGTTCTTGTAATTTTCTTTTCAGAAAATTCTCAAAAAGAGCCTCGTAGCAAATAGATACATGGTAGGTATCATATAAACTCTTAAATGTTGGATTTTTCTTTTTAGAAATGTAGTTAGTAGGATACCTAATATCTCTGTACCCAAATAATTTATTTATGGCTAGGGGCTCATATTCGGCGAAAGGCACCAGAAGTTCCTTGTTACGTTGTTGTATGCCATGATAATCAAGAGCAATGGCTAGTACCTGCTGTTTACCCCAGGCCTCTTGTAAAGCGCTATACACAAAGGTGATATTGTTCTTGTAGCTAGGAAGTAACGATTTTAAATTGTCAGTAAATTGGGCATCTGAAACCTTAGTATTATTTAGTCTTGTTGTAAATTCGGGCATAACCACATAGTGTGTATGTTTTTTACACTCAGTTTCCTTAAGAGTGCGTATTGCTTTCGTTTGAATAGAATCTTGCGATTCGCTACTGTTGAAACTTAGAACTTGTACCTTTCGGAAGGTATTGTCATTGCTAGCGTTGGGTTGGTAAAGCGAAATGGCAGAGTAAAAACAAGGAGTAAACAGTAATAGAATATAGGCAATGGGAGGTATAGGGGAAGTCTGCTTCTGTTTAAGCAGTGACATAGATTTTATTAACCACAAGCATAAGATATTGCATAATAAAATCCACAAAGAGCTGCCCAGAACACCGGTGAATTGCATCCATTGAAAAAGTACAGGATAATTGCTAGCGACTATTCCGAGGTTTGAAAAAGGAGTATTTATGGCCGAGTGCAGTATGGCATACTCTAATATAATCCATGAACTGCAAAATATTTGATACTTAAAACGAACATTTAGGATTAAGGGTAGGAACGGTATAGCCTGAAGCAGTACCAGCGGTAAAATGACCAGTGGAGAAAAGGCGCCAATGATACTGTTTAGAAATTCTATAATAAACAGATAGTTGTAAAGGTTCCAAAGCAAGAGGAAGGTAAATATTGATATTATTTTTGGGATAACCTTGACGTGTGTGCTAAGGAAATGAAGTAGGGGAATTAGGCATATAAAAGAACCCCATGTATAGCCTTCGCTATACGACATAATAAGCATTAAGCCACTGAGTAAGCTGCAGAATATACCTAATAGCATAAACTATTTTATTAATAGCATTTCAATCGCTTTATCAAGCTGGGGGTCTATACCCGTTTCTTGGTGTGTTGTGATCCAGTAATCAACAGGTAGTTCAGCCTCAATATCGGGATTAATACCATCCTCCGTTAGCTCCATGGCAAGGTTTAAGGTTTTGCTTACAGTGTAGTGGAAGTACCATCCGTTTCCTAAAAGAACAGGTGTAATAGAACCAGCACCACCCCCCGATCTTTCTCCCAACAGGGTGCTGTTGGTTAAGTCTTTAAGAATGGAGGCAACTGAGTTCCCCATGCTGTAGGTGTTTGCATTGGTCAGAACAATAAGTGGTATTGAACAATCTACTATTCCTGTACCCTTTACTTTAACAGGATAGGGTATGGTGAAGCTATTGTGGTTGGCTCCATTTCGGTATTGTTTGTAAAGCACTGTTTGTTCCCCTGTAAAGAAAAGACTGCTAACTTCATATCCTATAATACTACCTCCCGTACAATCCCTCAGATCAAAAATAATTCCGTTGCTGGAACTATATTCCCCAACAAGGTTCTTGATTAGATTAATTTCTTTTGTAGGTTCAGGCATGAATAGCATCCGTAAGTATATTATATCGTTTGAGAGTTGAGCCAAATGAAAATGCTCAAGTAATGCAATGTTCCCGAATTCATAGTGTAGATAGGTACGCCAGAATTGAATTGATGGTGGTTCGGATTGTACCGTGGCCAGTTTATCCCCTTTACTAACCCATACATGCCTATCGTTTAGTGTGGATACAATTTCCTGATATAGCGCAAGGGCCTGTTCGTCTGATACTACCTGTTGGAATTTGTGTGCATAGGTAGCATAAACCTCATCCCAATTTACCCCTTTCTCGTTAAAGAAAACATAGTGCTTATCCATGGTTTGCCAAAAGGTTTCAAAGTTTGAAATGTAAGAAGTACTCGGGTTGACAATATACTTCTCGCATGAATGCAGTATGAAACAGGTGAAAAATAGTATGGTAATTCTTTTAGTCATCATGGTGCGTTAAAATGTAATCCCTAGCCCAACGCTGTGCTGTGCATATGTTTGGTAAAATGGCGCCAGGCTATGGGAAAAATATTTAAAAAAGTATGATATGTTGTAGTAAATATTGTTGTGTGGCAATGCAATGCCAATTTCACTATTCAGCATGTTGTAGTTAAGCAGGTGGTACGTTGTGTTGGGAATTAAGTAGTAAGTGTAAGGGTTTTGTGAGAGGTTGAGGTTGATGAGTGGTGGCTTGGGAATATGCCCCATTCCTACTATTGCAAACCCCAGTTTGCCCCCAAATACAAATTTCTTAGCAGAGTATAATACCTGGATATGGCCATTACCATTTATGCCCCACAAACCGAATGGTGATAAATAATTGGTGATTTCATATGACTTCTCCGTAGGATATGTGAATTCAGCAACCAGTGTTGGGCCAATTCCTAGGTTGATTACTGTGTTGGGAATAAAACTTGGTGCCTTCCAGTGCCATCCTAGCTCAATGGCCAAATCGCTAAACCTATAAATAGGGATTTTCTGGCTGGGTGAGATGCTAAAGTGCAGTGCAGAGGTGCTAAGCGATGCAGATAGGTCAGATTTCCAGTTTGATAAAGCAGTTGTTCTATGCCAGCTATACCGCATGGTGAATAAATTTCCAGGCAGCCCATTGGGCAGATTAAATGTGTTGGCATAGGCTAACCTACCCATATGCACTTGCACTTGGTGCATATTTAGTGTTTGCGTGCTATCGCCTTTACCTTGGGTTGTTAATGCAGTAAGTTGAATTAGTAGTAAGGGGATAAGAAACTTCATTATTTTATTAAGTATGAGGGAAGTATTCAAAATGCAATTTAGATAAATTAATCTAATACAGTAATTAAAAACCAAATTTTGAATACTTCCCATATGAAATATTTCAAGTTTTAATTAAGTTCTCGAATAAGAATAATGGGCAGAATTGCATGGGTCTCACCAAATAGTCTATAGGTAATTTCATCTATATCGGTAAGAACTATGTTACCTCTTAGAAGTGTGATATATACCAAGGCTCTATCTGGAATGCCATCGAAAATCTTTGGATTTAAAGAGGTTTTACCACTATCATCAGTTATGTGATCAACGTTACGAACATATTCGTTAGTATTATTCTCTTCTGAAATCAGTGTGCCATTCCACTCAACTACAACTATTAACCCATTCTCATTCATTGGGTCGGAGTTCCAGCCTAAAATAAAATTGTCGTAATAGCAGAATGGATACAGGTCTTGCTCTTCTTCAATTTTCGGACTCGTAATTGAAACCAAGCTAGGAATGTACATACTAACTGAACTCGTGTCGCCTTTTGAATTATCTGGAAAGCTAAAAGAGACTTTTTGCCCGTATAGGCTCTGAAAGAAAGATGATTTAGCGTCTGAGGAGCCCGAATTAATAGATGAGATATTAATTCCATTCACTGTAACGGTGAAATCACTCTCTGAGTTTTTTGTTGTAGATAATTGTTCTGGGAGAATCCCGTCAAGCACTTCATCGGCTAGGGGGTTCTCTTTCATTGTGGAGTAACCCAAAAGCGGGTTATTAACAAACAGATAGGTGCTGTAAACTGATGGTTCAGTTGCTAGTACATTTTCGGTTATTTTGTTTTCTACTGAAATATTCTGCTTTTGGTGTTCATCGGACATCTTGCTGCAAGCCATAAAAGCTAGTAGCGTAATAAATATAATTGTAATTCTCATAGTTGTATGCTTTTTTGTTGTGTGTTTTTTTAAATGCTACCATGCTACCATAATACCATCACGATAAATTTTGTCTGATATTATGCCTGTTCCGCCTCCGGCAGTTGGGTTCTTGATGAAGAAACCAGTCAATGTCCCATTCTGGTTTACATAAGGGTTTCCGTTAGTTGTAGTGAATGTTTTAGTCCATACAACATACCCCTCCTCCCAATTTTCATTTCTATGGGGACCGGCTTTAATTTCCAAGGTTACTCTTGGGGTTCCATTTTCTGGTCGATCCAAGTTACCGATACTGGCACACCCAATGTTACCGACATAGTTTGAATTATTGTAAAGGTTAGTTCTGGAAGTGTTGTTTTGACAGTTTGTAAGCGAAGTTGTAACTTTTATCTGCGAGCCTTCTTTCTGTGGATAACCGGATCCAAATATTTCTGCAAAGCACCAGATTGGCACACTCATATCATAAATATTTGCATAACCATCCAGTTGATCAGCATTGGATGGATGCATTAATGCTACAGGCTGGAATGAGACAGACTGTGAATTATAAGTCCATTGGCAGCTGGGAAGTTCAGGTACTGGAATGTCAGTACAGGATTGAATAATCCCTAATAATAGTATAAAGATCAATAATTTATAAGTTTTCATATTAAAATCTGAATTTAATGGGTTTAACTAGATTTCCTCCTATTCTGAAATGTGTGTAGTTCATTAATTTGGAACTTTATACATTTGAAGTATATTGAGTTAAACACCAGATTATTAATTAGAGCAAAGCCCTGAACTGGTCTTATAATTTAACCTTGTAAGGCTAAGCTCTTAAAAAAATGAACCCAATTATGTGGTTCAATCCCCCATAAAGTCACCGCTGCCTTAGTAACAGCAGCATTGTTGTAGATGGAGACCAGCAGCCACCACTTGCGGTTGCATCGTAATTTACGCTATCTTTGTCACAACATAATTTACCTCCTTTCCTTTTAGGTTAGGGGCGTGCGAAGGGGAAGCTTGGGCTGGTAGGCTGTTGGCTTCCCCTTCTTTTTGCCCAATGTTTTTGATCAATGGTTCAATTATGAACCAAACAACGCTATAATAGCTTGTAGTAAAACTTTTCTGCTGTTTAACCTGGGGCGGGGTATGCCGCCTAGGTTTGGGTTTCTGCTTTTGTGGCTCATAGGTTTTAGCTTTAGGTCTATCTGCCTTTGGCAGGTTTACCTGCCTCTGGCAGGTTTAGGATTGTTGCACTGGCAAAAGGTCGCTTTTAAACTTTCAGCTCCGCTAAAGCTTCACTGCGGCTAACGGCTGGTTCTGCCCTCGCATTAATCCTACGCGGTATCAAATATAAGTAGAATAATTGTATTTACCCCCCCTGTTAATATGATATAAAACATATTACAATCAGATTTTCATGGTAACCATTACCAGGGTGGGTGCGCCCAGTGCTGAGTGCTGGAAGGCAGGTTACCATCGGCCCTGCCCGATGAGCAGGATGCTGCCCAGAGCAGGGCGAGATGCCAAAGGTTCAAAGGTTAATCAAGCCTCAGTAATAATTGTTTAGTTAACAATTTTTATGATCAGGAGAGGAGCAGCATTATTGCTCCTCTCTTTTGTTTGTATACAGTGTGTAAACGTTATTATCACTCGGGAAATGACACCCGAGATTAATTAAACGGAAACTATATCGGATATCCTTTTGTTACAATTGTTAGTGTTGGGTATAATATCGATATTTGGCAACAAAACAGGCTATGAATTACCCCACTCCAATTCAAGCGAGCCCACATACTAAAGTGTATTCCGCCTCCAGCCAAAACCGCAGGGTTTTCGCCGATATGGAGCGGGGGCAAACATACTGTGCCGAGGGAACCTACGGTACGACAATGGCCTTCTACTCTTGGCTTAAAAAGCAGGTGAACCTGCTGTATCCAATTTCCGATTACCCATCGTCGAGGGTAAATAGGGACAAGCTACGCGAACTAAGCCAACGGTTACTGGTTAGGATTAAGGCTCACCAAATAGACTTGCACAAAGCGCCACCTATCCCTTGGTTGCTTGAGTTTTATCCATCTCTCCAAGATTTCTACCTGCCCTTTACCGATGTGTTGGGCATCAACGGGGCATACCAGTGGTATGTGAATGGGGTTCAGTTCCCCGGATTACAGCACAGGGTACATCCCTACTACGGAGCCTATTTCCCTACGCGCACCGAGCATTTACAACTATTCGACCAGTGGTTGCAACGCAGTAAACCCTTTGCTAATGCTATCGATTTGGGCACAGGTTGTGGGGTGCTCACTTTCTACATGCTTAAGCATGGTGTGAGCAATGTGATTGCAACCGATATCAACCCCAATGCTATCCATAGCGTAGGGCAGGATATGTATCGTCACGATTTGGGCTGCAGGGTGAGGCTAATTAACGCTGATTTGTTAGAAGGCATTAGCTGCAATAGCATCGATTTGGTTGTCTTTAATCCACCCTGGATTCCCGACAACGCCACAGGAATCCTCGATTTGGCGATGTACTATCAAAGCGATTTGTTCCATCGATTTTTTAGTACCGCCTACGAATCATTACCTGACAGCTGCAAAGTGGTAATCCTTTTCTCAACATTTGCCCATGCAGCTGGTCTTAGGGTTGAACACCCCGTTCGCCATGAATTGGAACACCATCAGCGTTTCAAGCTGGTAAATCATATTCAATCGTCTGTAAACCAAAAGCCATCGCAAAAAAAGAGTTGGCTAGCAGAAATCCGAAGCAACGAGAAGATTGAGCTATGGGAGCTGGAGAGGGTGAATCGGTAGTTGGTAATCGGTAATCGGTAAACGGTAGTCGGTAGTTGGTAAACGGTGATCGGTAGTCGGTAGTCGGTAATCGGTAGTCGGTGATCGGTGATCGGTAAACGGTAATCAGTGATCGGTGATTGGTAATCGATGCTTGGCTTAACGTCTGTCAGGAGGGGGTAGTTGGTAATTAGGAATGATTCAACTGCCTGCCAAAGACGTTAGTTAGGTCACTCAATCACTCGATTATTCAATCATCCAATCATTCAATCTGCCTGCCAAAGACGTTAGTTAGGTCACTCAATCACCCAACCTGCCCGCTCTACCCTGCCTACCGCAGGTAGGCTGTCGGTAGACAGGCCACTGGCGGGTCACTCAATCAACCCTCGTTATACTTCGTATTCCCTCGTCAGCTATCGCATACGAGACAAGCTGAGGCAGGCAACTTGTCCGCTCTACATGTCGGTAAACAGCCCATTTACGGGTCAACCACTCAATCAATCACCCAAATCCCTAGACTTTAAACCCTAAACCCTAAACCCTAAACCCTAAACCCTAAACCTTAAACCTTAAACCCTAAACCTTAAACCTTAAACCCTAAACCTTAAACCTTAAACCTTAAACCCTAAACCTTAAACCCTAAACCCTAAACCCTAAACCCTAAACCCTAAACCCTAAACCCTAAACCCTAAACCCTAAACCCTAAACCCTAAACCTTAAACCCTAAACCTTAAACCTTAAACTCTCTATCCCATTCTCTCTCCCCATATGTTTATAAACACTCCCCCAGAATTATCTCCGCAAAGGTTTTCGAATTACATTTTTATCAATAAATTTGCGTTGCTTAATCGCTTAAAAGTTATGCTTTTGTCAGGTATATAGCATATTGTGGTACCAAGTGTGGGTTTAGGTTTTCCTAAGCCTTGTTCTTTTTATATCAATACAATTTCTAGTTTAACAACCTAACCCTGCCAAAGGGCAGGTAAACCTAAAAAAACTGTATGTCAACCTATCTAATTGTTGTTCTGGCCTACTTTGGCTTGATTACCCTAATATCTATTCTAACCAAAAAGGTGGCTAGCCGTTCGGCGGCCGATTATCTGGTGGCGGGGCGTAACCTTGGTGTTATTGCTTGCGCTGTGGTGGTGGCCTCCGAGTGGTTAGGAGGGATGAGCACCATTGGTGTTAGCGAACAATCGTTCACATCGGGTACTTTGCAGCCCATACTTTACAATATCTCCACAGCTATCGGTATGATTATTATTGGGTATACCGTGGCACGTCATTACCGTCAAAACAATGTGCACACCGTGAGCGAAATGCTGGGCCGACTATTTGGCAAGCGCGCAAAGGCCATCTCGGCCGTTGCGTTTCTGTTTGCCTACATCGTGTTGGCATTTGTGCAGCTGCAAACCGCATCCAGCGTAATATCTGCAATGTTCGAGCTGCCTTGGGTTACATCCGTAATAATATCATCGGTGGTAATCACCATATACACATACATTGGCGGAATGCATGCCTTGGCCATTACTGGTATAATCCACGTGGTGGTGATGTTTGGTGGAATTGGATACGCAGCATTCACAGGTATTACCGATATAGGTGGGTTTGCCTCGCTAAAGGTCGATTTGGTGGCCTTGGGTTCACCCGAGAATCTTTACAACCCATTTAGCGGCGGCTTGGGCTATGCATGGAGCCTAATTATTGGTGGAGTGCTAGGTGGAATGGCTGGTCAGGCAAGTATTCAGCCAATTTTTGCTGCCCGTTCTGCCGATATCGCCAAGAAGGCAGCAATCCTATCGTCGTTAATCATCGCACCCTTTGGTATCATGGTGGCAATCCTTGGCCTGGTGGCCAAAACAGGCAACTACTTTGATGTAACCACTGCAGCAAGCCCACTTTGGAATGCCGACCTGGGTATAATTAATCCCAAGATGGTGCTGCCAACCCTTATGGTTACCCCTGAGTTTATCCACCCTGTTATGGGGGGAATTGCCCTTGCTGGAATCCTAGCGGCAATCCTATCAACGGTTGGCCCTGTAAACTTTGCTGTGGTTACCATTGCCACAAAGGATATTTACCATGGAATAATCAATAAGTCGGCGGTAGACCAAAAGATTATCTCAACGGCTCGCAAGCTGGTCATCCTTGTAAACCTAATAACCATACCGCTAGCTATTTACTCAAGCGGTGCAATACTTAGCATGGCTTACATATCGTATGGAATACGTGCCATAGGCGCCATAGTTATTATGCTTGGCATTTACAAGCGTGGTTGGATATCTACCGATGGTGTTCGCTTTGCCTTTATTGGCGGTACCGTTGCGGTTATTATCAACATTATTGCCAAGATTGCAGGCTGGTGGCAAATGGAGGACACCTACATGGCGGTAATGGCAGCAGTTGTATGCATTATCATTGGTAATATCTATGCAAACAAGCGCAAGCGCGATATTCGAGCCAAAGGAATCTCCATGCGTAAGCCTAAGGACATTTAAAACCCTTATTGAGATATGAATAGTTCAAAACCGTTAGAGGGCATTAAGGTGCTGGAGTTGGCCAGCGTGTTGGCCGGACCCAGCATTGGAATGTTTTTGGCCGAGCTGGGTGCCGAGGTTATTAAGGTTGAAAACCTAGTTACCGATGGCGATGTAACCCGTAAGTGGAAACTCCCCACCGAAAACCCCGATACCGATATCTCTGGCTACTACTCCTGCGTGAACTGGGGTAAGAAATCGCTGGCCATTGACCTGTCCAAGTGCGAGGGGTTAAATGTGATTTATGCCTTGGGTAAGCAGTGCGATATTATCCTTGCCAGCTATAAGCCTGGTGATGCAGAGAAACTTCAGGTAGATTACAGTACTTTCAAAAAGCTAAACCCAAAGGTTATCTATTCGCATATTACAGGCTATGGCCTTAACAACCAGAGAGCTGGTTTCGATGCCATTATACAGGCCGAGAGCGGATTTACCTTTATGAATGGCGAGCCCGATGGCCCACCCACTAAAATGCCCGTGGCATTGATGGATGTGCTAGCAGCGCATCATCTTAAGGAGGCCATTCTGCTAGCGCTATACCAGCGCGAGCGGGGAGGAGAGGGGTGCTACATCGATGCATCGCTTTTCAAGGCCGGTGTTTCCTCTTTGGCCAACCAGGCTACCAACTGGCTGGTGGGCAAAACCATTCCTAGGCGGATGGGCTCCGATCATCCAAACATTGTTCCCTACGGAACCATTTATAACACCTCCGATGGGAAGGGCATTGTGATTGCCGTTGGCACCGAGAAGCAATTTGCCGAGCTGTGCGATGTGCTGGGTAAACCCGAGCTGGCATCCGATCCTAAGTTTAGCAAGAACTTTAGCCGGGTAAAGAATAAGGTGGAGATAAACGGCATACTGCAAGATTTAATCATTAAGTACGACCGCGAAACCATTCTCGGTATGCTGGCCAAACGCAAGGTGCCTGCTGGTGGAGTGTTCAATATGCAGGAGGTGTTCGAAACCCCCGAGGCCAAGGAGATGATACTCGAGGCCGATATCCATGGGCTATCCATTCAAGGGGTTAGCTCCGTGGCGTTTAATGTCGATGGTGTTCCATCGAGCGGTGGTATGAGCTATCCCCCCCATTACGGCGAGCACACCTACCATATACTGCGCGATGAGCTGGGGATGGAACTCGAGGAAATTGAAAATTTAATCAGTCAAAACATAGTGTATGCAGCAAACAAGTAAAAGCAAGATGGTGATTACCGATGGCTCTCGGCTAATGATTGAGGCCATGGCTAGAGCTGGTGCCGATGCGTTTATTGGCTACCCCATTACCCCAGCAAACCTACTGTACTCGTACTCGGCAGCACGTATGCCTATGATGCTTCCTGCCCCCGATGAGATTACCACCCTGCAGTGGATGACCGGGCTTTCAACAGCAGGCAAACTGCCTGTTACGGCCACTTCGTTCCCTGGCTATGCGCTAATGCTTGAGTCTATCAACATGGCATTTATGATGGAGATGCCCATGGTGATAATCCTTGTGCAGCGTCTTGGTCCAGCCACGGGAACTGCCACCTGCGGTGCGCAGGGCGATTTAATGCTGCTACGCGGACAAATTTCGGGCGGCCACCAACTACCCGTGCTGTGCGCATCGGACTATAAGGATTGCTGGACATTGGCAGCCGAGTCGGTAAAGCTGGCCGAAAGGCTTCGCACGCCCGTGGTGCTGCTAACCTCTAAGGAGGGGATCATGACCCAGCGTAGCTTCGATCTGTCGGTTTTAGAAGATATTCAGCCTGTTGTTAAGAAACGATACAGCAAGAGCGAACCATACGTTCCGTACCTAGCCGACGATTCGTTGGTGCCCGAGTTTCTTGAGGTGGGTAACCCAAATCATCAGGTGCGTACAACTGCATCAACCCACGACACCAAGGGAATTCTGCAGCACTCAACTCCTGAGGCACTGGCCAATACGGTTCGTCTGGAGAGAAAGGCTAATCATCACCTCAAGTCTTACACTTTTTTTGATATTGACGAGCAGCCCGGTGCCAAGAAGCTGATTGTAGCCTTCGATATTTCGGCCAATGCGGCTATTGATGCGGTGGCCATGATGCGTGAGCAGGGCGAAAAGGTATCGCTGCTTATTCCAAAAACCCTATTCCCAATACCCGATGATTATTACGAGATAATGGATAGGTACGATGAGGTGGTGATGGTTGAGGAGAATCTGAATGCGCAGTATGCTCGCATACTTTTTGGGCACCGCTTGCCTAGCAAAATTGCCACCGTTGGAGCACTAGGCAAAATGATTACACCACAGGAAATAATAAACGGAGGAAAGTAACCATGAGCACACCTTTTCTAAATACACCAAATCTACCCTTTTGCAAGGGTTGTGGACACGACCTGATTGCCAAAAGCACTGCTCAGGCGCTCGAAAAGATAGGGCTTAACCCCCTTGATGTGATTATGGTTACCGATATTGGCTGCCATGGCATTATCGATAAAACCTTAAACACACACACCGTTCACGGCTTGCATGGACGTTCCGTTGCCCTGGGTGCGGGTGTTTCGTTCGCCATGGAGAACACCGATAAAAAGGTGATTGTTTTTCTAGGCGATGGAGGCTCAACCATTGGTTTGCAGCATATTATTGAGGCATCGCGCATGAACATCAACCTTACCATTGTTATTCACAATAATATGCTGTACGGGATGACTGGAGGCCAAACCAGCGGTTTAACCCCAACCGGTTTTCGCACCACCACAGCTATGGATGGTAACCCATTCAGCGCACACGATATCTGCAAGCTAACCCATACCGCTGGTGCAGCCTACGTTACCCGAATACTCGGCATTGGCAATATCAGTGATAAGCTGGCCGAGGCGTACAGCGTGAAGGGTTGCGCAGTGGTTGAGGTGGTGGAGATTTGTCCCAGCTACGGTGTAAAATTTAACCCCAAGCGCAAGCTTAGCGAGATCATGGAATCGATGGGGCACACCGAGGGTGTTTGGACTAACGATAGACCTGCCTATACATACCCAAATACACCAAAGCAAAACAATTTGCTTGATAAGCTCCCAGTGATTGAGCAGAAGCATACTGGTGGATTGGAAAAGCATTACCAGCTGGTTATGACTGGCTCCGCTGGCGAGGGCGTACAGGTGGCATCGGCCATTCTTGCGCGCGCTGCGTTGAGCTCGGGCTACCAGGTAACCCAAAAGGGTAGCTACCCGGTAACAGTGGGGGTGGGCTTCTCAACATCGGAGGTTAACATCTCACCCTCACACATTAACTACCACGGTATGGCTAGCCCCGATGCCATTCTGGTTACCTCCCTCGACGGGCTTAACCATCAGCTTAAGCGTATAAATGCTATGAAGGATGGGTTGCTGCTTATTGACTCGAGCCTTGAGGTGCCCAGCACTGGCGCCAAGGTGGTGAGTCACGATTTTAGGGTTGCTGGCCCCAAGAATGCTGCTTTGTACTCGCTGCTTATGTTCGCCAATATCACTGGGCTGGTTAAACGCGATGCAATAATCGATGCGTTAAACGATATGGGGCTTGGCGAAAAAATTCCAGTGGAGAAGATTGAAGGATTGCTTAACTCCTAAAAGAGCATATAATACAAGAAAGGGCGTTCAGTTTGTTGAACGCCCTTTCTTTATAATGACAAAACCGCCTTTTGGAGTTCACTAGGGTTGTCAATTATTACATCGGGTTTGTACAGCTCTAGCAGTTCTTTCGACTGAAACCCCCAGCTAACTGCTATTACAGGGATTCCCATTTTTTTTGCAGCTTCAATATCACGGGTTTCATCTCCCACATAGATTGCCGATTCCTTTTCGATACCATACCTTTTCATATACCGCGCAATCACCTTGTCCTTGCCAAACAGGTGTTTGCTGGTGTATATTGTGCTAAAAAATTCTAGTAGCTGGTGCTCCTCAAAAAAATGCTCCACATTTTTTCGCGAGTTCGAAGTAACCACGCCCAATATAAAACCCGCTTCCGTAAGATGTCCCAACGGCTCAACTATACCGTTAAATGGCTTAACATTTTTGATCTCCATAAACAGTTCATGCCTAAGGCGTAGCAGCAGGAACGGTAGCTTAAGGAAGGTAACCTCAAGTTCTACCATCAAATCATGAGGTTTTTTGCTTTGCAAAACCTTGCTTCTTTCCTTTTGTAGCTGTTTGCAGCCATATTCATGGGCTATTCTATTATAGATATCTACTCCTGTCTCCAAAGTGTTGGCTAGGGTGCCATCAAAATCGAAAATTATATGCTTTTTCATAGCTTGGTGGTTGAGGCAATTGTACGGTACTTTTGTCAAAAAATAAAATGTTGGTAAGATTTATTTCTAAATACTATATTGGTAGCTGTTTCAATCTCATTGACTAAAGATTTAAGGTTTTCAATTTCTCCACTTGAGTAAAATGTTACTGAAGGCCTGCCGTTGTTTTCAGTGTTTTGCTCAATATCCAGTTCCGAAAGAACCCTTACGGCTTGTTTGGCTACTGCTGGAGCAGGATTATCAATGGTAATTCCTTCGGGTAAAATCTGTTTGAGAATGGGAATAAAGAATGGGTAATGCGTGCATCCCAGCACAAGATGATCAATCTTTTCATCAAGCATTGGTGCAATGTAGGCCTTTAGCAACTCTTTTGCTTCATTAGAATGAGATTTTCCTTGCTCAACGAGCTCAACCAGCCCCGTACCTACTTGATAAGATACGTTTATGTTGGCTGCGTATTTCGAGGTGGTTTCGCGGTAGAGCCTTCCTTTGAATGTGCCTTTGGTGGCTAGCACCCCTATTGATTTTGTTTTGGTGGCTAATGCTGCAGGTTTCACTGCTGGCTCCATGCCTACAAATGGAATCGAGAAGTTGGCTCTTAGGTAGTCTATTGCAGCTGCCGTAGCAGTATTGCACGCCACCACAATGGTTGAGCAGCCCTGCTCGATAAGAAATTTGGTTATGATTTCGGAAAGCCTTATGATCTCAGCTGTCCCTTTGGGCCCATAGGGGCAATGCTTGGTATCGGCAAAATAGATATAGGAATGGCTGGGTAGCAGCTCAACAAGTTCCTGTAGAACGGTAAGCCCTCCAACTCCCGAATCAAAAACTCCTATTGTAGTGGTGTTCGTCATTTTGCTCTACCCCAAATTGAGCATATGTAAAAACAGCCCAACCCCTTGCGGCGATTGAGCTGTTAATATATGGCTTATTTGCTATTGTATTCCCAGCTCCTTTTTTACAAACGGCATTAAATCAATGCTATCGTCGGAGAAGTACACAACGCTACCTACACTTATGTCGAATACGTACATAACATCCTCCTGCTTTGCAGCCTTACGGATGGCAGCATCGGCTTTCTCCATAAGAGGGCGCATGAGTTCGCCTTGCATACGCTGAAAATCTTGCTGAGCAGTTTGCTCAAACTCCTGGATGCGTTGCTGCAGGCTGGTTAGCTCCCTTTCGCGTGCTTCGCGGATGGCATCAGTAAAGGTTTCGCGGCGCTGCATATAGGTTTGCAGCTTGTTGTTGTACTCCACGTGTAGCTCTTCAATTTGCTCCTGAAGATCAAGGCCATAAGCATTTAGCTTGGCCTCGGCGCTATCGCGTTCGGGCATAATGAAAAGCAATTCCTGTCCGTTGATATGTGCAAATTTGGGTACGGTTTGGGCGAATACGCTGCCAGTAAAAAGCAGGGTGGCAGCAAGCATAAACATTGTGAATCTTTTCATCGTGTTATTGGTTTTTAATTTGACATACAAATTTAAAAATTAATTAGTTGTAACCAAGCTTTTGTAATACCTCGTCACTTTTATCGTATCGCGGATTGGTGTAAAGCATATTGGCAGAGCCTGCTGCATCGAAAATTACAGCGTATCCCCCTTCGGTGGCAATCTCTTTAACTGCATTAAACACTTGGTCTTGTATGGGTTTTACTAGTTCTTCCCGTTTCTTGAAAAGCATCCCATCCCGGCCAAAATACCTCATTTGAAGTTCCTTAACCGTTTTCTCCCGTTCTGCCATATCGTTTTCGCGCTTGCGGCGCATCTCCTCGGTTAGCAATACCTTTTCCGATTGGAAATCTTGAAACATCTTTTCGAGCTGCTTATACTGCTCTTCAATCTCGGTTTCGTATTGGGTTGCTATTCGGTCGAGTTGCTCTTGAGCTGCCCTAAATGTTGGAATGCGGCTAAGGATGTACTCCGAATCAACAAAGGCAAACTTTTGCCCAAGCGAAGCTAGCGGGAGGGCAAAAATGGTTAGGATGATGATAACGATTTTCTTCATAGCTCTACCCTTTAAGTTTGGTGTGGCAATTATCTCGCCAACGTTAAGCCCATTTGTTTAAAAAGTGTTAAAAGCTTTGTCCTATGGTAAAGTGGAACTGGCCTCTGTGCGAATCTGGATTGTGGGGTATCTTGTCGAAACCATAGCCCCAATCTATTCCAAGCATTCCAATCATAGGCAGGAACACCCTTGCCCCAATACCTGCCGAGCGGTGAACGTTGAATGGGTTGATACTCCTAAACTCGTACCAAGCGTTACCCGCCTCTAGGAAAGTATGTAGGTATATGGCTGCCTGTGGTTGCAGGGTGATGGGGTAACGTAACTCCACCGTATACTTAGTGTACACGTTAGCGTTTACAATTCCGTTAACCCTGGGCGAAAGCGATGAGTTTTCGTAACCTCTGAGCCCAATGGTTTCGCGACCATATAGGTTATATCCCGACATACCATCACCACCAAGGTCAAAGCCTTCGAAGGGTGAGTATCCAATATCCTTATTGTAGTATCCTAGGTATCCAAATTGAGCACCGGTGTATAGCACCAGGTTATCAACTAGGTTGTGGAACCACTGCGCCTTACCTGTCCACTTATGATACTCAATCCACTTATACTTCTCTTCAAGATTAGTAACATTCGAGAAATCTTTACCGGTAATCTTGGAGTAGGGGGGTGTAAGCTGTAGCGTTAAGCTAAAGTTCGATCCTCGCCTGGGGTATATTGGCTGGTCAATTGAATTCCTTGAAAGGGCGGCCTTGTAGCTGAAGTTGTTCGACTTGCCGGTGGATATCAAGAAGTAGTCCCACTCGTTCAGGTCGTAGCTCTGAATGCTAACCTCGTTGTAGAACTGGAACCAGTCATCGGGCCATTTTAGCCTTGTTCCAATTCCAATGGCGGCGCCGGTTACCTTCATCCTTTGGTCGCTTACCTGATAGATGTATGTGCCCGGCAGGTTATTAATGGTGTGGTAAAGCGAAAGGGTAAAGTTGGTGGGTTTGCGTCCTCCAAGCCAAGGCTCAACAAAGGTAAGGCTAAACGCCTTGTAATAGCTTCCGTTGGTTTGTGCCCTCAGGCTAAGGGTTTGGCTATCGCCCGATGGAACAGGACGCCAAGCCTCCTTCTCGAAAAGCCTGCCAATGGAGAAGTTAGAGAAGCGAATGCCTATGGTGCCCACAAACATTTTATTACCCCAACCACCTGACACTTCAAGCTGGTCGTTGGCTTTCTCCTCCACGGTGTAAACCAAATCTACCGTGCCATCAGCCATATTGGGAAGTGGTGTAACATCTAATTTTTCTGGGTCAAAATGTCCCATGGTGGCAAGTTCTCTCACCGAGCGGGTAATTCCTGTTTTGCTAAACAGGTCGCCTGGCTTAGTAACTATTTCGCGACGTATTACATGCTCATGGGTTTTTGTGTTGCCTTGAACGATTACGTTGTTCACTGTGGCCTGTTTGCCCTCGTAAATCCTCATCTCTAGGTCAATGGAATCATTTGCCACTCTAACCTCAACAGGTTCAATGCTGAAGAATAGGTATCCATCATCCATATAGGCTGTGGTTATCGAGTTGTCGTCAATAAAAAGCCTTTCCTCCAGAAGGGTCTTGTCGTACACATCACCTTTCCTAATTCCAAGTATCTCATCGAGCACCTCATCGGGCAGTTTGGAGTTGCCCACCCAGTTGATGTTTCTGTAGTGATACTTAGGGCCTTCCTCAATTTTGATAACGAGGCCAATACGATTCTCTTCTGTAACGAAAATGGAATCGCCAAGTATTTTGGCATCGCGGAAACCATGCTCGTTGTAGTACGTAATTAGGCTTCGCTTGTCCTCTTCAAAATCGTTCTCAACAAATTTTGAGGCTTTAAAGAAGTTAAGGTCGCGGCGCTTGGTGTTTTTCATGGCTTTACGGAGCTTCCGATCGGTAATGTGTTCGTTACCATCAAAGGAAATATCGCTAATGCGCACTTTGGGGCCTTTATCAACATTGAAGATAAGCCTCACTCCATTAGCCATAGTGCTATCGTGCTGTTGGAGTATTTCTACTTTTGAGTTGAGGTATGCCTTGGAGCGATAGTGGTTTGTAATAAGGCGCTTGGAGTTATCGAGGATATTCTCTGTGGCTTGCCCTCCAATTCGGAGTTTTACTAAATCGAGCAAATCCTTCTCTTCGCTCTTTTTCACTCCTGTAAAGTTAATAGCGCTGATTCGAGGAAGTTCCTGTAGGAAGATGTCAAGGTAAATGTCTTCGCCTTCAATTTTGGTAGCTGTAATGCTTATGTCCGAAAAAAGGCCTTGGTCCCAAAGTTTAGTAATTGCCCCTGTAATGGTTTCGCTGGGTACACTAATCTTATCGCCTATGTACAAACCGCTCATGCTCACAATTACGTTTGGGTCAACAAAGCGAACACCCGAAACGGTTACTCCCTTGAGTATGTACTCCTCGGGATTGCTGTAGCTAAAAGGAGATGTTTGGGAGTAGCCAAAATGTGCTGCGATTAGAAAGGTGGCAAAGGTGATTGCTATTTTTTTAATCATTTTTTGGGGAAAACGGTAATTGTGCATAGAGCGTAACGGTATGTTTTGGGCAAAAGTATTTACTACGGTAAAATTAAAACCTTGAAATTGTTTATGTAATAAGCTTGGCAAATTTAATCAAGTGCTTTATGGGAAGCAAGCTAAAATGTACAAAAAACTATAATTAAATGCTAAAATTGAGTTTTAGGGAGGGCCGAACGGGCCTTAAAGCTGTTCTGTGGTTTTCCCAAATCTCCTTTCGCGATTCTGAAAGCTGATGATGGCCTTGTAAAGCTCCTCTTTGCTAAAGTCGGGCCACAGCACCTTGGTGAAGTATAGCTCGGTGTATGCCAGCTGCCAAAGTAGGAAGTTGCTAAGCCTTAACTCGCCACTGGTTCTGATGAGGAGCTCAGGGTCGGGCATTTTTGCAGTATTTAGGTGCGATGCAAAAACCTTATCGGTTATATCTTGTGGGTTTAGTGACCCTTGCTTAACCTCTTCGGCTATCTTTTTTGCTGCATCTACTATTTCCCATCGTGAGCCATAGCTCAGGGCAAGAGTTAGGATCATCCCCGTGCAGCTTTGTGTGTTGGTAATGGCTGTGTCAATTTTTCTTTTCACGCTGTCGGGAAGAAGGCTTACATTGCCAATTACCTGAAAGTGTATATTGTTGTCGACAAGGTTTTTGAGCTCTTCGTCAATGGTTGTTACTAGCAAGGTCATCAGCGCTTCAACCTCCATCTTTGGGCGTTTCCAGTTCTCGGCGCTAAAGGCGTATAGGGTTAGGTACTTTACTCCAAGCTCTACCGAACCCTCAATGGTTTGCCTTACGGCATGGGCTCCGTTCTGGTGTCCAAAAATTCTTGGCTTGCCCTTTTGTTTAGCCCATCTCCCGTTTCCATCCATTATAATTGCAATATGGGAGGGAAGTTTCTCTCTATTCACATCATCAATCAACGACATATCCTATTGATTATTAATCGTATGCAGGGCAAATGACCCCTTTATTTACAAGCCGATAAGATACGAATAATCCCCCAATTCCCACCCAATCGAAGTTGTGAATTCGAAATCTTTCGTGCGTATGGGTTGGGTAGAAATCAATATTGTCGTTAAAAGTTTTGTGGAGGCGCCACTCTGCACCAAAAGTCCAGCGATTGAATGGGGTGTACTTTATGCCAATACCAAATGGGATGTTCAACATGGGATTCCTGTCGATCAAGGCCATGCTAACACCCAGAGTAACGTATGGCGATATGCTATTCGCATCAACAGGCCTTGTTCCAAAGGGTCTGAACCCTATCTCTATGGCTCCGCTTATTTCAACAAGTTGCCTGTTGAAATCCTTAAACTGTTGCCCGGGTTCTAGCGGAAGATAGTGTTGGTCGGGTTGGTAGTTACCTCTTAAGAAGCCATGTGTTCCGCTTAGCTTAAGGGAGTAAAACTCGTTAAGGTTATGCCGGAATAGCACCCCTATGGCTGGGGATGGCTGGTAGAACTGTGTGGAAAGGTTAAAGTCGCCCATGTAGTACGATGATCCAGCTAGTACGCCAATATCATTGCGTTCTTGAGAGAATGTGTACAGCGAAGAAAAGATGATTGCTAATCCTAAAAAAAGAAATCTCATTCTGCAAAGTTACTTTATTACCTCTGAAATCTGGGCCTTTTATTGGTGGTTATTTTATAGTTTACCTTGATGAGAAGAGAGTGGTAGTAGTCGTTGTAGTTGCCGTATGGCGACTCATACCCATCGAGCTCGTTGGTGTTTGTTAGCCGACCAGTAAGCTCTATGCCCAACGAGATTTTTGGCATAATTGCATATTTGAACCCTAATCCAACAGGCACAAAAAAGCCTAAGCTTGAACTCTGTGAGAAGTGTGGAGATGAGGCCAGGTTGTCTTTAGGGGTAACGTTGTAATGAACCCCTCCAAAGCCAAAGGTGGCGTATAAGCTAAAGGGTTGACGGAAATGGCGTAACCCCCCCCTAACCTGCATGATGTTGTAGAAGTAATTCTCATCGCTTTCGGGGATTATGTAGTACTCTCCCATAATGGAGAACTCGTTAATTAGGGTTCTAAAGGCAAATCCACGGTTTTCGTTTCTCGAATTTGCATCAGATTTGGCTATGATCCCAGAGGTGAAGTTAGCTTTTACCTGAATGGGTTTAGATAGGTGGTAACGTGCCCCCAAGCTAATACCAGGACGAGTTGATAGTAAATCGATATCCAACAACCCAAGGAAATTCACATCGCCAGATGCACCACCAATATCACCAAAATACTGGAAAGCTGTAATGCCCCCAAAAACCTCAAGCTTTGCAGACCTCCATGATTGCGCTAAGCTGGTATTCGCGGTAAGGAGCGATATAAGTAAAGGCATTATTAACTTTCTCATCCTCTCCAGATTTAGAAACTACTGAATTACAAAGTTAAAAAAAATTAGCACTTTAAGAAAGCATAATTATTTTTAAGGCATTAACAAAAATTATGCTTTTTGGTTATATGGTCGCTTGGTAGTCAGTCAATAGGGTTTCGATTATCTGCTCCCCACATCAGCTTATTTCTTAAGGTTTTAAAATAGTTGCTCCCCTTTAGGTTTACCACGCCAACGCAGAATTGTGCTTTTGTAATGGTGGCCGTTAGGCTGCTTCCTACAGCTACAGAACGAGAATCAAGCGACATTAGTATTTCTTTATCTCTGGTTGTTGCCTCAAGTTTTATGGTTGAGCTATCGGGAATTACCAAAGGCCTTACGGTGAGATTATGTGGCGCAATGGGTGAAATAACAAAAGCATCAGTGGTGGGGCTAAGTATAGGTCCGCCTACGCTAAGGGAGTAGGCTGTGGAGCCAGTGGGGGTTGAGATAATTAGCCCATCGGACCAGTATGTGCATAAAAATTCGTTATCGATGTAGGTGTTGATTGTGATCATGGCTGTACCCCTCTTTTGGAGCGTAAAGTCATTCATTCCAAAGGGGAAGCTGGCCAGGGGGTTGTTGCTCATTTTTAGCTCAAGCACCGATCGCTTTTCAACGGTGTACATCTTGTTGAAAAGTTGATGAACTGCCCCGGGTATTTCGGCCGATGAAATGTGGGCTAGAAACCCTAACCGCCCAAAATTTATTCCAATCACGGGCACGCATGAATCTTCAACAAACGAAACCGACTCCAGGAAAGTGCCGTCTCCACCAATGCTTAGCATAAAGTTTGCCGTGTGCTTAACTTCCTCTGCCGTGTGGTATAGGGCTTTTACATGAGGGCTATACCCAAGGTATTGCGTTAAAAATTTGCTGAACGGGGCGTAAACAACTATTTCGACACCTCTATTCTCAAGCTCGGCGAACAGAAGTTCAAGGTCCTCCTTGTGCTCGCTGTCGATATTATTTCCGTATAGGGCTATAACCATTTTACATCTTTAGTCTAAAAGGAAAGGGGTGCCAATATGAAAAAAGAAGCCATTCTCACCGGTGCTGTTGAACGAGTACTCTATCCGTAGCACTATATCGTAAGACGCAACCATGTATAACCCTGTTCCATACCCATATAGCATTTTGCCTTCCAAGCTGTTGTTGGGTGTAAAGGCATCGGGTTTCACATAACCTGTATCGCCAAATATACTCCAGTAAAGGGTCAGGTGTGCCTTTTTAAATTTGCCATCGGGAACCCATGGCAAGTTAATCACTTTTGTCGGCAGCAGTTCAAAATTAAGTGAGTTTTTGTTGATGAAATAGTTTGAACCATTGGTAACATAGTATTCGTAACCTCTAATAAAGTCGTTGTAGCCTATCCCATTGTTCATGTAGTAGGGCAGGTTGGTTTGAGTGCTAAGTTTGGTCGACATATCGGTTCCTGCAAATAGCCGAGGCGCCACCTGGCCATACAATCCGGTGGTTAGCTTAACGTACCAGAGGTCTAGGGGTTCGTTCTCAAAAAAGCCTTGCTTGCCCAATTCCGATTTCAAAAGATATCCCCCTAGCGGAAATATTTTTGAATTTCGCTTGTCGAGTGTGGCTTCGTACTTAATGTGGCTGTACCAAAACGAGGTGTTGCCGTTGCCAAAATAGTTAGGGTTCAGCGCTGCAAGCGAGTCGCTTATTGTTGCCCGTAACCCACCAACAGTAATGGCGTGATACCAGTGGTGCTTTGGCCTGTAGTGGTAGGTTAGATAGGAAAAAAACACTTGCCTAGCCGGGCCGTTGTGCGACTTAAAGTATAATGGCCTGTTCTCCGTTGTGGTAAAGTTAATCTCGCAATTGGTAAAGTACGATACCAAGGCTGATATTCCATGCTTTTTTTCTCTATCCAAATTGTGAGTAATGTAGTGTAAAACCACTTCATTTCTGTAGCCTAGCACCATCCTCAGCTTTATCTGCTCGCGCATACCCCTAAAATTATTCACTTTGACGTAAGCGCCGTAGTTTAGTTTTGAGAAGTTCGGGTTTCTCAAAAAGGCACTTGGGTTCCTGTCTTCAAACTCAAGAATTGGTAGTGGCCAAATGTACCATCGCTCCTCCACGTCGATATACCACTCCACCGAGTTATCGGAAATGTTGTAGCTAATGGTTATGAAGTTGAAGAGCAGCGTGTTGTTAAGGTTCTCCTTGCTCTGCTTAGCATATCCTGGTAAGTCATGAATATTTAGGCTATCGCCAAGCCTAAAGGGTAGCTCGCGCAGAATAATTTTCTCGTTGGTTATGGTATTTCCGGTAATACTAATTGATTCAACCCGTAAAATCCTATTGTTTTCCGCCCCGTGGCTAGCAAGCCCTGACAAGGATGAGAAAGTGACAAGTAGTAGGATATGGAAAAGGCATTTGGTCATAAAGAGGCTATGTGTTCAGGTATTTCATTAGCAGGTTGTACCGATCCTCCAGAAGATCTTCCTCCTCATCGTGCTTCATGTACGAACCCATCACCTTGTAATTATATCTGTTAAATGTTTGGATAATAGATGTTAAATCGGTTACATTAAGCTTGAGCGAGAGCTCAATTTGGGTAGTGTTAGGATTTGAGGCGAGGAAGGTCCCTAGTATTTTTGCATCGTTTCCTTCCACTATCTGAGCTATTTGGGCAAGCGAGTAGTCGTTGTGATTTAGCTGAAGAACCACAATGCCCCCAGGGTTTTTAAGCGCAGCAAAGTCGGCAAAGTAGTGAAGCAGCTCAGCTATTGTGATTACCCCAAGGTAGTGCTTGCGATGATCGAGCACAGGCACTAGGCTCAGCTTAAGGCGCGAGGCCATTTCCATAGCCTCAAGTATATGCTGGTTTTCGTTTATGTATGGCCTAACTAACGATAGCTGGTGGTTCCCAATGGGCTCTTCGGGCTGGTTAAGATCGTATATATCCGTCTCCGAAACCAAGCCTAAAAAGTCCTTGTTATTAACAATGGGAAGATGGCTAACTTTGAATATATCCATCCAATTTAGCGCTGAGATTCCCGTGTCCGAAGTCTTTAACGATGGGATAATATCCGAAATCATCTCTTTTGCCAGCATACTCTTTTCCCCTTTAAAAATTAGCTACCTTTGCAAATGTAACTCCAAAAATAATTAAAATGACACGTCTTAGCGTAAATATTAATAAAATAGCAACCCTGCGTAACGCTAGGGGAGGCGATATACCCAATGTGGTAAAAGCAGCGATTGATTGTCAGCATTTTGGGGCCGAGGGTATTACTGTTCATCCCCGTCCCGACGAACGCCATATTCGTTACCAGGATGTACGGGACATTAAACCCATTATTACAACCGAGTTCAATATCGAGGGTTACCCATCTCAATCGTTCATCGATTTGGTGCTTGAGGTTAAGCCACATCAGGTTACTCTTGTTCCCGATCCACCCGATGCCATAACATCGAACAATGGTTGGGATACCATTGGGCAAAAGCAGCTCCTACAAAAGGTTGTAAGAATCTTTAAGGATGCGGGCATCAGAACGTCAATCTTTGTTAATGCTGATGTTGAGCTGGTGAAGCATGCTGCCGACTCGGGTACCGATAGAATTGAACTATACACCGAACCCTATGCCGTTGGCTACCCAAAGGATAAGGCCAAGGCCCTCAACCCTTTTTTACAAGCCGCTATTGCCGCAAGGGAGGTGGGGCTTGGGCTCAACGCTGGGCACGACCTTAACCTCGATAACCTACGTTACTTCACCGAGAACATTCCTTGGCTTGAGGAGGTATCCATTGGCCATGCCCTAATTGCCGATGCGTTGTACTTTGGTCTCGAGAATACAATACAAATGTATTTGAAGCAAGCCAGGGGGTTTTAGCAATGAAGTTGTACTCCAAGCAGCTGGGTAGTGGCCACCCCTTGGTTATCCTTCATGGCCTGTATGGCTCGTCCGATAATTGGTTAAGCGTGGGGCGCAAGCTTTCCGAGCAGTACAGGGTAATTCTTGTCGATCAGCGGAACCATGGGCGCAGTCCGCACAGCACGAGCCATACGTACAACGATATGGCCAACGATTTGCTGGAGCTGTTCGATGACGAAGGGCTTGATAGCGCCATTATCATTGGGCACTCCATGGGCGGGAAGGTGGCTATGCAGTTTGCCTCACTGCACCCTGACAGGGTTAGTGGCCTGGTTGTGGTCGATATTTTGCCAACGAGCTATGGCGCGCTTACCGAGGAGGCAGTGGGGCAAGAGAATCAGCATGCCCAGATACTGTCGTCTCTGCTTATGCTAAGGCTCGATTTGGCCACCTCGCGCGATGAGCTGGACGAGTCGTTATCGCATCATATCGCCGATAAGCGCATCCGCCAGTTTCTACTCAAAAGCATTAAGCGGGCCGATGATGGAGGGTTCCAGTGGCAGCTTAACGTTGAAGCCTTGAGCCAAAACCTAAGCTCTATTATGGGGCCTGTGCTACATGAGGACAAAGATGAACCAATTGCCATTCCAACCCTTTTCCTTAAAGGAAAAAAATCGAACTATGTTTACCCCGAGGGCGAAGAGCAGCTTAAAGCTCTTTTTACTAATTACCAGGTAAAGGCAATACGTAATGCTGGCCATTGGGTACATGCCGAAAATCCGCAGGATTTACTCTCCGAGATACATCAATTTGTTGATAAGGTTTTGGCGTAGGCTAGCCAGCAACCTCAATGTTCTCTGGGGGAATGATTGGCAGATTCTTATACCTTAAGAATAGCTGCGCCACAGCTAGTACATCCTTCTCGCAATAGGTTACAATTCTATCCAAGTTGTTCTCGCGGTAGTAAACGTCGGCTACCTGACTGCCATCAATATCATCTTTAGGTGTAGGGATATTGAATATTTGCGTTAGCAGGCTTAGCGACGTGTAGTGCTTATAGTCGCCAAACTTCCACAGCTCCATGGTGTCGAGGAATCTAACTTCCCAAGGTTTTTTGCCGGCAACATCTAGGATGCTAGGGATGTTTACTCCATTGATAAGCATTCTACGGGCAATGTAGGGAAAGTCGAACTCTTTGCCGTTGTGCGCACATAGGTTGGCCTGGGGTTTGGCCGAAAATTTTTCGAGCATATCGGCAAACTCTATCAGGAGTTCGGCCTCGTTATGCCCAGCAAACGATTTTACTCTGAAATAGGGCTGCCCCGATTTGTTTACAATTAGGCCAACGGAGATACAGATGATCTTGCCAAACTCGGCGTAAATACCAGCCCTACTGTATATCTCCTCGGGATTCTGATTGTTGTCGGCAATTTTAGCTGCCTTCTTCTCCCAAAGCACTCTTAGCCCCTCTGGTACTTCGCTAAAGGTAGCGTGCTGGGGTACTGTTTCGATATCGAGAAAAAGAATGTCCTCATTCCTAACCTGATCGAGCATGGCTACAGTTTTTTAAGGTTTGCTATACGGATAAGTTCTTTTCAATTATTGAGGTGAGAATATTGATGGCTACCGAGTTGTTCCCTCCTTGGGGCACAATGATGTCGGCGTAACGCTTGGTAGGCTCAATAAACTGGAGGTGCATAGGCTTTACCGTTCTCTCGTATCGCTCAAGCACTTTATTCACCGATCGGCCTCTTTCCACTATATCCCTTTGGATAACCCTCGACAACCTATCGTCGGCATCGGCATCAACAAACACCTTGATGTCCATTAGCTCTCGCAGCTCTGGGTTGGTGAACACCAATATGCCCTCGATTATTACAATGTCCTTAGGGATAATGGTTATGGTTTCGGAAGCTCTAGTGCATGTTAAGTATGAGTATATGGGTTGATTGATAGACTTGCCCATTTTTAGCTTGGCAACATGTTCAACAAGTAGCTCAAATTCTATTGATGAAGGGTGGTCAAAGTTTATCTCTTGCCGTTGCTCTAGGGGGAGGTGTGAGCTGTCTTTATAGTACGAATCTTGGGGTATAATTACCACCTCGCCAGGAGGGAGGCATTCTGTAACGCGCTTTACTACAGTAGTTTTTCCCGACCCAGTGCCACCTGCTATGCCAACTATTAACATTATGCGATTAGAATATTATGTTTAACTTTGTATATAGTTTGTGTCTAAGGTAAGGCAATTTTTCTAAAATGTTACTTGCTTAAGGAGCTAACTACATCGCAAGAATGCGAATAATGGTCAAAAATACAAATCTTTGCACTAATATGATTTACCCCTTAAAATTTTCACCTCAGCTTAAGTATCGCATTTGGGGCGGCACCAAGCTGCGCGATAATTATGGTAAGATTTACCCTAACGGTGTAGATACATGTGGTGAGAGCTGGGAACTATCTGGGGTTGAGGGTAGCCTGTCGGTTGTGGAGAATGGGTTTCTAGCTGGCAATAATATCCAGGAGCTGATTGAGATTTATATGGCCGATTTGGTGGGTGAAAAGAATTATCAACAGTTTGGAGATGAGTTCCCCCTACTGATAAAACTTATCGACACATCCGATTTCTTGTCAATACAGGTTCATCCCGACGACGAGATGGCCAAGCGCCTACACCATGCCTATGGCAAAACGGAGATGTGGTATATTATCGATAGCGAAGAGGAATCAAAAATAATCACAGGGTTTAGCCCCAAAATTAATAGGGAGCAGTTTGTTACCCTTGCAAAAGAGGGAGGATTTGAGAAGTTCTTTAAGTACGAGCAGGTTAACCCCGACGATTATTTTTACATTCCGTCCCGTAGTATGCATTCCCTTGGTAAGGGCATAACCCTGCTCGAAATACAGCAAACCTCTGATGTTACCTACCGTGTTTACGATTGGGGTAGGGTAGAACCCAACGGGAAACCCCGTGAGCTGCACACCGAGTGGGCTAAGGAGGCTATCGACTTTGATGCCGATCCCATTCCTCGAGAGAATTGTCCACTACAGCAAAATCAACCCCAAGAGCTTAAAGCTACACCTTACTTCACCGTGAATAGGCTTGCCCTAGACAAGGAGATTGAGAGGGTTTTCTACGAGTACGACACCTTTAGGATATACTTTTGTGCAGCAGGAGAGGTGATTTTGAGCACACTTGGCAACGAGGCGATTGGCCTAAAGGCGGGTGAGCTAGCGCTGGTTCCAGCTAGTATTCAAAGCGCTTTGCTTAAACCAAAGTGTAACAGCAAGCTGCTTGAGGTATACATTAGTAACAGGTTTGTGTAGCGGTATTGTTCTTTCTATTTTCTATGCATTAGTGTTAAATAATGGAAAAATATTTCAATTTTCGAGAAATATTAAACCAATATAGGGACAAGGCAAGGATGTAGTGTGACAAAAAATCAAATATTTTTTAAAATTTATAGTTACATATAATAATTTATAAGTAATTTCAATTTTTAATGGACAATATAATCTATTTCATTAAATCAACGCTTTCTAGCGAGATGGCCACTAGTGGTTTCCCCTTGATTTACAAGGGCGAGATGAACCACCAGATTATGCGCTCGTTCGCATTTATGGCCAATAGAAAGATAATTGAAAAGAACCTGCCCACATCAATCCGCAAAAGGGTTTTCCACATAATGATTGAATGCTTGCAGAACGTTACCAAGCATTCCGACGATTTCGACAAGAAGGATCAGCAGGTTGGTAACGGACTCTTTATTATTGGCCAAAACAAGGATTCGTTTTATGTAGTTACAGGCAACCTGGTACAAAACGAAAAGATTAAGGCGTTAGAAGATAGGCTTATTAAAATAAACCAGGCCAACGCTCATGAGCTAAAAGATATTTTTTTAAAGCAAATGATGGAGGGTCAACTCAACGAGAAGGGTGGAGCAGGCTTGGGCTTAATTGATATTGCTCGAAAGTCGGGTCGTAAACTGTTTTATCACTTTGTGCCTTTCGATAACCATCGACATTACTTCCTGTTAGCTGTATCTGTCCCATTTGAGCACACCTCAAATGCCAACCCCGACGATTAGCAAAATCTTTGCAATTCTTTCAATGATTTTACTAAATTTGCTTTTTGTATCGAAACTAAATGATTATGAAAAATATTTTTTCTGTACTTCTGCTACTAGGTATTTCGGTATCGCTTTTCGGGCAGCCCAAGGATCAGGAGAAGGAGCGCCAACGCATCGCCGAAAGCAACATAAAAACGATTACTCAGTGGACTCATCGGTTCTCAGGCGATAAGCCTAACCCCAATGGTTACAAAACTAGCGTAACCCAATACGATAGGAATGGCAACCCAATCGAAATTGTGAATTACCGCTCGAGTGGCGAAATTTCTTCTCGTTTGCTATACAAATACAACAACCAGAACCTTAGGACTGAGTATGTTATGTACCAACGTATCCATAGGCCTGAGCTGGAGGTTAGCTACAAGCAATCGTTCCACTACAACGATAAAGGCCTAAAGACGCACGAGGTGGTGTACGATGGCCAAGCCGGATACCGAATAACTTACGAATACTACCCCGATGATAACCTGAAGGAGATAGTGAAGTATGGGGTTGGAAACAGGGTAGATGAAAGATGGGCTTATACCTATAAGGACAATATTCAGGAAATCAGCATATTTAAGCCCGACAAGGTTCTCTCGTCGAGAATGCGTAAGGAGCACGATGCGAATTGGAATCTGCTTCGTGACATCCGCCTCGATGATAAGGGTAACGAGGTTAAGCGAATTGTAAACAGGTACGACGATAAGAATAGGCTTGTTGAAACGGCTGAGTACTACTCTGGAAACCTCTCGAAAAAGCAGGAGTTTCGTTATAATAATCGCGATTTGGTCATTGAGGTTATACAGCACAGTCCCGATGGATCGAGCTTCATACAGTCGAAGTATCAATATGATACCAATGGTAGCTTAGTGGAGGAGCAATGGAGCGAGGGCGGAGCCCAAGAGTTTTCGCATAAGCAATCACGCTACAACGACGAGGGGAATGTGCTCGAAACCGATTCGTACTTTGCCCCCTATAGGTATAGGGTGCTGTATAGGTATACCTACGAGTATTTCTAGGCCATCGAATTCCTACAAGCTTAAGCTAACCCCTTGGCGGTTAGGGGAAATTCTATTGAGCTATGATAAAAGATTTAAGTGGCTTTCAGCCAGTCGACCCCTTTAAACTTAACGAAAACGTATTTGATCTGCTCGATAAGGAGTGGATGCTGATTACAGCAGGCGATAAGCATCGCTATAATACCATGACGGCATCGTGGGGTAGCCTTGGTTTCCTTTGGCGCAAACCCATTTCCATAATCTTTGTGCGCCCACAACGCCACACCTATCAATTTACTGAGGAATTCGACACATACACTCTTTCCTTTTTTGGCCATGGTAACTACCGTAAGGAACTCTCTTTCTGTGGATCAAAATCGGGGAGAGATTACGATAAGGCCAAGGAAACAGGGCTTGTTCCAATGATTACACCCGCAAGCTCAATTGCGTTTGAGCAGGCCCGGCTAATTATTGAGTGCCGCAAGCTGTATGCCGACGACATTAAACCTAACTCGTTTATCGACACGCTACTTAACGAGGAAATTTATCCCACCAAAGATTACCACCGGTTTTACATAGGTGAGATTGTGGGATGCTATCAGAAGGTTTGATTAGTTTTTTTGTAGGACAGAGTCAATCCCGAGAATCCCTAATGTTATCAAGTGTACGGCGTTCCTTCTTGGTGGGACGACCTGTGCCACGGGGCCTGTTGCCCTGGAAGGCTATGAATCCGGGTTCCAGCTTAGCCAGCTCATCCTCGGGGGTGGTGTTTTTAAGGTAATCGTCAACCAGCTTGGCTCCAATTCGGTTCTTGGGTATATCCTTAACAACGTACGAGTATACAACCGGAGGTTTTCTAACGGTAATTACATCACCTGCTTTGACCTCTTTCGATGGTTTTGCCTCGGCATCGTTCACCTTTACTCGACCCTTTTTGCACTCGTCGGTTGCAATGCTGCGCGTTTTAAAAATGCGGACAGTCCACAACCACTTGTCAACTCTTGCAGCAGATTCGTTGCCCATATTCAGATTACTTCTTGTTGAAAAAGTTCATGGTTCGTTCAATACCAATGGTGCCAAAGCTAAAGATAATATCCTTTGCTGCAAGGCAGCGCTCGGGCAGTATCTCTTCCTCTTCGGGTGTCCATTCGCCAAGAACATACTGTACCTGCGAACCCTTGGGGAAATCACCTCCAATTCCAAAACGTAGCCGGGCGAAATTTTGTGTGCCAAGCGTTTCAATTATGTCGAAGAGCCCATTATGTCCTCCGTCGCCACCCTTAGCCCTAAGGCGGAGTGTGCCTATGGGTAGGGCTATGTCGTCAACCACTACCAGCAAGTTTTCAATGGGGATCTTTTCTGCTTTTAACCAGTACGATACGGCCTTGCCGCTGAGGTTCATGTAGGTAGAGGGTTTAAGCAGGATAAAGGTTCTTCCCTTATGCTTTACCTGGGCAATATCGCCGTAACGCTTAGGGCTAAAAACAGTATTGGACGCCTTTGCAAGTGCGTCCAATACCTTAAATCCGATGTTGTGGCGGGTGTTGGAGTATTCGGGTCCAATGTTCCCAAGGCCGGCAATCAAGTATTTCAAGATTGCAATATTTTACAGTTACTACTTAGTTTCGGTAGCAGCGGCAGCACCTCTTGCAGCCCTAGTTAGCTTAACGGTTGCAATAACGGTTGATTTTGGCTCAACCACCTCGAACTTATCAAACGACAGTTCATGAACTAGAAGGCTTTTTCCAAGGCCTAGCTCGGTTACATCAACCTCAATCATTTCAGGAAGATCCTTTGGCAAACCGCATACCCTTAGCTTGCGTGTGGTTAGGGCAAGCTTGCCACCCTGCTTAGCACCCTCGGCCGATCCGGTTAGCTTTACCGGTAGCGCTACGGTTAGCTTCTTGTCTTCGAATACCTGAAGTAGATCTAGGTGAAGGATTCTGTCAGTTACAGGATGAAACTGCATCTCCTTAACAATAGCCTTGTAAGCTTTACCATCAACATTAAGGTTGATGATGTAAACATGAGGAGTGTAGATGATGTCTTTCAGTTCCCTTTCAACCAGGGTAATCATCAGGTTCTCTTTACCACCGTAAAGGATGGCCGGAACGCGCTCTTCTCTTCTGATTTGCTTTGCAAATTTCTTTCCTGTCTCGGTTCTAACGGAACCGTTTAAGTTAATCTCTTTCATTAGTATGAATTACTTTGTGTTAATAATCGACGCTACTCAGGACTGCCCCCTCGGTGTTAGCCAGCCCCCCATCGCGCCACTACTAAATTTTGGTTGAGGGGAAATTTGGGCAGCAAATATAGCTACTTTTTTTCAAATTTTGGTGTAGCATTAACAATTCAATGCTAGCCAGTTAGATTATAAACTTTTCGCTTATTGACTCGAAGTTGTACACCTTGTTGATGACATCGGCAAAAAGTTCGGCTACCGACAGAACCTTTATTTTATCGGTGTTTACGTTCTTTTTCAATGGGATCGTATCGGTTACGACCAGCTCAGTAATCGATGATTCAGCAATGCGATCGTAGGCTGGCCCCGAAAGCACTGGGTGAGTAGCAAAGGCACGAACACTTTTGGCTCCTTTGCTCATCATCATGTTGGCAGCAGCCGTAAGGGTTCCGGCGGTATCAACCATATCGTCCATTATAATAACATTCTTGCCCTCAACATCACCTATGGCGGTAAGTTCGCCCACCTGATTTGCCTTATCGCGGGTTTTATGGCAGATGATTAGCGATGCATCAAGAAAACGAGAGTATGCATTGGCACGCTTAGCACCACCCATGTCGGGGGCAGCAATAGCAATATTATCAAGGTTTAGGTTTTTGATGTACGGAACAAAAATGGATGAGGCGTAAAGATGATCAACGGGAACATCAAAAAAGCCTTGAATTTGATCGGCGTGTAAATCCATGGTCATCACCCTGTCAACCCCTGCTGCGCTAAGTAGGTTGGCCACCATCTTGGCGCCTATGGAAACACGGGGCTTATCCTTGCGATCCTGCCTTGCCCACCCGAAGTATGGAATAACGGCAACTACCTTGTAGGCCGATGCTCTGTGGGCTGCATCGATCATCAATAGGAGTTCAAAAAGGTTATCCGAAGGCGGGAATGTTGATTGGATAATAAATACGGTAGAACCTCTAACGGACTCGTCGAGGCATGGCTGAAATTCGCCATCGCTAAAATCGGTTACGTACGACTTGCCCAGCGAACTTCCATAGTTGCGAGCAATCTCCTTAGCAAGGTACTCTGAGTTTCTTCCGGTGAAGAATTTTATGCAGTGTTGTTTGATCATGGGGTAGGATTGTTTGCGTGCAAATTTAAGTCAAATATGTAAATCGATAAAATTTATATCGCTATTGTTTAACAGTGTTTTTGCAAACCAAATCAGCGCTATTGGTATTCCTTTTCCCCGCTGCGTTTACATCTTCATGTGTAGCAAAAAAACCACCCAAACGGTATTTGTGGGTGGCTAGGGGAGTGTCAATCATTATGCCTAACTATTTGGATTGCTCCTTTAGCAGCTTGTTTATGCCATCAATGTAATTCAGAATCTCATCGCGTCCTGTGCGCGTTACGGCTGAGCTTATAAAGATTTGCGGGAGCTCTTCCCAGCTCTGGTACAGGTGTTTCTTGTAGGCCATTAGCGATTCGTTCAGCTTGCTTGAGCTAAGCTTGTCGGATTTTGTGAAAACCAGCGCGAAAGGGATTCCGTTGCTGCCTAGCCAGTTGATGAACTCCGAGTCGATAGGCTGCGGTTTGTGGCGCGAGTCGATAAGCACAAAGAGGCAATGCAAGGTTTCTCTCGATAGGATGTACTGTTTTATCATCTCGGCAAACACGGCTCGCTGCTTTTTCCCGGTTTGGGCATAGCCATACCCTGGTAGATCAACCAAGTACCATGACTCGTTAATATCGAAATGGTTTATTAGCTGCGTTTTGCCTGGAGTGCCCGAAACCTTGGCCAAAGCTTTAATGCCGGTTAGCATGTTGATAAGCGACGATTTTCCCACGTTGGAACGGCCAATAAATGCGTACTCGGGTAGTGTCGATTCGGGGCACTGCTTAACTTCGGGGCTGCTCTTAACAAATTTGGCTGACCGGATAATCATCTCTTTTGATATTAATTCTACTTACATCAGTACGAAGCATTAGGCTTTGCGCTATATACGATGCAAAGGTAACAAAAGTATTGATTATCTTCATGTGGCTTGCGTAGCTGGCAGTATGGTAGGGTTTAATCGTTACTTGTACGATTCAAGCACTTGGCGTATTGCCCTTTGACAAACGGGGCAAAACCCCTTGGCCTCGTTGCTCTTCATTCTGCAGTCGATGTATGGGCGGTAAACCCCTTTGCTCATGTAGCCACCACCCTCGTATACACCCACAGTTTTCTCAAAATCTTTGGTTTGCGGTGTTGGCACGGGTGTACTGGGTTCTATCATATCGGCCCATTTAGCATCGAAGTTAACGCGAGTGGTAATGTTCTGCTCCCAGGGTTCCACATCGAGAGGGTAAAAGTTCTCGTATGCCACATCCGAGGTGTAGTACTCGTCGCCCAGACCAGCCAAACCGTGTCCCAGCTCATGAATAAAAACGATGCTCGACAGCGGATTATCCGATGTGGCCACGTTGTAGTGGTTATAAATGCCGCCGCCACCATAGTCGGATGTGTTTACCAGAATGTACACCACATCGCCAGGGGCATTGGCTGCAATGTCCATTATTTTAAAAGTGTGTGTGCTTGTAAGGTATCTGTCGATACCAAAGGTATTGAAGCTGCTGCTTACAGCTGTCCTGTTCCAAATGTTTGCCCTTGGATTGGTGGGGCCACTATGCTCAGAGGGCGACTCTACAGCCCATATGTTGATGTCGTTTCTATAAGCAGTAAAGGGCTCCTGAGCAAAAAGGTAATCGGCCATCCTCTTCACATCGCTACGGAACTTATCCATTTCATGAACGGCGTACCCCTCTGCAATAAAAGTTATGTCGAACTTTTGATTGGGGCTTCCGCTATTTACAATTTGGGTAACGGGGTGCTGTGCCCACCGGTTTTTTGTAATGCTGATATCGTTAGGATTAACCTCAAGGCTATACAACTCTTGGTATTCCCCGGTTTGCCTATTTCTTGAGAAAAACGTAATATCAACAGGATTTTTGGGGTATGGAATTCGAGTAACCTGCTCAAATGCTTTCGATTGGTAGGTAGCCTCGTTTACGGTTTGCCACTCCTGAAATAGTGTGCAAAAACCATAGGTGTACAGCAATGTGTTCGATTCCCTATCGGTAACCTCCACCTTGTAGCTGCCAAGATCCAGGTTGCTTATGGTTTGGGTAAGCGATCCGCTCCAATGGGGTTCAATACTTAAATCCTTTAGGAAAAATTGCTGCGTGGATTCATTTCCCCCTAAGAAGTAATCGATACGAAGGGCGCTGTTCTCGAACCAATCGGTAAAAACTATTTGGGCAACGGATGACGTGTGGATAAGAGCCAACAGTGTTAGCATCGCAAGCGTCTTGTAACTAGCATATTTCATAGAGGTAGGGCTTTATATATACCACACAATTAAATGGATGTTTTTGCTTTGATCGGGCAAGGTAGCTAAAAGATTTGGTTACAAGTTGGAGGTTTTAGCATATTCCTCAACCTCTCTGAAGACCCGAAGAAAATTCTCGCCCCAAATCTTGCGAATCTCTTTCTCGTTGTAACCCCTGCGCAGCAGTTCAACAGTAATGTTAATCATTTCGCTCGCATCGGTACAGCCATCAATGGCGCCGCCGCCATCAAAGTCGCTTCCTATACCCACGTAATCAACACCAACGAGCTGTACCACGTGGTCTATATGGTCTACTAAATCTTTCACATTGGCCAGCTTAGGAGGGAATTCATCGTCTATCGCATACCACTCATCAAATGCTTGCTGCCTTTGCTCGGGTTCCAAATCGCGGAAGCTGCCCCATTTAGCGCTAACCGCAGCCCTAGCGCTATCGCGCGCTGGGTATGGCTCAGGATCTTTTAGGTAGCTGCTAAGCAGGCACATTTGAATAACTCCGCCGTTTTCGGCTAGCTTCCTAAGCATATCATCGTTTAGGTTGCGGGGGTTATCGCAAATTGCTCGAACGCAGCTATGCGAGGCAATAACAGGTGTTTTGCTGAACTGTAGCACTTGGTAAAAGGCATCATCGGAGATGTGGCTAACGTCAACCATCATTCCCAAACGATTCAATTCCCTTACCACCTGAAACCCAAAGGGGCTAAGCCCATTGTGCTCGGGGCCATGGGGGTCGGTTGACGAGTCGCAAATATCGTTGTTGCGGGTATGCGAAAGGGTAAGGTAGCGTGCCCCCAGGTTGTAGTACTGCTGAAGCCTGGTTAAATCTTTACCCAAGGGATATCCATTTTCCACCCCTATATATATGGCTCGCTTCTTCTCATCTTTAATTCTGTATGCATCATCGGCAGCTAGGGCAATGGATGCTCTATCGGGATATCTACTCACGTTTTGATGAACAGCATCAAAAATTTCGAGAGCCCTTTGGTGGACCTCATCGTATTTCTCGGGGGTACGTTCGCCCTGCCCAATGAACACGGCAAAAAAAGCAGCATCGAGGCCACCATCCTCCATCTTTTTAAGATCAACCCTACCTCTTGAGCGTTGATCCTCGCCGCTGAAATCGAAACCATCGCGGTTAAACATGAGCGGTGTGTCGGTGTGGGTATCAATGGTTACAATGCGAGAATGAATGCTCCACGCTTTTTCTAGTAGCTTATCCTCGTTGTTTGCGCAGCTTGTAAAAACAAACATTAGAACAAGGTAAAGGGGTAATCTTTTTGCCATTGGTGTTCTCGGTTTTGTTAGTCAAACAGTGGTATGACTTTTAGGGCTAAAAAGGGTTTAGCTTTTTTTGTGATATTTAAACCCAAATTTGTCATTAGCGATTCTTTTTCTAATGACCGCCATTAGAAAAAGACACAGCTTATGAAATGATTATATGGGTGTTAATTTGACAAATCGATGAAGAAAAACTAAAAAATCTGCCATCATAAATGCTCACAAATTTAGCTTTTCTAAATCAGCTTGTCCCGATTCATCGTGAGGGTTTAACCCAGCTAAGCCATTAGTTCGCAGAGCTCCTTATGAATAATCTGGGTTAAAAGTGATTCTAATGATTTTGGCACAAAAAAAGCCCAAGATTATAAACCCTGGGCTTGATAGTTATTAGCCGTGCAGCTATTCTGTTTTAATGGTAATAGTTATTCCTATCTCGTCGTGAATAAAGTTGTCCTTAAGGTTTGCAAATATCGACTTCGATCCGTAGTTCACATTCCACTCGGTTCGGTTAATTACAAATTGAGGGGTAATGGCAGTTACATTATTTTCGGTAATTTCAATTTTTGCAGGAAAATTTACCTTGCGCTCAATGCCCTTGATGGTTAAATTTCCCTCAATGCGATGGGTTGGAATAACTTCATCGGTAGATGTTGATGTTGACTCAATTGCAGTTACCGTAGAAAATTTAAAACTGGCAGTTGGGAACGAGTCAACTGCAAAAAAATCAGGTGTTTTTAGGTGCGCTACCAGCTGAGCATTCATTTCAGGATCTTCAATGTCGTCAACAGCAATTGAGTTCATATCCAAAACAAACGTTCCCCCAGTAAGTTCGCCATCTTTAACATAGAGTGCACCTTCTTTTATCGATAGCGTTCCGTAGTGAGTGCCAGTGGGCTTTGTTCCAAGCCATTCAACCTTACTTAGTGCAAGGTTTGGCGTTACGGTGTTGGCTAGTTCCGAGAAGTGAATTTCAGTCGCATCGCCCGATTTTACTTTTTCTCCATCTGGGTTTTGCATACAGCTAGTGGCAGTAATGGCCATCAGGGTTGCAATAAGAATGATTGATTTGGTTTTCATCGTATTCATATTTTAGTTTGTTCAGTAAAAAATAATTGCTTCTGGTTTGCATAAGAAACAATGATTTACAAAAAAAGTTCGGAACTAAGATGTAGTGCTATTCTTTCAGCTCCCCCTCAAAAGTACAATCGGAAAGATTAAAGCGATCCAGGATCGATTTATCGTTAATCTCTTTCGATAGTGATGTTATGGTATCGATGGGAACCTGGAATAGATCGAGAATAAGCAGCCCGTCCAAGGCGTTATTAAACTTTGGATCGACATTAAACCCAATAATTTTGCCATTGAGCTTAATGTACTTTTTCAGTAGCACGGGCATTCTAAAATCATCGGATTCGATATCATGAATAAACTTGTCGAGCTTGTTGAGGTCGTTACTCTTTTCAAATATTACATCAGTTTCATCCTTGCTTACAGGGACGCTAAACGTGTGGCGTGGCGTAATTAATCGGGCAAAATTATGGTCGTAGTAGTTGGCCTTCATAAAGTTAATGATTAGCCCCTTGGAGAAATTCGAGAAGCGGCTCGAGATGCTCACTGGTCCAATCATGTATCTGTACTCCGGATTTTTAATAAGGAAGTACAATATTCCTTTCCAAAGTAAGAATAGGGGTAGCGGTTTACGCTGGAACTCCTTTACAATAAACGATCGGCCCAGCTCGATGCTCTGCCCAAGGATGGGTAGGAAACCGTTGTCAATTTTAAACAAACTTTGGATGTAAAATCCCTTTTTGCCGTACCTTTCCAAAATCTCTTTCCCTTTCCCCACCCTATATGCACCTACTATTGCTTTTTGTTCCTCGTCCCAAATGAATAGCTGGTTGTAGTAAAGGTCAAACTCATCCACATCAATTTTGCGGTTGGTTCCCTCTCCAATCTCCCTAAAGGTCACCTCGCGCAGGCGCCCTAGCTCAGTCATGATGTTTGGCATTTCAACCGATGGTGCGCAATACACGCAGAAGTTTTTGCTTTTGAATAGCAAATAGTTCTCGGTGAGCGATTCCACTTCGCTTTGGATAAGTTCGGAGGCAATGGGTTGTATGATGTCCTCGGGCCTGGGCTCGGGTTTTAGCCGGTAGTTAAAAAACTTCCTAACCTCAATGGATGACCCCAGCGCATAGGTCTTTAGCCTGAGGAAACGTCCAAATCGGGCAATGTCGGTGAACTCTTTCTGTTCCTTTACTGCTATAGGTGAACCCATACGGAGTTTCACCCGCTTGTTCTTCTTGTTCAGCAACTCCGAGGGCAGCTTGGCAGTGCGAAGCATAGGGTGAATTAACCCCAGAATATGAAACAGCCTGCTATTTGTGCCCTTAAAGTACACAGGGATAATGGGCACCTCCATCTTCTTGATAAACTTAATGATGGATTCGTTCCACTGCTTATCGGCCACCCCGGGCGATTCGGTATTGTAGTACGTTGACACCTCGCCCGCAGGGAATATGCCCAGCGGCTTGCCTTCATGCAGATGGTTAAGCGCAGCCTTTATCCCAGCAACGCTAGATGAGATTTGGGTATGCCCCTCAAAAGGATCAACGGGAATTATCATCTCTTTAATAGGCTCAATGCGTCTTAGCAAGAAGTTGCCCAACACCTTAAAATCAGGCCTTATCTCCGAAATTATTTTCAGCAGGATTATCCCATCAATGCCACCGTATGGGTGGTTCGATACAATTATGAATGGGCCCTTCTTTGGGATTCTCTGTAGCTCCTCCTCGCTAATTTCGTAGTTTATCTGCAGGTTGTTCAGAACGGTATCAAGGAATTCAATGCCTTTAAGGTGTTTAATTTTTGAGTACTCCTTATTAATCTTGTTAATTTTAAGTATAGACATTAGCATTTTGGCTATGCTTTCACCCCCAACGGTGTTAAGCCTAGCCGCTTTTTTGAAATCTTTCGGATCAACCAGTTCCATTTTCAATCAAATTTAGTCCTATAATTTTGCATATTTATCGTGTCGCAATTTACAAAAATCTTAACTTCATATTTCTGTTTTGATAATAATCGGTTCCTTTATAGAAGAAACCATAAAGTATTTAACGCTAGTACAGCGCACATCAGCATAAATGTTTGCGTGTTACATATGGTTTATAATGATTTTCAGTAGTGTCCGGTAAACCTTTTAAAGATTTAGCTTCGCTGTTACTTCGTGGTCTCCCTTCCTGCCTGACTGCGTCATTCAGGCAGGCGGTCGAAATGACGGGCTATTCATAATGTTTGGAGAGGGGGGGGCTTGGTGGCCGCGAAGCCGCCACCAAGCCCCCCCTCAATTTATAACGCACTGTCATCCTGAACTTGCCTGCTATGGCTGGCAAGCAGGCGTAACGCATTGGAGTGAAGGATCTTATTTTGTAGCATTAATTTCCCTGGACAACAATGATAAAAAATACTTAGTCGGACACTGGTGTAATTATTTATCTTTTTGTTCAAAACAATCAACCAAAGCATTAATTTTGGGCTGAATACTAAAGTTGATAATTAAAGACTACCACTATGAGAAAATTTATTGCGCTACTATGCCTTGTGAGCCTTGGCATGACTAGTTTTGCTGAACGTTACGTTACGCGTCATGAGGATATTAAAACCTTTATGGGGACCACTACATATGTGGTGCTTGAGGACAACCCCATGTCTGAATATAATTTTAAAATCAAAGAGGCTGTAGAAAAATCGTGGACCATTACACCCTACGAGTTTATTAATACAGCCCAGTTCGAAGAGATGAGAGGCGATATTACTAAATCCTTCCTTGTTAAGCTTGATATTAAATTTACAGGCGATAAGCTTGAGGCAACATACAACTTCCTTTCGGTTGTTCTTGGTGCTGGCGTTCGCAGGCACACCGACCTGCCCGATATTTGTTCGCTTCCGCTTGCATATAAGAGCGTTGGCGAGGATAGCTACGCTTACAAGCTCGAGGGGCTTATTAAGGCTGCTCAATTCCATATCAAGAACTTAGATCAAAATCCAAAGCTAATTAAGAAGAATATATTTAAGGAGTACAACAAGAATAGGAAGCAGGTAAAGGAGAAGGAGCTTTGGGTGCTTGAGCAGGATTTGGATCGGAACGTGCGTAGCCTTACCGATGTTCGCAAGAATTACCCCCATACTGTGAGGATTGTTACCCCCGATGATATTGCAAAGGCAGTTGCCGAGAAAAACCCCAACGTTATATATCTGCATAAGGTTGGCCCCGAGGGCACCCGTCTACAGGCTCGTTGCTATAAGATTTTAATTGACGCTGCCGATGGTAAGATGTACTACCATAACTACCATATGATTAGCAGTAAGCAGGGCGATGGGTTTCTTGCCAAAGACTTCAAGCGTATTAAGTAATTTGAACAGTTTTTCCTGAGCATCGTTTATACCTTTACCATAGGTATAACGATGCTTTTTGTTAACACTTTTAATAATTGTTGATATGAGTTGGAAAAGGTTCATGGTAATAGCTGCTATGGCTTTGCTTGCTAAAGCAGTTGGCGCGCAAGGGCCACACGCCACACCCGAGCAGGTTAAGGCATTTCCCAATACCAAGCTGCTGGTGGTGATGGACGGTAGGGATGTGGCATTTGATGCCATGCTTAAGCATGCTATGGTGAAACACTGGCAAATAACGGATTATGAGCTGATTAGTAACGATCGGTTTAATGAGGCGAAGACAAACCCAGAGTTCTCATTCCTGATTACTTTGCAAACGGAGTTCGACAACGATCCCCATGGGCACACCTACAACTTTATGTACCTTATGCTTTCGCATCCAACGGGCGATATTCAGGAGATGCCAGTGATTGCTCGAATTCCCTTTGTTGGCTCAACGCTTACCAGCAGCAACGAGTTGCACAAAACCGAGATGCTTGTTAAGTTTATCCAAGGCTATGCTTCTGATGTAGTGGAGAGCGAGGGAAGTAAGCGGCTGCATAAGCTCAATCATCTCAACAAAAGGATTAAGGATTTGAAAGGCAAAGCCTTGTACTTTAGTGATAGCCAAATCGCCTTTAACCTAGCCGAGGGAGACGATCTTAGTAAGGTTTACAAAAACTATCATAAGGTGGTTAGTGATGAGGAGCTGGTCGATATAGTGAAAAAGGCAGAGAAGGATGTGGTGGTATTTCACATTGTAGCTCCCGACCCCGATGCAACAACAGGCAAGTGCTTTAAAATGATTATCGAGCCAGCCACAGGGAAGGGGTATTTTTACAAAACGCATAGCATTAGCGAGAAAAAACCTCCATTAATTCTTAAGCGCGATTTTCGCAATATCCGATGGTACCCTATCCACTGGCTATAACCAGTGCCCGAGTTTGGCACCTTGCTATTGTGCTAATAGTTATGTTTATTAGCCTATCGGGATGCATAACCTTTACTTGTGACGAGACTAGGAGTGCCGGTGTAGAAGATGTTAGTGGTCCTTCCGAGGGTATAGCCATTAGTGTAACATTCTATGCACCAATGGGTGTGGGAGCTTTCACAGCATGAGCGATTCGCTAAGAGGTTATGTGATTACGGTGGAAGTAAAAGGTAAAGTACACGGGTTGCATTTGCCCCGAAGTATTGGTTACCTTTGAGGAGCAATACATATTTAATGCATCAACGCCAGAAACCTACGATTTTTTTCAGGCTTAGGTTCAAATGGCATAGCGCATACAATTACAATTAACTAAATATTATGGCCGACGAAAAGATTATTTTCTCCATGGTGGGTGTGAGCAAGGTTTTTCCACCTCAAAAAAAGGTTCTAAACAATATCTACCTATCATTTTTCTATGGTGCCAAAATTGGGATCATCGGTTTAAATGGCTCAGGGAAATCGACCCTGCTAAAGATTATTGCTGGGATAGACAAGTCGTATCAGGGCGAGGTGGTGTTCTCGCCGGGCTACTCGGTGGGCTACCTCGAGCAGGAGCCACAGCTCGATGAAACCAAAACCGTTAGGGAGATTGTTGAGGAGGGTGTGATGGATGTGGTTCAGCTCATGCGACAGTACGACGAGGTGAATGCCAAGTTTGCCGAACCCATGAGCGACGATGAGATGATGAAGTTGGTTGAGCTACAGGGCGAGCTAACCGAGAAGATTGACCATGCCGATGGCTGGAACCTCGATTCCAAGCTGGAGCGTGCCATGGATGCCCTTCGTTGCCCCGAGCCCGATGCATCAGTTAAAGTGCTATCGGGTGGCGAGCGTAGGCGAGTAGCGCTTTGCCGTTTGCTGTTGCAGGAGCCCGACGTGCTGCTCCTCGATGAGCCAACCAACCACCTCGATGCCGAGAGCGTGCAGTGGCTCGAGATGCACCTTCAGCAATACAAAGGAACTGTAATTGCCATTACCCACGACCGTTACTTTCTTGACAATGTGGCCGGTTGGATCCTTGAGCTCGATAGGGGCGAGGGAATACCCTGGAAGGGTAACTACTCCTCATGGTTGGAGCAAAAGTCGACCCGTTTAGCTCAGGAGGAGAAGCAGGAGAGCAAACGCCGTAAAACCCTTGAGCGCGAGCTGGAGTGGGTGCGTATGTCGCCCAAGGCGCGTCATGCCAAGAGCAAGGCTCGTCTATCGGCCTACGATAAGCTGCTAAGTGAAGATTCTAAGCAGAAGGAAGAGCGACTGGAGATATTTATTCCCAACGGCCCAAGGCTTGGCGACTCTGTAATTGAAGCCAAGGATGTGGCCAAGGGCTATGGCGATAGGCTGCTTTACGATAACCTTAGCTTTAAGTTACCCCCCAACGGCATTGTTGGTATTATTGGCCCCAACGGAGCTGGTAAAACCACCCTCTTTCGTTTAATAATGGGGCTCGAAACTCCCGATAGGGGAACTTTTGAGGTTGGTAAAACAGTGAAGCTGGCCTATGTCGATCAGCAGCACTCGGCCATCGACCCTGAGAAAACCGTATTCGAGGTAATATCGGGAGGACTCGATTTTGTGATGCTTGGCGGTCGACAGGTGAATGCCAGGGCTTATGTGGCACGATTCAATTTTACAGGAGCCGATCAGGAGAAGAAGTGTGGCGTGCTGTCGGGCGGTGAGCGAAACCGGTTACACCTTGCGCTGGCCCTAAAAGAGGAGGGTAACGTGATTCTGCTCGACGAGCCCACCAACGATATCGACGTGAACACCCTACGGGCGCTGGAGGAGGGTTTGGAAAACTTTGCCGGTTGCGCCGTGGTGATTAGCCACGACCGCTGGTTCCTCGACCGTATTGCAACGCATATTTTGGCTTTCGAGGGCGACTCGCAGGTTTACTTCTTTGAGGGATCGTTCAGCGAGTACGAGGAGAACAGGCGTAAGCGGCTAGGCGATGAGGGGCCCAAACGCATTAAGTACCGTAAGCTGGTTGAGTAGTTTACCTTATATGATTGTCCGCTATGATACCTAAAGCCTTAGCATCAATGGGAAAGCCTCGTAATTTGAGTATTAAAGCAATCTATTTAAAAAGAGATTGCTTCGGAAAGTACCCTCGCAATGACGTTACACATTTAATTTAGCCTTTGGGTGTGTTTGCGGATAATCATTTTTTTCATTAAAAATTTCGGAATAAACCCTAACCCTTTTTCTATGGAACCAATAGTATACGTAAGTAACGAGGAGCGCACCATGGCCATGCTTTGCCATTTAAGCGCATTGGCCATGTTTGTAATCCCCTTCGGGAGCATCCTTGGGCCACTAATTGTTTGGCTAATCAAAAAGGATCAGTACGTTGAGGTGGATAGGCAGGGTAAGGATGCGCTAAACTTTCACCTTTCAATGCTAATCTACTCCATTGTTGGTGGTATCCTGGTGTTTTTGCTTATTGGTATTTTTGTCCTACTCGTTTTGGCCATTTTGCGCCTTGTGTTTATTATTGTAGCCTCGGTAAAATCCAATAGCGGCGAGCGATTTGCCTACCCCTTGGCCTTAAGGTTTATAAGTTAGTTTTTAGGCCGATTCTATAATACTATATCAATATCGTATAGTTAAGATTTTTGTTCTCCTTAAAGTGACTACTTAGTTGGGCGGTTGGCTTTGCCAACGTCCAACTATTTTTGCAGGCTCACGCCTGCCGCTAGCTTAACCCAGATAATTTACCCATTTGGCATAAGTGGTTCGGCTTTCACCAAATTCTACCCTGCTACCATACGATTGGCTATGCCGAGCTCGCCTCGTCAAGTTTCCACCTAGACGAGAACGGTTCGTGCAGCAGCGTGGGGCGAACCTGATGTAAACTTACTGCACCCAACCTTTCTAAATTTAACCCCCAACCCTTTCAAGTGTAAAAATTTAACATTCCTCAACGGTCAGCATACCAGCGAGATGTCGAGGTGACTCGAACTTTTCTCAAAAATACTTCAAAATACCTTGTCACAAATTGGTACTTGGTGACACATATAGTAGAGGGGCATACTCTCTCTGCATAGTTTTTGCTATTTCGTTACCAGTAACCAGCAAACTGCAATGATTTTAAAAGTGAAGGAACAGCTCGAAATGCTCCACCAGCTGATTGAAAATGGTCGTACAGGATCACCCGCCGAGCTAGCCCTGCGTTTAGGAGTAACCGACCGCACGGTAAAAAAATACATTTCCGATTTGCGGAAATTAGGTGCTAGGATCGAATTCTGTCGGCACCGTAGCACCTATTATTACTCTAAGCCCGTAACCTTTCGATTTGGATACGAGCCCGTGGTTGCTAATGACGATAACTCTATGGGGAATGGGGAAGGGGAATAGCAAGTTACCCTCCCCGTTGAGCAGAGCGTGCCCACTTGAATCGGAGTTGGGCGGTGGTTCTTCCTATCGACAGGGAAATGCGCTGCCGTCGTGTTTTTAACAACAGGCTTAGCCTGTGGTTGTCTCAGGGGTCTCTCAAAAATAGAAGGTTTTGCTATATTTACCGGGCAGAACCCGAAGAAATAAAATTGGCTGAGACACACGAACTCGGTCAAACGGGAGAGCAGGAAAGAAATTTTTAATTTAAAAGAGTGTTATGAGATTATTACAGTTAGTCATACTGCTTATTACAAGTACAGGCATAGTAGGCGCACAAAACGTTAAGGAGATTGATAAGGTTTCGCATATTTTTTACTACGATTACTCCTACCTACATGAGCGAGGGAATAGGGCTACAGAGAAGAATCACCAAATGGTGCTAGAGGTTGGAAATTCGTTCTCTAAATTTCAGAGTGTGAATAAAGCTTTTGCTGATTCCCTCTTTGCTCTATATGCCAATGAACCTCCTAGTGTTGCTGTTTCCAAAATTATGCCTCAGGTAAGCGGTTTACCAGTTCCAATATTGTTAAATTACGTAGTAATAAAGGAATATGCATCGATTAATAAAACAATCTTTATTGGCAAAACAATGGAAGCATCAACCCTATTCAAGGTTGAGGAATCTGTTGAGCTAAGTTGGGAGATAGACCCAACGAGAGATTCAACAATATTGGGCAACATTAACTGTTTGATGGCTAGAACAACGTATGCAGGTAGAGATTATATTGCGTGGTTTGCACCCGAAATACCCATAAACGATGGGCCCTATAAGTTTAGCGGTTTGCCTGGGCTAATTGTAAAGCTATACGACACCCAAAGGGAGCATATGTTTTCGCTAAACGGTATGGTTAAATCATATCCCAAACCCATGTATGTTACTACCGAGAAGTGTATAGGTGTAAGTAGTAGAGGGTTTACCCGTGCTTTCGAAGCAAGCAAGAGCGATTTTATTGACCAGCTTGACAACTTCACCTTTAGCAATGAGGAGATGAAGATTAGAGCAGTTGGTAGAGTTGTTAATCTTAATAACCTAATTGAACAATTCTAAGGAAAAGGCAAGGGCAATGGGCAAGGCAATAACCTGTTTTCTGATATTATTTTTTTCCAGTAATCTTTTATTTTCTCAAACATTAATAAGGGGTACGCTATATGGTGACCAAGATGAAGAGGTTAACCTAAGGGCAACAGTTATTGCTCATGCAAATAGTAAAACTGGAGATATTGTTAGCTATGGTTTCTCGAATAGTAGCGGCCATTTTGAGCTTAATGCAAAATGCGAATGCGATTCACTGGTGCTTGTTGTTAAGTCATTAAGCATTGTGGAAACTACTCATACCATTGCAAATAAACCTCAGTCTGTAAAAATCCCAGTCAAATATGCACAGCATAGTATAGATGAGGTAGTTGTTAAGGCACCAAGCATAATTAGCCGAAAGGATACAACAACCTACATCGTATCGAGCTTTATGCAGCAGAAGGATTTTTCTGTAGGAGATGTAATAGCCAGAATGCCTGGCTTTGATGTTGATGCTGAGGGCAAAATTAGCTACCAGGGGCAACCAATCCAAAAGTATTACATTGAGGGTTTAGACCTTTTGGAAAAACGGTATGCACTTGCAAATAGCAATATCCCCCATTCGTCGGTGGCCAGCGTTGAGGTGCTTCACAATCACCAGCTCGTTAGGTTGCTGGAGGGACTCACTGAAACCAACCAAACATCTGTTAACATAAAGCTTAAACGAAACACAAGCTTAACAGGGCGACTGGAGGCTGGCGCCGGAGGTTATCCTGCAATCTGGGAGGCCAATGCTACACCAATGGTCTTTAATCGTAATATGCAGGCAGTAGGGAGTTGGCAATCCAATAACTCGGGCAGCGACCTTCTACCCCAGCATCAAAGCATTAGTATAAGCGGAGGGAGTATAAGCGGAGCTACTCTGCTTAAGCAGAATTACCTAGGTGTTCCAGGTTTGGCAAGCCCCAATATATCAAAAAACAAATACCTGAATAATCAGGCCAACCTGCTAACGTTCAATTTTTTAACTAAAGGATATGGTGATTCAGAGGTTAAGCTAAATGGCTCTTACTACAACGATTGGGTCGATATGCATTCAAGTATCACATCATCCTACTTTATGCTCGATACAACCATAGCACTGGTTGAAAACCAGAGTAGTTCATATCAGTTCAACAGCTTAACCCTTGAGGCAACCCTTACACAGAACGCAAGTAAGCGGTATCTTGTAAATAAGATAAGCTACGGGGGGTTTTGGGATTCCGAAAGGGCTTTTATTAATAGCCATTCAAACCAATCTGTAAGAAGCGAAATTCCGCATCAAACCATATCAAATACTTTCGAACTAGTTAAACCTATAAATGGTAGTCTCTTTTTTGTAGAATCGGTAGTTGATTACAACTACTCCCCTCAAGCACTCCGGTTTAGCCCAAACGCTCTCATGCTTACGGATGTAAATAGCTCTGAAATAGAACAAGAAATTACTAACACAAATTTTACAGCTCATAACAAGCTATAGTACTCCTATCCAATTAAGCGGTTTATAGCTAGCTCAACCCTAGAGGTCAATTACCATAACGAAGGTCACAGAACAAGCATAAATACTTTTACCAACAACGAAACAGCCGATTCTTTGAGAAACTCATTGAGCTGGTACAAGCTAGAAACACAATTTACCGAAGATATAGAGTACAAAAACAACGATGTTGTAATCAGCATAGCGGCACCACTGCGATTTGCTAAGTACGATATAAACGATAGAATACATGATGCCAGCGAGACCCCAAGTTACCTATCCTTCATCCCGAGAGCATCGGTAAGGTATACGCCCATACCAAATCTTTCGGCTAGGCTTTCAGTTTCGTACAACCAGTCAATTAGCTCGCCAAATAGTTTGGCTCAAGGTAGTGTTATTGTTAGCCATAGGTTGATAAAAAAGGATCTTTCAGCAATCTCAGAAAGAAACGCCATTCGCTATAATGCAAGCTTAACCTACAGGGCACCAACTTTAGGTTTGTTTTCATCTCTTCATTACTCAAGAAGTTATAGCCAAAGCAATATGCTTGTAAACAAATCGGTTTTAACCAACGGAATGTTTTTGTATCAATCTATCAATAAGGATAATACATCTGTAGTGAACAATTTATCTTCTGAAGTAAAGTGGTACATCAGCTCAATAAAAACCACGGTTGGCCTAAATGCGGATTTTGGAGATATGTCAATGCAGCATTTAGTAAGCGGTAAATTTGCCGATTTTAACCAACAGGTTGTTACGCTTAAACCTAGCCTACTTTTTAATTACTCAAAGCTTTGGTCTGCCGATTACTCTATTGAGCTGAAGCACATCACATCCGAGTCGGAGTTTTCAAAAACAACAGTAAGATACAACTCTCAAAAAATCAATATTTTTATGTATCCTAAGCCACAGCATATTTTGGGGTTGGAAACAGAACTGTATAGTTCGAAAAGGGAAGGGCAGGATAAGCATGATGCGGTTTTTGCCAATTTATTATACAGCTTTAAGCCTAAGGGTAAGCGAATCAGCTTTCGTATGCAGTGCAGAAATCTGCTTAATACATCCAAGTATGTAAACCACTACGAGGACGATTTCTCCATTATTACAACTCAGTACGATATTCGCCCACGCGAATTTATTTTTTCCGTTCTTATGTCACTCGGTAGAAATAGATAAAAAATCAGTAGTGTCCGGTAAACCTTTTAAAGATTTAGCTTCGCTGCTACTTCGTGGTCTCCCTTCCTGCCTGACTGCGTCATTCAGGCAGGCGGTCGAAATGACAGGCTATTCATAATGTTTGGAGAGGGGGGACTTGGTGGTGGCGAAGCCGTCACCAAGCCCCCCCTCTCTCCCCTTCAATTTATAACGCACTGTCATCCTGAACTTGCCTGCTGGCAAGCAGGCGTAACGCAGTGGAGTGAAGGATCTTATTTTGTAGCATTAATTTCCCAGGACAACAATGATAAAAAATTATGTTTTATGACTATCCGTTTCGATACCAAAACACCGAATCGTCATTACGAATCCGCCAGCCGGCGGATGAAGCAATCTTTATTTCACTGAATACGAGTAGATTGCTTCGTCATAAAAAACACTCCCTGCCTGCCGCCTGCCTGCCGGCAAAGGCAGGGCAAAGGCAGGGCAAAGGCAGGACAAAGGCAGGCTCGCAATGACGTATTATCTATATTTTAACTTTAGGTATGTTAGCGGACAATCATATTATGTTTATTTTTTACTTTTAAATATTTAAGGGTTGGTATATTATTGCCTAAGTAAAATCGAATAGCGGCGAGCGGTTTGATTATCCAATAGCAATACTGTTTATTCGTTAGTGTTTTCTTTGCCGAAAATCGCTAGATAAGCAAAAGCCCAGGTTTTGCATTATAGCGCAGTTACAATAATACATTTTATAAAGCAAGCTGTGTGGGTCTGCTTTTTTTATCGCAAGTACGATGTAAGAAGATATTTTTTTTTCATATGCTTTTCAATGACCTTTTTGCAGTTTTGCCAATTGGCAAAATTGCAAAAGAACTCTGTGCCCTCCGTGTTTCCTCTCTGCAGCAAAAATGATTCATAGTACCCAACCTCATCAGCCTATCAAGTAGTTACCCACAATTTTAAAGAGAGTGAACCAATATTAGTGGTTTATTCGTATATTTGAAAAAAATACTATTATGATACTCGAAAGAACGAATAATGAAATCTTGGTGAGATTACCAGCGTATGTTGACCTTTCTGAACTTCAGAATATGCTAGATTATCTCGAATATAAGGAAAACACAGCCAAGACAAAAGCAACACAGAAAGACGTTGATAATCTTTCTGAAACTGTGAATAAGAGTATTTGGTCAAAATTCAAGGCTCAAAGACAAATGAAATGAGAATTATTGTTGACTCAAATATTGTTTTTAGTGCAATACTTAATTCTCAAGGTAAAATTGGTCAACTAATAATAAATGGGAATAAGTATTTCAAGTTCTATACCGTAGGACTTTTAAAAGAAGAAATATTAGAGCATAAAAGAAAGATTTTATCCATATCTGGTTTTTCAAACATACAGTTTGAAATATCTTATCAGGCAATCACAAGAAGAATACAATTTGTCGACGAAATATTAATCCCAGATAAAGAGATTGAAGAAAGCGTTGAATTAGTTAAAAACATAGATGAAAATGATGCTCTTTTTGTTGCCTTGACTAATCATCTAAGAGCAAAACTTTGGACTGGAGATAAAAAATTGATAACAGGATTGAAAAAGAAGAATTATTCAAAAACTATATCAACAAACGAATTATACGAATTATTTCTTGACAAACAACTTAAAGATATTTTAAGGAAGAAATAAAAACTGTGGGTAACAAGGGGTGTAGCCAATGTGGGTTGATACTGGAACATCGGAGCGGTTTCGCCCGCATGGGCATTTTCGTTGGGGGACGAAAACGTAACACGCTCTCCCACACTCGCCACACCCCCGGCCAATGAGTAAAGGGGGAAAACCAAAACCTCTGTGTTAAATCCCAGTTGGGCGGTTGGCTGTGCCACCGTCCACCTATTCTTGCAGGCTCACGCCTGCCGCTAGCTTAACCCAGGTAATTTACCCATTTGGCATAAGTGGTTGGATTTTTACCAAATTCCACCCACCCACCAATTTTCCAGCTTTCGAATCTTCGACAGGTGGCCAGGGAGTACTTCAACAAGTGGTTGGTAAGCCTGTCGAACTTCTCAGTATAACACCTGTCGAGCTGCTCAGGGCATACTTCCAACTTCTCTCGTTATGCTCCGCATCCCGAGACAGGCGTCTTCCGTCTTCCAACTCCATAACCCAACCCAAATGATAATCATCCACCTTTACTGCTTTACAATATCTAAACTCATTCCACAATCAGTCAATATTTTCTATCTTTGCAGGCAATTACAAAAAATTAGCTAAATGGCTTCCAATAAACCATCAATACCCAAAGGAACCCGCGATTTTTCGCCTGCCGAGATGGCAAAGCGTAACCATATTTTCGACACCATAAAATCGGTTTTTCGCACCTATGGCTACCAGCCCATCGAAACGCCTGCAATGGAGAACCTATCTACATTGCTTGGTAAGTATGGCGATGAGGGTGATAAGCTGCTCTTCAAAATCCTTAACTCGGGCGATTTCACCAAGGGTGTTCAACCCAGCGACGTGTCGGCGGATAATGCCAATGCCCTATCGACCAAGATTTGCGAGAAGGGATTGCGCTACGACCTTACCGTTCCGTTCGCTCGATTTGTGGTTCAGTACCAAAACGATATCACATTCCCGTTTAAACGATACCAAATTCAGCCCGTATGGCGTGCCGATCGGCCTCAGAAAGGCCGCTACCGCGAGTTTTACCAGTGCGATGTGGATGTAATTGGTTCAAACTCGCTGCTCAACGAGGTGGAGCTGGTGCTCATTATCGATGAGGTTTTCCAAAAGTTGGGAGTTAGCACAACAATCAAAATAAACAACCGCAAAATTCTTAGCGGTATGGCCGAGGTGGTTGGCGAAACCGAAAGGATAATAGATATTACCGTAGCCATCGACAAGATTGATAAGATTGGCATTGAAGCTGTGAACAGTGAGCTGGCCGATAAAGGCGTTTCGCAGACGGCCATCGAGCAGCTACAGCCCGTAATTCAGCTGCAGGGAACCAATGCCGAGAAGCTGGATATCCTTTCAAAATCATTGGCTACATCAGAGATTGGGCTAAAGGGCATTGAGGAGATGAGGACCATCTTTACGACCCTTGAGTCGATTGGTGGATTGACAACAACCGTTGAGCTCAATCTATCGCTAGCGCGTGGGCTGAACTACTACACCGGCGCAATTTTCGAGGTTAAGGCCAACGATATGGAGATGGGTAGCATTTGTGGTGGTGGTCGATACGACGACCTAACCGGAATTTTCGGCCTCAAGAATGTTTCGGGCGTGGGCGTGTCGTTTGGTGCCGACCGCATTTACGATGTGATGCAACACTTAAACCTGTTCCCCGAGAGCCTGCTGTCCAGCTCACAGGTTATGTTTGCCAACTTTGGCGATAAGGAGGCTGCATTCTGCCTACCAATAATGCAGCGCTTGCGCTCTGCTGGTATATCTGTAGAGCTATACCCCGATGCCGCCAAGATGAAGAGGCAGTTCGATTACGCCAACAAGAAGAACATACAGTACGTGGCCATTGTAGGCGAGGCGGAAATGCAGAATGGCGAAGTCTCCATTAAGAATATGACCACTGGGAATCAGGAAACAGTTAAGGTTAACGAAATACAAAGTTACTTTTAGTACCAAATGCAATAGCTGAAAATTTTAATAGTATTATGGCTAAAGTTCATTCTATATCTCCCAAACCCTTAACCTATGAACTACTCAACGAGTTGGTAAAGGGTGGTTACACGCTAGAAATTTCTGGCGAAGCCCAGCGATTGATAAACCATTGTCGTGAGTATCTCGATAAAAAGATGGAAAATCACAACGAACCAATTTATGGTATAACCACAGGATTTGGTTCGCTTTGTAACAAGAACATCTCCAGGGATGAGCTCTCGCAGCTGCAGAAGAACTTGGTGATGTCGCATGCCTGCAGCACCGGTGATGAGGTGGTGCCTGAAATTGTGAGGTTAATGCTAGTTCTCAAAGCACATGCTTTATCGCTTGGACATTCAGGAGTTCAGCTAGTAACCGTGCAGCGCATTGCCGATTTTTACAACAACGATATTCTGCCCATTGTTTACGATCGTGGATCGTTGGGCGCTTCGGGCGACCTGGCACCGCTGGCAAATCTGTTTTTGCCGCTTATTGGCGAGGGCGAGGTACGTTACAAAGGCGAGAAACGAAATGCAGCCGATGTGCTTAAGGAGTTTGGATGGGAACCCATTGAGCTAAAATCGAAGGAGGGGCTTGCGCTACTTAACGGCACTCAGTTTATGAGCTCGCATGCGGTGTATGCTCTGCTCAGAGCATTCCGTATTTTGAAACTATCCGATGTGATTGGAGCAATTTCGCTTGAGGCATTCGATGGCCGCATTGAGCCTTTCCACCCAAACCTGCACAATGTAAGACCACATAAAGGGCAGATTGACACAGCCGCCAATATTCGCAGCATGCTTGAGGGTAGCGAGCTGATTTCGCGTCCTAAGAAACATGTTCAAGATCCCTACTCGTTCCGCTGTATGCCCCAGGTGCATGGCGCATCAAAGGATTCCATTGCCTACGTGGCGCAGCTTGTGCTAACAGAGATTAACTCGGTTACCGATAACCCCACCATCTGGCCCGATGAGGACTTGGTGCTATCGGGTGGAAACTTTCACGGTCAGCCCTTGGCCCTTAGCCTCGATTTTGCAGCCATTGCCCTTGCTGAGTTGGGCAATATTTCGGAGCGTAGGGTGGCGCAGCTAATATTTGGCCTACGCGGTTTGCCCGAATTTCTTGTGGCCAACCCAGGCCTCAACTCAGGGATGATGATACCTCAGTACGCCGCTGCCGCCATGGTAAGCCAGAACAAGCAGCTATGCACACCCGCCTCGGTCGATAGCATCGTTTCGTCGAACGGACAGGAAGATCATGTTAGTATGGGCGCCAATGCAGCCACCAAGCTGCTTAGGGTGGTCGATAACGTGGAGCGGATTCTTGCCATCGAGCTACTCAATGCAGCGCAAGCGCTTGAATTCCGCCGCCCAGCCAAAACATCACCAAAGCTCGAGAAGGTAATGACCGATTACCGTAAGCAGGTTGGTTTTGTTGAGGAGGATGTGGTGATGTATAAAGAGATGGAGAAAAGCCTTGAATTTATAAAGGGTATAGAACTTAGGAATATCCTTTAACCGATCAATTATTTTTCCATAAGTTGCCGCTAAGTATGCGTGATATGGAACAACTTCTTAGGGATCCAAACATTGTTCCTACACCAGAGTTGCAGGCAAGCTGAGTCGAAATCCCAAGAACCAACAACTTCAACTGGAAAATGCATTGAAAAAAGATTATATTTGCATTAGACAAAAAAAGAAATGAGATGAATAAGGTAATATTGAATGTACCTGAGAATATAAACTTGAAAACATTTGATTTTTCAGTTTATGTTGCATCAAAGATGTATGAAGATGGACTTGTTTCCGCAGGACAAGCATCAGAAATGGTTGGCATATCGAAACGAGCATTTATAGAAATATTAGGTAAATATGGGGTTTCATTATTTAGCCAATCAATTGAAGACTTAGATAAAGACATTGCAAATGCCTAATATCACTGTAATTGCGGATACAAGCTATTTGATTGCTCTTTCAAAAATTGAAGCAATTGAGCTGTTGAATGAATTATACGAAGAGATTTATTACTGATGAAATTGCCCTAGAATTTAGTGAAAGTCTCCCTGAATGGGTTATTATTGAAAATGTTAAGAACAAAAAATACCAACAATTACTTGACCTTTATCTTGACTTAGGTGAAGCGTCTGCAATTGCTCTTGCGTTGGAAAAAGTTGATGTTTTATTAATCCTTGACGACTTAAAAGGAAGAAAAGAAGCAGAGAAGTTAGGGTTTAGAATTACTGGGACTTTAGGAATTCTATTTAAAGCAAAAAGGGAAGGATTGATAACTGAATTGAAATCCTACATTGAAAAATTGAAAGCTGTTGGTTTTAGAATATCGCCGAAGATTGAAGAAGACATCTTAATAAAAAGCAAAGAAATTTAAAGCCAGCCTGCAACAAGGGGTGTAGCCAATGTGGGTTGACATTGGAACTTCGGAGCGGTTTCGCCCGCTCGGGCGTTTTCGTAGGGGGACGAAAACGTAACATGCTTTCCCACACTTGCCACACCCCCAGCTGGTACTAAGTGAATCTTTGGGGAGTTTGTATGAGGTTTACGACGATTTGATTGATCGGATCAGTAGCCCTGACTATGGGCTAGTTGCTAGTTGGAGGTATTACAAGGACGGAAAGTCTTGGCTTTGTAAGGTTACCTATGGGGGCAAAACCGTTTTCTGGCTATCAGTTTGGCAGAGCTTCTTCAAAATGAGTTTCTATTTTACCAGTAAGAGCTCGCAAGGAGTTGGCCAGCTTAGTATAGATGAGAGTATAAAGAGTTGCCTTTCCCAAAGCAAGCCTACAGGTAAACTTGTACCATTAGTTTTGGATATAAGAAGTAGTGAGCAGATTGCTGATGTGCTTGAGATAGTAAAGTACAAGCGAGAATTGAAATAGTAGACGACTTAACCAAAAACAGAAGCGCATTGGATTTCTCACAATGCGCTTCTTCTCAAGTTTAGGTGTAAAACGTAGTATTAATGCCCATTGCTGGGGTACTCAATCAGCTTCTCTTCCACCTTTTCCACCATATTTTTCGATCCCACAATAAACGGAACCCTTTGGTGTAGCGAAGTGGGCTTAATATCCAGTATTCGTTCGCTGCCAGTGCTTGCCTTGCCTCCAGCGCTTTCTGCTAGGAACGCAATGGGGTTGCACTCGTATATAAGCCGCAGCTTGCCGTTGGGTGCAGCAGCAGTTTCGGGGTAGAGGAATACACCGCCCTTAAGCAGGTTGCGATGAAAATCGGAAACCAACGACCCAATGTACCTCGCCGAGTAGGGACGCCCCGTGCTTTTATCTTCAACCTGACAATACTTGATGTATTGCTGAATGCCTCTGGGCATCTTGGCGTAGTTGCCCTCGTTAATTGAGTAGAAGGGTCCGTCCTCGGGTGTTTTAATATCGTAATGCGAAAGGCAGAACTCACCAATTGATGGGTCTAGGGTAAACCCATAAACCCCGTGCCCAGTGGTATACACCAGCATGGTTGACGATCCGTAGATTATGTATCCGGCGCATACCTGCTTCGATCCGGGTTGTAAAAAATCTTCAAGCACGGCCTTCGTTCCCCTTGGGCTTACTCGCCTGTAGATGCTGAAGATGGTGCCTATCGATACATTCACATCAATATTCGATGAGCCATCCAGCGGATCCATACAAACAATGTAGTTGCCGTCGAGCGATAGATCGTCATCAAAAGTTACGATCTCCTGATTCTCTTCGGAAGCAACTCCGCAACACTCGCCCGATGATTTTAGCGATTGGATAAAACGCCAGTTGGCAAACACATCCAGCTTCTTTTGCTCTTCGCCCTGTACGTTCACTTCGCCGGCTAGCCCAAGTATATCAACTAGCCCAGCCTTGTTCACCTTCTTGTTCACTACTTTAGCCGCTATACCCATATGGTACAAAAGGCGAGTAAATTCCCCCGTAGCATAGGGGAATTCGGCTTGACGCTCAATGATAAACTGTGTTAGCGTTTTGATCGTGTAGCCTTCCATTGGTAAATCGATTTATGTGATGGAATTGTTGTTTTTGGAGTAGCAATTTTACGCATAAATATTCGATATAAAAAACATTTTTTTCCTGTTTTAAAACGTTTGCGAATGATGTTGGATGTGCCGAATTGTTTTGCTAAGTTTTTACTGTATGCATTGCCATATGGAGCAAATATTACTACTTTTGATGTCATCATCCGATTTGTTGTTGATCAAAATCATTCTCAATGCTTAGTGTTTTCAAATTTGGCGGTGCATCAATTAGGGATGCCCAAGGGGTTAAAAATTTGGCTAATATTGTTAAGGCTCACTCGGGCAATTTGGTTGTGGTGGTTTCTGCCATGGGCAAAACAACCAATGCCCTTGAGCAATTGCTGGCTAAGTATATTGCTGGTGACGAAGGGGTATGGGACGATTTAACCTCGATAAAAGATCGCCATTTAGCAGCTGTTTATGAGCTATTCCAACCCGATACATCCAATGCCATTACCGAACTAGATGCATTGTTTGGCAAGCTTGAGGTTTACTTGAGCAATCAGCCCCGCGAGGGCTACAACTTCAACTACGATCAAATAGTTTCGTACGGGGAGCTTATTTCAACTAGAATCATATCCTCTTACCTCAATGCAGCGGGTATTAGCAATACGTGGGTTGACATTAGGAATGTGCTGCTTACCGACGCTAACTTTAGAGAGGGTAATGTTGATTTTAAAAGATCGGAGGAGTTGAGCAGCAAACAGTTCCTGTTCAATGGCAAGTCGATATATGTAACCCAAGGATTTATTGGAGGAACAGTTGATGGGCATACCACCACGCTGGGGCGCGAGGGTTCCGACTATACCGCTGCGCTGCTGGCCAACCTGCTCGATGCACAAAGCGTAACCATTTGGAAAGATGTAGACGGTGTGCTTAATGCCGACCCCAGAGTATTTGCCGATGCCGTTAAGCTCGATGAGGTTTCGTTCAAAGAGGCCATTGAGTTGGCCTACTGCGGGGCGCAGATTATTCATCCCAAAACCATAAAGCCGCTTCAAAACAAGCAAATTCCTCTTTACGTAAAATCTTTTGCCAAACCACTGGCAGCGGGAACTAAGGTGTACCAAACCGAAGAGCGAATAGGTTACCCTCCCATACGTATCGTTAAACCCAATCAGGTTTTAATATCCTTAACCCCCCGCGATTTTTCGTTTGTAATTGAGGATTGCTTAAGCAGAATATTTGCTGTTTTGTACCGGAATAGGGTTAAAGCCAACCTGGTGCAGAGCTCGGCCATTAGCTTCTCTATTTGTGTCGATAATGAGGATCACTTTTTGCCCGGAGCAATTGTAGAGCTGAACAAATCATTCGAGGTGAGGTATAACAAGGGGCTTGAATTACTTACGGTTCGCCACTTTACTGAGGAGATTGTTGAAAGGATGCTCGTGAGCAAGAAGGTGTTTTTACAGCAAAAAACTCGAAGCACACTACGGGCGGTGTATCAATCCTAATTGTTTGTTTGCTCTTTATAGGGCCGATAAGCGTTCAACCTCGTGGGCGTATACTGGCGTATTGGTTTGTACCATGAGGTTGAAATTTATTGAAATCAACTCGTTTACTTTAATTAGCCCAAAGGCCGGCGATGGTGGCTTGATATCGAAGTCGGTCATGTTAATATCATGCGATCCAACGAACTTGAAGTTGGTGCCGCTTACCCTAACCCAATTGATGGGTAGCGTATATGTTTGGCATTTCCCATTTATGGTTATGGCTATTGAAACATGCAGATTGCCTGAGTGAGAATTCTGAGTGCTGGTTTGCATAAATTCAGCATCGAGCAGCTCTATTAGGATGTTTGGATTTTCCTTAGCCCCCAAGGCCTTATACATATCTTTGTTAAGCATGGGGTTTTTACAGTCGAACGACTCAATTTCAATGGCCATTTGAGCATTGTAAAAGGCAATGGCGTTTCCCGCTTCGCTTGCGTTTACCATTATGTTTCCCCTGGTAAAATTACTACTCGAGAAACACTCAAAGGTATTCACGTTGCTCGACCCTGCAATGGATATCCAGCTTTGCTCCTCAATGGTGTAGGAGTAAAAGCTCATTGCATTGGTGCCCATGAGCGTAGTAAGCATAATTATCGTTGCAAGGTTTGACAGCATAGTGAATTGTTTTTAAAGGAATTTCCTGCCCCGTAATACGTTCGGGGCAGGAAAATTTGAATTAGAAGCTAATGGCTGCTTCAACCATTACACCGTTGAAGTTAAGCTCGTGCCTGTAATCGGTAGCAGCAAAATCGTTGTAATTCTGATTTACGTACTCCAGCTTAACCAGTAGGTTTTTAGTGGTGTACCAGCCAAGCGATAGCTGAATGCGATCAACCGAAATATCATCTGTGGCCCCGGGTAGGGTTCCTGTAACCACATTGTATCTACCTCCTACAAATACCTGTTCGCGGGGCATAAAGCGGTAAATTACCTCGCCAGCCAGCTGCGAAAACTTACGATTCTCGGTTTCGCCAGCCTGCTTTCCCTGCGACATTTCGTAGGCCCCAAAAAACTCGAGTCCCTTGAACTTAACAAATGGGTTAACCATAACCGAAGTTACCTTATTGGTAAACCCTGGGCTTAAACGTCCAGAGGTGAACCTGTCGGTTGCATTGGTGCCGGTTACTGCACCCCCTGCGCGGAAGTTGCGGTAGTACTCTGGTTCGGCCACTAGGTAGTAGCGCGATCCGGTGCGGTCGCCTGCATATAGGGTATTGCTGGTAGTGCCAGGATTGCTGTAAAGGCTGGCCGAGAGCCTAAAGCGAAGATCATCGTTTACTTGGCTATCGTATCCCACCTTGGCCAGGATCGATGGGTTCTTCTTCTGCTCACCATAATCCTTCACGTCGCCATTGATGATACCGCTCGACAGACCTGCCATTACAAAGAAATTTTCCACAGGGTAGATATACACCTCACCCGCAATCTCGGTGGCAAAGGCATCCATAATGTAGTTGCCCACAAATGGATTATAAATGGTGTTACCATTATCGCTTCTGCGGAACTGCTGATCGCCATAGTTCAAGCCAAAGTGACCCACCTTTGCGGTGATATGATTTGCAAACCAATCGGGGTTGCCAAACATGGGCAGCTTATCTATCTGCACATACCCACCTTTTACCCAGAACTCGGGGTGGTGGCGCGATGACATGTAGTTCTCCAGCACCACACGGATACCATCCTCAAGTTGAACGTCGAACCGAAGGTTTGCCGTTGCCAGGTTAAAACCAGGGCTAAGTGGATACAGCGCGTTGAGGTTCACGGTGCCACTACCAAAGGCAACATCATTTGCTGTGGCCTCGTTGCTGTGGCTAAGCATCTGGAATTGCTGGGTAAAGCTACCCCCAATTCTTACGTGAAGCCCTTTAAAATCGGTTGTATCGCCCTTTGGTGTTTCAAATACGTTAACACCACGCTGGTCGACAGGCCTCATAAAGCTTACCTTTTCGCCCTGCGAAAAAATGGGTAGTGCGGAAATTGTTAATGCAACTATAAGTACAGTGCTTTTGATTGTGATTTTCATCTTAATTATTTGTTTAAATTATTGTTGATTTAACTAGCTTACTTGTCGGATAAAAGGTTGCGCTCAACCACTACGGTGTACTTAAGGGTTACCTCATCGCCAGTGATTAGCGCACCAAGCATTGCTGTTGGGGGCTTAACGCTAAAGTCGCTCATCTTTATTTTTGTTGAGCCAGTGAACTCAATATCTCCACCTGCAAGCACCTTTCCCACAGCGTTGAGGTTAACAGGCTTGCTTACTCCCGATACCTGGAGGATCCCAGTTGTGTTTAATCTAAAACTTCCTTGGTTTTCTGAAATGGAGTTTACTTTTCTAAGCTCGAACGAAATCTCTGGATGCTTTTTGGAGTCGAGGGCCTCGTAAATTTTCGAGTTCATCATATTCCCTCTTGACCCTTTAAGGGAGTTGGCATCAACTTTTACCGTAAGGTTTTCGATATCAACAATCTTATTGTCCTCAACTTTAATTCTAAAGTTTCCCTTTAGGTTTTCCACATCAGCAGTCCAATCGTGCAGGTTCGATGTCCCTTCTATTACAAGGTTGTGCGACTTTACCTCGTAGTGGGTTTGGGCCAGAATGCTGGTGTTAAATGCTACGGCCAGCCCAATAGCTACAATTCCAATTAAACGTTTCATTGCTTTTCTATTTAAGTTATTATTATTTGTGATTTCAGAGCTATTTAGAACTGTTCTACATAAAGCAATTTGCAAGCCAACTTGTTTTAGGGGGCTCAAGTGTATTGTGTAAAGGGATTGACATACAATAAGTAAACCCCGTATTTTGATTAAAACACGGGGCTTGTTAATCACGAAAAATCGACGAGATATCGACCGTTTCGACGAGATTTCGTCGATTTATGGGATTTTAATGCTTAATTTTTCAATTCTCGACTTAAGGGTTGAGGCGGGAACTTGTAGCATCTGTGCAGCCTTGGCCTTGTTGCCGCCCGAGCGTAAAAGCGCATCGGATATGGCATTGGTCTCCACCTCCCTAAGAATTTCGTCAAGGGGCTTGTTATCGAAGTAGAAACAGGTGTGCTGCTTACCCGGGAAGCGAACATCGATGGGCAGAATATTTTTATCTATCAAGCTGTTGCTTGACAGTAGAACTAACCTTTCCATAAGGTTTTTAAGCTCCCGTACATTACCCGAGAATGGATGCCGCTTGATAAGCTCCATGGTCTCGGGGTGAATATCGATTTTAACTCCCTGCGAGAACTCCTCCACGAAATGCTTTGCTAGCAGCTCAATATCATCAGGACGTTCGCGGAGCGGGGGCAGGTTAATGGGGAACACGTTGAGCCTGTAGAAAAGGTCTTCGCGAAATTTTCCCTCGGCCACCATTTGCTTCAAATCTTTTTTGGTTGAGGCAATAACCCTTACCTTAATCTTTATGGTTTCGGTGCCGCCCACCCGCTCAATTTCACCCTCCTCGAGCACACGCAGTAGTTTTACCTGCAGGTCGAAGGGCATATCATCAATATCGTCGAGGTATAAAGTGCCAGTGTTGGCCAGCTCAAAGCGGCCAATTTTTTGCCGCTCAGCGCCGGTAAATGCACCCTTCTCGTGGCCAAAGAGCTCGCTCTCGAAAATTTCGCGCGATAGGATGGCGCAGCTTACCTTAACCAGCGGTTTGCTGCTTAGGTTGCTGTTGTAGTGTATAATGTTGGTGAGTAGCTCTTTCCCTGTTCCGGTTTCGCCGGTAATAAGCACGGTGGTATCCTTTTTGGCTATAATCTCAACTAGCTCAAAAACCTTTCGTGTAGCTTCGCTCTTGCCAATAAAGTTCTTGGTGTCGAACTTTTTCTGTACCTGTGTCCTTAGCTGGCGGTTTTCGTCTTTCACCTCTTTCACCTCCTTTATTCGCTCGATGCTGAGCAGAAGCTCCTCGATGTTGAAAGGTTTGGAGATGTAATCGTAGGCGCCCAGCTTCATGGCCTGCACGGCGGTATCAATCGTTGCAAAGGCGGTCATGAGCAGCACAAAGGTGTTGGGGCGGAGCTGTTTGACCTTAGACAGAAACTCCAAGCCATCCATATGGGGCATCTTCAGGTCGGTGATAATGATATCTACCTCCTCGTCGGTATCGCTAAGGTACTGTATGGCCGCTTGCCCCGAGGCAAACTCGCGCACCGCGTAACCGGCATCGCGCAAATCGTCGGCGGTGGTTACCCTTACAATCCTTTCGTCGTCAACAACAAATATTTTGAGCATAGATTTATTCTGATTTAGGTAGTGTAATGGATATGGTGAAACCTCCAGTAGGCTCATTCCAACCAGTGATATGCCCATTGTGACTGCTGATAATGTTGTAGCTTACAGCAAGCCCTAGGCCAGTACCCTGCTTTATTTTTTTATACGTGAAGAATGGGTCGAAGATGGCGGCAACCTTATCGTGAGGTACCCCAATACCATTATCAGTGAAATCAATGGTTGCTGCATTTACGCTTTCAGAAATACGAATGATGATTTTTCCTTGAAGGTATATATCATTTTCACGTCCTTCGCAAACCGCATCAATACTATTTAGCATGATGTTCAGGAAGACCTGTTCTAAATGATTTGGGCTAGCGTTTATTGTGATGGTCTTGTCGAACCCAATCAATTCAAGCTCAATTTCCGACTTCTCCAGCTGGTACTTTACCAGCGAAATGGTATTGCTTATCAGCTGGTTTATTTCAGCTGATGTGAAGGCTAGCTCTTGCTTTCGCGAGAAGTTTAGCATACCATCAACCACCTTCTCAATTTTTTGTAGCGCTTCCGACATCATGGCGATGTACTCCTTGTTCTGCTTCAGGTTGTCGGGTTTATCTTCAATCCGGCGGATACAATTTCTAATTCCTGCCAATGGGTTGTTTATCTCGTGGGCAAGTCCTGCCGTTAGGGTTCCCACCGAGGCCATTTTTTCGGTCTGCGATAGCGACTCCTGGGTCGATTTGAGCTCGCGGTAGGCGTTTTGTAAGCGGCTAAGCATCTCATTAAAGGTTGTACTTAGCACATCTATCTCATCGGTAAGGTCGAAAAGATTCTTCAAACGAACCGATAGCTTATTCTCAAGCGGAATCCTGTTGGCTTTTTCGTGGGAGAATGTGTCGAAATCGACCTGTGAGGCGTAGGTGCTAATGGCTTTAACCGGGCTGGTAATGATGTACGAAAGCATAAATGCCGCAACAATACCAAGCAGCAGAAACATCATCACCATGCTCAGGAATAGCTTGGCTATTCCTCTTATCTCATTCTGAAATTCGCGTTCGCACATACCCACCCTCACAACACCAATTTGGTGGCTCAGTATTGGGCTAGCAATATCTCTTACAACCCAGCTTTTGTCCCTTGGGTCTTTTAAAATCTGCACACCAATCTCTTGCTCAGGTGAGATCTTGTTCACGTCCATTATAAACCTGGGGACATACTCCTGAAAAGTGTGTGCTATGATTTGGTTGTTGTTATCAGTGATAAAGATGTATCTAACATCTGTATTAACCGACTTAGTTTGGGTAACTAACTTGCTTAGAGCCGAAAGGTCATCGTAGAGAATTGGCTCAACAGCTCTTTCGGCAATTCCCTTGGCAATGCTAATACCATGCTTCTCAATCTGGTTCTCGAAGGTTTTGTACACCTGATTACGGATAAACAGAAGATTCAACGATCCAAATAGCAGCACCGTTGCGGCAATGGCAATGCTAAATTTCCAAAAAAGTGGTAGCTGTACCCTTTTCATTACTCAACGCTTGCTTAACGAGTTTTTAATCCGGCCAGCTCTCGCACGCTATCGAAAATGGAGTCGTTGCTGAGCACATACCGGTCAACCATAAGCTTTTCTAAAACCGCTTGGCTGCCTTTGTCTTTGTGAATATTTAAAAAGATATCGATGAGCCTGTTCTCCAGCTCCTTAGGTAGCTTGTTAGATATGACTATGGGGGGCATGGCGTGTGGTTCGGAGGTTTCGATAATTGTAATGTCCTTTACCCTATCGGGCGATGCAGTGGCAAGGTAGTCGAAAACCAAGCTGTTAACCGAGGCCCCATCTACCACCTGTTTGGCTACAAGTTGAATGGAGTTGTCGTGGGCATAGGTGTATACTGTGCTTTCAAAAAACTCATCGGATGTTGAATCCATTTCTCGCAGCCTTTTTGTTGGATAAAGGCTGCCCGAGGTTGATAGTGGATCGGTAAAGGCAAATCGTTTTCCTTTAAGGTCAACAAATGATTTTATACCCGAATTTTTATGGGTAATGATGTAGGTGTTGTAGTGCCTTTGCCCCTTCCACTCAGGTACCACAAGGAGTTTGAATGCCGAGTCGGCCATTCCGTACACAAAGTTGCCTGAGCATACTATGGCAATATCAGCTTTATTCTCCTTCATTAGGTCGTTAACCTCCTGATAGGTTTTCCTTTGAATCATTATTACCCGTTGCCCCAGCTGCTCCTCAATATACCTGAACATAAGGTTGTAGTAATCAAATGTTTCTCGAGGCGACGAAATTGCCGAAATGGCAAAGCGCAAAACCCCATGTTCACTTATGGAATTATTGATCACTGAATCGATTCGCACCGTGTCGGCAAAGTTAAAGTAGATTGATTTCTCGTTGCTCCTGCTGGGGTTCTCGGAGCAACCCGGTAGTAGTAACGATAGGATAACGGGTGCTATTAGGAGTTTTAATCCATTCATTTAGTCTGTGAAATGAAGTTAAAAAATGCCTTATGTTGTTGGGTATAACGTTTTAGGGTGGAGTTTGTTCGTTAAAGGAGACGATGACTCGGTACTATTGTTGGTAGAACTCCAGAGCGCTTCCCTTTACAGATTCGTCAAACACACCATTATCGTAAACTACTCTACCATTCACCAGCGTGTGGGTTACCTGTGCACCAAATGTTTCGCCCTCTAATGGCGACCAGCCGCACTTGTAAAGGATGTTTTCGGGTGTAACCTTCCATTTCGAGTTTGGGTTCACCAGCACAAGATCGGCAAAGTATCCTTCGCGAATAAACCCTCGCTTCTCAATACGGAATAGCTCGGCCGGGGAGTGGCACATCTTATCAACCACCATCTCTAGGGTAAACACTCCTTTCGATACCATCTCAAGCATTGCTATAAGCGAGTGCTGAACTAGAGGGCCACCCGATGGGCAGCTGCTGTAGGGATTCCTTTTCTCGGCAAGGGTATGGGGGGCGTGGTCGGTGGCTACAACATCAAGCAAGTTGTTGCGCAGAGCCTCCTGCAGCGCCTTTTGGTCGCTTGCCATCTTTACCGCAGGATTCCATTTGATGCGCCATTCCAACTCGTCGTAATCCTTATCGTTAAACCACAGATGATGCACGCATACCTCTCCGGTTATCTTTTTCTTCGATAGGGGCAAAGCATTCGAGAGGAGCTCCATCTCCTTAGCTGTTGAAAGGTGGAGTAGATGTAGCCTAGCGTCAAACTTTTTTGCCATCCTTACGGCCAACGAGCTGCTAAGGTAGCATGCCTCAGCGCTTCGGATTAGCGGATGGCAGCTAAAAGGTATTGAGCTGCCGTACCTGTTCGCGAACTCCTTGCTATTACGTTTAATCGTCTCCTCGTCCTCGCAGTGAGTGGCAATTAGTACAGGCGATGCTTTAAATATTTGCTCAAGCGAGGTTGGGTTATCCACCAGCATATTTCCGGTCGATGAGCCCATAAACACTTTTACCCCGCATACCCTGTGTGGGTTTATCTTTGTAATCTCATCAATATTATCATTGGTTGCTCCAAGGTAGAATGAGTAGTTTGCAAGCGATGTTTCCCCTGCTATACGATGCTTCTCCTCAAGAGCCTCGATGGTTGTGGTTTGTGGGTTGGTGTTGGGCATCTCCATAAACGAGGTAACACCTCCGGCTACTGCTGCTTTCGATTCGGTGTAGATATTACCCTTGTGCGTGAGGCCTGGCTCACGGAAGTGAACCTGATCGTCAATTACCCCCGGCAGCAGAAACTTGCCGCTCCCATCAATAACCCTTTCGGTTTCAACTGGGGTGTCAGTTCCGATGATAACCCTCTCGATATAGCTATTACGAATAATTACGCTGCCTAAAGTGTGTTTCCCCTCATTTATAATAGTGGCGTTTTGGATAGCAATTGTGCTCATAATCCCTAATTTGGTTTACACCTAATTGCTTATGAAGCGATGTTGTATTTTTTCCCAATACTTTTAACCTTCATGCTTAGTACCCCCCAGAATGCCTCATAGAATATTCCGCCGCTCATTTTCGACACACCTTCTCTGCGCTCTGTGAATACAATGGGAACCTCTACAATATTGTATCCCATTTTCCAGGCAGTAAATTTCATCTCAATTTGGAAAGCATAGCCTTTGAATCGGATTTTATCGAGTTCAAACGAGTTTAGCACCTTCGCCCTATAACATTTAAAGCCTGCAGTGGTGTCCATTATCTTCATCCCTGTAATAACCCTAACGTACATTGAGGCAAAGTATGACATTAGCACCCTCTTCATTGGCCAGTTCACCACATTTACCCCTTTTATATATCTTGATCCGATGGCTACATCTGCACCTTTTTCACAAGCTTCGTAAAGCCTGTTCAAATCGTCTGGGTTATGCGAAAAATCAGCATCCATTTCAAAGATATAATCGTACCCATTGCTAAGCGCCCATTTGAAACCAGCTATATATGCCGTTCCTAGTCCCAATTTTCCTTCCCTTTCAATAAGGTGCAATCTGCTGGAGTACTTTTCCTGTAATCCTTTAACGATATTGGCGGTACCATCGGGAGACCCATCATCAATTATAAGTAGATGGTAATCGCCTTCAATGGATAGCACCTTATGAACCATTGGTTCAATGTTGCTTTTTTCGTTATAAGTGGGTATTATGACTACTTTCTGCATCTTTGGTATTAGTGCTTTTGAATTATGTATGTTGCAAATATATGAAAAGATTGGCCTCCGTAGCCCATTCAAGGCTGTGTTTAATTCTTAAACAACGTGAATACTTGTTGAAACTATACTCTTGAGTAAGATTTTCCTTCTGATTTTGCCTCAAAACAATGATATTACATTGTTCTGTCCTCGTACCAATGAATATTCAAGGCGATTAGCTCACTTGTGGAGCCCACTGGCTTTATTCAGGTTGAATTTGTACTTGTGTATCTCATCTGTAACAGATCAGTCTACAAAGTCGTGATTGTTTTCAAGGAGTCTAAAACATTTTGGTTGTTTTTTAATACAGTATCAGTTACCGACCTCAATACCGCAAAATTAAACGCCCCGTTTGTAGACCTAAA
>Ga0334885_1000186_pt1 | contig 115141 bp, 107 predicted proteins | sample GraSluR1_MG_8_FD_207233 | JGI IMG/M metagenome (GOLD analysis project Ga0334885, IMG submission 207233) | Sludge microbial communities from methane-producing bioreactor in Wageningen University, Netherlands - Granular Sludge_31_05-R1 | ecosystem: Engineered > Bioreactor > Anaerobic >...
TAGAAGTCGAAAGAATCAGAACTACTCGAAGCTGGTTCGAGAGCAAGCAAAGTGTCATTCGAAATGCTATAAAAGAATATATAAAATATCTAAATTATAATGTCTCAGCCACGCTAACTGCGTAAGTTCTAATTTTGTAGGATATAGATTTTATATGTCTTATTTTTCAAGATTATCTTTGCCTTACAATAGCCTTGACCTTCCACTTACATATTATATAGACAAACTAGTTGTGATAATACCTATACTAATCGTGATCAATTTTTTAGCATATCATTTTTGCAGGTATTTACATAATAAATGCAATTGTGTAAAAAATATAAAAAAAGTAAAGTATATTATTGAAAAAGTAGAAGTAAAGTATTTTTTAATAATTTTATTCTTATTCATACAGATGTTCCTCGTTCCACACCTTTTTGGGGAGATGATTGCCCAACAATTTTTGAAAGGAAACGCATCTAACAGTTTTCAAGCAACATTAGAATTTAAAAATGAGAGTTATTTGAACCTATCGAACAAGGTTTTCTTGTTGGTTATTTATAATGATAATAAATATTATGTAACTGAAAAAGACATAAACGCATCAAAATGTCCTATATTATATATTATATCATCGGATGAGATAAAATATGCGAATATTACACGCCTTAATACTGGATATTTTGATATGACGTATCAAATTGTTAAAGATCTAAATGTTGAAATCCATAATCTCGTTAAACCTATCTCATCCTAGATCCCCGAACGCGAGCCGCCGGGCGTACGCCTCCCGCTCCCGACCGCCCCCGCCGCCGGAGATTAAATCGTTCAGTTTATATAAATCCACGGGGCGGAGGACCACCCGAGCCCTCCCGCCGCCGGCGACGGGATCCCTCACCTCTATCCAGGCCTCCTGCGCCTCCGAAGAGGTCGTCGGATAGAGGATCGCAGACCTCCCATTCGCGCCCCGCCCTCCGATGAGGGCGTAGATGGCGAGCTGGTAGAGCATCTCCCGAGGGAGGGAGGTCGCCCAGAGGTCTCTATACTTGGCGTCGAGGATCGAGACGACCTCCGGCCCCCTCAGGATCGCGTAGTCCGGGCGGGGGTCTGGAGCCCGGCGATTTCTCGGGTTTTTTCCGGGGACGTAGGAGATCATCCCCCGGAGGCGGCATTCGTCCAGGACAAAGTAGCCCGGCAGGTTCTCCCGGAGAAACCGGGACAGAAGCGCCTGGAAGAAGCGGTTCATGTCGAAGAGGAAGCCGGGTAGCGGAATCTCGCTCTTGCCGTCATCCAGGGAGAGGCCCTGGGAGGCTAAGAGGATCTCGATGATCGATATCGACGGCCGGTAGGCCGCCGTCTGCCTCGTCATCTGGCGGCGGAGCCTTCCAGTCGTCTCCTGATCCAGCCGGATCGGGCTGATCCCGTCCCGGATCAGCCCATCGAGGCGGCGGAGGTTGGACCGCAGAATAACGTCTTCGGTGAGCTTCGCGCCGAGGCGGAGACCTTCGAGGAGGACCTGGTTGATGAGGCAGTCTTCGAGCCTCGGGTAGTGGGTGCAGGGCAGCGCAGCTTGAGCGATCCCGCCATTTCTCGCTATCCTCTTGATGTCGATCCTGCCCCGGGGGCTTTGAAGCGTCTCGTCGAGGCGGACGTACCTTCGGTGAAGACCCCGCGAGATCAGCTCGCTGGCCTCGGCCACCAGCTGGTGGATTAAAAGATCCTGGAAGGCCCTGGGTTCTGGGTGGTATACCGTCTTGCCGAAGAGACGGAGGTCTCGAAGCCCGTAGGCGTATCTGAGGAGCTGGAGGAAGGGGGCGTCATCGATCTTCGGGCGGATGGTGATACGAACGTTGCCGAGATCAACCCTTCCGACGTAGGAGTTTGATTTGATCAAAAGGCCCTTTCGAAGCTCAGATATCTCAAGCATCCCTTTTTCCGATAGATACTGGGCCATTTTCTGGACAGAGGTATCATCCCTGAGAAAAACGCCCTCCAGGCATCTGTCCGACTCTGGACCCCGGCTCTCCCACTCTGAAAGATCAACTGAGATCGGATCTTCAGCCATCGGTCCGCTCCTCTTCTGGGGCGTCATCCGAATCGCTCACGATGTCCTCTGACGCTTCCGATCCCGAGATCATCGAAGGGCAAAGCGAGGGTCCATCCTTAGATATCTTCGACATGGCTAAAACGAACTCGCCATCAAGAGAGCCGCCGAAGATCTCATCTCTGATCATCTGTCTCTGGACATCGACGACCTCTCCCCCTAGGATCTTCTCCAGGGTCGAGTAATCCTCATAGCAGTACTCCTCCAGGAGGGGAATGATCTCATCCTGGACCACCCGAGAGAAGCTCGAGAGGTTCGATATCGGTTTTCCGGCCTCCATCAGGTACGAGTGGCCTATCTGCCGATTTCGGGCGTCTCTGCCGACGCTATCACATACGCGCCGGTTGAGGCCGGCGAGCCATTCGCCGAGGTGGACCTCGCCGACGACGGATTCGCCCAAGACCGAAGCGTCCGGCATCATCTCGATGAAGCCGAAGCGACGCCGGAGGGCGGTGTCGAGGAGGGCGATCGACCGATCGGCGGTGTTCATAGTTCCGATGACCCGGACGTTCTCCGGGACCCGCATCTGCTCACCGGAGACGGGGAGGATTATCGGCTTTCCCCGCTTGTTCTTTTCGAGGACGGTCATCAGCTCGCCGAATATCCGGGGGATGTCGCCCCGGTTGATCTCGTCGATGATCAAATAGAATTTGGCGTCGGGATTTGCGGAGGCGTCTTTGCAGAGCCTCTTGAAGATGCCGTCCCGGAGGGCGAAGCTCATCTTGCCGTCCGTCTCCTCCGGCCGGTAGCCTTCGAGGAAGTCCTCGTATCCGTAGGCGGGATGGAAGCAGCAGATCCGGACGGCGCCGGAGGCGTCGACGCCGTCGATCAGGGCGCTCCTCTCCCCTTCAGAGAGCTGGTCGAAGGACTTTCCATAGAGGTCGAGGGACGCCATCTCTTGGGCCGCCCTCTCTGCCCAGTAGGTCTTCCCCGTCCCCGGCGGGCCATATAGGATAAGCTGGCCTTTCCGCTCCAGGACCGACTGAATGTCTTGGATGATTTCGGGCAAAGGATGAGGAGGCCTATCCGGTAGCCTCCAGAACTTTTCCAAAATGGCTCTGTAACCAGGGTTTTTCTCTGAAGCTATAAAATTTAGCTTTTCCCAGTGTTTAAAGGAAATAGAAAAGGCCTTACCTTTGAACTTGAACTTACCGCTAAAAGCTTTCCAATCGTTAAACTCAGAATTCTCATATAGGTCTTTTATTGTAACGGGATTTTTAAACTTGTAAAGAGATCTATAAAAGCAGATGTGGCCCCAATCCGTATCAGGCAACGCATCACTTTCTGCTCTGATCAAAAAGCCGATATCTTTCTTAGGCGTGGTACGCCACAAAAAGACGAGATCTCCCTTCTTGGTATCTCTGTGACAACTCCAGCTGTTATTATGACCCCACCCTGGTTCAAGATCGATGTCTTCATAATACTCGGGCTTGGCCACCCAAAGCCAGAATTTTTGATCACTTTGTTGTGACATTTAGATCATCTCTTCTTCGGCCATTTCATGCCTATCGCCAAAAGCCTCCTTCGTGATCACTCTCGACGCCTGGAGGAGTTTTTCGTGGTCTGATTGTTTGAAGAGTTCGTGTCGGATTTTCTGACCATCCGCGTCAACAATACGAGACCCGAGGATCTTCTCAAGGTTGCTGTAATCTTCGTAACAGTATTCTTCCAGAAGCGGTATGATATCCTCGTGCAATGCCCTGGCGAACTCAGAGAAGTCATCGATGGGCGTGCCATCCTCCTTGAGGAGGTAAGAGTGGCCGATCTGGAGGTTTCGAGCGTCCCTCGCCACGTTTTTGCAGATCTTCTGGTTTAGGGCTTCAAGCCATCTCCCAAGGTGGATGCCATCAATGATCGTTCCGCCCAAAACTGACGGATCGGGCATCAGCTCGATGAAACCGAAGCGCCGCCTGAGGGCTGCGTCAAGAAGAGCTATGGACCTATCGGCGGTGTTCATCGTCCCGATGATGTAGACATTGCTCGGGACCAGGAACTGCTCACCGCTAGTGGGAAGAGTGATGGACTTTCCGCGCTTGTCCTTTTCGATTATCGTCATCAGCTCGCCGAAGATTCGCGGTATGTCTCCCCGGTTTATCTCGTCGATTATCAGGTAGAAGCTCGTCTGCGGGTTATCCAAAGCGTCTTTGCAGAGCCTCTTGAAGACGCCATCTCGGAGGGAGAATATCATCTGGCCGTCTGCTTGCTCCGGTCTATACCCCTCGATGAAATCCTCATAGCCGTAGGCTGGATGAAAGCAGCATGTTCTCACGGAGCCGAAGCTCTCGCCGTCGCCGGTGATGAGCGACTTCTGATGAGGGGATAGCTGGTCAAATCCGCATCCGAAATTCGATTGGGCGGCAAGCTCGCACGCTGCTTTTTCCGCCCAGTAGGTCTTCCCTGTGCCGGGAGGGCCGTAAAGGATCACTTGGCCTTTACGTTCGAGGATTGATTTTATGCGGAGTATGAATCCTTTATTATTAGGTGTTGGTGGGTTTGAGAAAATCAAGTCATTGATCGCCCTCGCTTGCTCCTCTGTCACTCTGAAGTTAGTAGCATTGGCGAATCTAAAAATTTCATTGGAACTGATAACAGGATGATTTGCTAGGGTCCCTCGACTCAGCTTTTCTGACAGGACGTGGTCGATTCTGAGGCGAACTCTAAGACGCTCACCTTCGAACCTCTCTTCATCCTTGATGAACTTCTCTTCATCTTTATCTTCTGGGATGTGGTCTGGTTTAGTGAGGACTGAAGCAACTGCGAGAATACCACCGTCTATTCCCGATTCCCAAATAAAGACAATGTCTCCAGTTTTTATCTCGTTAGAATATCGAGTAATTAGCCATGTATTTTCAGTCAATTCACCTAAAGCCCCATCTATGTCGTAGTATCGTGGATTTGCCTGAAAGATCCAATGAGATATGGCCAGAAAATCTTCGATAAACTTTGGCCAACTCGAATTGGGTTGAGATTTACGAATAATTCTCAATGCTTCAGGAACTAATCGAAACAGATATCCCTGCTTAACAGCACCAAAGCCGTTTATTGGACCTTGATCAATATTAAGTCTCAAAATTTCATCTGAAAATTTATTCAAAGCCACTGGAGGGTTTAGGTCGTGATACTCGACGCGAACCAAATGACCGTTCTGAATATATTTCTCTGCAGATTGATCATCATGCGGGTCTCCGGCAATTTCTGCGGGTGAGAGAGCTTGGCTAACATATCGTAAACTACCATTCGAATAATGAAGTATGATGTCATTCGTTTTCACTTCTAACATTGTATTCCAATGATATATCGAGCGACCAGATTTGGATTCCGTTGGTGCCCAAAGGTAACCACCTTCTTTCTCATCATTTAGATACGTTCCTTGATTCACCCACCAGATATTAATCGATGATTTATATATGTCCCAACATGTCCAAACGAAGCTCTGAATATCGACCATATCTTTTGGCCTGTAATTCTTCAGTTCGTCTCTAAGTTGTTGATACGTACCTCTGATGGCATCATAGTCTTCCGCGTTTGGCACTGATCGGTACTTAAATTCTGCATCAAGATACTGAAGGAACCACTGCGTCACAGTCGGCTTAACGAATATCTCAGTTTCGGGGTGGCATATGAAGAGAAAATATGTCGGAAAAGTCCACTTGTTTTGATGACCTTTGGATCTTACGTATTCCGTGTAACGCCCTAATCGTTCTTGGGACGAAGCTGTTCCATAAAGCAGATCGAATACAGCATTGCAGAAGCCTGGCTTATCAAGGTCAGATTCGCTGATGATGCTCAAATCGCCTTTTGACGGTACGCTATTCCAAAGCAGGTTGTTATCCTTGCCGATGATTACAAGTCGATCAATAAATTCGTCGAACTTGTCCTCTTCTATCAGCTTTTCAAGCTCCCCTTCGCTCAGCAAATTTCGTGCTTTTGATATGGTGGCCTGCTTATAATCGATCTCATCCTTCACAAATCTGGGATCAGAGAAGTCGTTCCAGTTTGTAATTCGGCTGCTAAACAGGGCTACAAGTTCATCGAGCTTTTTCTTATCTAGCGGCATGTCTGACTTGGTGTTAGTTGCAGTACATAAAAACTGTTTTGCTGTATTCTGCGTACATGTTTGAATTAGGCGGATAGAAGACTATTCCACCCCTACCCCACGATCCTCGCCACCCGCCCCACCTGGCCGTCGGCGAGCCTGACCTTTATGCCGTGGGGGTGGAAGGAGGAGTTAGTCAGGATCTCCTTCACCAATCCTTCCGTCAGCTTGCCCGTCCTCTGATCCCGCTTGAGGACGACCTCCACCTTCATCCCCGGCTTTATATCCTTCCTATTCTTGCCGTCCATGCCCCTCCATCATTGTATCGACCCGAACCCCTGGCCAAGGCTCTTCTCACTCTTCCTCGATCTCCAGGAGGAGGAGCTCGAAGACGAGGGTCTTTCCCGCCAGGGGGTGGTTGGCGTCGAAGGTGACCGCCTCCTGCGAGATCTCGGCCACCGTCAGCTGGAGCCTCTGCTCGCCCTTGGAGAACTCGATCCTCTGGCCGATCACCGGGGCGAGGTCCGGGGGAAGCTCCTTTTTGTCGATCTTCATCAGAAGCTCTTCGTTTCGAGGGCCGTACCCCTTCTCGGGGGCTATGGTGACGGTCTTCGCCTCCCCCGGCTTCATCCCCAAAACCGCCTCATCGAAGCCCGGTATGACCGTCCCTTTGCCGATGGTGAACTTCAGCGCCCCGTGGGTCTCGGAGCTGTCGAAGACCGTTCCGTCCTCGAAGCTCCCCTTGTAGTGGAGGCTCACGGTGTCCCCCTCTTTAGCCTGCTTCATCTTACGACTCTCCATCATCCATCCGATTTAAAGAAATTGATCGCGGAACCAACCATGGAACCAAACGCGGAACCATCGCTAGATCGCTCTCGTAACGGACCGGGGGAGACGGGCGGATCGGGCGGGGCGGATCAGGCGGACCCGGCCCCGACGATCTCCACCATCTCGATCTCGAAGACGAGGGTCATGCCCGCCAGGGGATGGTTGGCGTCGAGGATTACCGACTCCTCTGAGACCTCGGCCACCACCACCTGGAGCATCTGATCCTGGGATTGCCCTATCTGGAGGATCTGGCCCACCTCCGGCTCGATCTCCGGGGGCATGCTCGACCGGGAGACCTCCATCACCATCTCCTCGTGGCGGGGGCCGTACGCCTCCTCGGCGGGGACGTTGACGGTCTTCTTCTCGCCGGGAGTCATCCCCAAAGCCGCCGCCTCAAACCCCGGGATCACCATATTCTTTCCCAGGGTGAACTCCAGGGGGTCCCTCTCCATGGAGCTGTCGAAGACCGTCCCGTCTTCGAGCATCCCCGTATAATGAACTTTAACAACGTCGTCGGCTTTTGCACTTTCCATTTCGAAATCTCCTTACATTTGGGGTTCTGTCGCCCAGACGATATGTAGATGACGGTTTATGTTGAAAATTCTCCCCGAATCTCTTTTCATAAGGGGGAAAATCCCCCCGATCCCTCGTTCGGTGGGGGATCTCCGGGGCCTGTAGGAGGCTGGAGGGGGATCGGGTGGGCAAAGGGATAGTGCGCAAAGGGATAGTGCGCAAAGGGATAGCGTGATAAGAAGGAGAGAAGGCCTCGGAGAAGGGGATGGAGGCGGAAGGAGGGGTTGGGTGCGGATGGTGAGGGAGCTTTGCGCCCCCTCAGGCTCCATCGGGGGCGTAATAGTAGTACTCTCCCGACTCCCTCTGGGACCGGTCGAGCCTCGAGCCGGGCTTGTTCACCCGGGGCCTGCGAGTCTCCTCGTCCCTCCTGAAGGTGATCCCGATCCCCTTCAGGAAGCGGTTCATCCCCTTTCTCATCTCCACCGGCGGATGGGCGACGCCCCTCTTCCCCTCCTCCCCCTCGAAGACCATCAGCTTCTCGCTGAGGAGGTCGATGAGATAGATGTCGTGGTCGACGACGAGGACGGACCTCTCGGCGCTCTCGGCGAACCTGCGCATCACCTTCGCCGCCATCATCCTCTGCTCGACGTCGAGATGGGCCGAGGGCTCGTCCAAGAGGTAAAGGTCCGCGTCCCGGCTGAGACAGCCGACGACGGCGACCCTCTGTAGCTCCCCGCCGGAGAGCTCGTCCATCGACTGGTCCAGGAGCTTCTCGATCCCCATGGGCTTCAGGAACTCCGACTGGTAGTGGCTGGAGTCGAACTCCCTCGTCATCTTCCGAAGGAACCCCTCCACCGACAGGTCGGTCTCAGCCTTCAGGTACTGGGGCTTGTAGGATACCTTCAGCTTCAGATGGAGCCGTCCCTCCGTCGGCTCTTCGATACCCGCCAAGAGCTTGATGTACGTGCTCTTTCCGATGCCGTTGGGCCCCAGGATCCCGACGACCTCGCCCCTCCTGATGACCCCCGCCTCCGCCTCCAGGAGAAAGCCGCTGTACCTCTTCGAGAAGCTCTCGTACTCCGCGAGGATGGGGACGTCCTTTTCGGCCCGGGGGGCATGGACCTCGAATACTATCGGCTCCGATCTGACCCTGACGTTCTCCTCGGAGAAGTAGCCCTTTATGTACTGGTTGATCCCCACCCGCACCCCCTTCGGCCTGGTTATCACCCCGTAGGCGCCAGGGGTTCCGTAGACGAGGTGGACGTTCTCGGCCAATAGATCCAGGAGGGCGAGGTCGTGCTCCACCACCATCACCGACCTCGTATCTGCCAGATCTCTGATCGCTCCGGCGGCGTTGATCCTCTGGTAGATGTCGAGGTAAGGGCTGATCTCGTCGAAGAAGTAGACGTCGGCGTCTCGTCCGGCGCAGGCGACTATCGCCACCCTCTGCAGCTCCCCGCCGCTGAGGCTCGAGATCTCCCTCTCCATCAGGGAGAGCAGGTTCAGCCTCTCGGCGAGCTCCGAGAGGGCGCCCCGCTCGTCGGTCTTCTCCAGAAGGGCTCCGACGGTCCCCGAGAAGCTCTTGGGTATCCGGTCGACGTACTGGGGCTTGTAGGCGGTCTTCACCCCCCGCTCTCCCACCCGCCGGAGGTAGTCGCCGAGGGCGGAGCCGGAGTAGCCGTCGATCACCTCTCCCCAGGAGGCTCCCCTCCCGAGGTTGGGGGTGAGAAGGCCGGAGAGGATGGCGACGGCGGTGCTCTTTCCGATCCCGTTGGGGCCCAAAAGGCCCGTCACCTTCCCGACGGTCGGGACGGGGAGGCCGTATAGGGCGAAGCCGTTCTCGCCGTAACGGTGGGTGGGGTTCTCCAGCTCGTCGGGAAGGTTTATGATGGTTATCGCCCCGAAGGGGCACTTCCGGACGCAGATACCGCAGCCTACGCAGAGGTTCTCGGTGATCTGCGGCTTTCCGTCGGGGAAGGTTATAGTCTCGTCCCCGGTCCTCACCGGCGGGCAGAAGTACTCGCACTCCCGGACGCACTTCTTCGGCTGGCACCGATCTCTATTGATGACGGCGATCCTCAAAGGTTCCACCCCGTTTCAGTTGAGGAGGAGGGTCCAGGATACGAGCCAGAGGTCGACGGCTATGAACTCGACGTAAAGCCAGTCCTTGGCCTTGAACTCCTCGACCTTTATCTTCAGGTATGGATATGTGAACTTCTGGATGTAGAAGGTGAAGCCGATGACGAGGATCATGACGAAGTACCACGGGTAGATCATCCCCACCGACCCTTCCTCGGGGACTCCGGTTCCGAAGAGCTGCAGGCTAGCGAAGCCGAAGATCACCCCCAGAAACGCGGGGTAGACGGTCATGACTATCCCGTCGGACCTGGCCTTCTTCCTCTCCGCCGCATCCATCTTTGACGCGGTGATCTTCTTCTCATCTGCCGCCTTCGACCCGTCCGGGCCCGCAGCTGCTCCATTTTGAGCGCTCTTCGACCTCTTCCTCTTCTTGGCCATGGGATCCTCCCTGCCCTGGGTGGCATCATATCATAATAGCGTTTTGGTCTCGGGCCGCCACCCCCTTTTCGCCACCCTCCGTCCTCCCGGCCCGGGGCGAGGCAAAGTCCAAGTAGTATTGATGCAAAAAGGGACGGGATGCGTCAGGCTATCGTCGCAGACTCGTCGGTCTTCATATGCGGGAAGGGGTTCGAGGGAGAGGTGGTCACCGTCCCCGGCGTTGAGGGGGAGCTTCTGGACATCGGCTCCAGGATGAGGCTACAGATATCCGGGGCGAGGATAGAGCCCCCTTCCCGAGACGCCCTCGCGAGGGCTAGGGCCGGAGCCGAGAGGACCGGCGACGCCGCCGTCCTCTCCGAGGTCGACCTGGAGCTTCTGGCTAAAGCCCTGGAGCTCTCTGCGACTCTAGCCACCGACGATTACGCCCTTCAGAATGCGGCCCTTCATCTGGGCCTCCGGGTGGAGACGGTGGCCCAGCCCAAGATTAAGAAGATCTTGAAGAGGACCCAGAGGTGCTCCGGATGCGGCAGGCCCTTCGAAGGAGAAGACTGTCCCGTCTGCGGCACGCCGAGAAGGAAGAGAAAAGGGGGGTTATTATGAAAAATATAGATAGTTTGATAGAGACCGCCGCCGAGCTGAAGGCGGAGGGGTTGGTGGAGGGACAGATCGCCGAGGAGCTGAACATCTCCAGGGAGACGGTGACGTGGCTTCTGACCCACGGCGAGAAGAGGTCGGGGATCCAGGGGCCAAAGGACGTCTCTGTAGACTGGTCCTCCATAGGGAAGAGCTCCATAAGGCTCCGGCAGGTCTCCATGGCCCTCACCGACATGATCCTGGAGTCTCTCGAATGCTCCGACGCCGACGTCGACGTCGTCGTGGGAGTCGCTCTATCCGGCGTTCCCATCGCCAGCATGGTCGCCGAGGAACTTGGAGCGGAGCTGGCGGTCTATACCCCGACGAAGCAGAGGTGGTCTCAGGAGAAGGGGGAGGCGGAGTTCAAGGGGATATTCAGCTCCAACTTCTCGGACGTCTCCGACGCCGATTGCGTCATCGTCGACGACGTCATCACCTCCGGGAGGACCCTCGAGGAGGCGGTGGAGGAGCTGAACAATCACGGCGCTTCGACGAACGCCATCGGCGTCCTCCTGGACAAGAAAGGGGTCGACGATATCCTGGGGGTCCCCGTCTCCTCCCTCCTCCAGATCATCAGGGTGAACTGAAGATCGGAGCGGTGATGAGGCCTGGGGGGATGAGGTGGCTGGAGGGCGAGGGTCCCACCCCCAGACCCTGCATCCTAAAAATTTATATCCCCGCTGGACCAACTACTATCAGGAGGATTATCATGAGTCTGAGAATAGATCATATCGCCCTGCTTGGAGCCCTGATGCTCCTCTTCGCTCTGCCGTCGCCGGGCTCTGCAGAAGACGGCTCTTTACCCCGGGCTTCCGGCTTTGGAGAGCTGAAGTATGCGGCTCTGGACCCGATCCATCTCGGCAAAGAGGCGAAGCCCCTCTACCAGGTCGACGCTTACTTCAGGATAAAGGAGCTCCGGGAGATCGCCGCCAGGGATAAGGGGCTTTACGTCGTCCGGCAGAAGTCCTTCCTTGGGACCTACGAGCTTGGAAGGGATCCCAAGCCCCTCTACCAGGTCGACGCTTACTCCAGGATAAAGGACCTGCGGGAGATCGCCGCCAGGGATAAGGGCCCTTACGTAGTCCCCTCCGAGATCGGTCAGGAGCCCACGAAACTGGGCGGGAAGCCCAAGCCCATCAACCAGATCGAATCCCGATTCCGGCTGAAGGAGCTCCGGGAGTTGGGATCCGGAGTGAAGGAGGGGGTCTTGATCCCCTCGAAGATCCGGGCTTGAAGAGGGGACACCTCCACAGGCAAAACCGTATCTTTGAGGCGGGCGAACCGCCGGCCTCAAAGATACTTCTGAATTTTATTTGTGAGGGTGGTCTTGGGGTAAGCTCCCACCATCTGATCGATCAGCTCGCCGTTCTTGAAGACGAGCATGGTGGGTATCGCCATGATCCCGTACTTGCTGGAGGTCTGCATATTCTCGTCGACGTTCAATTTTGCGAAGACGACCTTCCCTTTCATCTCTTTGGCCAGCTCCTCGATCACCGGGGCGATCATCCTGCAGGGTCCGCACCACTCCGCCCAGCAGTCCACGATTACGAGAGGATACCTGGCCACCACGTCGCCGACGGTGCCGTCCGTCAGCTTGACGGGGCTGTCGGGATAGTCCGCATTTGGTTCGTTTGCCATCTTTTTCATCTCCTCGAGCTTCTTTCTCCTTATCCTTTCAAGCTCCTCGTCCAAAGATCACACCTCTAACCTCTCTTTCGCCTCGACGATCAGGGATCTGAAGTGGTCCAGGTCCACAGCCATCTTCTGATATCTACAGAGGGTGAAATCGAGAAATTCGATGAGCCCATCCTCCCGGTCGTCGGCGTCGCCGAGGGTGTCCAGGAATATGGCGCCCTTGAAGGGGGCGAGCTGGAAGCGGGCCTCCTCGCGGCTCCAGTTCATCCGCTCGAACATATCCCTCCAGCTCTCGACCCAGCCGGGGGAGAGGTAGAAGTAGAGTCCCCGGGTCGCTATCTCCTCCACCTTCTTTCGAGTAATGAGAGCGTCGATGCAGTTCTGGCACCTCATGAGGACGGCTTTGTAAGGGGCGAGGATCTCGCCGATCCGAGGGTGGCACTCGCCGTAGGCGACGATGATCCCCTCGTAATCTTTGCATCCCTCCAGCTCCGCCTTAAGCGCCTCTTCGAGGTCGTCGAAGTCGACGTGAAGCCCCGCCTCAAGATAGCGGACCTCGAAGGGGAAGTCGAGCTTCTCCGATATCTTCTCGATCTCATCCTTGAATATGCCGCAGGCGATGATCGCGTACATGGACAACCTTAGAGTCGTCGGGATGTTATATATCGCTTATCCGATGGGGATGCTCATAGAAACGGGAGCCGTCTTCCAAGCCCCTTCTCGACGGCGGTCTTGTAGACCCTCGATGCCGTCGCAACGTCCTGGATGGCGAGGCCGGTGGAGTCGAATACGGTGATCTCATCCTCGTTCGTCCGACCCGGGACCTTCCCTGCCACCACCTCGCCGATGGTGGCATAAATGTCCTCAGGGGCGATGAGCCCCTCTGCCAGGGGGACGTTCACCTCCCCGGAGTGGGAGGCCTGGACGACGTCGTCGACGACGACCTTCGCCCTCATGAGGACCGCCGGGTCCAGCTCCTCCTTTCCCGCGGCGTCGGCCCCGATGGCGTTGATGTGGGTCCCTCCTCTTATCCAGTCGTCCTTTACCAGGGGCTTTCGCGACGGGGTGGTGGTGACGAGGATGTCGACGTCGCAGACGCCCTCAATATCGGTGGAGATCTCGAAGGTGGCATCAAGAAAGGTCCTGCTCTCTTCTTCAAGAGCCCGGCACCGGTCGAGGGATACGTCGGCGACCTTCACGGTCTCGACGTCGAATATCTCCGCCAGACCCAGAAGCTGGGTCTTCCCCTGGGCCCCGGCGCCTACGAGCCCCACCGTCTTTGAGCTCTTCCTCGCGAGGTACTTGGCGGCGACCGCCCCCGCCCCCCCCGTCCTCATGTTGGTGAGGAAGGTGCCTCCCATGACGGCGGTGGGGGCTCCCGTTCTTGCGGAGTTGAGGATCACCAAAGCCATCACCGTGGGAAGGCCCGAGCCGGGGTTACCCGGATGGACGTTTACGACCTTCACCCCGGTGGCGTCCATCCCCTCCAGGTAGGCCGGCATCGTCCGCAGGTCGCCGTTGTACTTTTTATAGATCAAATAGGACTTGGGCGGCATCTGGGCCGTCCCTCGGCCGTCCTCCCGGAAGGCCTCCTCCACCGCCAGGATCGCCTCCTTCATCGATAGGGACGCCTTCACATCCTCCTCAGATAGCCAGAGTATCTCCAAATAGTTCCCTCCAGACTCGATAGACCCCTTTCGCGAGATACCCTCTGGTCCGGGGATGGAAAAGGCTATCCCCCCGGCCGATGGAGCTTCGTTGAGATGGAGCGGTACGACGTCGCCGTCATCGGAGCCGGGCCCGCGGGATCGATGGCGGCCAAGAAGGCGGCCGAGGGCGGAGCCAGGGTCGTCATATTCGAGGAGCACCCCCGGGCCGGCTGGCCCGTCCAGTGTGCCGGGCTTCTGGGGGTGAGGGCTGTGGAGGAGTCGCAGCTGCCGCCGGCCTCCTTTTTGATCAGGCCCCTGCGGGGGGCGACGATAGTCTCACCGGGTGGGTTTCACCTCAACTTCAAAGCCCGAGAGACGAAGGCGTGGGTCGTCGATCGGAGGCTCTTCGACCGGGCTCTTCTGGCGGAGGCGGCGAGGGCGGGGGCCGATGTGATGATGGCATCCCCTGTGACGGATCTGGCGAGGGCAGGAGGGCGGACCGTCCTCGCCGTCGGCCGCGGCCCCGACCGGCGGAAGGTCGAAACGGGGGTCGTCATCTCCGCCGAGGGGACGGGGGCCCGGATCGCGAGGCGGGCGGGGATCGGGCCGCCGAGGGTCCTCCTCTCCTCCGCCCAGGTGGAGCTACCTATCGAGGTCGGCGACCCTGAGATGGTGGAGGTCTTCCTCGGCCAGGAAGTTGCACCCGGCTTCTTCGGCTGGGCGATCCCGGCTCAGGTGGGGGTGGCGAGAGTTGGGCTCTGCTGCCGAAATAACGCTTGCACACATCTTAAGCGCCTCCTAAAAAGCCCCCCCATCCGTTCCAGAATCAGAGGAGGCCCCCTCCACCTCGCCGTCGGCGGCCTCCCCCTGGGGCCGCCTGCCTCGACGGTCGCCGATGGGATCATAGCCGTCGGCGACGCCGCGGGGCAGGTGAAGCCCACCTCCGGGGGCGGGATCTATCCGGGGCTCGTATCCGCCAAGATCGCTGGAACGGTCGCTGCCGCCGCCGCCTTCGAGGGGGACTCCTCCGCCCCGAGGCTTTCCGAGTACGAGAGGCGGTGGCGGGCGGCCATCGGCCGGGAGATCCGTTTGGGGATGATCGTCCACAGGTTGAGGGCGGGGATGGCCGACTCCGAGATGGACGATCTAGTCCGCCATCTGGCAGGTCGAGAGGACCTCCTGGAGATAATCGAGGAGGAAGGGGACATCGACCGGCCGAGCCGGGCGATCAAGAAGGTGGCTCCGAGGATGGGCTTTGCCGGTATCAGGATGGCCAAGATCCTCCTTCGCCATCGACAGATCTTCAAATGATCGCGCAGGTCCAACCTCACCTCAGCTCCACATCGATCCTGCTCGATCCGTCCTCGTCCTCCACCACCAGGATCGAGTTCTCGAACTGCCCCTGGACCTCGCCGATGTGGCTTATGGCGAAAATCTGGGGGAAGCGGTCGTCGAGGCTGCGGAGCATGTTTATCATGCTCTCCCGGTGCTCCACGTCCTGGCTTCCGAAGACCTCGTCGAGGATGAGGAAGGAGTATCCCGGGCCGTCTTTTGAGAACCTCATCAGGTATTCGCTGATGGCGACCCGGACGGATACGGCGATCATGTCGATCTCGCCGCCGGAGAAGCGGGATATGGGGTAGAACTCCCCCTCGTCCTCGACGAGGATATTGAAGTCGTCGTCGATGCTGATCCTCCCGTACTTGCCTGTCACCTCCCGGAGGATCCTCCCCGCCTCCTCTGCAATCTCATTTCTTATCCGGACCAGGATCGCATCCATGAACCGGTTGGCGAGGCTCCTCGTCATCTCCAGGACCTGGACCCGGACCCTCCACCCGGCTGCCTTCTCTTCCAGCTCCTCCTTCCGGGCCGCCTCCCTCTTCAGCCGCTTTAGCTCCCCCTCGGCGAGGGCGAGGCGGATGGCCAGCTGCGACCCCCTCTTCCTCGCCTCCTCCAGCCGCAGGCCAGCCCCCTCCAGGGCCGCCTCAGCCTCCTGGTATGCCCGATCGGAGAAAACCAGGGCCGAGAGCTTATCCTCGGCGTCGGCGATCTCCCTGGCGATCCTTGAGGCCGCCGCCTCCGCCTCCTCTCGATGGAGCCTCACCTCCCCCTCGGCGGCGAGGGCGAGCCTGATCTGGGAGGCTACAGCCTCGGCCTTCTGTAGCATCTTTGCCTCCTCCTGGAGGCTTCTATCCGTGGCGGAGCTGAAGCCGAGGAGTTCGATCTCCCCCTCGACCTCTTCATACCCCTTCTTGAGCCTCTCCACCTCGCTCTTCGCCGAGAGGACGGCCTCTTCCAGATCCGGGATCTCTCCGGTTCGGTGCTCCAGGGCGGTGAACCTCTGGTGGTCGCCCCGAAGGAAAGATATACTCTCCCTGACCCTGGACCTCTCATCCTCGCTGTATCCGAGTTTCGCCATCATCTCTGCCAGGGAGGCGAGCTTCTCCACTGAGGCGGCGAGGGACCTGGATGCCTCCTCCAGCTCCGCCCTCCTCTTTGGGATCTCCTCGATCCGGACGGCGAGGGCGGCGTATTCGCCGATCAGGTCCTGAAGGGCTCCTGCCTCCGCCTCCAGCCGGTCGAATATCTCCGGGTCGAAATCTGCGGGTCCGACGGCCTCGATCTCGGCTTTTATCTTCACCCCCTCATCCAAAAGATCTGAGATTCGGGCGGATAGGCCCCTCTTCTCGGCGAAGATCTCTGCCGCCCTCGCCTTCAATCCGGTCAGGGCAGATAGATCGATCCGCAGCTCCTCTGCCGATACCGCCGCCCTCTCCTTCCGGGCGATGACCTCTCCCCTCAGCTCTTCGAGGCGGGATATCCTCTCGGCTGCCGCCGAGGCCGCCTTCCCGTACTTCTCCAGGAGGAGGTCCCTCTGCCCCGCCAGGGGCCTCTCGCAGGCAGGGCAGAGGCTCTCTTCGCCCAGGGCCTCGATCCTGGACCTCTCCTCCGCGGCCACCGCCTGCTCCCGCCTCGATACCGAGATCTTCAGGTTCAGATCGGCAATCTCATCGTCGACGGACCTCAACAGCCGGTCGATCTCCTCTCCCCTCTTCTGGAGGTCGGCCTCCCTCGCCGGGAGGTCGCCGAGTTCTGAGATCTCTTCATCGAGGGTGGCGACCCCGGCCCTGAGGGAATCGATCCTGGAGACGACGGCGACAGCCCTCTCCTCCAGCTCAGATAGCCGCCTGCTCTTCTCCCTCTCCCTCTTCTGCCGCGAGATCTCCGCCTCGAGGACCCGATATCTATCGACAGAGGGACAAATCTCCTCCATCCGGTCCTTCGCCGCCAAAAGGCCCAACAGAGCCTCCCTCGCCCTGGAGGCGTTCTTCCTCGCCTCCTCCTCCCTGGCCCTCTCCTCCCCGGCGAGGGTGGAGAGCTTCTGGTAGCGGTCCCGTTTCGCCTCCAGGACTTCGAGATCCGAGATGAGCCGGCGGTACTCCTCCTCCCGCGACAGGATCGATTCAAGCTCCCGCCTCTCCTCCAGAAGCCTGCAAAGCCTCGTCTCCGTCTCTTTCAGGCCGCGGTATCTACCCTCAATCTCGGCCTTCGCCCTCGCCCGAAACTCCAGTAGCTCCTGGTGGCGGGCCCTCTTCGGCGCCATCTCCTCCAGCTGCCCCCTCACCGAGGCGAGACGGGCGAGCTTCGGCTCCAGCTCGAAGAGCCGCCACCTCCCCTCCTCGATCTGCGAGAGCCTCTTCTCGTCGACGAGGATCGCCCTCCTCCTCTCCTCCAGATCTCGGGAGAGCCGCCCCGTCTCTCCTCTGAGATGGTCCCAGGTCCGCCTCCGTTCCAGTTCACCCTCCAGGGCTCGCCGCCTCTCCTCCACCTCAATGGTGAGATCTGACTGCTTCGCTATCGCAATATCGACCTCCTCCCTCCCAGAGGCGACCTCCTGATCCCGCAGACCGATCATCTCGCCGACGTCGCCGATCTCGGCGAGGGCCCCTTCGAGCCTTCCGATCTCCCCCTCGGCCTTCCTCAGGTCAGACCTGATCTCCTCGATCGCCCTGTCCCTCACCTCGTCGAGGCCCAGGAGGGAGAGGAGGTACTCCCGCTTCTCCGAGCCCCGATCTCTTATCAGGTTGTCCAGGTCCTTCTGCCTCGCGTAGAAGGTCTTCATGAAGTCAGAGAAGCTTATCCGGAGGATCTCCCCGAGGCGGCCGTCCACCTCCCGGGTGCCGGTGGCGACGAGTTCGCCGTCGATCCGGAGCATCGCCTCCGGGGTCATGTTCTTACCCCTCATCGCCCGCAGGATCGTCATCTCTTTCCCGTCCGAGTTGAGGGAGAGCTTCACCTCCAGGTCGTCCCTCTCCGAAGCCCGGGAGTTCTTGATGAACTCGCGCCTCACCGTCGAGGCCCTGGAGCCGTAGAGCGCCCAGGCGATCGCCTCGACGATGGTGCTCTTCCCCGAGCCGTTACCTCCGACGATCCCGGTGAGGCCGTCCTGGAACTCGACCCTGACGGAGCCCCTGTACTTTTTGAAGTTTTTGATTGAGAGGCTATTGAGCCGCATCGAATCTCTCCGTCGTCCTCTTCTCCGATATCCGGGCGAGCAACCCGGTCCCGTAGGATATGACATCGTCTCTTATGGCGGAGGGGATGGCGTCGCCGGCCGCCTCCCCCTCGATGAACCTGCGAAACTCCTGGGGCAGATCCCTCGACTCCATCGGCTCCATCTCATATCTGACGGGATCTCCCGAGAACTCCGGGAGGATATCGAGGGTGAGCGCTTCGGCCCTCAGCTCCCCTAAAAGCCTGCGGCTTAAGGACCTGTAAGCCTCCCTCGATATCTCCGAGAGCCTCAGCCGGACGATCTTATCTCTCAGGCCGAGGTCGTCACAGACGGATCTTATCAGCCCCTCCACCTCCCGGGAGGAGAGGCCGCGGCAGTCGACGGGGTCGAGATCCCGCATGTACTCATCCTGGATGGGGATCTGGGTCACCTTTCCGGATTCGAGATCGACGAGGAGGAGTCCTTTATCGTCGCCGGCCTCGTTGAACCTGAAGTACTCAACAGAGCCGCTGTACCATGCGTTCTTCGCCACCTGGGCCTGGCCGTGGTAGTGGCCGAGGGCGATGTAGGAGAAGTCCCCCTTGAGGAAGCTTTCTTGCAGCTGGTGCTCGCCGACTGTCCGGAGCCTCCGGTCCCATAAAGCCTCCACCAGGCCGTGCATCACCAGGACGTCCCTTTCTCCCGACCTCTCGGCCCTCCTCTCCTGCATCTTACGAAACTCCGCCAGGTAATCCTCGGGGCCGAGGCAGAAGGGGATGCAGTGGAAGATGCAGCCGCCAACTTCGAAGGGCTCGTACCGGTAGTGGTGGGCTATATGGATACCCTCCATCCCTTCGAAGAGGGTGAAGGGGGAGAGGGCGGCGTAGCTCTTGGGAGCGTCGTGGTTTCCGCTGATGATGACCACGGGGATCTCCGCCTCCACCAATTTTTCCAGGTTCTGCTGGAAGACGTAAAGCGGCCTGATCCGGGGTCGGACGTGGTGGAAGACGTCGCCGGCGTGGACGACGGCGTCGGGGGATAGGTCGATGATCTTATCGACAGTCTTAGAAAACCCCTGGTAGACCATCTCCTCTCTCTGGTTTCTTCCCCACCGGTCGACCCGTCCGTAGGCGGAGAAGCCGAGGTGGGAGTCTGCCATGTGGACGATCTTCATGAACAGCCTCCGGATCTAATCGGGGGGAGGGATGAAACCCCTCCTCTCCTCTCTCTCCTCAGCCGGCCCCTCGCCATTGAGCCGTTCCAGGTACTCCTCGTAGAGGTGGATCCTCGCCGGGACGGGGAAGGGGATCTTCAGGGTGCTGACGATCGCCTCCCCCTTCTCCAGGGTCTGGATCTCGACGTCCAGAGACGATAGATCCTGCTTCGCCGACTCCTCCAGGCGCGTTCTGTCGTTTCTGTCGGCGAGGCCGAGGATGACGAAGGTATTGAACTGGGAGAGGAGCTGCTTATCGATAAGCTTCGGCTGCTGGGTTATGGCAGAGAGGCCGACGCCGAACTTCCGCCCCTCCCGGGCGATCGACTCGAAACGGGCGAGGCTCCCCTCGCCGCCGCCGAGGACCCGCTGCGCCTCCTCGACGGTGATGAGGCACCTCTTTCCCCTTGCCCCCTCGGAGCTCTCCATCTTGTACCGGTCGAGGATCGACCGGGATAAGATCGAGAGGAGAAAGAGCTCGCTCCTCTCCCCGAGGGTGGGGATGTCCACCAGGACGACCTTTCCTGCCAAGAGGTTATTTACGATGCCGGGGATGCTGGAGGTGAGGTCCGATATGTACCGGTTCTTGTCCAGGATCGTCCTGATCGTCCTGCCTATCCTTCCAACCGTCTTCTCGTGGAACCCCTCGGCGATCATCTTAGCGGCCCCCTCGGGGGTTAGGAGGTCGTCGAGCCAACCGTCCCCGTAAAAGACCCTTGATACCGCCTCCAGCGCCTCCCTTTGTGCGGGGGTCCAGTCGTATAGGACCTCTATATCTCCGGGGAGTATCTCGCTCCTCTTCACCGTCAGCTGCGAGACGAGGGGGTCTTTTTGGTGCCTTTTATCGGTGGAATAGCAGACGATCCCGTCCCTGTACCGGTCTATGTGGAGGAGCCCCTTAGTTCCCTCCGCACCGAAGATGTACTCGCCGTGGGGGTCGACGATGAGGAGGCCGAATTTAGATTCCCCGGCGGAGGCCATCTTCATGCAGGAGGCGGCGAAGACCTTCATGAAGTTCGATTTGCCCATCCCCGTCGTCGCAAAGACCCCCATGTGGTGGTCCATGGCGTCGCTGTGGAGGGCGACGGCGATCTCCTTTACGTCCCGGCTCCCGTTCCTGAGCCTTCCTATCTCGATATCCCCCATCACCTCTCCGAGGAAACGAAATTCGTCCTTCTCCGCCCTCGTCACCGGGGAGAACTTGGCGGGGATAGTCCTCGACTTTCGAAACCGCTCCCTCCTCCCCTCCTCCTTGGTTATGCAGCCGAGGGGCTCTGCCACCACCCGGCAGAATATCTGGTCGGAGTCGTAGAAGCCGTCGCCCCGGATGACGGTGTCCCAGTTTCCGTCGTAGTTGGAGTCGTGGCGCAGGTCGGTGATCCTGGCGAGGAAGGTGGCTCCTCTCTCCGCCCTTCGATCGTGGATCGAGACGATCTCCCCCAGCTCCACCCACTCCTCGCTCGGGACGATGAAGTGGTACTCCCGGACGTCCTTTGATATGATCCTGAAGTAGGGGTTTGAGCTTTCGTCCATGGTTATGGTCTGGGGCTTCTGACCGATTCTGGCGAGACCCTCCGGGGAGGCGCTCTGCTGCCCCCGATTCTCCTTCCATCTTTCATCAGATAAATTTGCCATTTCTGCCATTTCTGCCATTCTATCTCCTCTTTATCGAATCGAGGATCTCGTGATAGTCGAGGGCTCCCCGGACCTCTCCTTCAGAAAATCCCAGCCCCCGCAGCTCCTCGAAGAGGGATAGCCGGGTGAAGTCTCGCTCCATGATCGGGATCTTCATCTCCTGATGGGTCCTGAAGAGGGCGTGGGGGTAGCCGGGGCTCTCCGAGGAGCGGGAGTAGAAGGCGATCCGGCCGAGGACCTCATCTATCGACCCCGCCGTCCGGCCGGGGGCGTCGACCCGGAAGGCGTGGGTCGATCCAGGATGGAGGCGGGCGGCGAAGGTCTCTCCACCCCAGGGCACCTCCCTCATCGCCCTTTGGCCGCTGAGCCGGACGAGCCAGGGGCTTTCGGGGAGGGCGGCGCAACCGACGCGATCGACGCTCCTGAGGAGGGGCCTGGCGATCCCCCGCCCCCAGGAGAGCTGGCTTGACTTGCTGATGGCCAGGAGGTACACCCCCCTCTCCCCGGCCCTTTCGAATATCCTGTCGAAGATCTCCCGGTGGTAGGGCTCCCTCCAGAGGGAGAAGCTTCCGTCGTAGAGGACGACGTCCCCGGCCTCCGCCTCCAGGACCGCCTCGAAGAGGGCGACGTGCTCCTGGAGGTCCCGATAGAAGGTCGGCATCCGATCGAGCTCCTCCTCGGTCTTGAGCCGGAAGGGCTCGGTGAGGCCGAAGATCCCCCGCCGAAACCGGTCGAAGTGGCGCCGGTAGTCCTCCCGATCTGCAATGAAGAGGTCGTCGCAGGTGACGGCGGTCTTCTGCCATTCGGTTCCCCGGTAGACGACGTATCCGGCCCTGATCCTGTGGAGGCTTACGGCTCCGAGGTCGAAGACGACGACGTTGGACCCGTCGATGGCGAAGATCCGGCCGTCGAACTCCTGGGGGACGATCTCTCGAAAGTCGCCGCCGCGGATCCCCGTCTCCGCCTCGAACTCGTTGGGGTCGACGGGGGCCAGGTACTCCCTCAATGCCTGGGCTGCCTCGGCGAGCTTATCCCTCTCGATCATCTCGGAATGGAGTTGAAGGTCGATGTATATAGCGATTTTGAAGGCGGAGAGCAAGTAATCCCCGGCGATCTAGGAAAAAGTACCTCCCCCTCCCCCTCCCTCCACGTGCCCCGCGATTCCAAAAGCCTCAAAAACTCGCAGGCCAAAATAGGTGGTGGAGAGGTAGATTACGATGGCAGAGAAGAACCTTATCGCCTGGAACGTCGACGCTGGCGACTACCCTGCGTCGGGAGAGATCGACGAGAAGCTGAAGTTCCTTCTAAATTACGCGGTCCTGGCCCCCTCGGGGCCGAACAACCAGCCCTGGAAGCTCGCCCTTGACGGGAGCGAGGTGACCGTAAAGGCCGACTTCGACCGGACCCTCCCCGACGTCGAGCCGACGAACAGGACGATGTACATGAGCCTCGGCTGCGCCCTCACAAACCTCCTCGTCGCCGCCGAACACTTTGGTCTCGGCTACCGGGTCGAGCGCTTCCCCGACGGGATCGACGCCGAGACGATAGCGACCGTCAAGTTTGAGGAGGAGGCCGCTCCAGCGCCGCAGTTTCCGCCATACCTCTTCGACGAGATTGCAGAAAGGCACACCAACCGCGGCGCCTACGACGACCGGCCGATCGAGGCCGAGAAGATCGAGGCGATGAAAGAGGCCGTCGGAGACGGGGGATTTCGATTAGACGTCCTCACCGACCCGGCGGGGAGGGCGGCGATGGCCGAGGTCCTGGGAGAGTCCCACAAAATCCAGCTCGGAAACAAGGCCTTCCGGAAGGACCTGGCCCGGTGGATCAGGAGAAACGACGAGGACGCCTGGGACGGCCTTCCCGGCTACGCCTTCGGCTACTCGGACTTCGAGTCCTACTTCGGCAAGTTCATCTTCGGGACCTTCGACACATCCACCTCCAGGGCGAAGAAGGAGATGGCCCTCATGAAGGCCTCCCCGGCCGTTGGAGTCCTCTCCACCGACGCCGAGGACAAAGGAACCTGGGTCGAGGCGGGGATGAGGTTTGAGCGGCTCTTTCTTACGGCGACGAAGCTCGGGGTCAGGTTCGACCTCTTCAGCCAGCCTGTGGCGATCGACGAGCTCCGCCGGAAGATGGTGGAGATCCTCGGCGTCGATTACCCCCAGATCCTCATCCGGATGGGGTACGCCCCCCCGGCGAAGCACACCCCCCGGAGGACGGCGGATATGGTTCTTGCCGGGAGGTGAATCCGCCGAGAAGGGCGAAGAGCCCCCAAGAAGGGCTGAAGAACGGCTCCATGAGGCCCCCAGGAGGAGCGCTCTGGGGGCGAGGGGCCGGGATGAAGGGGCCCCATACACCCCATCCCGCCCCCGGTCCGGAATATCCGGATAAGGTTATTATCGGAGGCGGTTCCTAAACATGGTTGGAGGAAGATATGTACCTGAGCATAAGGCGCTACAAGACCGACGAGGAGTACGTCGGCGAGGTGATGAGGCTTGTAGGGGATAGGTTTCTACCCAAAATTCGAGAGATCCCCGGCTTCATCAAGTACTACGGAGTGGACTGCGGCGATGGCCTCGTCGCTTTCATAAACTTCTTCGAGACCGAGGGCGGGGCCCAGGAGTCCAACAACGTCGCCTCGGAGTGGGTGAAGGAGAACCTCTCCAACTACTTCCCCCTCCCTGCCGACATCACCGCCGGAAAGGTGATGGTTAGGGGCGAGAAGGAGAGCTGAGGCGGTCTTTTTAGAAGTTTGAGGATGGGAGGAGGTGGCGAATATGGCAGAGATCAGGACCCGTCCTTTTGGGAAGAGCGGCCTGGATTTGGCAGTGGTGGGGCTGGGGGGCGAGGGGATTCTTCGGACCTTCGGCGAGGAGGCGAGGGCGGCGGAGGTGATCGAAGAGGCCGCCCTCCAGGGGATCGGCTACTTCGACACCGCCCCCGCCTACTCGGGCAGCGAAGGCTACTACGGCACCTTCTGGCGGTCCCACCCCGAGCTTCGGGGCGGGATATTCCAGACGAGCAAGTCAGCCTCGCGGACCGCCAGGGGCGCGCGGGCCGACCTGGACCGGACCCTGAAGACCCTGGGCCTCGACCACCTCGACCTATGGCAGATCCACGACGTCAGGACCCGCCAGGACCTCCGGGAGATCGAGGGGCCGGGCGGGGCTCTCGCGGCCTTCATCGAGGCGAAGGAGATCGGAAGGACGGAGCTCATAGGCGTCACCGGCCACCACGATCCCTCCATCGTCAACTATGCGGTTCAAAACTGGCCCGTCGACTCCGTCCTCATACCGGTGAACCCCCTGGAGGGGGTCATCGGCGGCTTTCTCGACGGGACGATCGCGGCGGCGAAAGAGCGCGGCATAGCCGTCATCGGGATGAAGGTCCTGGGGGGCTCTCACTACCTCAACCCCAAGGCCGGGATCGGCCCCGACCTCCTCCTCCGGTACGCTTTAACTCAGGACGTATCCCTCATCATCGCCGGCTGCTCGACCCCCGATGAGGTCCGCATCCTTTCCGATGCGGGGCGGGATGCTGAACCCTTATCCGGCGAAGAGGAGGAGAGGCTCCTGGGGATCTTCCGGCCGTATGCGAGGGGGCTAGCGTTCTATCGGGGAGTGGTGTGAGGCGACGGTTTTGGGAGGGTGGATCCGGGACGGGACCGGTGGTCTCGGGGAAAGGCTGGCAGCGTCCGGGATCGCCCTACCCCAGCGCTGAAATGTTGTAAGCTGGGCGTATTTGAATCGACCGAAAAATGAGAGGGCGAAAGAGCTTATGGACCCTTCACCCTACAAGGCGAGCCAACGCAAGTCTCCCCACGATCGTCGATCTTTGGGGACGGTAACGTGAGTACCCATCAGTTTTGGCTCCCTCTGATGCGATCATCGGCACCTATGTGGATAGACGGAGATTGTTGGGGACTACAAATCCAAAGCTGTTGATGTCAGGCAGAGATGTGTCCAGGTAGACGTCGTCCTCAGCGTCGTAGATCGGATTCCCCCATACGTCCTCGTTGCCGTTTCGATTGTAGAAACGAATGGTGGCCATGGTCCCACTTGGAAGAGCAGTGAAGGGTTCTATCATGGCGATCCCCATCTTGTCGTGGTCGGGATGGAAATCCAAGACTCTGGTCCCCGGCGCTAATCCCCAAACCCTGCTGAGCCTGATGTCATTGACGCGGGTTCTGGTGCTGAACGGATCGGCGTAGGCCAAGATATAGACCGGATCCATCAGATCATATCCAGGGCCACCGTATAGGTCCAGGAAGTATATTCCGCAATTTAGTCCCGGCATATCCTTTAGCGGCGATGTTATATCATTATCTCCGGTCATCACTTTGGAGCCCGCAGGGTGCGCATTGAAGGCCGTCAGGCGGATATCATAAGCGTCCACAACTCCACTGCTCATAATATCCAGATAAACTACGTCATCTCCGGTGTACCCGTTCCCGGAAACGTCCCAGTATTTTAGGGATGGCTCGCCCTGCGGGAAGCTGTACAGCAGCCTGCCCACATCTACATCGCTGGATACAACTTTTGATCCGAACTGTGCCACCGAGCCGTTAAGACTCAGCGTCAGTATAAGGATCGTTAATATGCATCGATTCAAAGTTCTACTCAATTCTACCCCCTCCATCTAGGCTCTAATGGAGCGAATAATAATCTCTCGTAATCTTATAAGTACTTTTTCGGTTATTTATGAGACAAGGATAAACGGCCTTGAGTCATTATACTACTTACTACATCAAAGACGGTATATGAATAAATTTTAAAATAAAAAAAATTTTAAAAATGGTCCGCGTTTATGCCGACATCCTGACGTCGTTTATCGTCACCACGTAGAAGGGGAACTGGGTGTCCATGTAAACTATGTCACCTCTATCATAGATGGCATACCCTCCGTTGTTGATGTTCCCGTTGGTGTTGAAGAAGCTCAGCATGCCCGGGAGGGTCGAGGTCTTCAGGCCGTTATCCGGGTCGGTGTCGTTGACTCTGCTCCCCGCCGGAAAGCCCTTATAATTGGTGATCCGGACGTCGTTGGAGTTGATCTCTCCGGGGACGACGTTGAGGTATATGGGATCATCCAGGTTGTAGGCCCGGTCGCCCCCCGTATCCAGGAACCGGAGCTCCGCCCGTGGGGTTGTGGCGGTCCCGAACTTGGTCAGGGGCTTGCCTATGTCGTTGTCGGCCTTGGCCACCTGCGATCCCGCAGGAAGGTCGCCGAACGACGTAAGCCTGATGTCATTTTCACTGACGACATCGCTGGTGGGATCGATATTTATGTAGACGACGTCCTCGCGGTCGAATACGCCTACGATCCCGCCGTCCCAGAAGGCGAACTCAGGACCCATATAAAAGGGGCTCAAAGCCCTCGACTCGTCCATATCGTTCACCATAACCTTTGATCCGTAATGCAATTGGTCGCCGTTCCCGGAGGCCGATGTGGCCGCCAGGGCTAAAACCAGAACCAAGAGAGCTGTCCTGCCGAAATGAAGATATCTCATCACAAGTCACCCCGCATCAATACTCGTTACTCCCCATCTTTGGTCTATCTTTCTCCTATATCACATATAAATATTGCTAAAATGATGCCCTCGATCTCCGGAACCTCGATAGACCATCCGGAACCTCGATGGACCATCTTTGGATGCCGCCATCATCGAGATGATTACTTTTCGCCCCCCTCTTCTGGAATAGGTTGATCTATCGGGAGGCTAAAACACCATCTGATGATAGATCTCATCATCAGGACCCTCGAGTTCGCAGCCCCCATCCTCGCGATGATAGGCCTCGGCCTCTTCGGAGCCGGGGTCCTGACGGAGATGGGGCTACTGGGAGGACTTACCAGAATATCCAGCCCCATCTTCTCCTTCACCAGGCTCCCCGACGCCTGCGCCTCGGCCTTCGTCGTCTCCCTGGGGTCGGCGGTGGCAGCCAACGGGATGGTGGCGAAGTTCAGGGACGAGGGGCGGCTCGAAGAGAAGGAGGTGGTCCTCTGCGCCATCATGAACAGCATCCCCGTCTACCTGAGGGAGCTTTTCACCTACCAGATACCCATCGTCATTCCCGCCCTGGGCCTTATGGTGGGAGGTTTCTACGCCCTCGTCTTCATAGTCACCGCCCTCTTCAAGATCTTGGCGGTGGTGATCATGAGCAGGCTCTTCCTCGGAAAGAGGGTCTGCAGCGTCCCCGAGGGGATACAAGAGGAGAGGGTCTCCTTCTTGGAGGCGGCAAAAAGGTCTATACGCCGGGAGAGGAGGCTCTTTCTCAAGATCGCCGCCCTCTACGTCACGATGACCGCCGCCGTCTTCGCCCTCAGGGATCGAGGGGCCTTCGAGGCCTTCGGCGTCCTCCCCCTGGCGGAGATCTTCGGTATACCTCCGGAGAGCATCGTCCCCCTGACGACCTACGTCGCAAGCCCCATCGTCGGGATATCTCTCCTGGGCCCGATGATCGCGAGCAACGGCATCTCTGAGCTCCAGGCGATGATCGTCCTGATGCTCGGGAGCATGTTCATGCTCCCCCTCTTTGCCGCAAGAAGCCTCCTGCCCCGCTACGTCGGCCTCTTCGGACCGCGCCTCGGGGTCGAAATCGTCGCCTTATCTTCGGGGATGAGCATCTTCGTCAGGTTTCTGATCCTCTTGGTCCTCCTCGCCTTCGCCAGGTGATCGACGGTCTCATTCTCCTATGATCTGGACGACTACCCTCCGGTACCGAGGGCTCGTGTCCAGGTCGATGAAGACGATCTGCTGCCACGTTCCGAGCATCAATTTGCCGTCGGAGAAGGGTATGGCGAGGCTCGGGCCGATGATGGAGGCCCTGATGTGGGAGTGGCCGTTCCCGTCGCCCCACCTCTCGTTGTGGCCGTACTCGATATCCCGGGGCGCCATCCTCTCCAGGGCGGCCTTCATATCCTCGACGAGCCCCGGCTCGTACTCGATGGTGGTGATGGCTCCGGTGGCGCCGGAGGCGAAGACGACGGCCGCACCCGCGGAGAGCCCCGACCTATCTACGGCTGCGGCCACCTTTCCGGTTAGATCTGTCATCTCTCCGTCTCCTCTGGTCTGAAAGTCTGCGTATTCGGTCACGATCAAGGCGAGCACCTCAGGCTTTGAAGATGCGGTCTCTTAGTCATATATTTTCGCGTTCACCCTTGATCAAACTTTGCAGAGGACGGCTGGGACTTGAAAAGGGGATAGAAGGGCGTCAGAGGGATGCGATCGCCCCAAGCCCCATGACATCCGTGCCAAAATTTTTGTACCTTCAGAGAGATAAGCTCTAGCGAGGTGTTCATCTTGAAACCCTTTGGATTTGCAGCCTGTCTATTGTTAGTCACCATCTTAGGAATCCCCGCGGCGTCCTCCATCGATCCCACTGAAGATTTTGAATACAGCTCTGAGGATGCGGCTCCGTTCACCGACTTCTTCGCGATGGAGTCTCCGGCTAGCGGCGAGGTCGAGAGCTACAACCCGGCCGGAAGAGAGCCGTCATCGGTTTACATCGGCGACCGGTCCACCTCCTACCAAACCTATCAATCCACATACGCCGGGACAAACTCCCTCTGGATCATGGGATCCTCGAGTTGGGTCCAGCGAGTGGTATGCCCCGTTGGCTCTTACCTCTTCCTCCTCGCCTACTCCTCCGGCGGCGGTAGGGCCGACTTCTACGAGATAAATCCCGAGGAAAGGCTCCTCGCCAACTCCTACACCTTCTATCCGGGTTATACCAGGCTCGTATTCGAGGCCGACAGGATGGGCCGATTCATTTTGATCTTTGTCGCCAACAACCAGCCCTCCAACGTCGTCATAGTGGACGTTGTCAGCGGCGGCTGGCCCCCGTCCCCAGGACCTGGGTCCGGCCCTGTGCCCTGGCCCTCGGCCGGATCCGCGCGGGTGATCTTCAGCTCAGACTGGCTTTCGGGCTACAGCGTCTTTGTAGACGGCGCTTACGTCGGCGGTGACGGCCAGGGAGGCGACCCCCTCGATGGGACCTTCAGCCTGAACGTCGCCGGAAACGAGCACCACATCCTGGAGATATCCGTAGGCGGCGAGACCTACTCCGAGGAGGGGACGTTCCTTTCGGGATACACCTACAGGCTATCGATATAACCATGATCGCCCAGGGCGGCCAATTTTTGCAGTCCACCATTTTCTCTATTTTATCGAGATCTCGTGGCTGAGGCACAAAATTAAACAAAACAGGTTGAATTAACCAAAAGTTATTTTAACTACTATTGAACAACCATATTTTGGTTAAGACAAGATTAGTTGCTGAAGGTGTTTCTATATGAAGAGAACTCTGATGATCTTTCTCTCCCTGGCGCTCCTCTCGGCGCCAGCCCTTTCGCATGATGCCTCCGGCCAGACCGTCGCCGTCACCGACGAAGAGGGGAGGATGGTTTCGGTGGACAAATCCCCCGAAAGGATCGTCTGCCTCACCCCCGCAGCGGCGGAGGTGATATACGCCCTCGGCGAGTCCCATCGGCTCGTCGGCCTCTCCGACGATTGCACCATCCCGCCAGCACTCTCCGAGAAGGTGCGGGTCGGAAGGTCCGGGCGCGAGGCGGACGTCGAGAGGATCATGGAGCTTCGTCCCTGCCTCGTGATAGCCAAGACCGGCGGCCTCTTTGCCCAGGAGCATGAAGAGCAGCTTTCAGGCTACGGCATCCCCGTCCTCAGGTATCGGGCGCTATCCATCGATACCCTCATCCCCATGATCGAAGATCTGGGGCTGATCCTGGATAGGGAGGTGGAGGCCAAAGGAATGGTGGACTATCTCGGAGGATATGCTGACGTCGTCCTCAGCAGGACCTCCGGGATCCCGGAGGAGGAGAGGCCGAGGGTCTACTTCATGTCGATGGGACACTTCGACTGGACCGCCAGCTCCGAATCGACGGGCAACGATAGGATCAAGGCGGCAGGGGGCATGAACACGGCAGAGGATCTGATGGGGAAGGTCCCTCATGTCGAGATGGAGTGGGTGATAGAGAGAAACCCGGAGGTGATCGTCTACTCGATGCCATCATCCCAGTATCAGGGGACGACCCCCACCCCTGAGGAGATGGCAGAGAAGAGGGATGAGATCATGGCCCTTCCGGGCTTCAACGAGATCGACGCCGTCAAGGCTGGCCGGGTATACGTCGTGGACATAAACATGGCCAGCGGCCTTGCGGAGATCGTGAACATGCTCTACTATGCCCGGTGGTTCCACCCCCACCTCTTCGAGGATATCGACCCGAGGTCTCTCCTCGAGGAGATCCACCGCAAGTACTTCGGCATCGATATCGATGGTCTTCACCAGGTCTATCCTGAGGGCTCAGCCTTATAAGGGGCCTGTATGATAACGGCCTATCCGATGGAAGGCGGCTTTGAGCTGAAGGGGTGGGTCGAAGTGGATGGCAGAAGGCTCTCCGAGTCGGAGGTATATAGTTCCCTTGGAGAAGGGCCACAGTTCGTCTCCAGATTCGGCGGCGAGTTCTTCATCCGCTGGGACGGCTTCTCGGCCCGGGACCGTTTAGGGATCGTCCCCGGCGACTGCCCGCCGGGGACCGTCGTCTCTGATGGGGTGGTGGTGGCCCACGTCGAACCAGATCCTCCGGCCTTGAACCTCAACGAGGCCATCGAGACCGCCGTCCTCCTTCGTAAGGATGGGGCGGTCGTCGCCCTCTCCGGAGGGATCGACTCCGCCCTGGTGGCGGCGCTGGCCAAAAGAGATTGCGTCGTCGCGGGCGTCGAGGGGTCTGGGGATTTGAAGCGGGCGCGAGAGGTCGCAGACACCCTGGGCCTGGCGCTGGAGGCGGCGGTCATCGACCCCGGAAGGATTGAGGAGGCCCTGGGCCAGGTTCTTGCCGTAATCCCCCAAAGGACCCCCGTCGACGCCTCCATCGCCGCCACCCTCTACTTCGTTTCTGAATTGGCGAAGGATCACGGGTACGAGAGGATCCTGACGGGGCAGGGGGCCGACGAGCTCTTCGGCGGCTACGCCCGGTACCTCGATAGCGAAGACCTCGCCTCGGATCTGGAGCGGGATATCTTGGGCCTTCCGGCCCAGGCGGCCCGGGACCAGGCGGTCGCCAGCCTCTTCGGCGTTCGATTCTCCCTCCCATACCTGGACTTCCGGGTGGTGAGGAATGCGCAAGGGATCCCGGCGGAGGAGAAGGTGAAGGGCGGGGTCAGAAAGAGGCCCCTTCGGGAGGTTGCGGCCCTCCACCTGCCTGCAGAGATCGCCCATCGCGAGAAGAAGGCGATGCAGTACGGCTCCGGGGTGATGCGGGAGATGAAGAGGTTGGCCAGGAGGAGAAGCTTCAGTAATCTCTCCGATTATCTGGAGACCTTCAGGTGAGGGAGATCCACCACATACTTTTTCAATCGAGAGGTCCCACCTATCGCGAGGTAGGTGGGGTCATCTCTGTCGATAGTTCATGAACTGACGCCTGGAAGGCTCTTTCTCGCTAGCCTAGATCACGGCTCTGAGATCGTCGCCTCTATAACCGCCCTGGCCGAGTACCTGGGGGTAGATGCCGGAGTCGTGACGGCTATAGGAGCGCTGGAGAGAGGAACGATCGGCTACTACGACCAGGAGGCTCACGAGTACAGGGGGATCGAGATCGATCATCCCGTGGAGATATCAAGCCTCTCCGCAAATATATCCATCAGAGACGGGAAGCCCTTCCTCCACGTCCATGCGACCCTCGCCGACTCGCAAGGAAACGTCAGAGGCGGCCACCTATCCAGCGGGACGGTCTTTGCGGCAGAAGTGTACATCAGGGAGCTGGTCGGACGGCCACCAAAAAGAAGCCACGACCCCACGACGGGCCTCTTCCTCTGGAGTGAGACCGATTGAAGCCCTCCGATTACTTCGAAGCTCTGGAGGGGGGGCTCGCCCGAGAGATGGAGATCGCCGGAAAAGCCAGAAGTCAGGGGAAAGATCCCAGCCTCTCGGTGGAGGTTCCCACCGCCGTCGACCTGGCGGAGAGGGTTGAGAAGCTCATCGGGATCGATGGGATAGCAGAGAGGGTGAGAGAGCTGGAAGGTGAGGGGATGAGCCGGGAGGAGGCTGCCCTCGCCATCGGCCTCGACTTCGCCGAAGGGAGGATAGGGAGCTTCTCGACGAAGATCGAGGCGATCGACGGCGCCATCAGGACCTCTGTAGCCCTCCTCACCGAAGGGGTCGTGGCGGCCCCCATCGAGGGGATCGCCAAAGTGGAGCTGGGCAAAAACGACGACGGTACCGACTACCTCAAGGTCTACTACGCTGGGCCCATCAGATCCGCTGGGGGGACAGCCCAGGCCCTCTCCGTCCTCGTCGCCGACTACGTCCGACGGGGAGTGGGGATCGACCGGTACAAGCCCAGGGCCGAGGAGGTGGAGAGGTACGTAGAGGAGATCGGCCTATACCGCCGGGTGGCGGGGCTACAGTACGTCCCTTCCGACGAGGAGATAAGGACCCTCGTCCGAAACTGTCCCATCTGCATCGAGGGGGAGCCGACGGAGGAGGAGGAGGTCTCGGGCTATCGAGATCTCGAGAGGATCGAGACGAACAGGATCAGGGGCGGCGTCGCCCTGGTCTCTGCTGAAGGGATCGCCCTCAAGAGGCCGAAGCTGAAAAAGCACGTGACGAAGCTCGGGATCGAGGGGTGGGACTGGCTTGACGCCCTCGCCAGTGGAGGAAAGAAGGACGGCGGGGCCTCCGGAGAGAAGTTCCTCCGAGACATCATAGCCGGAAGGCCGGTTTTCTGCCACCCCCACCGCCCCGGGGGATTTCGGCTCAGGTACGGCCGATCCCGGAACACCGGCCTTGCAGCCGCGGGGTTCAGCCCCGCTTCCATGATCCTCCTCCGGGACTTCCTCGCCGCCGGAACCCAGGTTAAGGTGGAGCTTCCGGGAAAGGCGGCGGCCGTCTCCCCGGTCTCCAGCATCGAAGGGCCTACGGTGAGGCTGAAGAACGGCGACCTGGTCCGGATCGACTCCGCCGAGGAGGCGGTCCTGATGAGGGGAGAGGTGGCGAGAATCATCGACGTCGGCGAGGTTCTGATCAGCTTCGGCGACTTTCTTGAGAACAACCGGACCCTGGCTCCTTCATCCTACTGCTTTGAGTGGTGGGCGGCAGAGCTCCTCGAGGCAGGGGGCGACCCCGAGGGGCTTGAGGAGATAGGGGGTGAGGAGGCGATAGAGGTGTCCCGGAGGTGGGGGGTGCCCCTCCACCCGGCCTCCACCCACCTCTGGCACGACCTCACCATCGACGAGTATCGTCGGCTGAGAGAGGCCGTCTCCCTCGAGGGGGTCCTTGAGGACGGCGTTCTCCTCCTCCCCCCCTCTCTCTTGGAACCCCTGGAGACGCTCCTCGTCCTCCACAGGGCGAGAGGAGGGATGCTAGAGGTGGACGATCCGCTGCCCCTCCTCCTTTGTCTAGGGATCGATCCCGACGGGATGAGGATCAAGGAGCTTTGCGAAGAGCCTGATGGCGTTAGAGAAGATGAATTGAGCGGGGGAAAGGGCAACGGCGAGACCATTTCTTCGAAGGTAGAGGATCCTGATACCGCCCTCGACCTCGTCAACCTCGTCGCCGGAATCAGAGTTATGGCGAGGGCCCCCACCAGGATCGGGTCCCGGATGGGGCGGCCCGAGAAGTCTGACAAGCGGGAGATGAGGCCTCCCCCCCACGTCCTCTTCCCCACCGGCGACGCCGGTGGGAAGAGCAGGTCTGTGGGGGAGTGCGCTAAAAACCACGTCGGCAACGGCAGATACGGGATCATAGAGACCTCCATAGGAAAGAGATACTGTCCTGAATGCGGCGCCGAGACCCATGAGTTCCTCTGCGGATGCGGGAGCCACACCCTCCTCAAAAGGGCGTGCCCCGTCTGCCACCAGCCGGGAGGTGAGAGGTGTCCCCGGTGCGGAAAGCCCACCACCGCCGCAGCCACCATGAAGCTCGACGTCAGGAATCTCTACTCCCGGGCCCTCGCTTCCCTCTCCGAGAGGGAGCCGGATCTGGTGAGGGGCGTCTTGGGCCTCACCTCCCGGGACAAGACCCCCGAGAGCCTGGAGAAGGGGGTCCTGCGGGCGAAGAACGGCGTTTACATATTCAAGGACGGGACGGTGAGGTACGACCTGACGGACCTGCCCCTCACCCATTTCCGTCCGAGGGAGGTCCACTCCGATCTCGAAAAGCTGAAGGAGCTCGGCTATACCATCGACATCCGGGGCGAGCCCCTGAGAAGCCCCGACCAGATCCTGGAGCTTTTAGTCCAGGACGTGGTCCTATCCTTCGACGGAGGCGAGTACCTCCTGAAGGTGGCGAAGTTCGTCGATGACGAGCTGGAGAAGTTCTACGGCCTTGAGAGGTTCTATAATGCAGAGACCCCCGACGACCTCATCGGCGTCCTCATGGTGGGGCTCGCACCCCACACCTCCGCCGGGGTCTTATGCCGGCTCATCGGCTACACCTCTGCCTCCGCCGGATACGGCCACCCCTTCTTCCACGCCGCCAAGAGGAGGAACTGCGACGGAGATGAGGACTGCGTCATGCTCCTCATGGACGCCCTCCTCAACTTCTCGATGTCTTACCTCCCTGAGAAGAGGGGCGGCAAGATGGACGCTCCCCTGGTGATGACCACCAGGCTCGACCCCTCGGAGGTGGACGGCGAGGCCCACAACCTGGACCTGCCGTCGAGATACCCCCTGGAGTTCTACCGGGCGACCCTCGGCGGAGCGTCGCCGAAGGATGTAGAGGGGATGATCGACATCGTATCCAAGAGGCTTGGGACCGATGGACAGTACTCCGGCTTCTCGTTCACCCACGACACCGACGACATCGCCGCGGGGCCGAAGAACAGCGCCTACAAGACCCTGGGTACGATGGTCGAGAAGATGGACGCCCAGCTCGCCCTGGCGAGGTCGATCCGGGCCGTCGACGAGAGGGACGTAGCGACGCGGGTGATCAACTCCCACTTCCTCCCCGACCTGATCGGAAACCTCCGGGCCTTCTCCCGCCAGAAGGTCCGGTGCGTCAAGTGCGGGGCGAAGTATAGAAGGCCTCCTCTATCCGACGTCTGCCCCAAATGCGGCGGCCGGGTCATCCTCACCGTCCACGAGGGGAGTGTCAGAAAGTACCTGGAGGTCTCGATTAAGGTCGCCGAGGAGTTCGGGGTCGACGACTACACCCGCCAGAGGCTCGAGCTGATCAAGATGGACATCGACTCCCTCTTCCATAACGACAAGTCGAAGCAGACGGGGCTTGCGGACTTCATGTAAGAGGGGCGAATGGAGAGATCTTCCCTTTACATGGAGTACGCCTTCAAAAGGTCCCACTTCACCTCATCTCCAACATGGCGGGCCTTGAAGAGACGAGCATCTCGCGCGGGTCTCTCTTGAGGGTGGGGTCGCCGTAGATGGAGAGCTGGGCTGCGGCCGGCTTCTCCGAATTGCCCGCCCTCAAGACCGATTCTCGCATCAGCTCGAAGAGGGCGTCTCCGATCCTGTATGTCCCTTGCGACCCGGCCCCGGATATGTAATCCGGGAAGCGGGCGGCGAAGTGGCTGGGAGTCCCCTGCTCCGTGTTCCTCGCGACGAAGGCCGCCGCTCCCGCCCGCAAAAACTCCGTTGCGAAGCTCGGACGATCCCGGTACAGAAGGCCGGTGTTGCAGGAGACGTAGCCGGTTATCACCGGGTGGTTCGCCTGGAGATCCACGTCCTCGAAGTTCTCGACTCTGAATATCGGGACGTGATCGTTGGTGGAGAAGGATGCGGGGCTTCCGTGGCCCATGAAGACGACGTAGTCGCTCTCCGATATCAGCTCGAAGGTCTCGTCTCTCATGCTGCAGGCGTCGCAGACCCCATAGGGGGGCGTCGCCCGGCAGGGGCCGCAGGAGGCATCGTCCGGATCGCAGGCGTCTCCGAGGCCGATCGGCGGGGAGAGCCAGCACCTGGTGCTGAACCAGACCTCGGGGCTCAGCCCATAACCTCCGGATTCGTGAAGGTCGATGGACGTCTCCAGGGCCGAGACTATCCCCGAGGAGCCCGTAGAGAGGTCGGGGAGCCTGCTCGCGACGAAACCCTCGTCGACGATCCCGTCTTCGTCGAAGTCGACGTACCAGGCGTCGGTCGGGAGGTAAGAGAGTCGGCCGTCGATGGTAACGGTGAGGGGCCTCGGGACGACAGCCTCTCCTCCCAGGAGTATTATATAGGCGGGTCCCGTCTCCTCGCAGATCCCCTCCAGGGCGTCCCTGATCTCGTGCCAGTCGGCAGGGTCGGACGCCCGGACGCCGTAATCCCTCAAGCACTCCATCGAGTCGAGGACGATGTACCGTGCGACGAGGCCGTCGGTCCTGCCCACCGTCTCGACGTACCTCTCGACGGCGTCTTCGAGGGCTGCCGTCTCCCTCAAGAGGCTGGTCGTGACGAGAAGGACGTCCCGGGGCCGGGGCTCCATCCCGACGTCGATAACCCTGGTGCTCTCGCTGGTGACGGTGATCTCCCGGACGATCCCGCCCGAGCCGCGGACCCTTCGAGTATAGGGGGCGCGGACGCTGATGAGCTCCGGGCTGCTCGACTCCATGATGTAGTCCCTGTGGGTCGCGATGTAAGAATAGCGCCCCTCGGGGACCGCCACCCGAAAGCTCCCGGTGCTTCCGGTCGTCGTCGTCCAGGAGCGCCGATCGTCGCCACTGACGAAGGTGACGGCGACGCCCCGGATCGGATCACCGGTCACCTCGTCGATGACCCTCCCCTCGAAGGCGCACGGATAGATGACTGCTCTCGCGTCGGCGGTCATCGACGGCGCGGCGACGGCCAGCTCCGAGGCGGTCTTATCGAGGGATGCTGGCGCTCCGGCGGCGGTTGTCGTGAGTGATAAAAGGAAGATCACGAGAACGATAGAATGAGCCAAAATCCTTTTCATCAGCGTCTAACCCCCTTAGAGATGAGGAACTCACCTTTATGTTGAACTTCTGGGCCTCATCTATTTGAACAATCTTTCAGCACAAGATATTAACAGTTTTTCGTGATCGATGGAGCCGGTATCACAAGACGGGTCGCTGGCCCACCCCCATCCCCTCCCGCCGAGCCGCTATGGTCGATCGAGCGCCACCCCCCCTGTCACCGTCCCATCTCCCCTCGGAGGAAGATAGGATCGACGATCCGAATGGACGCCTCGGCGGATATTTCCAAGGAGAGTTGAGGACGATCTCGCCTTATCGGTTCGCATAACAGAAAAGTTTTAGAAGATGCCTTGCGCCCTCCTTCAGGGCGCAAGGCACGATCCCGTCCCCACACAGCCGGCGGCCGTCAACAGCTCACAGTTCATGACGTCCGGCTGATAGCCGACTTGGTCGAACTGCCAGTTCGGCGGCTGCCATATCCCGCAACCTATGGGATCGCATTCACCTTCGACGACTCCGACGTCTATGACGCATGTCGCCCTGACCGGCCCGACGACGGTCCCTTCGACGGACCGGGGATCGACCTCGACGACGTTGGTGAACCTGCCGTCAGCAGAGGCGAGGGCCGAGAACTCGATCGTCTTCGTCTCGAAGGGGCCGATCTCCATGATCTTCCAGACGATGACGTCTCCATCATAAGATGCGAAGGGGATGGAAGCTTCGATGAGGCTCATCCCCGCAGGGAGCCGGTCGGTGACCGTCGCCACCCTTATGGCGTCGTCGTTGTTGGACAGATTGATCCTGTACCGGACGACCCTGGGGTTTGCGGGATCGATCTCGGCGGTCTTGGCGACCGCTACAGGCTCGTCGATGCAGCAGGTGAGCCCCTTGACCTCCAGGGCGGAGAAGTTGGATGCGCAGACCTGCTCATCGTCATAGACGCCGCATGCTTCGACCCTGTTCACCATCTCTGGCGGATAGCTGGCCGAATAGCATTTGCTTACGTCCAGCGATAGGCTGATATTGACCGCTCCGCCGATCGATAGGTGGGTCAGAGTCCAGTTGGCGTAAGAGTCGGTGAGTTCAGAAGGCCGGATCGACGAGGGCTCTATGAAGGTCGCCCCTGGTGGGAACCGATCCTGCACATATACCGGCTGAAGCACCCTGTTGCCATCGTTCTCGATCCTGATGGTATAGTCTGCAACCCTTCTGGTCTTAATGGCGCCCTCGAGATGGGGCTCGCCATAATCCCATGGGAGCGTCTCTACATAGACCCTATTGAGGGTCTTGGTGACGTTGAGGTGAGGCCTGTCGTACTTGGCGACGCCGGAGAAGTGGACACGCCTCTGGATCGAGTAGTCGCCGGAGTACTGCTCATCGAAGTCGATCTCGGGATCGCGGCCGCCCTGGCTCGTATCGAGGATCGCCCTGAACCTCGCCTGGCCGGAGAACTCCGCATCCGTCTCCATCTCGTTTAAGCCCCGGGCTACCGTCTCCTTGTCGAGCTCGGTGATGGAAGTGTACTCCTCGCCGATGTAGCTCGTCCTCGGATTCGTGGAGCTCATCCCCTCCTTCCACTTCATCGAGGCGTCGATGAACGTGGATTCCGTCAGCCTCTGGCTCATGGGGGCGTGGACGAGGGAGATGTCTTTGGCGATGTAGTTGATCGAGGTCCGGATCAGCTCCTCGGAGTCGTAGGTCCCGGTACCAGATTCGTAGGTCCTCTGGGAGGAGCCGACCCTCTTATCGACGATGACGAGACCCTGACCTGCAGCCGCCTTATCCGAGGAGACGATCGAGCCGTACTCGTCGATCCGCTCCAGGACCCGGAAGCTTCCTACGTAGTCCTCCCTAGCCTCGAAGATCGGGGTCGACCGGGGCGACGAGGCCCCCGACGGCATCTTCAAGAACCCTATGTGGCCCCGGCCGTCGAAGTCGCTGTTGACCTCCATCACCGACTCGTTCTCGTCGAGGAAGATCCTCGACTCGCGGTCTATGGAGGTGGCGTACCGGTACGACTCGGTCATGGAGGTGCCTGTCACCCGGTTTTTGGCCCGAGCCTCCTCGGCCCATCTCGAAGAGTACTCGATGACTCTGTCGTTATAGAGGCCGATCGTCGTCGGGCTGAAGGTGGCGGCCACGTCTTTCTCCATCGAGATCGACTTGTTCTCGGTCCTCACCTGGACCACCTCACCGCTTTCGTAGAAGCCTGAGCCGTGCTCGTGGGTGGAGAGCTCCGTTCCGGGATCGGTTATTGTCACAGAGGCTGAAGCGCTTGCAGGTCCCGTTTCTGCAGAGGTGATCGTAACCACGTTTTTGAGGTCGAGGGGTCCACGACTCGTGGATAGGCTTTTCCTGACGTTTACAAATCCAGTTCCTGTTATCATTCCCTCGCCGGAGAATTCGAAGTCTTGCAGCTCTGGAACCCTAACCACGACAGTGATCTTTCCAGGGTCACCGGGAGGCAAGTCTCCTATGGTCCATCTGTTGTTCGTTCCGTGATCTGGAGCTGGCGATGCGGAGACGAAATCGACCCCCTCAGGGTAACTTTCTGTTATCACTACCTCGGTCAGGCGGGCGTCTCCGGTGTTCGTGTAGATTATGGTGTAATTCAGCAAGTCGCCTGGAGAGACGGTGGAAGATGATGCAGTCTTCTCGATAGATAGACCAGCAGGAGGATTATAGGAAGGATCGTTTTGGAATTCGGTGGGAAAGCCCAAAGTAGTCATATCATCTTTGTTCAATCTTTTGGTATTGCCTACCCTGTCTGATATTGAGACGTAATCAAGCTTCCAAGTTCCCTTTTCAGAGTACCTTGGCAAATTGATTTTACTTTCATAAATTCCATCGAGATCCATTCCAGAAACACGGTCGTTTTGATGAAAAGATACGCTTACGCGTTGTCCACCAGAAGGGCTGTGGAAAGAAGCTCCTGACCAATAAGAAACGAAGTCGTCGCTCATTCCTATACCACTAAGATCGTCTGTCAATCTAGCTGTGAACGTGATATCCTTAGACGATGTTGATGTGTCAACTGATTTTGGATCAAATCCGAATTCTAATATATTCGGAGGTGTAACATCGCCTATCGACTCCACCTCGAACTCAGTAGGGAAGCTCAAATCGATCATCTCATCTTTGTTCAATCTTTTGGTATTGCCTACCCTGTCTGATATTGAGACGTAATCAAGCTTCCAAGTTCCCTTTTCAGAGTACCTGGGCAAATTGATTTTACTTTCATAAATTCCATCGAGGTCCGTTCCAGAAACACGGTCGTTTTGATGAAAAGATACGCTTACGCGTTGTCCACCAGAAGGGCTGTGGAAAGAAGCTCCTGACCAATAGGAAACGAAGTCGTCGCTCATTCCTATACCACTAAGATCGTCTGTCAATCTAGCTGTGAACGTGATATCCTTAGACGATGTTGATGTGTCAACTGATTTTGGATAAAAACCGAATTCTAATATATTCGGAGGTGTAACATCGCCTATCGACTCCACCTCGAACTCAGTAGGGAAGCTCAAATCGATCATCTCATCTTTGTTCAATCTTTTGGTATTGCCTACCCTGTCTGATATTGAGACGTAATCAAGCTTCCAAGTTCCCTTTTCAGAGTACCTGGGCAAATTGATTTTACTTTCATAAATTCCATCGAGGTCCGTTCCAGAAACACGGTCGTTTTGATGAAAGGATACGCTTACGCGTTGTCCACCAGAAGGGCTGTGGAAAGAAGCTCCTGACCAATAGGAAACGAAGTCGTCGCTCATTCCTATACCACTAAGATCGTCTGCCAATCTAGCTGTGAACGTTATATCCTTAGACGATGTTGATGTGTAAACTGATTTTGGATCAAAATTGAATCCCAAAACGTTTGGTGGTTCTACATCCATGCTTTCAATTTGGTGGTTTCCGAAGTCGTTGCCCGTCGAATCGGCATCGACCAAATTGACCAAATGAGACCCGCCAGGCGGATACGTCTGAACCCATCCGGCCTGCTGGACCTCTCGCACGGTATAGCTTCCCGGCGCCAGGTGATCGAAGGAGTAGGTTCCGTCCAAGGGGGTCTCGATGGTGTCGATTACGTTGCCGTTCAAGAGCAGCTCGATCTTCCAGCCGGGTAACCCGGACTCACCGGCGTCTTTGGCACAGTTGTTATTGAGGTCGTTGAACTTCATGCCGGAGATAGAGAGCATGCCGCTATGGGCGTTTCTGAACGTGGCGGGGAGTCCGAGAGCTATCATATCATCTCGGTCAAGTTCCCTGCGGTTTCCTACGTTATCATAAAGCGAGAAATGATGAAGTTGCCAGGTGCCGGATTCGCTGTGCTGGGGCAGGGTCATCGAACTTTCATAGATCCCATCGAGTTCATCTCCTGAAATGAGGTTTTCTGGTGGCCAGAAGATAACCGTTTCAAACTGGTTCCCCGATGGACTCCTGAATTGAGCCTGCGACGGAAAACCTCCAGAGTTGCCACTTACACCACTCAGATCATCCGTCAGCCTTGCCGTGAATGTGATCTCTCGAGATGAAGTCGAAGTATCGACGGCCTTCGGATCGAAATCGAAGCTCAGCACATTCGGTGGCTCCGTATCACCTATTGATAGCACTTGAAAGTCTGTTGGGAATCCGAGAGCTATCATATCATCTCGGTCAAGTTCTCTGCGGTTTCCTACGTTATCATAAAGCGAGAAATGATGAAGTTGCCAGGTGCCGGATTCGCTGTGCTGGGGCAGGGTCATCGAACTTTCATAGATCCCATCGAGTTCATCTCCTGAAATGAGGTTTTCTGGTGGCCAGAAGATAACCGTTTCAAACTGGTTCCCCGATGGACTCCTGAATTGAGCCTGCGACGGAAAACCTCCAGAGTTGCCACTTACACCACTCAGATCATCCGTCAGCCTTGCCGTGAATGTGATCTCTCGAGATGAAGTCGAAGTATCGACGGCCTTCGGATCGAAATCGAAGCTCAGCACATTCGGTGGCTCCGTATCACCTATTGATAGCACTTGAAAGTCTGTTGGGAATCCGAGAGCTATCATATCATCTCGGTCAAGTTCTCTGCGGTTTCCTACGTTATCATAAAGCGAGAAATGATGAAGTTGCCAGGTGCCGGATTCGCTGTGCTGTGGCAGGGTCATCGAACTTTCATAGATCCCATCGAGTTCATCTCCTGAAATGAGGTTTTCTGGTGGCCAGAAGATAACCGTTTCAAACTGGTTCCCCGATGGACTCCTGAATTGAGCCTGTGACGGAAAACCTCCAGAGTTGCCACTTACACCACTCAGATCATCCGTCAGCCTTGCCGTGAATGTGATCTCTCGAGATGAAGTCGAAGTATCGAAGGCCTTCGGATCGAAGTCGAAGCTCAGCACATTCGGTGGCTTTACATCCTGTCCGAAGCCTGTTTGAACCAGCAAAAGACAAGCGACAAAGGCCAGAAATCGATATGAACAAGACAGACGCTCTCCCTCCACAAATTCGGAAGAGCCATAATGTCATAAGCCTTTCCCTAAGGCGAGATCTCAGAGTAGTCCCCTGCCAAATTCAAGGGAGTTCCACCAAATCGAGGAGAGAAGACTGGTCCTTCATCGAATTCTTCCCTCCTGACCTCTGATCCACCTCCGCGGATCGAGCGCCCCTCTGCCACCGTCCGATCGCCTCCCGCCGTAGGATCTGCCGTCGGATCTAATCAAGACCAGAGATTGAAACCCGGGGGAACTATATAGATCGGTTGGGTCTATCCTTTCTATATAGATAAAATTTATGAATCCATGAACTTATCCTAAACAAGTCCGCTAAATGGTGTGGTGATATGAGCAGGATAATCCAAAACAAGGCAGTTTACAGAGCTAAAAGCCAGGACCAAATTGCAGAACAAGCATCATGGGCCACCTCTGAGAAGTTCAGGCGTTCGATGTTCAAGAGGCGAAAATGAATACAGAAGCTCCATTAGTGGAAGATTCAACCCTTCCTCCAGAAGGGGGCTTATGCGAATCGCAGAAGTTGGATATCATTCCTTGGCAGATCATTTCTGGCAGATCTCTGCCGCGAGCTGCTCGACCCCGCAGCTTGGTGGGTAGATTCATCAGCCTCATCATTTTGCTGAATTGCATGGGACGTTTTGCTGAATCGCCCAGACGGCGAACCGTCAATTGATACCATGAATCTCAGCTTAGACTACATCTTCAACGCCCTTCGAGGGCGGCGGAAGATCGCAAAGGCGGTCTCAGACCGCAGTCCTGGGGCGGCGAAGATAAAAACGGATGGGCCAGTCTGCCCCTATTGTGGGAGCGAAGAGGGCGAGCAGTTCCTCTGGACAAAGGGCGTAGGATGGTATCAATGTATAGCCTGCGGAATGGATTACCTTTTCTGAGGGCTGTAAAACCCCTCCAGCCGAGGTAAGTCAAAGTTTCGCTGAAGATCGGCGGATCTGAGAGATCCGTGAGTTTGAGGTATATATATGAAGAGATTTGTATTTATTGGAACTCAGTACAGGGGGATGTCAGAGAAGTCTCCAGAAGAGATCGCGAAAGAGCAGAAGATGGAAGTCCAAGATTCGGTGGCGTGGGATCACCCAACCTGGGGAAAGGTGGAGACGGTGACGTTAAAACCGCGAAAGAAATGATCTGGTGCAGTTCACCTACATTACGGTCTGCGGGGCGAACCGCTTGTGAGATTCATGGACAAAACCACCATCTTGAGGATAGGATAAAACCACCATCATGAGGAGAGGAGATGTGAGAAATGTACAGGGAGCATCAAGTCGAGATCGATAAAAGAAATCTGCAGATATCAGACGAGGTCTTGGAAGTTATCTGCGGCACGTCAAGGGGCCAGGCCATGGTCCTTTTAGCCGACGAGATGAAGCGACGTAAGAAGAGGGCGAGGAGATGAGCCGAAGGTATCAGATGGACTGCGGAGGCTATAGTTGTGGTATTTGTTACAGACCAATTAAAATCGGTGACATTTACGTAACCGATCACGGGAAGCTATATCATGCGGCTTGCGCAGAAGCGGCGCTGGCGGAGGTTCCGGCAGCGCCCGCAGTGGATCTTGCCTCCGATTGGTGGGAGCTGGCATGAAGGTCTCCGGCCAAGAAATTCACCCCGGTCAGGCAGAGGGGAAGGCCTGGGCATTGAAGGCCGAGGACCGCCGAGCCCCATTGAAGGAGGCGAGATCGTGACCTGCGAAGGAGAGGAGCTGGCGGTACTGTATGCAGAATTCGACCGGCGGTTTTCTGAACTGGAGCGGCTTATCTGTCGCATTAGAGTGCTGGAGGAGAATGAGGTTGACCCATCTCCAAAATTGGCCGAGAGATCGAAGACGAACGGGCAGATGACCCTTCAAACACCGAATCCTTCGTAACTCTTTCACCGGTGGTCGATAAGGGCTTTGAACGCATCAAAAAATATCGCCCCGCTCATATTGGCCTGCCTCATCTCCGCCCTCGAAGCCAACGGCACGGGTTGAGCGCCCCCCGCCACCGTGCGACGACGTCGCGGCCGAGGATGAAGCCGCCGATCCAAAAAGAAGCCTCCCCGGATATCACCAGAAGGGACGAGAGGGCGACCTTTCCCGAGGTGGATAGGGGCGCCGATGGGACGAAGAGAAGGCAGCCGTAGAGGAGGAAGGACAGGACGACGAGGAGGAAGCCGAGCCGCCGTCGCCAGCCTCCGCCCATGATAAAGCCGAGAATGCCGCCCTCCGGCGGGGAAGGGGCCGTCGACGGGCCGTCTGGCCCGTACCACGCCGTTTCCGGTCTGCTCGAAGCCGTCGCCATCTCATCCACCTTTGAAGCTTCCGGATCGATATCCGCAGATCGATACCGTCACCTCATCTCCCTCAAGGAAGAGAGCGCCCGATCGATCCCCTCTCGCATCTCTCCGACGAGCCCCTCGTTCTCCTCGATCCTCCTCCTCCGGTCGGAGGCCATCCTCCCCGTCTCCGCCGGCGCTGGCCCCCCGGTCCTCGACCTTGCAGCCACGTTCTTCCTCGGGTCTAGGGCCGCCGCGAGCTCTTCCTCGCCGAAGCCCCTCTCGCTCGGCCTGAAACCAGCGATCCTCTCGGCTGCCCCGTCCAGGTCTTCTATCGTCGGGCTCTCGCCCTTCGCGGCCAAAGCCCCAACGATCTGGTGGGCGGTCCTGAAGGGGATCTTTGTCTTCCGGACGAGGGAGTCTGCGAGCTCCGTCGCCGTCGAGAAGCCCGCGCCCGAGGCTGCCTCCAGCCTGTCGGTCCTGAACTTCGCCGACGAGATAGCGCCCGTCAGGATCCTCACCGCCCCCCTCGTCGTCGAGATCCCGCGCCAGAGGTTCGGCGTCGCCTCCTGCAGGTCCCGGTTGTAGCTCATGGGCAGCGCCTTATTGATGGCCAGGGCGGCGACGAGGGACCCAAAGACCGTCCCCGTCTTCCCCCTGATGAGCTCCGCGGTATCGGGGTTCTTCTTCTGGGGCATGATGGAGCTCGTTGAGGTGAAGAGGTCATCGAGCTCCAGGTACCCGAACTCCGACGTCGACCACAAGATCAGCTCCTCTGCGAGGCGGCTCGCGTTCACCATAAGGATCGATGAGGCGGATAACGCCTCCAGGAGAAAGTCCCTCGTTGATACTGCATCCATGCTGTTCTCGACGAGGCCATCGAAGCCCAGGAGCTCGGCGGTCCTCTTCCGATCGATATCAAAGCCGGTGGAGGCGAAGGCGGCGGCGCCCAGGGGCGACCTGTTGACCCGCTGGTAGGAGTCCCGGAGCCTCTCGAAGTCTCGGAGGAGGGCGTCGGCGTGGGCGAGGAGGTGGTGGGCGAGGGTCGTGGGCTGGGCATGTTGGAGATGGGTGAACCCAGGAATCGCGGCGTCAGCGTTCTCTCTTGCCCTCTCGACTAGAGCCTTTGCCAGATCGTTCACATCGGCCATGAGGCCCAGGATCTCATCTCTGAGGACGATACGGATGCAGGTAGCCACCTCGTCGTTCCTCGACCTCCCGGTGTGCATCCTCCCCCCGACGGCTCCCACCCTCGCTATCAGCTCCGCCTCGATCGCCTCGTGGATGTCTTCGCCCTCGCCGAGGTTCTCCTCCTCGATTTTGTCGAGGCCAGTGACGATCTTTGAAAGCTCCTCTGGGGCTATGAGCCCTCGCTCCTTCAGCATCACCAGGTGGGCCCTGTCCACCAGGAGGTCAGCCTCGAAGATCTGCCGGTCCGCCTCCCTCGATGATATGAACTCCAGGACATCCCCGGAGATCTCGCCGAGCCTCTCTCCTCTCAAAAGCATGGTTCTTTCCCTCGTCCTCAGGTTGTATAATCCGCGTTGATCTTGACGTAGTCGTAGGAGAGGTCGCAGCCGAAGGCCCGGGCCCTCCCCTCCCCTAGGCCGAGGTCCAGGGTGATCAGAAGTTCCTGGGCCCTCATCGCCTCCTCCGCCGCCTCGAGAACGCCATCGACTATCTCGCCGTCCCTGACGAGGAAGAGCTCTTCATCCCGACCGGCGGCGGAGATCGAGAGGGTGATCTTCTCCGGGTCCAGCTCCGCCCCGGACCTTCCGGCGGCGGCCACGATCCTCCCCCAGTTGGGATCGCATCCGAAGATGGCGGTCTTGACGAGGCTGCTCCTCATGATCGTCTTGGCGGCTAGACGGGCGTCTTCTCGGTTCCGAGCTCCGGTGACCTCCATCTCCACCAGCTTCGTCGCCCCCTCGCCGTCTTTGGCCATCATCTTCGCCAGCTCCACACAGACATAATTGAGGGCCTCTCGGAAGTCGTCTATATCGGCTTCGACCTTACCCGTCGCCGTCACCAGGACCAGGTCGTTGGTGCTGGTATCTCCGTCGACGATCAACATGTTGAAGCTCTCGTCCGCCGCCTCCAGGAGGGCTTCTCTGAGCGCCTCCGGTGAGATTTTGGCGTCGGTGTAGAGGAAGGCGAGCATCGTCGCCATATTCGGCTCGATCATCCCGGCGCCCTTGGTGATCCCCGCCACCCTGAACCCGGAGTGCTCGACAGCGATCTCTTTGACCCTCGTGTCCGTCGTCATGATCGCCCGCGCCGCCTCTGCGCTCGCCTTGGGGTCGGAACGGAGCCTCCCCTTAGCCTCGTCGAAGAGCCCGACGATGACGTCCCTATCGAGATGCCGCCCTATCACCCCCGTGGAGGCGACGCCGATCTCCTCGGCCCCTACGCCCAGGTGGTCTGCCAGAAGACCCGCCATCCACCGGGCGTCTTCGATCCCCCTTCTTCCGGTGTAGGCGTTGGCGCAGCCGCTGTTGGCGATCACGCCCTCAAGCCGCCCTTTCGAGAAGATGAGATTCTCAGCGGTGAGGTCCAGGGGAGCCGCCCTGATCCTGTTCTTGGTGAAGACCCCGGCCGCAGGGCCTGAAGCGGCGATGAGGGCGACGCCGTACTTCCTCCGCTTCGCCCCGGCTGCCTCGACTCCGTCGACGGCGCATATCCCTCCCTCAATCCTCTCCAACTTCCGACGCCTCCATCCCCAGCCCTGCGATGATATCCCCCCTCGTCACGATGCCCACGAGCCTCTCCTCCACCAGGACCGGGAGGCGGTTGATCCGGTGGCGGACCATCATCGATGCCGCCCGCTGGATGGAGTCTTCAGGTCCGACGGTGAATACCTTCTTGGTCATAACCTCGGATACCCTCGTCGTACCAGCCTCCTCGGCGGCGGCCTGGAGCCTCTCCCACCGGATCAGGTCCCGGATCGGAACCTCCAGGATCTCAAGGGGGCTTGGGAGCCAAAGCCCCCCCTCCCTCTCGGCGGAGAGCATCTTAAGGAGGTCGGACTCGGAGACGACCCCCACCAGCCGTTCACCTTCAAGAACCGGCATCCCGCTGATCTCGTTCTCCTTGAGAAGCCCGACGGCGTCGCTGACGGCGGCCGTCGCCTGGACGGCGACCGGCTCTTCGTTCATTACGTCCCTGACCTGCATCATATACCACCTCAGCTCTCTTTTTATTTTACCCTTTCAGCCTCTCGCCCTTCCTTCCATCTTCTCGTCAGGGGGCGCCGCCGGGGAACCAGAGACCTTCGGTCTCGGCGATCCCCATCATCAGGTTCATATTCTGGATAGCCTGGCCGGAGGCTCCCTTCACCAGGTTGTCTATCGCCGAAACGACGACGATCCGGTCACCGTAACCGTCCACCTCAAATCCTATGTCGCAGAAGTTCGATCCCCGGACCGCCCCCAGGGAGGGCACCCCCGGCACCAGCCTGATGAAAGGCGAGTCCCGGTAGAAATCCCGGTATATCCTCTCGATCTCGGACTTATCGGGGATGTCGCCGACGAGCTCTTCCTTCACCAGGAGGTGGGCGGTGGTGAAGATCCCTCGGACGGCGGGGACGACGTGGGGGGTGAAGCTCACTTTGACTTCAGGGGATAGGCGGCCCAGCTCCTGGTCTATCTCCACCCTGTGGCGGTGGGTCGAAAGCTTGTAGGCGATGACGTTCTCCGCCATGTTAGGGTAGTGGCTCGTCTCTGAGGGGGCGATCCCGGCCCCGGAGATCCCGGACTTGGAGTCGAAGACGACCCTCTCGGCAAACCCGGCTCCGACGAGGGGCGCCACCGCGAGGCTCGCCCCCGTGGGATAGCAGCCGGGGTTGGCGACGAACTCCGCGCCCCTCACCTCCGGATGGAGCTCCGGCATCCCGAAGACACCCTCCCGAAAGGCCCTGTGCTTCATCCCGTAGGTCTTCTCGAAGACTTCCTGGGGCAGCCTGTAGTCGGCGGAGAGGTCGATGACCTTCGTCCCCTCGTCGAGAAGTTCCGGCACCCAGTCCATCGCCGTCCCGTGGGGGACGGCGGTGAAGACGACGTCGCACCTTTCGGCGACCTCGGCCGGAGAAGGCGATTCGAACTTGAGGGAATATATCCCCCGCAGATGGGTGTGGACGTCCCCTACGGGCCTACCCTCCAGCTTTCTGGAGGTGATGCAGACTGCTTCGGCTCCGGGGTGGAGGCTCAAGAGGCGGAGGAGCTCTCCGCCGGTATAGCCGGACCCGCCTACTATTCCAACCTTAATCATGGCAGAAGACGAATACCAGCTGGCATAAAAACGACACGCTGGCATCTGGTCTGCCACAAGGATGGCTGAGGATCTTCCCATCAGATACCAGGACAGATCCTCGAAGCCACGGCTGCCAGATCTCTCGCCAAACCCACGATCCTCTCCCGATCCTCCAGATGGACGAGCCACCTCTCTGGGATCCAGCCTGACCCCCGGGAAGCCCCCGCCAGGGCCCCGGCGATGGAGGCGATGGAGTCGGTGTCCCCACCGTTGGATGCCGCCGCTATCAGCGCCTCCTCAGGCTCGAGCTTGAGGTGGCAGAAGAAGGCGGCGGGGACGGTCTCGCTCACCATGGGGGAGGTCCCTATCTCCTCCAGCGCCTCCGTGGGATCGAGCTCCAGGAGTTCTTCGATGATTAGGAGGCGTCGGGCGAAGTTGCGGTCGATCCGTTCGGTGAAGGAGGCTGCCATCTCCAGGACCTTGACGGGGGCAAAGCCGAGGATGGAGAGGGCGACCCCTACTCCGACGGCGACCGCCCCGGCCCGGGCAGCGGCAGCGGTGTGGGTGGGGAGGCTCTGGAGGTCTGCATACCTGGCGACGAGGTCTAGGTTGCAGTGGTAGACGAGGCCGATCGGCGCCGTTCTCATGGCAGAGCCGCATGTGGGGGTCGGAAGGCCTGCCTCCCGCCAGGGCTGGTCCCTTATCAGATCCCCTATCGCCGTCATGCTCGTCCATCCGACGCCCCTGTTCAGACCTGGATCGAGGGTCCAGCACCGCCCCCATTCGGCGAGCCTTGTCGCGAACCTCTCGACGTCGAAGAACCCGGCATCGATGATCGAATCAGCGAGGATGAGGGTCTGCTCGGTGTCGTCGGTGTACTGGCCGGGCGCGAGGCCGCAGTGAAAGTGGTCGGGAGCGGGGGCGATCATCTCCCGGACCTCGCCGACGGACGCTCTGATCTCCTCTGCCGTCAGCCCCTCGACGGGCATCCCCAGGGCGTCGCCGACGGCGACCCCCAGGAGGCAGCCGCAAAATCTGTCCAAGAGATCTCCTGCCATGGTATTGCCTAGAAGATCCCGGGACTAAATACCCATCGGGGAAGGGGCTCGCTTTCTGAGGATCGGGGAGAGGAAGTGTATCGGGAGGGCGGTCCCAACTTCGGTCTCGATGGGGGGATCGAGGCCGGGTATCCTCTTCTTTCACCTTGACGGGACTATGATCTTCCTCTTCTCAGCGCTCTCCCGATCGAGCATCAGGAGGATGCCGCAGCCCACCAGGCACATAAAACCCGTGAGGATGAAGGTGGCGACGAACCCTGCGATGCTCGCGATGGCGGCGCCGGCGGCGGCGGTGGCGGCGGTCCCAAGCCCCGTAGAGGTGGAATATACCGACCACTCGAACCCCTCCTTTCCGGGTTTCAGGTTCATGGTCCAGAGGGCGACCCAGGTGGGGTAAGCGAGGCCGCTTCCGATCCCGTAGAGGATCTCCGCCAGGTAGACCTGGTATATGTTGTTAATGAAGATGTACATCACCGGAACTGTGGCGATGAGGGCGGTCCCTATTATCAGCCACCTCGTCTTATTTCCGTTCTCGTCGATGTACCGGGAGAAGGGGAGCTGGACCAGGGACTTCGTCACCAGGAATAGGGTACTGGCCACTCCTGCGGTGAAGATATTCCCCCCTGCCACCCCCTCGTTTATGAAGATGGCCAGGATCGGCTGTATCAGGCCGAAGCCGGTGAGGACGAAGACGTCCGATATCATGAGGAGCTTAATGGTGCGATTCATATTTTTCACCTCATATTTTCAGGTTTGAATTTCGCAAGTAATATAGTATAGAGCGATGCCCAAGGCGTCAAAGAAGACCGATCAGGCTAAACGGCCGGGATGGCCGAAGATGCGAAGATCAGGGCGTATGAGCAGAGCTACAACGGCGGAAAAAGTGTGCACTACAAGCCGGAGCGGACGTTTATGCAGAGTAATATCGCCTTGTTCAGGGCCATCGGAATTAAGTGACGAGGTAATTCCATATATAGATTTCTCTCTTCATAATGTGAAATTTAGAGAGAATTACTGTTTCCATTGAGATATATATAGATATTATCTTGCATAAAATAAGGATTTTTTATTAAATATTACATCAATATGCCAAAAGAACCTCAGAAGAGAGATTCCCACCATCTGCCTCATGATGAGCTACAATCAACCTCTGGGTGAGCTGCATCAGCTCTCGAATTAATTTCATCCCGCATCCGGCGATTCTCATCACCATCGAAGGGATCCCAGCAAAAAATGTATAATAATTGATATAAGTAGGTCGGGCGGTTTCTAAGCTTCTGCCGGCATCAATTGAAGGAGGGTTAGAAGGGTCATTTGGCCCGAAGCTTTGGTCTCGTCGAAAACTACTACGATCTCTCCATGTAACATTTTTAAGCTGCCACCTTCTTTTGAGCGAGAGCAGTGGAGCTTTAAAATGGATCAACAATGCATAAAAAGCGAAACTCATATGCCTAACTATTACATTTTACATCTTTGAATGGCACTTTTCACATCACATAAAAGAGATATGCTGCGTTATAAATAACATTAGATGCGTCAAGGATAAATAGTTGATAGTGATAGGGTTTGTCATACCACTTTAAATCTTCAAAAGGCGAGAGAGGTCATGAAAATGGCGAAGAACGTCTACGAAAAGAGCGTCGATCCCGCCACCCGGGCGATGCTCCTGGAGGCAGAACGGGCTGGGATCGAGACCGCCTGGGATCGTTTCGAAAAACAGCAGCCCCAATGTGGCTTCGGCATGCTCGGGGTCTGCTGCAGAAACTGCAATATGGGGCCCTGCAGGATCGACCCCTTCGGCGAGGGGGCTGACAGAGGGGTATGCGGCGCCACCGCGGACATCATCGTAGCTCGAAACCTCCTCCGGATGATAGCCGCCGGAGCCGCAGCCCACTCCGACCACGCTCGGGATGCCGTCATGACGTTCAAAGAGATGGCCGAGGGGAAGGCCCAAAGCTATCGGATAAAGGACGAGGCGAAGCTCAAAGCCCTCGCCTCCGAGTACAACATCTCCACGGGAGACCGGAGCCCTGAAGATGTGGCACTGGAGCTTGCCAACGTCCTCCTCTCGGAGTTTGGAAGGCAGACGGGGCCGATTCAGTTCACAAGAAGAGCCCCCCCCAAGAGGCAGAAGGTATGGGAGGCCGCCGGGATCGACCCCAGGGGAATCGACCGGGAGATCGTCGAGTGCATGCACCGAACCCACATCGGCGTCGATAACGATCCCGTCCACATCCTCCTCCACGGCCTTCGGACGAGCATCTCCGACGGCTGGGGGGGATCGATGATCGCCACCGACGTCCAGGACGTCCTCTTCGGAACCCCGACGCCGACGACCTCGGAGTCGAACCTGGGGGTCCTGAAGGAGGATGAGGTGAACATAATAGTCCACGGCCACGAGCCGATCCTCTCGGAGATGATAGTTGCCGCCGCCGAGGATCCCGATATGATCGCCCTCGCCAAGAAGGCGGGGGCGAAGGGGATCAGCGTCGCAGGAATGTGCTGCACCGGAAACGAGGTTCTGATGCGCCACGGCATTCCGACCGCAGGAAACTTCCTCCAGCAGGAGCTCGCCATGATCACTGGAGCCGTCGAGGCGATGGTGGTGGACGTCCAGTGTATCATGCCGGCCCTGGGAAACCTCGCCGGCTGCTACCACACCAAGTTCATCTCCACATCTCCCAAGGCAGACTTCCCCGGGACGGTCCGGATGGAGTATCACGAGGAGAAGGCCCTGGAGACCGCCAGGGAGATCGTCAGGGCAGCCGTCGAGAACTACCCGAACAGGGACCGGGCCAGGGTGAACATACCGAAGGAGAAGAGCGCTTGCATGGTGGGATTCAGCGCCGAGGCGATTCTTGGCGCTCTTGGCGGAACGCCCCAGCCCCTCATAGATGCCATCGTCTCTGGGGCCGTCAAGGGCGTCGGCGCCGTCGTAGGCTGCAACAACGTAAAGATCCAGCACGACTACGGCCACGTTAATCTGGTCCGGGAGCTGATCAAAAACGACGTCCTCGTCGTCACAACAGGCTGCAACGCCATAGCCTGCGCCAAGGCCGGCCTCCTCAGGCCCGAGGCGGCGAAGGAGGCCGGCTCGGGCCTCCGGTCCGTCTGCGAGGCTCTCGGAGTCCCGCCGGTCCTCCACATGGGCTCCTGCGTCGACATAAGCCGGATCCTCGTCCTGGCAGCGGCCCTCGCAAACCACCTGGGGGTGGACATCAGCGACCTTCCGGCTGCAGGCGCCGCCCCCGAATGGATGAGCGAGAAGGCCGTCAGCATCGGCGCCTACGTCATAGCCTCCGGGGTGTACACCGTCCTTGGGACGGTGCCCCCGGTCCTGGGAAGCTCTGCGGTCACTAAACTCCTCACCCAGGGGACTGAAGGAGTCATAGGTGCATCCTTCGCCGTAGAGCCCGACCCCTTCAAGGCAGCGAAGCTGATGATCGAGAGGATCGAGGAGAAGAGGGCGGGCCTCGGCCTGGGGGCATAGGCCCAGCTCTCAGGAGTTGAGACTATATGAAAGAGATCTTGGTGAGGCCTGAAAGATGCCTGGGATGCCGCTCCTGCGAGATCGCCTGCGCAGTCGAGCACTCCGAGACGAAGGGCCTCTTTTCGGCGGCGTCCGAGAAGCCGACGCCGAGGAAGAGGGTCTACGTCGAGTTCGCCCCCGAATACGCCATATCAGTTCCCATGGTCTGTCGCCACTGCGAGGACGCCCCTTGCGTCTCGGTCTGCCCCACCGGAGCCCTCCGCCAGGACGGGGTGACGAGGATCGTTTCCCACGACCCCGAGGCCTGCATCGGCTGCTGGACCTGCGCCTCGGTCTGCAGCTACGGTATGATCGGGAGAAACAGGGAGGAGAGGGTCGCCATCAAATGCGACCGGTGTCCGGACATGGAGGTCCCCGCCTGCGCAGCCGCCTGCCCCACGGGGGCTCTCGTCTACAAGGAGGTGGAAGAGTTCTCCGGGTCGAAGAGGGCCGAGTCCGCCCTGAAGATGGCGAGAGGGGTCGCCGCAGGCGGGAGCAGGTGAGGGGTATCCCTCCCCGCCTTTTTTATGAGAAGATCGAGGAGAAAACCAGATGGCCGAAGAAAAATTGGTCCCCACGGTCTGCCCTTACTGCGCCCTTGGATGCGGATTTTACATTAAGTTGAAAGAGGACGGCCCAGAGATCGAGTACATGCTCGATCATCCCACCAACGAGGGATCTTTATGCGCCAAGGGGAACGCCTCCCTGGAGATCATAAACCATCCTGATCGCCTCCGCCACCCTCTAAAAAAGATTGAAGGCGGCTGGTCGCGGATCACCTGGGATGAGGCTCTTTCGATCGTCGCCGGGAAGATCGAAGAGACGATTAAACGCCACGGTCCCGATGCCCTGGGCTTTCTCGGATCCGCCAAGTCCACCAACGAGGAGAACTATCTATTCCAGAAGATGGCCCGGACCCTCGGCTCAAAGAACGTCGACTGCTGCGCGAGGAGGTGCCACTCGCCGACGATCCCCGCCCTGAAGAGGGCCTTCGGATCCGCCTGCATGACAAACCCCATCCCCGACCTTGCCAACTCAGACTGCATCTTCGTCATCGGCTCAAACTTCGCCGAGAACCATCCCATAGTCGCGAGGTGGGCGATGAGGGCGAAGGACCGGGGCGGAAGGATAGTCGTAGCCGACCCGAGGCTCACCCCCACCACGTGGCTCGCCGACCTCCACCTCCAGATAAGGCTGGGGACGGACGTCGCCCTCCTCAACGGCATGATGAAGGTGATCATCGATGAGGGGCTATGGGATAGGAAGTTCGTCGCCGAGAGGACCGTCGGCTTTGAGGAGCTCGCCGAGATGGTGGCGGGTTATACCCTGGAGAAGGTCTCCGAGATCACCGGCGCTCCGCCGGAGGCGATCGTCAGGGCGGCGAGGTTCTACGCCAAGTCGCCGTCATCGGCGATCGTCTACTCCATGGGGATCACCCAGCACTCTCACGGGACGAACAACGTATCCGCCTGCGCCGATCTCGCCCTCCTATGCGGCCAGCTGGGGAGGTCCGGGGCGGGTCTATATCCCCTTCGGGGTCAGAACAACGTCCAGGGAGCCTGCGACATGGGGGTCCTCGCGGACTTTTATCCCGGCTCTATATCCGTCCACGACCGCGAAGCGATCCGGTTCGTCGAAGAGGCCTGGGGTACGAGGGCATTGCCGATAGGCATGGGGATGACCGCCGAGGCGATGCCTGTGGCTGCTGCGGCGGGGGACCTGCGCTTTTTGTACGTCATGGGCGAGGACCTGGTCAACTCAGACTCCAGCTCGTCCAGGGGCAGAAGGGAGCTGGAGAACCTCGACTTCATGGTCGTCCAGGATATCTTCATGACCGAGACCGCCGAGATGGCGGACCTGGTCCTCCCGGCAGCGGCCTGGGCGGAGAAGGAGGGAACGTTCACCAGCTCGGAACGGCGGGTCCAGTGGACCTACAGGGCCTTTCACCCCCCCGGAGAGGCGAGGTCCGACCTATCCACGATCCTGGATCTCGCGGATCTTCTGGGACTCGACTTCGATTACGCCGCCACTGAGGACGTCCTGGCGGAGATCGGGAGGTTGGTTCCCAGCTACGCCGGGATATCCAAAGAGAGGGCCCAGGGGATAGGCGGGGTGATCTGGCCCTGTCCACACCCGGAGCATCCGGGAACTCCCATCCTCCACCAGGAAGGTTTCTCCGCCCCCGAGGGGAGGGGCAGGATCGTTCCGATGGAATACCTGCCCCCCGCCGAGGAGACGAGCCTCGACTACCCGCTCCTCCTCACCACCGGGAGGGTGGCGCTCCATCACAACGCTGGCTCCATGACCCGGCGGAGCTTCTCCCTGATGAAGAGGTCTCCGGAGCTCTTCGTCGAGGTGAACCCCAAGGATGCAGACCGGTGGAGCGTCATCGACGGAGACCTGGTGGAGGTGGAGACCCGGCGGGGCGAGGCCTGGGCCAGGGCTCGGGTCACCCCCCGGCAGGAGGAGGGGGTCATCTTCATGCCCTTCCACTTCCCCGAGACGAACCTGCTCACCAGCGACGTCATCGACCCAGAGGCGAGGATCCCGGAGTTCAAAGTCGCTGCCTGCAGGATAGGAAAGATGAAGGGGGTCTGATAGGTTGGAGGTTTACGTCGATATCGATAGATGCATCTATTGTCACGCTTGTGAGGTCGCCTGCGAGAGGGTCCACGGCGAGGCGAGGATATCGGTGGGGGCGGTGGAGGAGAGGGCCTCAGTCCCCTTATTCTGCCACCAGTGCGATGTCGCGCCCTGCGCCCTCGCATGTCCCGCCGGATCCCTCGTCCAAGGGGAGTCCGCCGTCTCCTTCGAGGCTGAAAGGTGCACCAGGTGCGGCCTGTGCGCCATAGCCTGCCCCTTCGGAGCCGTTTATATCGGAGAGACCGCTCTCCTCCAGAAGTGCGACCTATGTTCCGAGAGGGAGGTCCCGGCCTGCGTCCTCACCTGCCCCACGGAGGCGCTGATCTGGGGGGACGGGGAGGACGGAGCGAAGAGGCTTAGGAGGAGGGCTGCAGGAAGGATGGCTCAATCCTGCGCGGAGGCCATCGGGAGGGGACGGATATGAAAGATGCTAAGGCCGGCCCCTGGAGGGTCCTCGACGTCGACGTCGAGAGGTGCATCGGCTGTCGGGCCTGCTCCAGCCTCTGGGATGAGATATCCCTCGCCCCCGCCCTCTCTGAGGAGGGGCCTCAGCGATGGATGAGGTTTCCGAGGGTCTTCGAGGAGTTCGAGGCGAAGATCGCTGAATCCCTGGCGGAGGTATGCCCCACGGGGGCGATATCCGTTACCTTGGCAGATGAGAGACCTTTGGAGGAGGGGATCGATCTCGCCTTCAATATGATCCGGTGCCGTAGGTGCAAGACCCCCTTCGCCACCGAGGAGGAGGTGAAGTACATCAAAGAACGCATCCCAGAAGACCTCAGAGCCCAGAACTGTGCCGTCTCCTGGATGGAGCTATGCCCCGGATGCCGCCGGTCGGTGGGCCGAAAGGAGGCTGCAAGAGAGCTGATCGTCGTGAGAAGCGGAGCGAGGAGGTGAGATTTGTGAAAATATGGATGAGAAACGTCTCCGGCTCAGGGTCACGATCCCTCCAGCTCCGCCTCCGGCGGGAGGCCACCGACCAGATCGATCTTCTTTGCACAGTGGGTTTTGACTCCGTACTTCTTGGCTATCGGCCTCAGATCCTTCATCGAGTACTTTTCGGCGATCTCCTCGGAGTCCATAACCTCTCTTTTAGATTGGAGGATATTTAAACATCTTTTTGGGGAAAAAGATCAATAAAGAGATGTAGATCGACATCTTGATATGGGTTCTATCATGAAATAATGATGGGTGTTTACAATGAAGCTATTACCATTAATTCTCTTGACCGCCCTCCTCATCCTCTCAGGGTGCGTGGAGAGGGAAGGGCCCGGCCCGGAGGCGGTGGAGGAGGCAGAACTCCCGGCGGAGCCGGGGGCGTGGAACCCCGACGGGATCATCGCCGAAGGCGAGTACTCCGGATACGCCCTCCTCATAGGCCCCGTGGGGCTCGGCTATCCGGGGGGCGACCTGGAGGTCTTCTGGAGGGCCGACGAAGAACACCTCTACATGGCCCTCCGGGGGGGGACTACGGGCTGGATGGCAATAGGTTTTGATCCCCAGGAGTGGAAGAAGGGCGCTGATGTCGTCATCGGCCGGGTCGATGGGAAGGAGGCGGTCGTCGAGGACCAGTACATCATCGACTTCTTCGGTCCCCACTTCCCCGATGTAGATCTCGGCGGGACCGACGACATCCTCCAGTTCGGCGGCCTGGAGAGGGATGGGGTGACGGTGATAGAGTTCAAGAGGAGGCTCGACACCGGCGACGAATTCGACAGGGCGATAACCCCCGATGAGGATCTCCCTATAATCTGGTCGATCTCAAGGTCGGAAGACTTAAAAGAGATCCACGACGTCGCCCGGGCCGAAGGGATCCTCCGCCTCGGAGATGAGACGGCGGGGCCGTCCTCCCCCTCCCCCCTCTCCGTCGCGGAACTCGATGGGATGGCGTTCATCCTGGAGGAGGAGAGGATGGCAAGGGACCTCTACCTGGAGTTTTATAAGATGACGAGACTTCCGGTATTCCTGGACGTCGCCGGCTCCGAGAAGATCCACATCGCCTCGATACTTACCCTCATGGAGAGGCGCGGCCTTCCCGCTCCGCAGGAGGACCCCGGCGTCTACGCCGACGAGGCCCTCCAGAGGATGTACGAGGACCTCCTCGCCGGAGCCGAGAGCCCCGAGGCAGCCCTCAAGGCGGCAGCCCGAGTGGAGGAGGCCTCCGTCCACGACCTCTCGATGGAGATCGAGGGGACTCTCGAGCCCGATCTGATGTCGGTCTATGGAGGGCTCATGGTGGGGTCGGAGAAGCACCTTCGTACCTTCGTCAGAGCCCTGGAAGAGCGGGGGGGAGAGTACACCCCTGCGATCCTCAGCCAGGAGGAGTTTGATAGGATCGTCAGATGATGAGAAGATCATAAGTTACTGGGAGGATCGTCAGATACTTGGAGTATCATCAGATACTCAGAGGATCGTCAGATGCTGACGGGGTTCGTGGGCGGGGCTAAGCCCGCCCCCTCCCCCCTCTTCAATCGCCCTCCTCTTCCTCCGGTATAGGCCAGAGGTAGCAGAGGTCGTCCGGCTCCTCCCACCCAAAGGCAGAGTAGTGACCTGGGTCCTTTCGGAGGAGGTTGGACCGGTGGGAGGCGTGAAACTCCTCGGACCCGAACCACGAGGGCAGGAATTTCTCCTCCCTCGATTCGTACCTCCGCCGTAGCTCCGGGAGCTGCGCGCCCCCCATCTCGCGGTTGGCGGCGAGGATCTTCTCCTTGCAGGTGTCCCTATACCCTCTCTTGATCCACTCCTCGCAGATGACGACGCCGTAGAGGGCGAGAGCTTCGGGGTTCTTCGACCACATCTTCCAGATGGGGTGGTTTCTCCACCGGCTTTTGCCGTCACGGCATATCCGGAGGAGGACTAGGGCTTCAGACCTCTGCTTTCCGAGCCGCTGCCTGTCCAGGACCTCGGCGGACCTCTTGAAGTCGGGGTAGGGGAGGAACGTCTGCATAAGTAGATCTTCTTATTTTATTTTACATCTTGAAACGGCTCGGCGAAACTATAAAGGCCTTTTAAGGCCTTTTTAAACTTCCATGATACGGAGGCTCTCTCGATTATCACGCTCTCGTCGAAATCAGAAGATACAACCCGACCGGGGGCCGCAGCCGACCTAAGACGCAGCGGTGGCCTCCTCCGGGACGTAGACGACCATCCCGCTCTCGAGCCTGTAGGCGGTCCCCATCTTCGTCCCCTGGCCGCCGGCCAACTGGTCGGTCATGTTCAGGATCTGGATCTGGTCCGTATCCTTTATTATGATCTGCATGTTGGGGTCTCCTGGGTTCTTTACGATGGTGACGCTCGCCTCGGGGGTGAGGAGCTCGGGTATGTTGTAGGATATCACCAGGGCCAGGAGGAGGGCGATGGCGAAGACCATGGCAGCGTCGAAGAGGTTGGCTACCCCGTTCATGGGGTCTTCTTCGGACTCGTCCAGCATCCCGGTTCTGGTCCGGCCTGCCCTGCCGACCTTGCCGACGCCTCCGACTCTTCTCATCCCGACGCCTCGCCCTCTCCTCCGAGGAAATTTCTCCTGGATCTCTCGCTCGAGAGAAGCTCCGCCGCGTACTCGAGGTCGCTTAAGTCCTGCCGGTACCATCTGTTCCTGACGATGTATACCCCGTAGCAGATCCCGCCGACTGCGAGGCCGATCACCGTCGTCGAGAAGGCGATCACCAGGCTGTCGGCCATCTGCCGGATATCTCCCTGAGAGAGGCTGATCAGGGCGGGCCCCATGGGGATGAGGGTTCCCATCAGCCCCAGCATCGGCCCCACCCGAACGCCGATCTTGACCGGCTCCAGGGCTTTTCCCATGCCCAGCTCCGCATCCTGGAGCGTCTTCTCAATCCTCGCCGCGAAGGTGTCGCTCCGAAAGGAACGGACGGCATCGCTCAGAGCCTTGGAGACCTGAGGATGGGCTTTGTACCCCTCCACGGCGGTGCAGGCTAGATCCTCGCGGCCCGATCGTGCCATCTCCGAGGCCTCGGCGCAGGCCCTCTCAAGCTCCGGAAGATCCCTTCGCCGGGAGGTGTACTCTGATATGAGGGAGCCTATCAGGGCGAGGGACCATCCGAAGAGGAGGAGGAGCGCCAGGATCACGGGATAGAGGAGCGCCGTCGAGAAGACGAAGAGGACGTTGACGATCTCGACGTAGACGCTCACAGGGAGACCCCCTTCCTCCTCCCGATGAACCCCAAAACGACGAGGGAGAGGATGAAGATGTATGATGGCAAGAGGTCTGAGGTGGGGATGGTGACGGGAGCGAAGGGGGTCGATTGGGCGTCGAGGTAGGCGGGTATGAGCAGGATGGATAGGATGTAGAAGAGGCCGACGAATATCATGGCGTTCCCCAGAGCCGAGGGAGCCCTCCCCGCCTTTCCTATGGCTGGAGAGAGGATCGCGATCGTAGCGAAGAAGATGAATCCCACCGCGGCGCCGACCTTCCAGCCTGGGATCTCCAAGAGGGCTGAAAGAGCTGTGCAGGAGAGGAAGGTGGCGGCGAGGCATGCGGGGCACGGGACGGATAGAATCCAGAAGGTCCTCCGGGATAGGTCGCGGCCGTTCCGGTTCCACGCTCTGGCGGTGGCGACTCCCCCCGCCACCAGGAGGAGGGCGATTCCCATATGCATAGCGGCGCCCATCTCCATGACTGAGCTTGTGGTCCCCTCGGGAACGAGGCCCAGGGCGAGGCCCATGAAGAGGGAGAGGGCAAGGTAAGAAGTTGCGATGGAGAGGGTCTCGTTCCGGCTGAGGCTCGCAAGGCCGCACCCGAGGCTGACCTTCAGCGCGAATATGAATATACCGATCAGAACTCCAGAAGCGGCAAGCCATGTGAAATCCAAGGACGGTCACCTACCAAACTTAGGTAGAATTAACTCAAATTCGATAGATATAACCTTTGCGCAAGAAAAGCTGCGCTAAATTAACCTGCATTGTCTAATTGTGGGCCTACCCCATGGCGGTATCGACCGGAGTCGATCCTGCGGTGGCGAGGTCGGGAGGAATAGCCCGCTACCTCCTCCTGAAACCCGCCCCTATCGCCAGGAGGATGAAGAGGACGAGGACGATCCCCATGAGGGGCGCCCCGGATATGGAGGGAACGCCCCCTTCCTCCTGGAGGCTCTCCATCACCATCCCCGTCACCGCCACCGTCCCCGGCTCCGTCGGCTCAGGGACGGCCTGCGGCTCTCTCGAATGGTCTGATCCTATGCCCCCCGGCCGGCGGGTCTCGTTGGCGGCGCTGGACGTGGACCACTCCTGGGGGTACGGATGCCTGGAGGAGCCGCTCCTCCCCGCCGTGACCGTCTGCGCCTCTGTTGGCTCCGTCCCTGTGAGGATCCCCTCCATATAATCCCGGAGGAGGAGGTTTCCGCAGGTGTGGTGGCAGCAGGCTACGCCGTACTCGGTCTCCGACCGCTCAAACTCCTCCGCCAGCTCCCTCTTAACCTCCTCGGAGGGGCTCCAGCGCCCCTTCCTCGCCGCCTCCAGCATCCTCGCCGTCATCGACTGCCGGGCGTAGGGATTGTTCTCGTCGAAGAACTCCTCGATCCCGAGATCGTACTTGTCCGCCACGTAGATGTCGTAGACCCGGTCCCAGTCGTCCTCGCAGACCATATCGGGCAATGTGACGTCCCATCCCCAGAGGTGCTCTACGAAGCGGTCCATCTCCCGGGCACCGGCGTAGTCGTGCTCCATCATCCCTCTTATCCACTTGTGGTTGAAGTACCGGGACCGAAGCTCCATCCGATACGCCTCTTCCAGAGACTTCATCTCTGGGGCATCTGCCCTCTTCAAGGAGGTTATGTACATCTCCGGGGTCTCGCCCTTAAGGCTCCTGACCGCCAGAGCCATAGCTCCGAAGTACTGGAACATGTCGTCGTTGTCCATTAGGCCGTAGAGGTTCGACGAGTCGCTTTGGACCGCAGCATTCACCGTCTCCAGGTTAAAGCGGAAGAGTACCTCGTTCGGCTCGCCCCAAAGCCCTCCGCCGTAGACGTAGCCCTGGCCCGAGATGTACCGGTCGGCGACCTTGCTTTCGTTCTCCCAGGTGGAGCTCGCCTCCACAACCCCGGCGATCCCGCCCCCTCCGTAGGTGCCGGGGGCATCGATGAATATCCGCGATCGTGAGAGGAGGTGGGAGGTCTCGTTATCGTACCCCTCCGCCAGGAGCAGCTCCCTTATCGCCTCAGACCTCGCCCGGACGCGGTTCATCTCCGGCGGCTCGTCGAGCTCCGCCACCCTCCGTATCGCCTGATCGAAGAGGTCTATATGATTTGCGAAGGTATCGCGATAGAGCCCCGAGGGCGTCAGGACCACGTCGATCCTGGGCCTTCCCAGCTCCTCCAGGGGCGTCACCTCGAAGTCGACGATCCTGCCCATGCTCCTCACGGGCCGGACGCCGAGGAGGCCGTAGATCTGGGCCTCGAAGATCCCCCGGTGGCGCATCGTCTCGACGCTCCAGAGGACGAAGCCCACCTTCTCAGGATAATCGCCGTGCTCTTCTCTGTACATATCGAGGAACGACTCGGCGAGCTCGATCCCCATAAGCTCCGCCTCTTCATCGGGGATCATCCGGGGATCGAAGCTGTAGAAGTTGTTCCCGGTGGGGAGAGCGTCGGGCCTTCTGATGGGGTCGCCGCCGGGCTCGGAGCGGATGAACTCTCCGGATAGCGCCCGGAGGGCGTTATCCATCTCCCTCGTGGACTGATCGAGCCGCTCTCCGTAATCGACCGCCAGACGGAGGTATGACGATATATCGTCGCTGGACCCTCCCAGGACGGAGTTTTGGGCCTCTATGATATCGGTGCCTTTGATCAGTACCTCGAAGAGGAGATCATCTGCCCTCACGCTGCTCTTCGTCGAAGATCTCGACCCATCGCCCGCGACCTTCTCCACGTCGGCGAGGTAGGAATCCCCCAGCATCGATCTGATCATCTCCACTTTGGAGGTGCCGTTGGGCGGAACCCCGAAGACGTGAAGCCCGTAGGGTACGGTCTCATCCCGCAGTTCCAGGAGGTAGTCGTGGAGATCTCTATCGAGGAAGTCGTCGAACTCCGCCTCCCCCATATCCGAGAGGATGGTGGCGTTGACCTGAAGGTCTAGCTCGAGGCCGAGGGAGTCGTAAACCTCGATTATGGACCTTCGGTACGAGAGCTTCAGAGCGGGATCGGTGGCGCTCTCGTAAGATTCCATCTTGTCGGCGATGGCGAGAAACTCGTCATAAAGCCCTGAAGAGACGATCGGAGGGGTGAGGTGGTCGATGATCACGGCGTTGCCCCTGCGCTTCGCCTGAGTCCCCTCGCCGACGTTGTCCATGATGTAAGGATAAACTACCGGCATATCCTGGACGAGAAGCGGCGGATAGTCGCTGCGCGAGAGGCCTGCCTGCTTTCCCGGTCGCCACTCCTGAGTTCCGTGAGTTCCAAAGTGGACGATGGCGTCCGCTTCGAACTTTTTGTCCAGCCAGAGGTAGAAGGCGAAATACTGGTGTCCGATGGGGACCGAGGTGTTGTGGTAGAGCGCCTCCTCGGTCATCATGCTTCCTACCATCGGCTGGGGAGCGAGGACGACGTTACCGAACCTGATCAGCGGTATGACGAATGCGCCGTCGCAGACCATACCGCCATCGCCCGGTGGAGCCCCCCACCACTCCTCGATCTCGGCCCGCACTTCCTCCGGAACCTCTCCATTGGTGCCGTTGTACCACTCCAGGTATTCGTCGACGGCCAATAGCTCAACGTGCCCCGAATCCACAACCTCTTTGAGCTCTCCGGGGGCCCAGGTCCCCACATTCCGGCTGGCAACGAAGAGGTCGATGATCTCCTTTCCGGTGGTGGGAAGATCTTCCTCGCCGAGGTAATATCCATCATCCTTCATCTTCGAGAGGAGGAGGGGCAAGCTGGCGGAGATGTCCAGGTAGCTGGCGCCGATGTTGTTCTTGCCGCCGCCGTGGTTGTAGTAGATGATCGCCACCCGCTTCTCCGAGTTGTTCAGATTTTTGAGGCGGCCCCATGCAGCGGCGCGATCACATAGCCACTCCATCTGGTAATCCACCGGTCTGTATCGCATCTCTCCGGTGATGGGGTCTTCGGCCCTCCCAGACACCCAGATGTACTCGATGGCGCCGTCGATCTCCGGCTGGACGATCTGGAAGGGTACGGACTGAGGGCTGAGGCCAAAGGTGCCGTTCTCCCATTCTTCAGGGGCGAAGTAGTAGTCTGTGACCACCTTTATTACCGGGACGTTGAAGGCCTCGATCCTCTCCTTTCCGGCCTCAGGATCTCCGTAGTAGAGGTAGAACCCTTTGAAGGAGAGGATAAGGTCCACGAGGACGTTCCCCTCCTCGTCAGTTAAATAATGGGCGTCGTCTTCGATGAAGTTGGAGTGGACGGCGATGACGTTAATCCCCCTCGATTCGAGGGCAGCTATGGCTGCGTCCTCCCAGCCTATGACGCCGACGGTGAGGTTTGAGGGGTCGTAGACGTGTCCATCGGTCCTGTTCCTGTACCATTCGAGGTACTCGGTGGAGTTCTCAAAGACCTTCATCGGGTACGTCTGGTACATCTCGGGACGGTAGATCCCTTTGGTGGGAGTATCCACCTCTTGTGGGGGTTCGTACTCGACATACACGTCGTTGAAGGCCGCCCCCGTCCAAAGTATCCAGTTTATCATATTCGTATCGCTGGGGACGTCGTTGTTGAAGTAGCCGGATATCGGCGAATAGACAGGATCGAAAACATTCACGTTGGATATCGACCAGACGTCCACCATCTTCATGAACGTCGGAATGCGGACGCCTGCGGCCGCAGCATCCCGCAACCTCTCCTCAAGGTCGTTCATGGTGGTCCCGCCGAGGTGGGCGACGTATATCACGTCGTACTCGGAGAAGTCGTCCTCCGAGGCGGCGGCCACTTCTCCGTCGAGAAACCGGACGTCGAAGAGGTCCTGCAGGAGGGGCGTCTTATCCCATACCGATTTGATCGCGTATTCGGTAGAGTCGAGGTTCATTATGAAAAGGATGCGGGTCTTTGGCTGGACGATCTCTGGTTCGGGGACTACAACCCCGGCCCAGAGTCCGAGGAACTCCCGCCCCATGAGCCTGAGCATATTCGCCATGTTTGCCTCTCCGCCCTGGACCCAGTACCTTTCAATCCCGGCGCGGTAGGGGGAGGAGAGGTCGTAGTCTTGAGCGGTGACATTTGGAGATAGTCTGTATCCCAAGAACTTCGTTCCCGTTAGATTGGAGTCGTTTATCTTCCAGCTCCATCCCTCAGCCAGCGCCTCTTCCTGGGACTCTATGAAGACGACGGAGTACTCCAAGAAGATAATCTCCTCGGGGAGTCCATCGTCTACGCTGAGGATGGAGACGTTCAACTCCGAAGATATCGAGGGGTCCATAGCTGCCTCTCTCAGGGCGACCTCGTTGAAATCGGTCTCCAGGATGAATAGAAATCGTTTGGGTTCGGTGAAATTCGTCTCCCTCCACTCTCCCGTAGTCCCGTCCGTCACCGCTAGGACGGCGAGGGGCGAGGAGACGAAGAGGGCAGCAAATAGCAAGGGCATCGATGACAGAATCTTTATCCTCCAGGACATCAGAACCACCAAACAAGTTATTTTGAGTTTGAGTAAATTAACTTTATTTAAGGTTTTCGAGGGAGAGGTCTTTAATCTGGTCATACGGCTCAAAGGGCGCCGCCGACGGGTCCCGCCGATGGCCGGAAGATAGCGCTTGCCGCAATAATTTTGCGCTGAATAAAATAGTGGCTTGGGGGATGGCGAGGGATTACAGAAATATCAGCCCGCGTGGCTCCCGTCGCAGAAGGGCTTCCTATCCGACCGTCCGCACCTGCAGAGGGCGAAGGGCCCCTCCTCTGATATCGTCTCCCCCTCTTCGCCGATGAGGGCGCACCTTCCCCCGACGAGAAGTGGCCCGTCTTTCACCACCTTGATCTCGGCTGGGGGTCTCCCGGACTGGTCTATCGGCCTTCCAATCTCTTCGTTCCTCTTGTAGGATAAGGCCCCCGAAGGGCATCGGTCGATGGCGGCCATGATCTCCTCCGAGGTCGCAGCGTCCATATTTATCCACGGGCTCTTATGGACGTCGAAGACCCCGGGCTGAGATTTGAGGCATTCGGCGGAGTGGATGCACTTCTTCGGGTCCCAGAAGACGGTGATCTCGTCGTTGGTGTACTCTTTCATGATCTCACAACCCCAGAAGAATTCTCAAGGAAGATATCGTCGAGGATATCACTAAAGCTTATCCCGGGGGAGCTGACCTCCTCCCGCCTCAACATCGCTTCTCCCCCAGTCCGGATCTCAACCGGATCCGGATCCATAACGAACGCCATATACAATAACGACCGCGATCTACATCCACCGAATCTACATGTGCTAACATAACTTTTTATAGCAATCGAATCAATTCAACAGCTGGATCATCATGAACGGAATATATCATAAAATATCAGGACTGGTCCTGATCGCCGCCCTCCTATGCACAGCGACGTCTGCCGAGGAAGGTGCGGGAGTAGGAGAGAAAGAGCTGCTTAGGATCTCGACGACCACCAGCCTATATGACACCCTCTTGCTGGACGAGATCGAGGATATCTTCGAGGATATGTACAACGTCGACGTCCGGACCGTCTCCGGCGGGACAGGTATAGCGATTGAGCGCGCAGTGAGGGGTGAAGCTGACCTGATCCTCGTCCACGACGTAGTTAGGGAGAGAAAGTTCATCGAAGATGGATACGGCATTTCACGGACCTGCTTCGCCTATAACTACTTCATCATCGTCGGTCCCGAGGACGATCCTGCGGGGATCGTGGGGATGGAACCTTCTGAAGCGATGAGGGCTATCATGGCCCACGGCATGGAGAACCCCGACCAGGTCAAGTTTGTATCCAGAGGCGACGACTCCGGAACCCACGCCCGGGAGAAGATACTATGGGATAGAGCCGGCATCGACTACGCGGAGGTCACAACCTCCAACCTCTGGTACCGCGAGGCTGGACAGGGGATGGGCCCGACCCTGCGAATGACAAGCGAGATGGAAGCCTACACCCTCTGTGACACCTCCACCTTCGCTGCCTATCGAAGTGATCTCGATCTAGTCCCCCTCATAGAGGAGGGTGACGTTCTACTGAACGTCTACGCGGCGATTCCGGTCAGCCCCGCCGTCCATCCCGCGGTGAACTGCGAGATGGCGACGAAGTTTATAAACCTCCTCGTATCCGAGGAGGGACAGGACCTGATTGCGGATTACGGGACGGAGACCATCGGCAGGCCCCTCTTCAAGGCCGCGAGAGGCGACTGTGATCTGATCGGATGTGCCGGGAACGAGTGCGTTACATCCCTGCTGGAGGATGCCTGCATACTGGCAGCGGCGTAAGCGTTATCTCTGGTTCTGGCAAGTCTAAAGGGCGGTTCAGCGAAATATATGGGTGGAGCGATTGGACGAGATCGGGGCGGGATTTATAAGGGCTATGGAGCTGATCCTGACCCTCGATCCCGCCGTCGTGGAGATAACGGTCCGATCTCTTCTCATCGCCCTCGCCTCCACCGCCATCGCGGCCGCCGTCGCCGTACCCATCGGCGGCCTCATCCATTTTCACAATTTCTGGGGTAAGAGGGCTGTCATCAACGTCATCCAGACCCTCTACAGCCTCCCGACGGTCACCGTCGGCCTCCTCGTCTTTCTCCTCCTCTCCCGGTCCGGTCCCCTGGGGGGGTTCGGCCTCCTCTTCACCCCCGCCGGCATGGTCGTGGGCCAGACGATCCTCATCGTTCCCATCATGACCGGGCTCACCATCGCCGCCTTGAGCGGGATCGCAGATCAGGTCCGGGACTCGGCGGTATCCCTGGGAGCATCGAAGTATCAGGCGATATTCACCATCATGGGAGAGGCGAGGGCGGCGATGATGGCAGCGGTCCTCCTGGGGTTCGGCAGAGCCCTTTCTGAGGTGGGGGTGGCGATGATGATCGGGGGGAACATCCGGGGTTACACCAGGGTCCTGACGACGGCCATCGCCCTTGAGACCTCTCGGGGGGACATCGAGTTCTCCATGGCTTTGGGGATCATCCTCGTATCCATATCTCTCATCGTAAACCTTCTGGTCAACCGGGTCCAGGGGAGGTGGTGGGCATGATCGAGGCGCGGGGTGTCAAGGCGGTCCGGGGTGGCGTTGAAGTTCTGAGAGGAGTATCTTTGAAGGCGGAGAAGGGGGAGATGCTCGCCATCATCGGCCCCACGGGATCGGGAAAGACGACCCTCCTGCGAATCCTCAACCTCCTGGACCCCCCCGGCGGCGGGAGGGTCCTCTTCGACGGGGTCGACGTATCGGCCGGGGAGAGGGCTAGGTTTCTTGCGAGGAGGAGGATGGCGATGGTCTTTCAGAAGCCCTCCCTCTTCAACGCCACCGTCGGAAAGAACGTCTCTTACGGCCTGCGGGTGAGGGGGGTCTCCGCCTCCGCCATCGAGGAGCTAGTAGGCGCCGCCCTCCGGAAGGTGGGCCTATCCGGCTGGGAGAAGAGAGGCGCCTTCGGCCTATCCGGCGGGGAGGCCCAGAGGGTCGCCCTGGCGAGGGCCATCATCACCGACCCCGAGCTCCTCCTCCTGGACGAGGCAACGGCCAACCTCGACCCCAGGACGACGGAGGCGATCGAAGCCCTCATCCGGAGGGTCAGAGATGGCGGCATGACGGTGGTGATGGCAACCCATGACCTCGGCCAGGCGAGGGAGCTCGCCGACAGGGTAGCCGTCCTGATGGAGGGAGAGGTGGTGGGCCTGGGAACTGCAGAAGAGATCTTCGATTGCCCCGGATCCGAAGAGGTGGCCCGCTTCGTCCGGAGGAGACAGCGCTGGTGAGATCGGGCAATTATAATGGCAGAGGCGGTTAAAATGGCAAATAGGGAACACGTCCTGGCGCTCCAGGAAGGTTTGATAGCCTGGAAGAGATGGAGAGCTTCGAATCCTCAAGTTAGGCCCGACTTCCGGGGTTCTGACCTGAGCGGGATGGACCTATCGGGCGCCCGCCTCCAGGGAGCAAACATGATGGGGGCGGTTTTGAGGGGATCGATCCTTTCTGGCGCCGATCTCGGCAGATCAAAGCTCGTATCCGCCGACCTATCTTCCGCAAAGCTATGTGGCGCAGAACTATCCGAGGCGAAGTTCGAGGGCGCCAACCTTTCGGGGGCGGACCTATCGGGGGCGAAGCTCGTGGCAGCGGAGCTGAAAGGCGCCGATCTCAGGTCCCTCTCCATCCGTGGTGCTGACCTATCGGGGGCGAACCTCGCCGGATCCGACCTATCAGCATCCGACCTTCGGGGCGCAGTGATGAGGGGGGCTGACCTCCGGGGGGCGAAGCTCGTCGGGTCCGACCTCTCGGGAGCGGACCTCTCAGGGTCTAAGCTCGTCCGCTCGAAACTTAGAGGGGCGAACCTCTCAAAGGCGAGGCTGACGGACGCCGACCTCTCAGGGGCTGACCTCTCGGGGGCTGACCTTTCTGGAGCGAACCTCGCCGGAGCCGACCTATCCCGGGCGAACCTCGGGTCCGCAGACCTGGAGGGTGCGGTCCTGGACGGGGCTAAGATGAACGATTTCGGTTTTTAGAGGTGGGTTTTAGAGGTGGGGATCGGATGGGGGCGAGTTCTGTTAGAGAGCCTGGTTTTAAGTGACTACTCCCCGCCCTGAAGGGCGGGGCTTCTAGCTTTTGGCAGAGACTGTAGCCCCAGTCTCAGAATGTTTATCGCCGCATTCTCATCACGGTCCATGACCAGCCCGCATTGAGGACATCCATGGACCCGATCCGATAGCGACTTCGGCACTTTAAGGCCGTCATACTTAGATATGGATTTGCCTTCTTGTTCGAAAGAGTTTTTCCGATATGCTAAAGTCTCGTTATAGGTCCATCTGCACAGCTCCAAGGTCTGTTCCATCTTAGACCGCTGTGATTTTGTCGGATAGATCCTATATTTGAAGGCCTTGAGCATTACACTGGCTTATGCTGTTATGGTATTTAAAGATTCATAGCTTAAGGCGGGGTACGATTCATCCCCGGCCCGAAGACCGGGGTTTTCTCTACCCCTGCACCCCGCCTCTATAAGATCTATTTAAATGATCAGGCCTGAAGATATGGGCGAAGATATGGGCGAAGATTTCATAGTTCGAAGGATGCGCCGGGATGAGGCGGAGCTTGCCATCGACTGGGCTGCCACCGAAGGTTGGAACCCCGGCATAAACGACGCCGAGTGCTTCTATTCTGCAGATCCAGAGGGGTTTTTCGTCGGCCTTCTCGACGACGAGCCCGTAGGATGCATATCGGCGGTATCTTACGGTGACGCCTTCGGCTTTCTCGGCCTCTACATCGTCAGGCAGATGTATAGGGGCCGAGGGTTCGGAATGAGCCTCTGGCAGCGGGCGATGAACCATCTTGGGGAGAGGAACGTGGGGCTCGACGGTGTAGTCGAGGAGCAGGAGAACTATAAGAAGTCCGGATTTCGACTTCTTCACAGGTCCATCCGGTTTCAAGGGGCCGGGACCGGTGATCCGAGATCCGACCCCGGAATAGTAGGGCTATCCGAAGTGCCCTTCCAGGATCTTTTGAGCTACGATATGCGCCACTTCCCGGCCGATAGAGGTCGATTCCTCAAAAGCTGGGTCGGCCAGGAAAGCTCCGCAGGCTTCGCTTTTATCGGCGATGGAAGGATCGAGGGTTACGGCCTCCTGCGGCGATGCCGGACCGGCTTCAAGGTAGGGCCCCTCTTCGCAGACGACGAACGGGTCGCAGAATCTCTCTTTTCTGCCCTGGCTGGTCGAGCGGAGCCGGGTGCCCCCGTATATCTCGACGTTCCGGAGCCGAACTCGTCGGCTCTGAGCCTCGCCGACCGCCACGGCATGGCCGAGATCTTCGAGACCGCCCGGATGTACACTCGAGGCGATCCGGGGCTACCCCTCGGTAAGATCTTCGGCCTTACGACCTTCGAGCTGGGGTGAGGATCCGCCGGGGCTACTGGCCAAAGACCAGGGGCATCTCGGATGACTTCGCTATGCAGCCGCCTGTTGCCGAAGAGATGGAAAGGTCTATATATTGACAGTCCAACAATTAATGCAGAGCATGGACCCAAAGAGCCGGTTTCTATGGATGGCTGCCGCGATCCTGGCTGTAGCGGCGGCCGGGGTCGTATACATAACCCAGAACTTCATAACGACCATACTCTTGAGCTTCTTTCTCGCCTACGTCCTCTACCCCTTCTACTCGCGCCTTTTAACCCTGACCAAGAGAAAGCGAATCTCCGCCCTCCTCTCCATATCAATCGTCTTTCTCATATTCCTCGTCTTCGTCTTGAGCGTCATCAATGCCCTGGCGACGGAGATATCCTACCTATACGCCTCCCAGGATTCATGGGACGAGACCGCGAGCAATCTGGCGGAGAAGACTGCGGGCAACTTCTTCGAGTGGACCGCGGCCTATGCGGAGGATCGCGCACCGGAGTTCTTGGCTCCCCACCTCGGAGATCTCGTCGCCCTCGCCGAAGATCAATTAGCTCCGATCCTCGCAGCCCCCGCCGCCTGGCTCGTCCCGGAGGTGCTGCCGAGGGTCTCAAGGGTCCTCACCGGCCTTGCGGACTGGATCTCGGGGAACCTGCCTATCTTGATGGCCCAGTTCGGCGTCGCCATCCTCCTAACCTACTACCTCCTCGTTGACGGGGCGAGGTCGGTGGAGGAATTCCTCCGGCTCCTCCCCGAGAAGGCGCTGGTCCGCCGGTTTCTCGCTGAATTGAACTCCATCTACAACAGCCTCTTCAACGTCTACCTGATAAACGACCTTCTGACGGGGCTTATAGCGGCTTTCGTATACCTCCTCGTCGGCGTACCCTACCCTTTCCTCTGGGGGATGGTCACCGCCCTCTTCGCCCTCGTCCCCCTCATAGGCTCCGGCGCCGTCTACGTCCCCATGGCTTTGTACTATCTGGTGATGGGGGAATACCTCAAGGTGGCGGCCCTTCTGATCCTGGGGACCGTCTTCTTGAACATATTTCCTGAGAACATCATGCGTCCGGCTCTCGCCAGGGCAGGGGCGGCTATTCATCCCGCCGTCACCCTCCTCGCCTTCGCAGCGCCGATATTCGTCATCGGTGTCATGGGGGTGATCGTCGGCCCCGCCCTCTACGGTTTCGTCCTAGCCGCCTACAGGACCCGCCTTTCTATGATGGAAGAGGAGGCGGGGGTTGTAGCCGAACCCAAAGGGAGCAGCCACTCTGCCGCCGCCTCCCACTCCTCCGTCAAGGGGCTCCGCCGCCTCGGCGGGATGGTGAGAGGGTTCTTCTCATGGATATCGAGGGGTCGGCTATGAGATTTCACGCCTCTGGTTTCGGCACCTTTATCGGCTAACAGCTTTCAACTATCATATACTGTGATATACTGTGGCGATGTTTGACCATGAAAACCGGAGAGGTCCCTGGAATGGACGATGAATCAGGCGGATCGGATAGCCTCCTCACCGACAGGCAGGCTGCGGTCCTGAGGCTCCGGAAGAAGGGGCTCTCCCAGCAGGAGGTGGCCGATATCCTGGGGACGACCCGGTCCAACGTCAGCATCCTCGAGAAGAGGGCGCTTCATAACGTATCCCGGGCGAGGGCGACCCTGAGAGACTGGACGATGATCCAGGCCCCCGTCTCCCTCAAGATCCCCGCAGGAACCGATCTCTTTGAGGTTCCTGCCCTGGTATTCTCCGAGGCTGACCGGTCCGGTATCAAGCTCGACATAGGCTCCGTTGACATAGTCTTCCAGATAAGGAGGAAGGTGCCGGAGGCGCTCAAAAAGAGGGTGACGATCCGGGACCTGGTCGTCGCCGTCACCGAGGACGGCCTCCTCCTCGTCCGGGAGGCTGTGCCGGAATGAATTGAGCCGCCATCAAATGGATCATCATCCAGGAGTTTGATCATATATGGCCAGAACCCTATCAGATAGAGACATCGAGATACTGAAGAAGCTCGCGCCGGAGTGCGGGGAGACGACCTGCTCCGGCTCCGGCCTCGATTACCGGTCGATCCTCCCCCCCGTATCAAACCACTTCGCCCTCGACGACGACGACTTCGAGGATAGGCTGAAGAGGCTCGACATCTTCGACCTCCGGTACTTATCGGAGGTGATCCTCGACGGGACCGAGAGCCTGGGGTGCATCCAGCCTGAGCATGTCGAGATCCTGGCGAGGCTCCTCAGGGAGAGGGTCTCTCAGGAGGTGGGCGATGAGGTTATGGCCCTCTACGAGGCTGCAGGGGAGTGCCGCTATTGAGCTATGATTTCGTCATCGTCTTGTGCACGGCGCCACCGGACCAATCGGGGAGGCTGGCAAGGCTGGTCGTGGAGGAGAGGCTCGCTGCCTGCGTAAATATCACCCAGGTTAGGTCCACCTTCATCTGGGAGGGGAGGGTGAACGAGGAGGCAGAAGACCTCCTCATCATGAAGACGGAGGCACTGAGGTTCGAAGATCTCTCCGCCAGGCTCCGGGAGGTGCACCCCTACCACCTCCCCGAGATCATAGCCATCCCGATAATAACGGGAGACGATCTATACCTGGCCTGGATATCGGAGTCGTTGAGAGGTCCCTCCATCTCCGATGAGCCAGAGGCAGATGGAAATTAGCCGATTCCCGCCCTCACGCTTCCTTTAGCCGTTCTGCCGCCTCCGCCAGCTCTGGGTCCTCCTTCAGCTTCGCCAGCTCCGCCGTCCCCTCCTGGAACCCCTCCAGGGCGTTGAAGAACCTGTCCAGGACGTCGCCGCCGAAGGTAGGGACGACGAAGATGTGGGTATGGGCAATCCTCCGACCCCGGGCGTATATCGCCACAAAGTCGGGGCTGTAGGCCTTCATGATCTTGGAGGATACCTCTCTTGCCACCAAAAAGAGGCTCTCCACCTCCTCTTCTGAGAGGTCGTGCCACCAGGGGACGTGCCTTTTGGGGATGACGAGGGTGTGCCCCTCCGAGAAGGGGTTTATGTCCAGGATGGCCAGGGATAGGTCGTCCTCATAAATCCTGTGCGCCTTCGCTCTGCCGGCCACGATATCGCAGAATACGCAGCCCTTCACTTCATTCGTCTCCAAATAAACTCCTCCTGCTGATTTGATCGGCTTTGGACCTGATCGGCTTTGAGATTTTTTGAATATAACCCTCCCCATTGGCTCCTGAGGCCTTCAAAACCTTCTCTTGATTTGAGACCGAGAATAAAGGGCCTTCCCAGACACCAGAGCCGCCAAGAAGGATACGGTCGCGAGCCTTCGATGCGATTCCTTCTCTTGAAAGCATCTATTCTTCCTCCTTTGGCAGGGCTAGAAATTGTTATATACTCTTGAAATGAAATTATATGCCGGCTGTTTAAGATACTAACCGGCATTGCGCCGTTTAAGTACAGATCGAGAAATAATACGAAATATTTCGTATTATGAGATATCTCAAATCAAGACGGTAGGAGGGGCGATAGATGGATGAATCTTCAGTTCTGATAGGAGGGAAAGCCGGCGATGGGATAACCGAGGCGGGGATGATCATAGCCAGACTATTCAACAAGCTCGGATACTGCCTCTACCAGTACCTCGACTACCCCTCCCTCATCAGGGGCGGCCACAACTTTGCCATAATCAGGGCCGCCGAAAAGAAGGTAGGGGCCCATAGAGATGAGGTGGACTATCTCCTCGCCCTAAACCAGGACGCCATCGACCTCCACAAGTGGAGGCTGAAGGAAAATTCCATCGTCATCTATGACTCCGACGAGGTGAAGTCGCCGTCGATGGGGGGGATCGGCCTACCCTTCAAGACCTTCGCCGAAGAGGCGAAAGCTCCAAAGATCGCCAGGAACGTCGGCCTCATCGGCGCCTTCGCCGGGGCCGCGGGGATCGAGGAGGAGGTCGTCGAAGAGGTCCTCCGAAAGGAGGTCCCAAAGTCGGTCGACGAGAACCTGGAGGTCGCCCGCCGGGGGCGCCAGGGTATCGAGGGGCGCGAAGGGATGAAGGTCGAGAGGAGGTCGTACCCCTGCTGCCCCGTCGTCACCGGAAACGAGCTATTAGCCCTGGGCCTCCTCAGAGGCGGCCTCGACGCCTACGTCGCCTACCCCATGACCCCATCCTCCGGAATCCTCCACTTCCTGGCGAAGGTAGCTGACGAGTTCTCCATCAAGGTGGTCCATCCCGAAAACGAGATCGCCGTCATCCTGATGGCCCAGGGCTTCGCCTACGCTGGAAAGAAGGTGGCTCTCGGCACCTCGGGAGGGGGATTCTGCCTCATGGCTGAGGGGATGAGTCTTGCGGGGATGGCGGAGATGCCCCTCGTCGTCGTCGTCTCTCAGAGGCCCGGCCCCAGCACTGGGGTTCCCACATACACCGCCCAGTCCGACCTCCACTTCGTCATGAACGCAGGACAGGGGGAGTTTCCCCACCTAGTCGTAGCCCCCGGGGACGCGGAGCAGGCCTTCTGCTGGTCGGCGACGATCGTGGGCCTCGCCTGGAAGTACCAGGTCCCCGGGATCCTCCTCTCTGACAAGACCCTCAGCGAGACCGCCTACAGCTTCAACATCGAAGAGGCGAGGGACGTTCCTGATATAAAACCCGTCATCTGGGACGGCGGGGGCGAGTACGAGAGGTACGCTCCGGGAGATGACGGGATCTCGCCCCTCGCCTTCCCGCCCTGGCCCGGGGCGGTGGTGAAGGCCAACAGCTACTCTCACCTCGCCTCCGGGATCACGACGGAGGACCCTCGCGAGATTGAGGCGGTCCAGGATAAGCTCCTCAGAAAGGAGGAGGGTCTGAGAAGGGAGGTGGAGAGGTTGGCTTCAGTCAGGACATACGGTGATGAGAACTCTTCGACCGCCCTCCTCTGCTGGGGCTCCAACAAGGGCGTATCTGCAGAGCTCGGCGAGGAGCTCGGCCTCCGGGTGATCCAGCCGGTGGTCCTGAACCCCTTCCCAGCCAACCGTTTTCGTGAGGCTCTCCGGGGCGTCGATAGGACCGTATCCGTCGAGACGAACTCCACGGGGCAGCTCGCCCGGCTCATCCGATATCACGGGTTTGAGGCTGACGATTCGATCCTGAAGTACGATGGGAGGCCCTTCACCGTCGACGACCTGGAGTCGAGGCTTAAGGAGGTGGCGATATGAAACCCCAAGATCTGGCGACGGGAGCGGAGAACACCTGGTGTCCTGGATGCGGAAACTTCGCCATATTGAACGCCATAAAGCCGGTCTTGGCGGATCTCGACGAGGAGGGGCTCATACCCATCGAGAACGTCGTCTTGGTCTCTGGGATAGGCTGCCACGCCAAGATCGCCGACTACGTCAAAGCCAACAGCTTCTATGCGGTCCACGGCAGGACGATCCCCGTCGCCACAGGGATTAAGCTGGCAAACCCTGACCTCACCGTCATCTGCTTTGCCGGAGACGGCGACGCCTACGCCGAGGGGCTCGACCACCTGATCTTCGCCGCCAAAAGGAACGTCGATATAACGACGATAATCCACGACAACCGGGTATACGGCCTCACCACGGGACAGTACACCCCCACATCCCCATCGGGGTTTAAGGGGAGGTCGACTCCTTCCGGTCTAGACGTCCCTCCCATAAACCCCCTGGAGATCGTCTTTGCCAGCGGTGGAACTTTCGTCGGCCGGGGATACTCCCATGGGATCGACCTCCTCAAGGAGATCTTCAGGAGTGCTATCCTCCACCGGGGCTTCTCCTTCGTAGACGTCCTCCAGGTCTGCGTCACCTTCTTCAACATGTACGATTACTACAACCAGAGGGTCTATACCCTGGAGGATCACGATCCTCTGGACGGGGTCAGGGCCCAGGAGAAGATGAAGGAGTGGGACTACAACTCTGACGGTCCGATACCTTTGGGCGTCTTCTTCAAAAAGGAGGCGACCACATTTGGGGATAACTTCAAAAAGTTCAACGCAGGAAATTCCGATTTGGAAGCGGCTATAAGAAAGACTCTGGAAGGATATATCTGAGGCTTAAGGAGCTCTTCGGTGAGCCCGATCCTCTGGGCTGAGCAGCTGATGCAATCCGATCCAAAGGATTATATACTTATGGATAGAAATTACGGTGTCGTGCTATCGGATATGTTTTGAGCTGCATCGAACTTTGACCACCCTTCAGCTTCCCCCCATCGAACTGATTGGGGATGGGGGCTGAGATCGTTATTTTGGAGGTGAGATGGATGGCGAAGAAGTATGTTTGCACAGTATGCGGTTACGTCTACGATCCGGATAAGGGCGACCCCGACTCCGGGATCGAGCCAGGTACCGCTTTTGAAGACCTCCCCGGAGACTGGACATGCCCGGAGTGCGGGGCTCCGACCGACGCCTTCGAGGCTGCCTGAAGGGGGGATGAGATCATGGCGCCGATAGGCGAAAGGATGGCGAAGGCCCTAAACGAGCAGGTGAAGTGGGAGCTATTCTCCTCCTACCTCTACCTGGCGATGTCAGCCTACTTCTCGGCGACGAAGCTGCCCGGCTTCGCCCACTGGATGAGGGTCCAGGCCCAGGAGGAGCTGATGCACGGGATGAAGATATTCGACTTCGTGATCGAGAGGGGGGGCAGAGCCGAGCTTCTGGAGATAGATAGGCCCCAGTTCGAGTGGGGATCGCCCCTGGAGGTGGCAGAGGCGGTCTACGACCACGAGAAGAAGGTGACGGGGCTGATCAACGGCCTTGTGGACCTCGCCACCGAGGAGGGGGACCACGCCACCCTAAACATGCTCCAGTGGTTCGTCTCCGAGCAGGTGGAAGAGGAGGCGAACGCCAGCGAGATCGTAGAGAAGCTGAAGATGGTCAGCGGCGAGAGGGGGGTCGGCGTCCTCTTCATGCTCGACCGGGACCTGGGAGGGAGGCCTCCTAAGCTCGCGGCCGTCGAATCCGCCGGTTGAAGGCGGGATGGGAGATGGAAAGCCCGGAGTCGTCACAGCGACTTTGCGAACCATAGAATCGGTGGTGAATCGGTGGTGATTTGATTTATGGAACCTAAAGATATGAAGCTCGGCATCCTGGGACTGGGAAAGATGGGCGGAAACCTCGCGCTGCTGGCGAAGGAGAAGGGCATCTCCGTGGTGGGGAAGTCGAGGTCCGCCAAGCCTCATCTTGAGAGGAAGGGGGTGAAGGTGGTGGACGGGTACGGGCCTTTCGTCGACTTCCTCGACCACCCCCGGGTGATGTACATATCCGTCCCCGCGGGGCCGACGGTGGACAAGGTCCTCGAAGGGCTCGTCCCCCTCCTGGACGCTGGCGACGTGGTGATCGACGGCGGAAACTCCTTCTACCTCGACTCCGTCCGGAGGGAGGAGGACCTCTCCGACCTGGGCATATTCTTCCTGGATTGCGGGACGAGCGGCGGTGTCGAGGGCGCCCGGAAGGGGGCCTGCTTCATGGTCGGCGGCCGCAAGGAGGGGTTCAAAGTCGCAGAGCCGATCCTCGCCGCCCTCGCCGCCGACGGCGGCTGCCTCTATTCCGGCGACCCCGGCTCCGGCCACTTCGTCAAGCTCGTCCAAGACGGCGTCGAGGCGGGGATGCTCCAGGCTATCGGCGAGGGGGTCGCCCTCCTCCGGGGGAGCGACTTCGAACTGGACCTGGAGAGGGTATTCAAGTGCTGGGCCAGCGGAGCCACCGTCCGGGGGTGGCTCGTGGAGCTGATGGCGAAGAGCCTCGCCGAGCAGAGGTTCAGCGACGTCCCGACCCACGTCGAGGATACGGGAGAGGTGAACTGGCTCGTCCACGACGCCCTCGAGAAGGAGATCCCGATCCCCGTCATCGCTCAGGCGGCGATGGAGCTCTTCAGGTCGAGGGATAAACGCTGCGATGCCTGCCGGTCGGTCGCCCTGATGAGAAACATTCGCGGCGGCTACCCCCTCGGAAAGGACGATCAGGTCGCTAAGGAGAGGAGGGCGAGCAGGACGGAGAAGATCTGAGGCGAGCCGCATCTTTTCCGGAGGCGGGCCGGGAGAGTCCGCCATATATTTTTTGATATATTTGAAATTGTATTTTAATCTCCTTGGGATTATGACTTCTTTCACCTACCCGTCTCCGGTTCGTTAAGACGAATGCTATCCGAAACCTTTTTTGGCACCCTGAACAGACCCTCAGGAGGAAGCGGCAGAAACGGAACGATAAGGGAGCAGGGTGAGGCGAGATGACGAAGAACGAATTCGGCTGGAAGGTGGGGGATCTCCTCAGGTGGTCGTCGCCGGAGGGGCGTGATCTTCGGGGCAGAGTCACCAAGGCTACGGCGATTATGATCGAGTTCGAGACCGAAGAAGGGGATTCCAAAAGGGTTAAGGGGGACAACCCCGCCATCACCCGGATCGATGATCCGCCAGCAGGCGGCGGATCTCTCCCCAAGGCGGGATCTGAGGCTGAGGCTAATGCATATGAGGCTGATGCGGATATCGATGACCTGGCTGATGGAGAAGATGAGGTCGAACCCGATGAGTCCGTCGAATCCGCGCCCGTCGATGATCCCGACTTCGGATCAAAGGAGAGGGGGGAGAAGGTCTCCGAGATGATGGCGGAGGTGGACCTAGTCTGCGGCGGGGTCGATGAGATCTCCGTCCTGGTGAAGAAAGGAGGGGGCCCGCGGGCCGGCGATGAGGAGTTCAGGCTCCCCGATGGCGAAAGGTGGCACCCTTCCCTGGAAGCGGCCCTGGACGCCGAGTACGGCCGAAGCTGGATGTGCATCAGGATGCAGGAGAGGTGATGGGCCATTGAGGGAGACGACCCCTACGAGCACCAGGTCGAACGCTACGACCGATGGTTTGAGAAGAACCGGGCCGCCTACCTATCGGAGCTTGCAGCCGTAGGATCCCTGACCCCTCGTTTCAGGCAGGGTCTGGAGGTGGGGGTTGGGACGGGGAGGTTCGCCTCCCCCATGGGCATCTCCGTAGGCCTCGATCCATCGCTTCCGATGATGGAGGTCGCCCGCAGAAGGGGCGTTGTATGCGTCAGGGGCGTCGCAGAACGGCTCCCATTCCGGGACGGTCCCTTCGACCTCCTCCTGATGGTCACCGTCGATTTCCTCCTCGGGGATAAGGCGAGAGCATTCCGGGAGGCAGCCCGGGTCCTCGCCCCGGGCGGGTCGATCGTCGTCGGCTTCATCCGCCGCGATAGTCCCCTGGGCAGGCGGTATGAAGGGGAGAAGGGGAGAGACGAGGGAAATAAGGGGGATAAGAGGAATGAGGGGAAAACCGGAAAGAGGGGGAGAGATGAAGCCGGCTTTTATGGTGAGGCCCGTTTTCACTCCCCGGAGGAGATGGCCGCCCTCCTGGAAGGAGCGGGGTTTGGGGGCCTCGCCTTCGCCGAGACGCTCTTTTTGGAGCCTGAGGAGATGACGTCCCTCCAGCCTCCCATCCCCGGATACGGCCGGGGCTCTTTCGTCGTCGTTCGGGGAGAGAGGTTATAGACGATCCTTTTCCTGGTGGAGAGAGGTTCATGGACGGCATATCTATCCTTCTGATCGCCATCGGCCTTGCCATGGACGCCTTCGCGGTCTCGGTGGCCAGCGGGGCGGTGGCGGCCGAGGAGAGGCTGAAGGCCGCAACCGCTGCTGCCATATTCTTCGGCGGCTTTCAGGCCTTGATGCCTCTGGTCGGCTGGTTGGCTGGGTCGGAGTTCAGCGACGCCGTCATCGGATACGGCCACTGGGTCGCCTTCTGCCTCCTCGCCATGATAGGCGGAAAGATGATCCGCGACTCCTCCTCGCCGGTCCCGGAGAAGAGGGCGGCAAACCTCCTGAACTATCGGGTCCTAGCCTTCCTCGCCGTCGCCACCAGCATCGACGCCTTCGCCGTGGGCGTCTCCTTCGCCTTCCTTGAGGTCTACCTCCTCTTTTCCGTGGCGATCATAGGCATCGTCACCTTCCTCCTCTCTTTTATCGGGGTTTACATCGGAGGCGGTTTTGCGGGACTCTTCGAGAGGAGGATCGAGATCTTCGGCGGCCTCATCCTCATCGGCATAAGCCTCAAGATCCTGCTGGAGGGGCTCTTCTTATAGCCTTCTTGGTAAGGGATCTATCGCCACCTCTTCGCCCCTAAACCCCCTCCTCCAACAAATTAGAAATAGTTTGCAGCCGTAGAATAGCCTGGAGGTAGAATCGATTGTTGGTACTTGTAGTCTACTACACCATGAACGGCCACACCCATAGCCTCGCCGAGGCGGTGGCAGAGGGAGCCCGCCGGGTGGAGGGGGCCGATGTGGCTCTCCGCCGGGTCCCAGAGACCCTTTCGGCGGCGGAGCTGAAGAGGAGGGGCGCTTTGGCAGAGGCGGCGAAGGTCTTCGAGACGGTCCCGTTCTGCACCCCCGAGGAGCTGGAGGAGGCCGACGCCGTCATCTTCGGGACCCCCTCGTACCTGGGGAATATGGCGGGGCAGATGAGGATCTTCCTCGACTCCCTCGGCGACCAGTGGAAGAGGAACGCCCTGGTGGGGAAGGCGGGGTCGGTCTTCGTCTCCTCGGGGTCCCAGCACGGCGGCCAGGAGTCGACGATATTGAACTTCCACCCGACACTCCTCCATCTCGGGATGGTCGTCGTCGGCCTTCCCTACACCTTCGAGAGCCAGAGGAGGATCGACGAGGTGGCGGGGGGGTCGCCCTACGGAGCCTCCACCATCGTCGGGAGGGCCGGGGAGAGGACGCCGAGCGAGACGGAGCTCGCCGGGGCGAGGTTCCTGGGAAAGCACGTAGCGGAGATAGCATCGAAGCTGGCGCGTTGACGAGCTCTAGGGTCTGACCTCGCGGCCGGGATCGAGGGTTGGGCCCACGGCCCATTTTTGGTCTTTGATCGAGGGTTTCGTTTTGAACCTATCGAATCGACGGATACGGGACAGAGTTTAATAGATGCGATCCGATAATAGATTTTTATGATAGACTTCTTCTCCCAACAGAGCCGTAAACCCACCTTCACCGGCAGAGAGCAGCTCCTGGATGAACTGAAGACCGCCCTCGGCGAAGGCGGGACCGTCGTCCTTCTCGGCCCCGACGGTATGGGAAAGAGCGCTGCAGCCGAAGAGTACGCCAGGATCCACAAAGCCGAATACGACTTCATCTTCTGGCTGAGATCCTGGAACGAGACCGTCCTCGCCCTCGACTTTGCCTCCTTCGCTCGCCCCCTGGGGATGCCCCACCAGGAGGACTCCGACCTCCTGGATCTCGGAGGCGCCGTCCGGTCATGGCTCGATGAGAACAGCCGGTGGCTCTTGATCTTCGACGACGCCCCCTCCCCCTCGGCCCTGGAGGGGTACCTGCCACCGACGGGATCAGGATCCGGCTGCGCGATCATTACGTCATCCAGGAGCGGCGGCTGGAGCGGGGCCGGCGCCGCCTCCATCGAAGTAGGACCCCTGGAACCGTCGGAGGCGGCCGCTTTTCTTGCAAAGAGGACCGGCCAGGGGGATCATGCTGCATCGATGAGGCTCGCGGAGCTGTTGGAGGGCTTCCCCCTCGCCCTGGAGGTCGCTGGATGCTACATCAGCTGGACGGGGATATCCTTATCCCGTTACGTCGACCTTTATGAGAGACGCCTCGGCGAGATCTCGGGCAAGACGGGACCGGGCTATCCCGAAACCCTGGCCGCCGCCCTTGATATATCGATGGAGCAGGTCCGGGCGGTCTCCGCGGAAGGGGCGGATATCCTCAGCCTCTCCTCCTTTCTGGCTCCAGAAGACCTCCCATTCGACCTCCTCATCGAGACCGGGGGCCTCCTCTCAGGGTCCGTCGACCAGGGGCTCGCCTCCCTCGAGAGGAGGGGGCTATTGAGGTGTAACAAAGTCCCTATATCGGTCCACCCCCTCATCCAGACCTTCGCCTTCGGCCGCCTCGACGCCCAGGAGAGGAAGGCCTGGTCGGTGGAGACCGTCAGGGTGGTGGGAGGTGCCTTCAGCTCTTGCCTGGAGGACCTCTCTCGATGGCCAGAATGCGGCCGCCTCCTCCCCCACGCCCTCGCCTCCACCGGGAAGCTGGAGGATCTGGAGGGCGGCTCCGAGGAGGCTTCCCTCCTCTTGAACCAGGCGGGGCTCTACCTCCAGCGGAGGGGCGACCTTGCGGGGGCTAGGTCCGTCCTCGATAGGCTCGTCGCCGTAGACGAGAGGTTCTGGGGACCTCACCATCCGGAGGTGGCCACCGACCATAACAACCTCGGCTCCGTCCTCCGGGCCCTCGGAGACTTTTCGGGGGCCGTCTCCCACTTCGAGAGGGCCATCGCCCTCGAGGAGGCGCAAGACGCGCCCGACCAGCTGAAGATCGCCATCAGAGCTAACAACCTGGGGACGGTCCTGCGGTCCCTAGGAGACCTTCCTGGGGCCGTCGCTCAATTCGAGAGGGCTCTATCCATCGATATGGACGCATACGGGCCGAACCACTTCAAGACCGCGATACGTATCAACAATCTGGGAGAGGCGCTCCTGGAGATGGGGGACCTTGCGGGGGCGAGGGAGTCCTTCAAGCTGGCCTTCCGGGTCTTCAGCCAGTTTCTGGGGCCGGGCCACCAATATACAGAGAGGGCGAAAAGAAACCTGGAGTCCGTCCCAGAAGACGAATAGAGATGATGCGATGATGCGAAGCCCCTTTCAACGGCGGAGGGCAGGACCCCAATCCCCGGGATCGAACTTGTTGTCCCGGAAGTCCTTGATCACGGCGTGGCCGGAAGAGACGAGGAGGTGGTTGAAGTTGATCAGGGATCCGGTATCGGGATCTTCGATGTAGGCGACGGCGATCCACCGGCCGTATCTATCTTTCACCCCCAGGTCGTCTACGTCGAGGTGGACTATCTCGTCCAGGAGCCACGCCTCTGCGAAGAACTTGGCCGCCTTCCCCGCCGGGGTGTCCATCTCGGGGGCGTCGACGTCGGCGAGCCTCACCCTTCCGAACCCCTCGATGTCGAAGGTATCTCCGTCTACGACCCTCGTCACAAGGCCGGAGACGGAGATCTCCGGAGGCTCGGGACCATCCTTTGAGGATAGGAGGTCTCCAAGGCGGCCGCCGTCGATACATCCGGCCCCGGCCAGGAGGGCAGCCAGAAGGAGAGATAGCGCCAGGGCCAGGAGGGGACTAACCCGGCGACCTTTCATGTTTGAGATCTCTAGCCCTCCAGCTCCTCGATCATCTCCTCCACCTCTTCATATCCCTCCTGATACTTCTCCTCCTCGTCGGGGGCGAGCTCCTTTAAGAGCCGGAGAAACTCTCCTGCATGGACCCTCTCCTCGTCGGCGATGTCCACGAGGACGGCCCTCGCAAGCTCGTCGTCCGTCGACTCCGCCAGCTGCATGTAGAGCTGGACCGCCTCATACTCGGCGGCGACCATGTACCTGATCGCCCTTATAAGCTCCTGGGGTGTGAGCTTTCTATCGCAGGCGAGGCCCGCAAAGGGGCTTGCAAACTCGGGCATATTCTTCTTCCTCCTGAAACCTATGATATCTCCTGGCCAACCCTACTTCTCCACTGGCGATATATCTTTCGGTCTTCTCCGATATTCCGCCTCCCTCCTCCATCGAAGCCAAGAGGTCGAAGGGTCCGTCTTTCGCCATCGAGATCCGGCGAAGCGATCGCATTCCTGGACGCCCCTCACCCCGCCCTCCGAGCCGCCGCCAGGGCCAGGTAGATGAAGGGCGTGTCCAGGATAGCTATCAGGATCTTTATGACGTACTGGCCGACTATCATCTGGAGGAGGACGGAGTTTGGTACAAGGCCGTAGAAGGCGAGGGTGATGAATATCAGGGTGTCGATTCCCTGGGAGGAGATCGTCGAGACGTTGTTTCGAAGCCACATATGCCTCCCGCCGGTCTTCTTCCTCCAGAAGGCGTAAGCCCAGACGTCGTGATGCTGGCTCGCCAGATAGGCTATCATTGAGGCGGCTATGACGCGAGGAGCGAACCCGAATACGGCATCAAAGGAGCTGGCGAGCCCCGGGTCCATCAACGGGGATGCAGACCACCGGAGGGCGATTAGGACCGAGACGAGCATTAAGATGTTGGCGACGAAACCGGTCCAGACGGCGAGCCGCGCCTTCTCCTCTCCGAAGAGCTCGCTCAACATGTCCGTCAGGAGGAAGGTGGAGGCGTAGACGAGGACCGCCGCCGGAGCGATGAAGGGGCCGAAGGCGATCGTCTTGACGGCCAGGAGGTTGGCGAGGACCGTCAGGGAGGCGAAGACCCCGAAGACGATCTCAAGGCCGAACCTCGCTGCGAGGACTGCGCAGGCGGTGACGATGGCGAGGGTCGCCGCCGCCCAGAAGATGGGGGTCGGGTCCATGAACGCTCTCTTTCTTTCACCCTTCCATCGAGCCTGCCAGGGCGAAGTAGGCGAGGAGAGCCTCCAGCTGGATTCGCTCGTTGGCGCCTTCCGTCATCCGGAAGTCTATCTCTCCGATCCTGTCCATCAGCCTTACCGACGTGGAGGCGGAGAGGGCGTCGGAGTCGATGAGGCTCATCATCTGCCGGTGGATCTGGATTACGACGTCCTCCCCAGAGAGCCCCTGGACGAGGAGAAGGTCGTCGAGGAGGCTTCGGGCCTGGGTGAACTTCCCGGCTAAGGCCGCAGCCAGAAGCTCTCTGATCTCCTCGGGCCTGGCGGTGGCGGTGATCTGGTAGATCGTCTCCTCCGTCACCGTCCCCTCCATCAGGGAAGCCGCCTGGAGGGCGTTGATCGCCTTTCTCATATCTCCCCTGGCGACGTAGACGATCGCTCCCATCCCGCCTTCCGTCACCTCTACCCCCTCCGCCTCGGCGATCTTCTTCATCCTCTCGCTGACGGCCTCGTCGGATAAAGATCTAAACCGATAGACTGCGCACCTTGACTGGATCGGCTCGATGATCTTGGAGGAGTAGTTGCAGGATAGGACGAACCTGCAGATGGAGCTGTACCTCTCCATCGTCCGCCGGAGGGCGGACTGGGCGTCGCTCGTCAGGGCGTCGGCCTCGTCGAGGAAGATCACCTTGAAATCGGCGCCGCCGAGGGGGGCCGTCCGGGCGAAGTCCTTGACCTTGTGGCGGACGACGTCGATACCCCGCTCGTCGCTGGCGTTCAGCTCGATGAAGTTCGCCCGCCAATCTTGGCCGTAGAGCTCCCTCACCATGCTGATGGCGGCGGCGGTCTTCCCGACTCCGGGGGGGCCTGAGAAGAGGAGGTGGGGGACGTTCCTGCTCCTGACGTAGGACTTGAGCCTCTTCACGATCTCCTCCTGGCCGACCACGTCCTCCAGGCTCACTGGCCTATACTTCTCGATCCAGATCTCCTCTTTGATCCCGCATCCCTCCTTGATGACGACCTGGGCCTGTCTCTATATCTAATTTCCCGCCACGCCGACAAACAGAACCGACAAAGCCTAAATAGGACGTTATCAATGCCCTACCCGTTGTTGGAGGACTAGGATGATCTCTGAGGTGGCAGGCCAATACGACGCGAAAGAGGTAGAGGGAAAGGTCAGGAAGTTCTGGGAAGACCGCGGCATCTATGCCCGGGCCAGGACGATGAGGACCGGCGGCAGGAAGTTCTTCTTCGTCGACGGGCCGCCCTACACCACCGGGAGGATCCACCTCGGGACAGCCTGGAACAAGATCATCAAGGACTCCATACTCCGCTACCGGTCGATGAACGGCTTCGAGATCAAGGACCGGGCGGGGTGGGACATGCACGGCCTCCCCATCGAGGTGAAGGTGGAGGAGCACCTGGGCTTTGAGAGCAAGAAGGATATTGAGACCTACGGCGTCGACCGGTTCATCGATAAGTGCAAGGAGTTCGCCCTCAGCCAGAAAGACCAGATGACAGAACAGTTCAGGACCCTGGGAGCCTGGCTCAACTGGGAGGACCCCTACATGACCCTCAAGGACGAGTACCTGGAGGCGGCGTGGTGGACCCTCAAGAGGGCGGACGAACGGGGTCTTCTGGAGAGGGGCTTCCGGGTCGTCAACTGGTGTCCCCGGTGTGAGACGGCCATAGCCGACGCCGAGGTGGAGTACTGGGAAGAGACAGATCCCTCGATATACGTCAAGTTTCCCGTAGTCGGGGAAGAAAAGACCTTCATGATGATCTGGACGACGACCCCCTGGACGATCCCCGCCAACGTCGGCGTCGCCGTCCACCCCGACTTCGAATACTCTCGGGTCCGGGCGTGGAAGGACGATCCCGCTGATGCCGAGGTCCTGATCATGGCTTCGCCCCTGGTCGAAAATGTCCTCCGGGAGGGGCGGTACAAAGATTATGAGGTCCTGGAGAGGTTCGCTGGTACTGAGCTTGAGGGGCTCGAATACGAGCATCCCCTCGTCGACCTGATCCCTGCCCAGAGAGATATCGAACACACCGTCCACCTCGCCGACTTCGTCACTGCCGAGAACACCGGCTCGGTCCACATCGCCCCCGGCCACGGCCTCGAGGACTTTGAGCTGGGGGTCGCCGAGGGTATGGAGATCTTCTGCCCCGTCGGGGAGGACGGACGGTATACGAAAGAGGCGGGGGAGAAGTACGCCGGAAAGTACGTCCGGGCGGCGAATCGAGAGGTGGACGAGGACCTCGCCGATCGGGGCCTCCTCCTCGCCGAGGGCGAGATCGTTCACAGATACGGCCACTGCTGGAGGTGCAAGACCCCCATCATCTACATCGCCACACCCCAGTGGTTCCTCAAGATCTCAGAGATCAGAGACGATATGCTCGATGAGATCGCCAAAATTAAATGGTACCCCGAATGGGCCGGATCCGCTCGGTTCAGAGACTGGATCAGTGGCGCCCGGGACTGGTGCATCTCCCGTCAGAGGTACTGGGGGATACCGCTCCCCATCTGGATCTGTCGCGATTGTGGCGAGATGGAGGTGATGGGCACCATGGAGGAGCTCCACCAGAGGAGCGGCTCCGCCGTCGAAGATCTCCACCGGCCTGCCGTCGATCTCGTCACCCTCAAATGCTCCTGCGGCGGCGTTATGCGCCGGGTCCCCGACGTATTCGACGTCTGGTTTGACAGCGCCGTCGCCTCGTGGGCTACCCTCAACTACCCGAGGGACGAAGATCAGATCAAGGAGTGGTGGCCCGCCGACTTCATCACCGAGGGGCACGACCAGACCCGCGGCTGGTTCTACTCCCAGCTGGGGGCGAGCATGGTCTCCTTCGGGGTTGCTCCTTACAAGAGCGTCCTGATGCACGGCTTCACCCTGGACGATAAGGGCAAGAAGATGAGCAAGAGCATAGGAAACGTCGTCTCCCCCGAGGAGGTCGTCGGGAAGTTTGGAGCCGACACCCTCCGGCTCTACGTCCTATCCTCCAACGCCCCCTGGGAGGACATCCACTTCAGCTGGGATGAGGTGGCGAACACCCACAGGATGCTGAACATACTCTGGAACGCCTACCGGTTCCCCCTCCCCTACATGATCCTAGACAACTTCGACCCGGCGAAGACCTCCATCGATAAATGCCGAGATAGCCTCAGGCCCGAGGACCGGTGGATCCTATCCAGGGCGAACACCCTGGCAGTGGAGGTCAAAACCAGCATGGAGACCTACCAGCTCCACAGGTCGACCCGGGCCCTGGCGGATTTCGTCCTGGAGGACCTCTCCCGATGGTACATCCAGCTCGTCCGGCCCCGGACCTGGATCGAGACCGAAGACCCAGACAAGCTCGCCGCCTACGCCACCATCTTCGAGGTGATGGCGACCCTCTCCAAGGTCCTCGCCCCCTTCGCCCCCTTCACCGCGGAGACGATCTACCAGAACCTGGTGATGGGGACCGACCCCGGGGCACCGGAGTCGGTCCACCTCTGCGACTGGCACAGGCCCCGGGACGACCTCATCGACACCGGACTCGAAGAGGAGATGGATCTGGTGCGAGAGGTGGTGGAGGCGGTCTCCAACGCCCGCCAGAAGGGAGGGCGGAAGCTGAGGTGGCCGGTCTCTGAGGTCACCATCTCCCCCTCAAAGGAGATACCGGACCTCGAAGCCCTCCTGGGCGTCTTAAAGAGCCAGACCAACTGCAAGATGGTCTCGGTGATGAGAGTCGGCGAAAAGCCGCCGATGGAGATCGCCGCAAACCCCGTCCCCAAGAAGATCGGACCCGCCTTCAAGGGCGAGGCCCAGAAGGTCATTCAGGCGATCAAAGAGGCGGACCCAAAGAAGGTGAAAGAGGCGATAGATCTCGGAGGCTGCTCCCTGGGACCCTATGCCATCGCTCTCGATATGGTGGAGTTCATCGAGAAGATCCCCGAGAACCTGGTGGCAGCTGACTTCTCCAGCGGTACCGTCTACGTCGACGTCACCCTCACCGAGGAGCTGAAGGCCGAGGGGTACGCGAGAGAGATCGTGAGAAGGATCCAGGACATGAGAAAGGAGCTGGACCTCCGGGTCGAGGAGAAGATCGAGGCCACCGTCAGGGTTGAGGACGATGGAGTTTTGAAGCTCGTCGAGGCGATGAAAGATCACATTGCGGGCGAAGTTCGGGCGATCCGTCTTGAGATGGGTTGCGCCCTGGAGGTCGGAGGGTCCCTCGTCAAGGAATGGTCTGTTGAAGATGTGGAGATGGCGATAGGCATCTCCCGCGGATAATAAATATATAAGATCAGATTCATTGGTGGTAGTATGGATGAAGAAGTGCTCTCGCCTCCCCTGATGGTCAAGGTGAAGGGCGTCTACGCCGTCCACGCTGGGGGCGACATGGTCGCCCCAGTCGTCCTTCTGGAGGACGAGGCTTCGAGGCTCGTTCCGGTCTTCGTGGGCCTCGCAGAGGCGATCTCCATACACCAGGCCCTATCTGGGCAGGTCTCCCCCCGCCCCACCACCCACGATCTCTTCGTCTCCACCCTGGAGAGCCTGGGGGCTAGGATCGGGGGGGTTCTCATCGACGACCTCGACGGTGGCGTCTATTACGCCCGCCTCTCGGTATCCATCGACTCCGTCGAGAGGGAGGTGGACGCCAGGCCCAGCGACGGCATGGCCCTCGCCCTCCGCTCGGGGGCGCCCATAACCATCCGGGAGAAGGTCATCATCGAATCTTCGATGGAGAGGAGGGACCTCGAGGACCTGAAGGGGATCGAGGACTATCTCTGAGCCCATCTCTTCCTGATCAGCCGGCTCCATTTTTTTGAGATCCTCATCCTCAAATAAAATCATGGGAAAACGTTTAATACCTTCCTTCTACAAGAATTATCAGTCCTCATCAGGGAGAGGGCATATAGTTTAATCTGCAAAATCACGATGGTTCGCACGTCCGGACTCGAAATACTGGCATAGATGCATATCGCGACCTATGCGAAGGGGGTACATCTTGCCGAAGAATAAGGGAGAGGATCGTGTATGGCCGTATTTGAGGTAAGACCATGAGGCGTCAATCGACCATCTATCTGACCTGCACGTTGCTGGTCTTGAGCGCAAGCTTCGTTCTACCCTTCTCATCTGCCCTGGCCCAGGGTTATGGCCAGGACGAAACGATAATAAGGTGGCAGTATCGTCCGGAGGAGCCGATAATCCAGGTGGGCTTCGGAGGCGAGATCCTTCCTATGGGGGCCCAGAACGCCACAAAATCCATAAAGATTCCGGGGCTCGAAAATAGGATCATTCCTGGGGAGCCGGTCATACCCTTCAGAACCGCCAGGATCCTGATCCCCTTCGGAGAGGAGATCCAGGATATAAAGGTCCTCCCCGGAGAGAAGAAGAACCTGGGCAAAATCCTCATCGAGCCAGGCCAGGACCCTCTTCCCTTCAGCTTTTCGGGAGATCATGCTTACACCCCCATAAACGAGACGACCTATGGATCGATGGAACCTTACCCCAGAGACGTCTACTCTGTGATCGGGGTTCAGGAGAAGAAGGGTTATAAAATTTTATTTATAAATATATACCCCATCATGTACATCCCCAAGACTAAGGATACCTATTACTTCGGCACCTTCGACCTGGAGGTGAAGACGAGGCCTCAAGAGACCCTGGACCGGGGGCTCTATAGAGGCCTTCCGGGGGACTCTGAGCAGATAAAGAGGATGGTGGACAACCCCGTCGAGGTCTCTACCTACTCCTGGGATCTGGCGCCGACGGGGTCGTCTCCCCTCCTAAAGGGAGCATACGATTACGTCATAATAACAAGCAGAGCCCTCAAGAACGCCCCAGTTCCCCACAATTTCACAGACCTCGTCCGTTGGAAGAACTCCAAGGGCGTCGTCTCGACGGTCGTTGCCGTCGAGGATATATACGCCACTTATCCCGGCGTCGACGAGCAGGAGAAGATCAGAGGCTTCATACGGGACGCCTATCTCAACAACGGCATCACCTACGTGCTTCTGGGCGGTGACGCCGACGGCGGCAGGTCCGGCGGCGAAGGCTGGAACAACATCGTACCCGCCAGGGGCCTTTGGGCCTGGGATTATGAGGCGAGCCCTCCCCATATCCCCTCGGACCTCTACTACGCCTGCCTCGACGGAAATTACGACTACAACGGCAACGGCATCTACGGCGAGCCCGGAGACGGTCCCGGAGGCGGAGAGGTGGATCTCTTGGCCGAGGTCTACGTCGGAAGGGCTCCCGTCGACTCTTATGCCGAGCTATCCAACTTCGTCCGAAAGACGATCGCCTACGAATCTAGGGGAAGGGATCCTTACCTTCAGGAGGTCTGGATGGTAGGCGAGTATCTGGGGTTCGGAGGGGTCAGCGACTGGGGTGGAAACTGCCTCGACGAGATAAAAGACGGGTCCGGATCCAGCGGATACGATACGAAGGGGTTCACCGACGACTACCGGAGGTCTACCCTCTACGAAAGGGACGGACAATGGGATAAGTCGGAACTGATGGGGATAATCGACGACAACGTCCACATAATAAACCATCTCGGCCACGCCAACGTGGGAAGCGTCATGAAGATGAAGGTCGGGGACGTGGGCGGCCTAAAGAACGATCGTTACTTCTTCGGCTACAGCCAGGGATGTTACGCCGGATCCTTCGACAATCGAGACCCCGACTCCATATACTCGCCCATCGACTCCATTCTGGAGCACTTTGTTACAGAGCCTCACGGGGCCTTCGCCTTCATCGGCAACTCTCGGTATGGCTGGGGGAGGAGGTCCACCACCGATGGGCCGTCCCAGAGGTATCACCGGCAATTTTGGGACGGGGTATTCGCAGAAGGGATCGAGAATATCGGCCGGGCTCTGCAGTACTCCAAAGAGGCGAACCTCGGTTCCATCGACAGTACCAGCGACGGGAACGTCATGAGGTTCTGCTACTACCAGTTAAACCTCCTGGGAGACCCCGAGACCTCCTTCCATAAGCCCGTAAGATCGGAGCGGAAGATCGAGATATCGGAGATTGATCTGCCCAGTTACGCGAAGCCCCATGTGCCAGTAGACGCGACTGTGGTCGTCGAGAACAGGGGCCTTGCTGGTGAAGAGAACGTGGTCGTCCAGCTCCTGGAAGGAGGGATCGTCCGGGACTCAGAGACGATCCCGTACCTCGACAGCGGCTCATCCGCCGCCGTCGGTCTGAGATGGTCTGGGTCCATACAGGGTAAGTACACCCTGGAGGCGCGGGCTCTGATCCCCGAAGTCGAGGAGGGTGCGGAAGCGAAGCGATGGGAGAGGGATATCGAGGTGATCGAGGGGAGGACCCCCATACTCCTGGTCGATGACGACGAGGGGGCGGAGTACGAGACATATTACGAGAGGTCGCTGGAAGCTGCTGGTCACAGCTACGTGAAGGTCGAGGGTCCGCCGACCAAGAGAGAGCTATTGTCCTTCGACTGCGTCGTATGGCTGACGGGCCGGGACTTTACGACCACCCTCACCAGGGACGACCAGGCGAACCTCGCCGCCTACCTCGACGGCGGAGGGAGCCTATTTTTGTCCGGCCAAGATATCGGCTTCAACATCCATGACACCGACTTCTTCAGGAATTACCTCCATGTAGAGTACGTGAAGGACAATGCGGGAATTTACGTCCTGGAGGGCGTCCCCGGCGACCCCATATCCAACGGTATGACCATCGAGATCGCGGGGGGGGACGGAGGCGACAATCAGTATTGGCCGAGCGAGATCGTCCCGATCACAGCTTTTGCGAGGGAGGTCTTCAACTACAAAAATGACGGGTGCGCTGCCGTGGTGGTCGATGCCGGCACCTACAGGGTGGTCTACTTCGCCTTCGGGTTTGAGGCGATAAACACCACCTCAGATCGGGACGAGGTCATGAGACGTGTCTTGTCTGCGCTGATGGGGCCGGATGAACCCTCGTCCGGGATATCCGAGGCCGGCGAAGATAAACCGGGCGGTGGGCCTGGAAATGCCAGCCTTCATGGATTCGGGATCAAGGAAGAAGCCACCCCCCCCTTCCAGGGCGTGGACTTCGAGATGGCAAAGATGCCCTTTGAGGACAAATCCCTAAAATTCGACGGTTTCGAGCCGCTGGAATTTTCGGAGGTCGTCGGATTCGATTCTGATCTAGTCGATTTCGATCTCCCGGAGATGGGATCTGGGGTTAAAAGGAGGTGAGCTATTATGGTGGAAGAAAGGAGGAAGGCCGGAATGATATGCAGACTTCTTCCGGCATTGATCTTGATGGCGGCGATATCCATCCCTGGGGCTCTTGCAGCCACCGTTACCGTTGGCGCTGAAGGCTGCGACTATTCCAACATTGCGAAGGCCGTCGAAGAGGCGAATCCAGGGGATACCATAACCGTCCAGAGCGGGACGTATAAAGGGAATGTTCTCGTGGATAAGAGCATAGTCATCCGTGGAAGGGATACGGGGTCAGGGAAGCCGGTCATCGAGGGGACGGGGGCGGGAAGCACCATAACCATCTCGGCGGATCGGGTCACTCTCGAAGGGCTGGTCGTAAAGAACGGCGGGTTTGGGAAGGCGGGGATCGAGGTTATCTCGAATAAGAACTTCATAAGGAACAACGTCGTTACGGATAATCGGTGGTACGGGATATACCTTTCCAACTCCGGCGAGAACGTCATATCGGGAAATGCCGTAACAAAGAACAAGTACGGGATCTGGATCCCCGCAGGTTCTGATGGGAACAAGATATCAGAGAACGAACTGTCGAAGAACGCCAACGCCAACGCCGTCGATGCCGGGGTCAATCGGTGGGAGAAGAACGGCTACGATGACCTCGGAGAGGGGGAGACGAGGTACAGGATCTCCGGCGGGTCCAACGCGGACACCGCTCCAAGAGCCGTGAGGCCGGAACCCGAGGAGGAGACGAAGACCTCGACGATTACGGTGAAGATCACCATACCGACGCCCATAATCGGATCATAGAGGCTGTGGCTGGGTAGGCGGCAGCTCTCCTTCAAAATGATTAGAAGGCTCCCCCTCCCCTCCTCTGGATCCTCCTCCCCCCCCAAATATAACAGATATTGGCTCGATCCCTCCTCCCCTCCAACGCACCTTTTTATAATGCTCCCGCCTAGAGGTTCGACCCTGAGCTGGAGATGATGCCAAGGATGCTTACAGTGACCTTTCTCGGAACCGCAGGTTCCCTTCCCACCCCCAACAGAAGCCCCTCGGCAGTTCTGATCAACCGCGAGGGGGAGCTGATCCTCTTCGACTGCGGCGAGGGGACCCAGCGGCAGATGATGCGAGCGAAGACGGGGATGATGAACCTGGACTATATCTTCATAACCCATCTTCACGCCGACCACATCCTGGGGATACCGGGGCTTCTGGAGACGATGGCATTTCAGGGGAGAAGAGAGCCGGTTACCATCGCCGGGCCCGTCCGGACTGCTGAGGCGGTAGAGCTCTTCGGGAGGCTCTGCTACTACTCTCGGAGGCTTCCTGTGAGGGCTCTGGAGCTGGAGGTGGGCGATGTCGTGAGGATGGATGGATACGAGGTTGAGGCGATCAGGACCGCACACAGCGTTCCAAGCCTCGGTTACTGTCTTCGGGAGGACCCAAGGCCCGGGAGGTTCCGCCGAGATAGGGCCGTCGACCTCGGCGTTCCGCCAGGGCCTTTATTCGGGAAACTCCAGAGGGGCGATGCGGTGGAGGTGGGAGGAAGGACCATTAGGCCTGAAGAGGTGATGGGGGCTGCGAGGCCGGGAAGAAAGGTCGTCTACACCGGGGACTCGAGGCCCACCCCAGAGGTAGAAGCGGCGAGCAAGGGAGCGGACCTTCTCATTCACGACGGGTCTCTCGACGACGGTATGGCCGACTGGGCTCTTGAGACGATGCACTCCACCGCCGGTGAGGCGGCGCTTCTGGCCAGAAGGGCAGAGGCAAAGATGCTCGTCATCACTCACATCAGCTCCCGGTACTCCGATGATCCAGGGCCCATCCTCGCCGACGCCCGGCGTCGCTATCCTGATGCTCTGGTGGCCGAGGACCTCATGAAGATCGATGTGAAGCTGAGAGACCGATGATTGAGGGGAGGAAAGGCAGCTAGAACTTCACCATTCTTGATTTCACCTCTCTTGATCCCCGGCGGACCACCTCATCGCCCTCACTCTCTCTTCGCTCATAGCCTCCCGCAGCCCCTCTGCCGTCTCGTCGTCTCTGCCAGCAAGGGCGCTCTCCAGGGATGAGGCCAGGTTGTCCAGAGCGTAGCGGACCCGGCCGACGTCCATATTCCTCCTCTCGGAGTTCACCCCGGCCTCAAAGAGGCGCTCTATCTGGTCTCTGGGGAGGCCCAGGGCCTCCGCGGCGCTGACTGCCCGGCCGTACATCTCATTGGATACATAATAGTCGAGCCCCTCCCTGTATAGCCTCTCAGAATCCTCTTCACGCCCTGCCTTCTTGGCGATGAGGGCTGCCCAGAGGAAGTCTCCATCTTCGATCGCGATCTCCACCGCCCTATCTACCCACCCCGAGTCTTTAGCAAGGGAGATGGCGAGCTCCGTCTCGCCGGCGCCGATCAATATCTCAATGCCCGGCTCCACCAGCTCGTCATCGAGGTCCCTGAGGTTCTCGGTGAGGTAGTGGACCTGGTCGTCCCTGCTCATCTTCTCGAAATCTTCTATTGGAATCTTGCTCAAAGTCATCACCAGATCAGCGTTCACTTCACTCTACCAGGTCGGAGATCTTTGTGAAGTCAACCCTTGCGGTGTTGTCGATGGTGAGAGGGGTGATTGAGATCTTTCCATCCTGGTAGACCGCCCGGACGTCGGTCCCCTTCCGCTCGGTGCAGACGAGGTCGCCGTCGATCCAGTAGTAGGGCCTCCCCCGGGGATCTGCCCTCTCCTGTACCCGGGTCCTGAAGATCTTTCTAGCGAGCCTCGTCACCACCACCTCCGTATCCTCGGTGGCGTCGACGGGGACGTTTATGTTCAGTATGTCCACCCCTTCCGGAAGCCCCCTCTCCAGGACGTTCTTCGCCACCTTTCGGACGATCTTCGCCGCCACGTCGAACTGGTAGGCGTGATCGTTTCTGCTGTCGAATTTGTCCCCCTGGTCTACGACCTGGACCGAGGCTGTGATCGCCGGGACCCCGTAGCTCGCCGCCTCCAGGGCCGCCCCGATCGTTCCGCTGGTGGTGACTGTGTCGGTGCTGATGTTCTCGCCGATGTTTATACCCGAGACGGTGAGGTCCGGAAGCTCTCCTTTCATAAGCCAGAAGATCCCCATGATCACCGAGTCGGTGGGGGTCCCGGAGACCTCGTACGCCTCCATGCCGTCCAGGTTTATCTTGTTGTACCTCAGGGGCTCGAAGATAGATATCGACCTTCCTACGCCGGACTTCTGGCCTGAAGGGGCTGCTACCAGGATATCCCCCAGCCCCAACACCCCCCGGACCGCGGCTCTGATCCCCGAGGAGTGGACGCCATCGTCGTTGGTAACCAGTATGCGGTACATTGAGATCCAATCTGGGGATGGAGGTATAAAAAAGGAGCGACTTCTCCGATGCCCTTCGATGAGGATGTGGACCATCCACGATCACAGCTGGAGACTGATGGGATGAGGAGCGATCCCTCTCCTGCTTTCTGATCTGCTTCCGAAGCTCGCATGAAGGCCCTCGATGATCTGGGAGAAGCCTTGGCTACAGAGATCGCCCGTTCCGATCTGTCCAGCCTCATCGCTTATGAGATGTGATTTAAGCTGAATAATTACCCTCCTAAATTCGATCGGTTTTGACGACCATCTTCATACCCCTAATCCTCACTTTTGTCAGAGCATAAATGGGAAATTTTTAAGATGTGATTTTACTTTATCGTCTTAAAATTATATTTTAATATTTTCAAACAATTAAATTTTAACAAATTATAAATAATAATAATAATAATAATAATAATAATAATAATAATAATAATAAATATAAAAGTTTTTTTATTAACTATATACGAAAGATTGTTTTATAACAGATATGTTATACCATAATTAATATCGATAATATTATTAATTTTTATGATTTAACAGAATATAAAGTAAAATGTCATATTTATAAAACATTTTTTACATTAATTATCGAATTTTACCATCTAGAAATTATTAATCTATTTTTTATAAATTACTAAACCGAACATAAAATATAGCCTTTTCATCCCGAATAGCTATTTATAAAAATCATTGTAATTAGGTTTTATATCGGATTTATTCGTATAGACTATGAATCTAATAGGTTTTTTGGCTTCGTCTCCTTTTCAAGGACATATTTTATCCCGTTAACCATCCTGGTACGCGACGAGGGGGGCAAATTCACATAAACTATGTAACGAGGCGATTATCAAAGATGGCTCAAAATCACGGCCGATGAGCTTATACACATACTCTATACGAATGAATCATTTCACCGTGGAATCCCAACGGGTTACAGCCCGGCTGACGATTTTTAAAGAATCCATTTCATCAGGAGTTGCATCTTATAACTTAGAACGAATCGAGCCTGCATCAATAATGTTTTATATATTTTCATAAATTCTACGAATTTGGGGCGATCGGAGCGTACAAAATTTCATTACAATTTATAAAATTATATCTATTAACTTTATTGATTATTGTAAATTTATAGTTTATAATTTTTTATTTTTTTATAATTTATTTAAATTTTAAATAGAAATCTATTAATCTATTTCTAATCAAAATTAAAAATACTATAAAATAATATAAAAATATGAATAAGAAAATCTAGAAAACTTACACATCGTGATATTTATATACTATAAATATCATATTTTACTATAAAATTCTTAGTGGCCAGGGTCTTCCTCGAGGCCCATCGTATGCATATGATCGACATCATCGATGGGGGAGTCAATAAGAAGCCTCGGCCGGGGCTGGCAAATGATGGATATGAGCTAGAGGAGACGGTGAACGCCGCTCGGATCAAGGTATCATATCTCGGATGTCCGCATATAGCGGGCTGAAATCCGGAAGAGGCCGATCGAAGGACTTGTCGAAGAGGTGCCAGGTTTCGATCTGGAGCTGGCGCTTCTTGAGGAGGGGAAAGACCGGCTCCTCCGGATCCACCATGGCGACTAAAGAACTCCTCCCCTCCTCCAAGAGGACGTTGTTGATGTGGCTGAGGAGGCTCTTCATGCAGTCGGGATTTCCCTGATCAAAGGCACAATCTGTCAGGAAATGGAACTTGAAGTACTCGCCCTCCCTGGCGATCCTGGGAACCCTTGTGAATCTGGAGAGGGATCTCAAGACCAGCCCCATCGCCTTCCATGAGAGAGGCTCTCGGGCGTAGCAGAAGTCGGCGAGGGTCGAGCAGTCCCAAAGACCTGCGCACGCGATGATCTCTCCACCGTCCTCAGCGACCCATACGTTATCCAGCCCGTAGCCAGGGATCCTCGAAAGGTGGGACTCAAAGCTCTCCGCGGTGAAGGGCTCAAAGTGTATCCATCCTCGATAGTAGCCGTTGATCAGCTCCACCGCCGATCCGATATCATCTTTCTTCATCCTCTCTACAGAATAGCTCATCCATGGCGCAGATATCTCGGCCCTCTTGTAAACCAGCACGTAGACGTTCTTGATATCGTCCACGTTGGAGTAGTCGGGGCCTCCGAAGAGGTGCTTGGCGGCGTCGTTCGGCCCATAGACGTAGAGATAAAGGTGATCTGCACCCCATCATCCCTGGGCGTCCTCCTCCGCCTCCTCTACAAGCCTCCTCGCCACCCACCTCCTCCGAAACTCCGGGCTGACGATCACCTCAGCCAAATAGGCGCGCCTTTCGCCTCCCCCGGTCCTCTCCTTCACCGTCCAGCCCGCCCAGCCGGCGACCTTTCCGTCCTCCTCGGCGACGGCCACCTTCCAGCGGTCGTAGATCCGGTAGCGGGCGATAAAATCCTTCTTCCTGACGCCCATGGCGCATCTTTCATCGCCCTGAGGAGAGAGGGCCTCGATCTCCTGGAGCTTAGGGTTGTCACTTCCATCAAAGGGTCTGATCGATATCATGAACTCGTTACTTGGAGCCCGACATATTTAAATTTTCGTAGATATACAGGGGGCGATCTGCAGGGCGAGCAGCCTCAATTTGGGGACGATAACGGCTATGGGTGAAACGTTCTCTTCGGGACAGGACTCCTCCAGTCCTAGCGCTCAATTAGGAAAATATGGAGCTCATCTGCCGCCTGGCCAGCAATCTCCCCTTAATCGGGCACTTCACCCCTGGATATCGAATCGAAGATCACCTCCAAGCGTCGTCCGTCGGAGACGTCCAACTCGTTGAAGAAGATCCTGTCGCCATCGGAGGGGGCGTTGTATGAGGAGGCGAAGGGATATATAATCTCTCAGAGAAATTTATGAGCTATGAACCTCTCTGGGTGGGCCAACCGTAAGATTGGCAAGTTCACATTAATCGACATGACTCTTACGAAGTTCAGCGTCGCCGCCTTTACGCTGATGATCGCAAAGCTCTGGCCGCCTCTCCTGAGCCTCGAATGGCACTGGTACGGCCTCGTCTTCGCCGTACTGGCGATAGTCCCTTTGTGGAATTTCTGGAGAGCATAGAGCTCGCCTCAACTGTTGTAAGAGGAGCAGAGTCTCAGGGAGTGAGGTGCCTGGCATGGCTGCTGAATTGAAAGAAGCCCTCCTGGAACGGTGCCGGACTATGGAGATCCCCCTGGTGGGGGTCGCCCCCGCCGACCGGTGGAAGGAGCCCCCCTTCGAGCCCTGGGTCCCCGAGGAGTTCTGGCCCCAGGCCATATATCCCGGTACGAGGTCCGTCGTAGTCATCGGCCTGCCCATCACCCTGCTGGCCCTGGAGACATCCCCATCCATATGGTACCGCGAGCTCTATCGGACCGTCAACATCCTCCTCGACCAGTACACATACCGGATCTCGAACTTCCTAAACGACCGGGGGTTCCCGTCGGTCTTCGTACCCCGGGACGGCTACGCCGACGTCCAGGCGCTTCTGAAGAACCCGGTCGCCTTCTTCTCCCACCGGCACGCCGCATACCTCGCTGGCCTGGGGACCTTCGGAGTGAACAACGTCCTTCTGACGGAAGAGTACGGCCCACGGGTCCGCTTCGGCTCCGTCTTCACCGCGGCGGAGATTCCGGCTTCACCCCTCCAGGATGGCGACCTCTGCACCCGGTGCATGAGGTGCGTTCATATGTGTCCCGCCCAAGCGATTGACGACCGGGACTACCCGGCAGGGATCACCGACAAAAGTGCCTGCACCACCTACAGCGCTGGGCTCGCCGAGAGGGGGATCTCGCCCTGCGGGGTCTGCATCAAGGTCTGCCCCGTCGGAGAGGATCGGAAGCTCTTCGACAGGATGGACCCTTCGATCTACTCCGGAGGCAAAGGGGCCGCGAATCAGGAGCTCCACCGATCCTGGGAGCATGTCCAAAGGTACGGAAGGAAATGAAAGGCGCCGAGGGAAGGGGGTCATCCGAAGGCCATACGAGGGATCTCGCAGCTCACTTGGACGCCGAACCCTCGGAGATATACGGAACGTAGGTAGACGGAGACATCACGAGATCCATCTCGTCCGACCAATATGCCCACCAAAGAAATGTCCTTTATATCGTTGATCAAAGATTGTAAGTAAATTGGTGCGGGGGATGGGATTCGAACCCACGAACTCCTGCGAGACTAGGCCCTGAACCTAGCGCCGTTGACCTGGCTTGGCGACCCCCGCGCTGAAAGGCAACGCTCAAGTCTCATTACTGCTATTTAATTGTATTCGTGGGCGGCGCCATGATGAGATGACCTGCCTGATCTATGATGAGGATTTTGAGTCCTGAGCGCCGTTCTCTCTCATCTGCTCAAAGATCCCTATGGGGGATCAGATCGCATCCGGTGCACCGATAGCATCCGGTCTCCGCGACGTCCCCCCGAAGCCCGTGGTCATCGAGGACCCTTCTGAGGCGGCGGGCGAGGTCGACGAGCCTCTCGGGGGACGGGCGGATCATATAGACCTCCCTCACCCTCAGGGGATGGGGATAGACGGCCCTGAGGACCGGAAGGACGCCCATCTCCGCCAGCTCACCGATACCCTCCTGAAGGGAGGTCTCCGACTCGCCGAGGCCTATGATGACGTTGGAGAAGACCCGGTTATCGCCGAATACGTCGACGGCCTTATCGAGAGCCTTCTTGATCTTCTCCAGGGATACCTCGGGACAGACCTTCCTGAAGAGATCAGGGTCTAGGCACTCTACGTTGTACTTGATCTCGTCCGCACCCGCAGCCTTGAGGATCGCGCTGGACCTTTTGGCCGGGGTGACAGAGACCCCGATGGGAACGTCGAACCGGCGGAGTTCTTTCGCGATCTCTGCCACCCTAAAAACCTCCTCTTCCGGCGACCGCTCGACGCCACTGGTCAGAGATATCGCCTCCAGCTCTCCGGTATCCGCGGCCTCGGCCACCATCCCCAAGATCCTCTCTTTGGACTTGACGGTCCCCGCGAGCTTCGGGACGGCGCAGAACTTGCAGTCGTAGATGCACCTCTCGCTGACGGTGATGTACGCCTGCCGGGGACAGTGGATGAGAGGTCGCTCGATATGTCCCCTCGCGACCTCGACGCCCTCCTCCGATATCGCCACCTCATCTCCTTCGAGCACTACAAGCTTCAGGGTCGAGGTATCGGCCACGCCGAGTCTGACCCGCGTCCCCCCCGATCTGAAGAAGACGTTCATCTCGCCAGCGCCGGGACCTGCGGCCGAGACGGGCTCCTTGGGGCGGAGGAGCACCGGCAGCTCGACGGTCCCAGATGATATCAGCCTCGCCTTGATCTCGGGATCCATCAACATCAATTATTCGATCCGAGTTTATAGCGGTGGCCCTCAACTCATGACGTTGGATGGGATAAGGACGGAGGGAGGCGCGCGGGCTCGACCGCTGACCGCCAAACCTAAGGGATGGGGCTCCATAGTGCCAGCGGCGATCAGGAGTAAGATGTCGGGATCTATCAAGCTAATAGATGTAGCCCCCACTATGGCTCGAGTCCTGGGGGTGGAAACCCCCCCTACCGATGGGAGGGCCATCGAAGTTGTGGAGGGGTGGGAGTGCGACAGAGTCATCTTGGCGATCGTCGACAGCCTGGGATACGGCCTCTACAAAGCTCTGGAGCCGAACCTTCCCAATATGAGATCGATGGCCTCCGAGGGGGTTCTCCTCAAGGCGGAATGCGTCGCCTCCACCACCACCCCCGCCATAGCATCGATCCTCACAGGCCTCATGCCCGAAAACCACGGGATCAGCAACACAAGCCAGGCCTCGGATTCAGATATCAGGAGCCTCCTGGAATGGGCGAGCTCAGATATGATCAGATCAGCGGTTGTGATGGAGGAGGAGGGGGCCCGGACCTTCGAAGGTTTCGTGACGACGGTGATGGGCGTCTCCAAGAGCCTCGTCGGCCGGGATTTCGACCGTGAAATCCTGGCACGGTCCCTCGAGGCGCTGAAGACAGAGCCGAGGCTCATCGTCGTCCATTTCCTCGGGATCGACCGGATCGCACATGATGGAGGTGGAATCGAGGAGATCCGGGGGGCGGCGTCTGAAATCGACGGTCATCTTGGAGATCTCGCCGCTGCAGTCCCTGAAAGGACGCTGGTGGCGGTATGTGGGGACCACCCCCTCCACGCCGGCGTGCTGAAAGGCGTTTATGACTCAAAAGATGTAGCACTGATATTCTGGAAGAAGGGGGGGCAGTAGAAGGGCCAGCTCCTTGGGGGAACGCGGGGCTTGAGCCTTCGCCCGATGCCTCTTTGTCTTTTCTAAAGGCCTAGATAGGTCCGCCATAATATGTGCGCGACAGATTTAAATGGGTTCTCGCCAGCCTGGTGGGCATACATGTACGAAGACCTATCCGAGATCTACCAGGCCGCTATGGAGGACGAGCGGAAGCGCAAGTATATGAAAGAGATCGGCGACTGGCTGGTGGAGGAGTACTTCGAGCCGTATCAGGCATCTTGATACCATGGAACTTGTGGGAATTTGCAGCATATGCGGCAGGTCTGACCTGCTTTTTTCCTGCCAACTTTGTGGGAGACTCGTATGCTCCCGGTGCTTCGACCCCGTATCTGGGGCCTGTCTCCAGTGCCGTGGCGGCCGGAGGTACGAAGGCCTCTCCAAAGGCCCCTTCGCGACCGAACATCGGGGCGCGTAGCATCGCCTCTCAGGCAGCTCCGCCGTATTTTCGCAGCTGACGGTGATGAGGCGATTTTGAGGTACTACGACCTTTTTACCGAAGTGGATTGGGAAAATTTCCCATTCTTCCAATTTTTATTTCTCGGATGACTATGGATCATATGATATTAGAATTATTCAATCTCAAAACCGATTTCGAGTATTGTGAACAAGATTAAAACGTTTATTTAAGGTTTTTTCTTAAAATAAACCATAAATAGCAGCTTTTATCAGGTTACTACAACTCCCTACACTCAGAAAAGTTTATATACCAACATAACACAAGGGATGTTGGCAGAATTAAATTCACGTCCTGTCTGATCACAGAGCAATGAAGGGGGGCCTTCGCTTTGAAGGGGGCGGACGGTTCACCAATGGTAGGGGAAGTGAAGGGGAGACGGAGACTGTGGGTTTCACTCTGCCCAGTCCATAATTAAGCAACTGGTAAGGGAGATAGCGCAATGAAGGGGGGCGGGCGGATCGGGATGGAGCTTTCCGAGACGGCTCCCATCCCGTTCCGCCTTTCATCACTCGTCGCGATTAATATCGTACAGTGAAGGGTTTAAATGAGGGGGGGGGCGGATCAGGAGGATTCTTCAATTTAGTCCTGGTTCGCCATTAACCATCCCCTCGATCCGTCGGCCGAGCTTCTCAATCTCCATTATCGGATAAGGACAGAAGCTGAATCTGAGCAGCGGTCCCCCAGGTCATGGGGTGGGTTAGATGAAGGTCAAGATCGAGATCGAAGACGACGGAATGAGGTCCACTCACGTATTCGAGGGCGAGATCGTCCGAGATAAGGTCATCGATTTCTTGGCCGCTGCAGGCGTCTTCAGGGAGGGGGCGAAAAACGGTTTCAGAGATGCAGCCCCACCGAAACCCGAGGATAATAGAACTCTGCGGGACCGGCTGGAGATCTTTGTGAGGGAAGAGTTCCCCGAATCCTGGTTTTCGTCCAACGAGCTGAGGGATCGATACGAGGCGGTATCCGACGACATAAAGCTCAGCACCGTATCTACCTACCTTTCGCGGATGTACTACGACGGCGTCCTGGAACGTCGCGGCAACCGTAACCAGAGGCAGTACCGACTTGTTACCGAAGAGTTCACCTCCGAGGTCAAATATCCGGGTAAGGCGTTCAAAGAGGCCTCATGGAAGGCGGAGAGCGGCTGGTAGGGCGATAGAGACCCTCCACCAGCTAGCAACGATCTGTGAATATCCTTTTATTCTTTCTATAAAATCATAGCAACGATAGATTCAGTCCGTCACCTCTTCCGCCTCCAGAGGGTAGACGCCGTCCTCGTCGTGCACCTCTCCTCCGACGAGGGGCGGATTGAATACGCAGGCGAGCTTCAGGGCGGTCTTTGCCCGGAGGAGGTGGCGGTCGTGCCGGTCGAGGATGTAGAGGGTACCGGGGGCGATCTTGTAGATCCTGCCGCCGTTTAATCCGGCTTTGGCGTCGCCGCCATTTCCGGAATCGGACCTTCCGTCACCTCCGCCGTCTATTCCGTCCAGGACCTCCACCTCTCCCTCGCCATCGATGCAGTAGACCGATTCGAGGTGGTTTTTGTACCATATGCAGGTCTCGGTCCCGGGATAGATGGTGGTTATATGAAAGGAGAAGCCCATATTGTCGCCCTTCAGAAGGAGTCGGGTGCTCTCCCAGTTATCGGCGACGACCCTCCTCTCGGACCTCTCGGCGTCCCTCAAGTTCCTTACTATCATGCCAGAACCTCCATCCAGAGCTTCTCAGCCCACTTTTCGGCGGATTCATCAGGGATCTCTGATAGGGCCTCGATGACCGACTCCTCCAGGATGGCGAGCCCCCTTTTGAGCTCGTCGTCGGTGATGTTGAGGGGTATCAGACACTTCAAAACCTGGTCCTCGGAGCCGGAGGTCTCGATGATCAGCCCCCTCTCGAAGGCCAGGGCCGATATCCGAGCGGCGAGATCGCCGGTTCTGCAGTCGAGGGCCTGCATCATACCCCTGCCCCGGGCCGAGAGGGCCCCGGTCTCATCGAGGTCGACGAGCCTCTCAAGCCTCTCCCGGACGATCCTACCCTTCTTCTTTACATCTATCGAGAACGAGTCGTCTCTCCAGTACTCCTCGATCGCCGCTCGCGCGGTGACGAATGCGAGGTTGTTTCCCCGGAAGGTTCCGTTGTGCTCGCCGGGCTTCCACACGTCGAGCTGTGGCTTCATCAGGACGACCGCCATGGGCAGGCCGTAGCCGCTGAGGGACTTGGACAGGGTTATGATATCCGGCGATATCGCCGCCTCCTCGAAGCTGAAGAAAGTCCCGGTTCTGCCGCACCCCACCTGGATGTCGTCGACGATCAGGAGGATGTCGTGCTTGCTGCAGACCTCCTCGAGGGACCGGAGCCACTCTTTGCTCGCAACGTTGATTCCTCCCTCGCCCTGGATCGTCTCGACGATGACCGCCGCCGGATGGTCGAGGCCGCTGCTCCCGTCGGTGAGCATCTTTTCGAGGTACTCGGTGGTGTCGACCCCTTCGCCCATGTAGCCGTCGTAGGGCATGAAGGCCGTACCCTGAGGCTGGATGCCGCAACCGTCCCGGAAATGGCTGTTGCCGGTCGCTGCCACCGATCCGAGGGTGACGCCGTGGAACCCGTTGGTGAAGGAGACGATCGTCTGCCTTCCCGTTACGTTCCGGGCGATCTTCATCGCCGCCTCGACGGCGTTCGTCCCCGTCGGTCCCGTAAACTGGATCTTGTACCTCATGCGCCGGGGCTTGAGGATCAGGGAGTCGAAGGCCTCCATGAAGGCCTGTTTCGCCCCGGTGATCATGTCAAGTCCGTGGACGATCTGGTCTTCAGCGAGGTACTCCATCAGCTTCTCTTTGAGGACCGGGTCGTTGTGGCCGTAGTTCAGGGCCCCGGCTCCTGCGAGGAAGTCGATGTACTCGCGCCCTTCCTCGTCTTCCAACGTCGCCCCCCTGGCCTTCGTGAAGACGACCGGGAAGTTGCGGCAGTAGCTTCGAACCTTTGATTCAAGACGATTTGTTGTGCTAATATCGTTCATGATTGTATCACCCATTCAGATTTATCGGTCCCATCCGGAGGAGATCTATAGCTTCGGGGTCTTCGTCACCGAACCGCAGTATTTCTCCGGTGGGACTCGCATTCCCGGAGCCGTCTCTCAAGGGTCTGCCGTCATATTTGAAGAGCATTCTCCCGACTCCTGAGGAAAAAGAGAAGATCTCCGGGCTTGGCTGATGCCCAGCTTCTTCAGAATTATTCTTATCTGCTTTGGGGTGTACTCCACGCCAAACTGCCCTTTTACGAGGTCTTTTACCTCCATCGTCGTCCAACGATCCCTCTGGCGGAGGAGGAGTTCGAGCCGACCCATCTCCGCCTCCGAGAGCTTCGTCGGCCTTCCGCCGCCGTGCCTCGGGATGAGCCCCTCGTAGCCACCGTCGTTCCATCTCCTCTGCCAGGTGTATCCGACGCTCTTGGTGATGCCGACCAGATGGGCCGAGGTCTCAACGCTGAAGCCCTGATACCGGTATCTGATGAAGCGGAGCCTCTTCAGAACCCTGGCCCATTTCTCCAGCTCCTTAATCCTATCATCGAGCTCCTCGGCCGCCATACACCTCCGTATGGATACCTGCTCCGGCTTGGGCATACAAGACGATTGAAATTAATACATATTAAATGTTCGGTTCGAATCAATTTATATTGCGCTTAAGCAACCGAAATTTATTTAACTCCGACCGTCTCCCAAGAGGATGTCTAGTCGCAAGCGAGGGGGCATAGCAGAAGAACCTCGAAGTCGGAGAGGCGGCTAGCGGCAAAATGCGTTGAACCCTCATGGACCAGAAGGGCCCGGGCCTCTCGCCCCGGCCTTCTGTTCTCCTCCCAACAAAAATGGCGCCGCTCTTCTAATGCCCATAACGCCTCGGATCTTTTGAAGCCCCAAAATAATATGGAGCTCCCATCATGATATGGAGCTCACCATGTAATCAGTCTTCTGCCACCAGTCCCCATCCACCACCGTCGCCCTATAGCCCATCGTCCTGAGGGCGAAGTAGAGGGCGGTGGCCTCTGGAGTTCCGTATATCATCTGGACCTTCTCCTCGTCGATTCCCCGTCCTGTGAAGAGCCGCTCCAGCTCCCTGGCGGCCTTGAGGGTCCCGGCTTCAGGGTCGGAGTAGAGGTCGGCGGTCTTGAAGTACATCGAGTTTGATATCCGCGATGCTGCCCGATCAGGATAGCTCGGCCGGGCGTCGACGATCTGAACTCCCGGGCTTCCATGACCCTCCTTCAGCATCGTCTCGTCTACGAGAAGTCCCTTCCTAAACGCTGGAGTGTACTCCGACTCTTCGGCCTCCGGGGCGTTCTGGACGAGATCGAGACCGTTGAGGGCCCTAAAGTCCCCTTCAAGGCGGGCGAGGTTGGGGTGGCCCAGGACCTCCAGGGCCCAGAAGAGGTAGGCGGAGTCGTCTCCGACGCCGTAGACTACGATGGAGTCGGTCTCTTCGATGCCGAGGCTGGATAATAGCGGGACGGCAACATCGATGTCGAGAGTTCCTGCAGGCCGCAGCCACCTCCAGTAAAGGTTCCTCGCCCCCGGGAGGTGCCCCTTCTCGTAATCGGCGGGAGATCTGGCGTCCAGGAGGATGCATCCGTCGAGGCCGCCATCCGGGCGGAAGACGATCTCAGAGTTCGGATACTCGACTTTTGAGATCTCACTATTCTCGGTTTTGGCCCTCGACTTCTCAGCCTGATCGCGGAGGCTCCCTGAAGATGACCCAAAGTCCCCCTGGTTTGGAGCCTTATGGTATCTGTCCCACCAAGCGTTGAAGTTATTCCAGTCGGGACAGTCGGGACAGCCCGGGGTGGACGCCGAGGCTGCGGATGCGAGGATAACTCCGGCGAAGAGAAAAACGAATAATGATCTGACTCCCAGGCGACGGATATCGGACCCCTCAGGGCACCCTCCGTGGAGCTGCCCATAAGATCTTGAAATAGACCTCGAATTTGTGATGATGATCACTCCCCATTCCCCGTACTAAAGCCGACTGCTCTATTTGAGCCTGGCGAGCCGATGGACGGGAACCTATTAATACCGTAGATCTTGTCCATCATAGATTGATAAAGTACGTTAATGTACTTAGATATACATGAATGTGAAAGATCGAGGTGTGGTCATTGATAGGAAAGACGGTCAGGATGGAGCGGATCTTCAACCGTGAGACGGATAGGACGGTCATCATCCCCATGGACCACGGCGTCACCGTGGGACCGATCCGGGGGATAAAGAGCGTGAGGGAGGCGGCGGATCTCGTCGCCGCCGGGGGAGCGGACGCCGCCGTAGTCCACAAGGGAGCGGCCTCCTTCGGCCATCGGGGTTACGGCCGGGACCTGGGACTGATCCTCCACCTCTCTGCATCTACGAACCTGGGCCCCGACCCCAACAACAAGGTCCTGGTGGCGACGGTGGAGGAGGCCTTGAAGCTCGGCGCCGACGGCGTCAGCATCCAGGTAAACGTGGGAGCCGAAGACGAGGCGAGGATGCTCGCGACTCTTGGTGAGACCTCTCGGAAGTGCCAGGAGTGGGGGATGCCGCTCCTCGCCATGATGTACCCCCGGGGCAAGAAGATCGAGGACGAGCATCGGGCAGATTACATCGCCCACGCCGCGAGGGTCGGGGCGGAGCTGGGTGCCGACGTCGTCAAGACCAGCTACTCAGGGGACCCCGACTCCTTTCGAGAGGTGGTGGAGGGCTGTCCAGTTCCGGTTGTGATAGCCGGAGGCCCTCGGACGGATACTGAGGCGGAGTTTCTCGAGATGGTCGCCGACGCCATAGGAGCCGGGGCGCGGGGCGTCGCCATCGGCAGAAACGTCTTCCAGCACCAGGACCCCACCCTCATCACGAGGAGGCTCTCCTCCATAGTCCACCGGAAGATGACCGCTGAGGAGGCGCTGGAGATGGAGATTTAGCGAAAGACCCAGGGGACGGCGCCTCAGTGGTGGCTTATGGATTCATCCCCATCGCCACCTCAGCTTCCAGAGCCCAATTCCAGAGATAAGAATGGATCTGAGGGAGAAAGCTATGAAGAAGAAGGTAAAAGGTTCCAGGGTGTTTACGTTCTCTTGAGACCGAAGAGAGGGTGATGATGATACAAATAGTTGGGCGCAGCTGGGGTGGAGGGTGGTGGAGATGATATCCGCGGGGTTTGGTCGTGTCCTGGGGGCGGTGCTGGTGGCAGCCCTCCTCCTATCGCCTTCTGCCCCGGCGGAGGAGGACTTCTATAGGGCGGAGGGGGGGCCTTCCATCTTCGTTTCGTCTTTGAGCTCCACCCTCGAGACCGGGAAGGTCGGCTCGATCTTCGTGGAGATCGAGAATCGAGGGCAAGTGACGGGTCTGGTGGAGAAGAGGACGCCCAAAACCGAGGACGAAAAGATGCTGGCCCTTCTGGAGGGGGAGATGGAGATGGAGGCCTCTGAAGCGCTGGGGATTGAGGCGCGGCTCATCTCCAGGGACGAAAGGCTGACGGTCCTCTCTCGAACCCAGTTGGCGGGATCCCTGTCGGGGGGCGAGACCATGAAGAGCCCCATGGAGTTCTCGGTGAAGGCTGAGGAGTCCGCAACCTCCGGGATTTACCCGATGCTCATCGAGATCTCCTATGAGAGGCTCGAGGACGTCCGGGTCATGGGAAACCCCCTATACCCCGAGATATACTTCGAGAGGGCGAGGGCGACGGAGACGATATCCCTGGAGGTTTCGGTGATGAGGGGCCCAAGGCTCGAGGTGGCGGAGGTTAAGGGCTCGGTCTCCCCGGGCCGCTCCTCAGACCTGGAGCTGGTGATAGAGAACACCGGCGACGTTCCCGCCCGGCAGGTCGAAGCAAACCTCATCGTCCAATATCCCTTCAGCTCTGCCGATGATGCGGCCCTCCTGGGGGATATAGAGCCGGGGAAGAGGGCGGCGGCCAGGTTCCCGTTGGAGGTGGATAGAGAGGCGGACCCCGGAGAGTATGCCGTCGTATCCGCGGTCCGATACCTCCCCGGCGAAGGCCCTGAGGAGAGGAGAGAGGATCTGGCAGCGCTGGTGGTGGTGAAGGCTCCAACGGGGCTGCGGGCTCTTCTCGTCGTCCCCGTCGTTGCCATAGCCCTGACCCTCATCTACCTCGGCTGGGCAAAGAAGGGGCTCAGGCTCCCCAGGCTCCGGAGGAAGAGGCGGTGGTGATCCCCCGGAGATGGGGGTCAATCCCCCACGCAGAATATCACCGAAGGCCTTTAGACCACTGATCTAGCGGGCCAGAAGGTCCAGGAACTGCTCCTGGGCCCTCTCCAGGATCGCCTCTTCTCCGGGGATGACGCCGCCCTTCATCAGGACCTTCCCATCGACGATCGTCGTCTCGACGCCGCCCTGGGCGCTGTAGACGAGGTGGGAGAGTATGTTCCCATCTGTTAGGGGGAAGAACCAAGGCTTCTCTAGGTCGATGAGGGCGAGGTCCGCGAGGGCACCGGCCCGGATGCCGAGGTCGAGGCCGAAGGCGGCGTAGGCGTTCTCTGTCGCCATCTTCCATACTTCTCCGGCGCCGAAGAGGTCGGGGCGGGAATGGGCGCACTTCTGGGCTATGGCCGTCGTCTTCATCTCCTGGAAGAGGTTGAGGCTGTTGTTCGACGAGGCCCCGTCGGTCCCAAGGCAGATGTTGGCGCCAGCCCTCGCGAGCCGGTCCAGGGGCGCGATCCCCGAGGCGAGCTTATGGTTGCTGATGGAGCAGTGGGCGACGTTCACCCCCCGGTTGGCGATGATGGATACGTCCTCTGGCGAGAGCCAGACACAGTGGGCCGCCACCACCCGGTCGCTGAGAAATCCGATGGAGTCGAGGTACTCGACGGGGCTTTTGCTGCAGTTCTTCTCGAAGCTCTCCACCTCCGACCTCGTCTCCGAGAGGTGGATGTGGATCATCACGTCGTACTCTTCAGCGAGTTCTTTGGACTTCCGGAGAGTCTCCTCCGAGCAGGTGTAGACGGCGTGGGGGCCGACGGTTGGAACGATCAGCTCGTCGTCCTTCCACCTTCTGATGAAGGGCTCGACCCCCTCTATCTGGTCTGGCCTCATATCGAAGACGACCTCCGAGAGGAAGGCCCGAAGGCCCATCTCCTTCGTCGCCCGGGCAGTCTCGTCCATGAAGTAGTACATGTCGTTGTAGCAGGTGATCCCCGACCTGATCATCTCCAGGCAGCCGAGCTTGACCCCCCAGCGGACGTCTTCGGCGGTCAGCTTCGCCTCCAGGGGCCAGATCTTCTCCGAGAGCCAGGGCATGAGCTCCATATCGTCGGCGTAGCCCCGAAATAACGTCATTGCGAGGTGGGTGTGGGCGTTGACGAGGCCCGGTATGGCGAGCTTTCCGGAGCCCTCGATCAGCTCGCCATCGCCGGACTCGTCTTTGATCCCATGGCCGATCCCGGCGATCCGGGACCCGTCGATGGCGATATTCTGGTCTCGAAGAAGCCTTCCGTCCTCCAGGATCGAGACGTCTTTGATGAGCATGGTTTCCCCAATCTTCCGGCATCGCCGTTAAACGTTTCGCGGCCGTCCTGATCGCCAGGCTTAAAAAGTCCCGGCTCCAACAAACCGGCGTGTGCTGAGGTAGCCAAGCGGCCCACGGCGCCGGTCTTGAACTCGGACCGTTGCCAAAAGCGAAAGGTCCGACGGGGGAACCGGTGGTGCACTGCGCCTCGTGAGTTCAAATCTCACCCTCAGCGCCTTTTTACTAGTAATGCTTAAATAGCTGAAAGTCTATTTTATCTCCTGGTGAGTACTGTGGTTAAACCAGATAAGTCTCGTTATGTATATCTCTACTTACCTTCCGCCGAGGATAAGGAGCGTTGGGGGAAGTTGGCCGCCGAGGCAGGAGTCCCTCTCACGAAGTTCGTCATCGAGATAGTGGAGAATGCTCTCCTGGAAGAGTCAGAGTTCAAGCCTCGGGCCGAGATGGTGAAGGAGCTGGGAAGTCTCAGGGATGAGGTGAGAAAGCTTAGGGATGACCTCAAGCTCAAGAACATTGTCATCGATAAGTACGAGTCCGAGCTGAAGAGGTACCGAAGCGCAACCTTCCTGGAGGGCGGGTTTGAGGGTGCTCGTGAATATAACCAGGAACTCGTAGAGCTGCTGAAGAGGAAGAACGTCATTGATAGCTACAGGATTCTAGAAGAGCTTGGTATAGATCCCCGTGAAGCTGATCTTGTCAAAGCGGTTTCCTCGCAGCTTGACAACTTGGAGGCATACGGGTTGGCAGAGTCCACCCCCCGCGGCTGGAGGTGGAAAGGATGATCGAATCTCCCAGCAAGTTATCTGAGATGGTTTTAGATGCTAGGAAAAGGCCTACAGCTGATAGGTTAATTGACAGGTTCGAAAAGGATTGCACTATCCGGGGCATGTCGCAGGGGACGGTTAAAGTCTACGTCTATAACATCATTAACTTCAACAAATATCTTGAACAACGAGGATTGTATCTGCTAGATGTGGATAAGGACATCCTGAGAGACTACCTGGAATTCATGAGATTCGACCGGGGACTGAATCAGAAGACGGTCGAAAACAACTTCACCACCCTGTCTAGCTTCTACGAATATCTAGCATACGAGGACATGCTGGAGATGAACCCTGTCCTGCAGGTCCGAAAACGGTATTTGCGGCGCTACAAGGACAACACCGACGCAGGCCAGATTCGCAAGCTCATCTCCGTTGAGGAGATGGCCCGTCTAATCAACTCAACTATGGATGCGAGAGATAAGGCGATCATAACCCTCTTCGCGAAGACCGGAATAAGGCGGAAAGAGCTGATCGCTCTGGACGTCGATGACATAGACTGGATGGAGCAGAGCATTAGGCTCAAACCTACGGCAAAGAGGACCAACAGAACGGTATTCTTCGACGATGAGACCTCTTTCACATTAAAGCGGTGGCTGAGGGTCAGAGATTCGCGAAACAGAACTTGTGAAAAGGCCCTCTTCATAAACAACCGCAGCGAGAGGATACAGCGGAGTGGAGTAAGCCGTATGATCGAAAAAGTAGCCACCCAAGTTGGCTTACATGATCCCAACTCTGACCGGATGGAAGATCACTTCTCGCCCCACTGCTGCAGACACTGGTTCACCACCCACATGAGGCGATCGGGGATGCCCCGCGAATTCATCCAGGAGCTCCGGGGGGACGTGCGGAAGGAGGCGATCGACATCTACGATCATATTGACAAGAAAGAGCTTCGCGAGAGCTATCTCGCCCACATACCTCAGCTGGGGGTATAGGCGAATTGCTCTCACCCCTCTCAGCTATTTTTATTCGGGATTTAAAAAAGCCTCCATCGAATCCTGGAGGATCTCGTTTTGGAGGTTTTGATTCCTCTTCTACGAATGTGAAGCTGTCTTAGCTGGATAGCTCGTGCCCCAGTTGGGCGAATGCTATTAAGGTAAGGGTTCTTTTTTAGTCCCAGCACCCAACATCAATGAATTTCATCATCATTTTATTGCACTTAGGGCAGAAGTACAAAGTATCTACTAGCGCAAATTCTCCTTGCTCGTCGGGAAGGCGCCAATAAAAAACATATCGTTCATTATTAGTGCCCTTATTATTCGAGACACGTAGAGATGGGTCATTATAAAAGACTATAATGTTGCCACATTTTTGGCAGTTCCCTCTATTCTCCAAATAATTTGCTACAATAAGAGAGTGACAATGCTGACATAATGCTGGAGCAGCAAGATCCGTCATGAAATTGACAAAACCGCCTCCTGCAAAAATATCCTGCGATTCAAATCCGCAATCACAAACCGCTCGAATTATGCTTCCCAAAAAAATTCCTCCTATTTCCACCTTAGTTAAAGCGTTCTTAGGATCTCACTCGACTAATCCCTTTCCTTCCTCCCCCAATCCTACTTGAAGATACATATTTAATGTGAATTTATCGAATCCTTTGTTGATTAATGCTTTCGCTACTCCTTGATTATGTCGATAGTATTCATCCTTGATTGCCTTTGCCTTAATCGGATCATCGCTAGTTATACACCAACTTCTAAATGCAGGAAGTTGTTCTTCTCTGCAATCGGCATAGATACGCACGTGCGAATCATCTGTCATCCTATGAGTTGCATAGTAGTCTAAATATTCACCAGTTTCATCTTCCCCAAAGCAATATTGAATGTAACTATTCAGCCTCCTTTTCAGAATACCCGAAATAAGCGTGAAAAATGGATGACGATATATTCGTAGTCAATATCTAGATTTAACCGAAAAATTTATGATATATAAAAGCTTATTTTTTGGTG
>Ga0334885_1000197_pt1 | contig 113037 bp, 112 predicted proteins | sample GraSluR1_MG_8_FD_207233 | JGI IMG/M metagenome (GOLD analysis project Ga0334885, IMG submission 207233) | Sludge microbial communities from methane-producing bioreactor in Wageningen University, Netherlands - Granular Sludge_31_05-R1 | ecosystem: Engineered > Bioreactor > Anaerobic >...
CTTTTTCAAACCACGCTACTGCTTTATTTGTATCATCGTCTTTGTTTAGATTGTAAGAATACATGTATTGATAGCCTAGTTGAATCATTGTATCTACATTATTGGGATTATATTTAAGAGCTTCTTCTAAAAATTTGATAGTTAGCTTTGTTTCAGGGAAATTATTTTGTTCTTGAATTGAGGCTAAATAAAGACATGATTCTTCACTGTCACAATCTAGTTCTTCTTTTACTTTTGATTGATTATTATCTTTAATATTAACTATTAAAAACTTAATTAATTTGTAAGTTCTTGATTTAGATAGCAGACTATCGGCTTCAATATCTGCTGCTGCTTCATAAGCTATTTCTCCAAAAAAATCATTAATACCCATCATCGAGATAACCAAGTCTGGATCATATTTTTCTATATTTCTTTCTAGATCACTTAGTATTTTGTTAGAGTCAATAGACTCTATACCCTCATTAATAACCTTAACTTCTTGTTCTAAGATAATTTCATTTAATAATTTTTCTAAAATAGCGGGCCAAGAGTAATCTTTCATATTAAAGTCATATATTGGAACAGTAGTTGATTCACCCAATGCTAAAATGACAAATTCATCTGTTTTGGAAAAATTATTTTGTACTTTGCGGGTTTGATTTTCTAATTTACCGAAAGCAAATAAAATTGTTTCAAAGAAAATGAAAACAAAGATTAAGCCAAGGAATATAGTTGCGAGGGTTTTGAAAAATTTAATAAATGGGGTTAGCTTTAACATAAATAAATACAAGTAAAATAACTAATTTGTATGGGTGATTTTACATTTCAATTTTAATTACTTAAATCAGCATAACATATTATTTTGGGTGAGATAAAATGTATGATGATTAATTAGGTTTTAGAAAAGTAAGAATGTAATAAATATAAATGACGGTGGGGAGTATTTGAGTTTCTTGGCGGAGGTGACAGGATTCGAACCTGTGAAGCTGTAAAGCTCTGGTTTTCAAGACCAGTGCAATTGACCACTATGCGACACCTCCAATTGTTAAATTATTTTTTTAGCTATTTTCAACCCTCCAATTATACCAAGATTTTATTAAAAAGGCTTAACTCTCCCCATTGTACAGAAAAAATGCTATACTTTTTATTGATGCCCGAACAAAGCAAATCTGCCCCTAGTAAGTCTAGTTCAACTAAAGCTCGAGTAAAACAAAAAGCTTCAGAACACGTGGTTAATTTGCCTAAATCAGCAGAATTAGAAAAATCAAAAATTGCTCCTGGATATTATCGGCCAATTCCTGAAGAAACTTTAGTGACTTGGGAAGCACCAGCTCGGCCATTCAAAAAGAGAAATAAACAATTTTTTAGTACTGTTTTTATTATTGCAGTTTTGATTGCTTTAATTTTATTTTTTGCTGGACAGGTGTTGCCTGTGGCCTTGGTAATTTCAGTCGTGTTTCTAGTTTATGTAACAGCAATGATTCCTCCTCATAATATATCCGTTAAGTTAACTAATTACGGTTTTTATATTGATAAAGAAGCTTTTGCTTGGTACGAAATGGGTCGCTTTTGGTTTGAAAAGAAACAGGGTTTCGATACCTTGCAGATTGAACTAGGTCGTTTTCCCAATCGCTTGAGCTTGGTTTTAATAGAGGGTCAAACTCCAAGTAAAGAAGATTTAGAAGCAGCTTTGTCTGAAGTTTTACTCAAAGAAAAACCTAAGCCTACAACTTATGAAAAAGCATCTCTTTGGCTAAGTGAAAAAATTCCTTTGGAGTAAATATGTCAAAAATTTTAGCTCTTGTTCAAAGAAAAAGTTATTTATTAAACATATTTTTAATAAGTATTTTATTTTTTGTACCAGCATTAGTTAGTGAACAAGCTATTGTTGGACCAATTGTTAATGCTAGCTTGATTTTAAGCCTTATTTTCTTGGGTCAGGGCCAGGCATTTGTCTTGGCAATGTTACCCAGTACGGTGGCTCTGAGTAGTGGCTTATTGCCCTTAGCAATGGCGCCCATGGTTCCTTTTATTATTTTATCCAATGTTATTTACTTGAAGACTTTTGCCTTTATAGATGAAAAAAATTCAAGTATTATTGCGGTTTTAACAGCAGCTCTTTTGAAAAGTGTGTTTTTGAGTATTGTTGTTAAAACAATCATGCTTAATTTATTATCGCCAGTTATAGCCGATAATTTAATAAATATGATGACTTGGCCACAGCTGTGGACGGCAGCAGTTGGTGGTTGTTTAGCTATTGCAATCAAAAAACATGTCAAAATTTAACTTACTTCATCAAATCGCTGAAGCTAAACTTATTGGTCGTGGTGGAGCCGGTTTTCCAGTAGCTGACAAATGGCAGCGAATGAAAGAACATCAATCAGAAAAAAAATATGTGGTTTGTAACGGTAGTGAGGGAGAGCCAGATGTTAAAAAAGACTGGCATATTTTATTTAATTTCTCGGAAAAAGTCTTTCAAGGTATGATTCTGGCCATGGATTTTTTAGAAACTAAAGAAGGATACTTATATCTTAATCGTGATTATTATAAAAAATTAAAAGAAAAGTTAGATCCTTTATTTAAAAAATGTTTAGACTATGGTTATTTAATTAACCTTTTTTTAGAAAAACCCAGTTATATAGGAGGAGAAACTGGTTCACTACTTAATAGTATTGAGGGAAAGAAAACTCAACCGCGTCTTAAACCTCCGTCGCCTTCAATTACCGGCATCAATGGGGTGCCAGTTTTATTGCAAAATGTTGAAACTTTTTATGAGATTGCTTTGGTAGCTGAGGGAAAATATGAAAAAAAGCGCTTTGTAACTATTAATAATACTCAAAATGAAGGAGTTTTTGCTCTGGATCGAGATGCGTCGGTTGCAGAGGCATTAAAAAGCACTGATAATTATCCCGACTCAGCTTTTTTTGTTCAAGTTGGTGGTGGGGCTAGTGGCAATGTCTTTCACAAAAAACAATTAAATGAGCAACTTTTGGCTGGTTGTGCTTCAATTACTCTTTATCCTTTAGAAACAGATGTCTTACAAGTTTTGCGTCAATGGGCTGATTTTTATGCCAGAGAAAGTTGTGGTAAGTGTACTCCTTGTCGAGAAGGAACTTGGCAGGTTAAAAGATTAGTTGACCAAGCTTTACTTAATAATCGAGCTGACGAAGAATTATGGCAGAAAATTTTAACTATCGCCAATAATATGGAAAAAACCTCAATTTGTGGTTTGGGACAAGCTCTAATAGTACCTCTTACGAGCTATTATCAAAATGTTTGGCAAGAAATAAAAAATGATCAAAATTAAAATTGATGGACAAGAATATCAAGCCAAAGAAGGCGAAAGTGTTTTACAAGTAGCCATGCGTGAGGGTTTAGATATTCCTCACCTTTGTTATCACGAAGATTTGCCAATAGAGGCTAATTGTCGCTTATGTTTGGTTAAAGTTAATGATAGAGTTGAAACTTCTTGCAATTTAAAAGTGAGAGAGGGTTTAGAGGTTTTTAGTCAAGATCAGGAAATAACTGAACTGCGCCAGGAAAATCTTGAGCTATTGCTTGGCGATCATGAAAAAAATTGTCCTAAGTGCCAGGAAAATTTACCCTGTCCGGCAAAAAAATTAATGGAGAAATATGGTGTTAGTGGTAACAAGTACCCTCGTCGTCAATTAGAAACTAAAGTAGAAGATCTGGGGACGGCGGCAGAATTTGATCCAGAAATGTGTGTTAATTGTAATAGATGTGTAAATACTTGTTCAAAAATTGGCATTAACTATTTAGAAATTGAGGGAAAAGCAGCACAAAGCCAGCTAACTGCAACAGCAGATCAAAAAATTGATTGTATTTATTGTGGTCAATGCACTGTTCATTGTCCAGTGTCGGCGGTTAGAGAAAAAAATCATTTAAAAAGAGTTGAAGAGGTTTTAGCTGATCAAGATAAAATCTTAATCGCCCAAATGGCACCTTCAGTGAGAGCTAGTATTGGTGAGGAGTTTGGTTTACCAGTTGGTAGTGACGTAACTGGACAAATGTATACAGCACTACGCCAATTAGGTTTTGACTATATTTTTGATGTTAATTTTGGAGCAGATATTACCACAATGATTGAGGCTCAAGAGTTGGTGGAGAGAATTAAAGATGACGGGGTTTTACCAATGTTTACTTCTTGTTGCCCAGCTTGGGTAAAGTTTGTGGAATTTTATTATCCTGATTTAATCCCTCATTTAACCACTTCTCGTTCGCCTCAGATTCATTCTGGTGGAGCCTATAAAACTTGGTGGGCTAGTCAGCAAGGAATTAATCCAGAAAAAATTGTGGTGGTGTCAATAATGCCTTGCACTTCTAAAAAATATGAGGCTGATTTAAACAAATTTGATTTATCGATAAGTAATAGTAGTGGTGAGTCAATCACTGTCAAGCCGGTAGATATGGTTTTAACTACTAGAGAGACAGCAGCCTTATTAAAAAAACAGCAAATTGATCTTAAACAACTAGAACCGAGTCAAGCTGATAGTTTAGGAGAACACTCTGGTGCAGCTGCCATTTATGGTGCCTCTGGTGGGGTGATGGAATCAGCACTACGTACTGCGGCCAAAATGCTAACTGGTCAGGACCTAGCCCGCTTAGAGTTTGACTCTGTCAGAGGAATGAATGGTTTAAAAAAAGCTTTAGTGCGTCTTGATTTGCCAGATGGTCAGGAAATCAAACTCAAAGTAGCGGTGGTTAGTACGCCTAAAAACGCCAGAATTGTTATTAATGAATTAAAAAAAGATCCGCGAGCCTATGATTATATTGAATTTATGGCTTGCCCTGGAGGCTGTATTGGAGGTGGAGGTCAACCACTAACTTCAACTGAAGCAATTGTTGCTGAAAGAATTAAGGCTCTTTACCAAATTGATCAAAACAAAAAAATGCGCACTGCTCACGCTAATCCCTTAGTTAAAGAATTTTTAGATTATTTAGAGCATGATGAATTGGGTCAGAAAATAGAAAAACAAGTTTTACATACAAGTTACGAAGCCAAAAAAAGAGGCCAATAATCAATACTCAAATAAGTTTTGTCTGTTATAGTTTGTGCTATAATTATTCTAATTATGCAAGAAAATTCCTCCACAACCATGCCCGATACCAAGAATAAAACCTTTTTTCTGGTTAGCGCCATACTACTAATATCTATTGCAGTGATCATTGCCGTTTTTTTTAGAAAAAATCAAGTTGATCAAGATATGAGTCAGGAGAAAGTTGTTGAGGAAGAGCAAAGCTCAGATGTTTTTGACCAAAATCAAGAGGAGAGTGATTTATTATTTTCAGACATAATGGTTAATCGTCAAGGAACTTATGTTTGTCAAATTGAAGACGAGCAGAGTAGTTATGTTTATTATTTTGATAATGAGCGTATAGCGATAGATGTTAAAACGCCAGAATATCACATGAAAACTATTGTCAATGAAGAGTTTACTTATAATTGGGATGTAGAGAAAAGAGTTGGCACTAAGTTTTCTAATCAGGATGATATGTTTGAGGATGATTTAGATCAAGAAGGCGATGTTTTTGACGAAGAATGGACTGATGAAATGGAGGGAGATGTCTTGCCAGAAGAAGATGTAGGACCTCTAGATCCAGCTAATTTTGTTTGTCGAGTTTGGTCGGCTGATGAAACAGTTTTTACTCCTCCAACAGATGTTGTTTTTCAAGACTTAAGTGAAATTCAAGAACAAATGATGGATTTTGTTGAGTAATCAGCCTTTTTAGAGTTGTTGAATATAATCTAGCACTTCTTGACTATGGTTTTTGGCTTTAACATTTAGCCAAACTTTAATTATTTTTCCTCTTTCATTAATTAAAAAAGTAGAACGTTTGGTACCAAAATATGTTTTACCCATCATCCTTTTTTCGCCCCAGGCACCAAAAGCTTCCATTAATTTATGATCTGGATCAGACCACAAAGGAAAATTTAGAGAAAATTTCTTTTTAAATTTTTGATGACTGCTTTGAGAATCTTTACTAACTCCGATAATTTGAATATTTTTGTTGGCAATTTCTTGATTGGCATCGCGAAAATTACAAGCCTCAATCGTACAGCCCGGAGTATTATCTTTTGGGTAAAAATAAATTAAAACTTTTTTTCCTAAAAGTTTTTCTAGACTGGTTTCTTGACCTTTTTCGTCAATAAGTTTTATGGAAAGTGGAGCCTGATTGTTTTCTTTTAGCATCTTAGCGCTATGTTATGATGGGAATATGAATAAAGTCAAATTTTCTAAAAACATTAATTTGGACAAAATTTTTTTAAAGAAATTGTTAACTAAACAATTTGAACCTGGTTTTCCAGTAGTGATAAAATTACATTTTGGCGAACCTGGTAACCCTAATGCCTTTAGTGCTAGCGATGTAAAACCCTTAGTTGAGGGTTTAGAGGAATTGGGCTTTGAAGTAATTTTGATTGACACGCCAGTAGCTTACAACTCTCCTAGAGGATCAAAGACCGGCTACGAAGAAGTTGTTAAGAAACGTGGTTACACCAAGTTTAGTAAATGCTATATTGAAGATCAATATATAGAACAAAAAGTAGGTGATCTAGAGTTTGAAGTAGCTAAAATTTTAGCCGAAGCCAAAAATGTTTTAGTTTTAACTCATATTAAGGGTCACGAATGTGCTGGTTTTGGTGGAGCTATAAAAAATTTAGGGATGGGTGCTCTGTCAGCTAAAAGTAAGAGCTTGATTCACGGCCTTAGCAAACCAATTTTAAATCCAGATTTATGTGTGGGTTGTGGAGTTTGTGCTAGTGCTTGTCCAGCCAACGCCATCACCATTCAAAATAATTTGGCCGAAGTAAATCTTAATCTTTGTTATGGTTGTTCAATTTGTCAGATAGTTTGTCCTCAGAGCGCACTCCAAGCTCAATCAAAAAATTTTGATGAGGCTTTAGCAATGGGAGCGGTAGCAGCTATTAAACTAATGCCAAAGAACACTTTTTACATCAATGTTTTAAAAAACATTGCTAAAAATTGTGATTGTGATAATCAAGCTAGTCCAATTTTAGCTGATGATATAGGTATTCTCTATGCAGATAATCCGGTGGCTATTGATCAAGCCAGTGTAGATTTGATTAATGATAGAGAGGGTAAAGACGTTTTTTATCAAGCTAACAACAAAGATCCAAAATTACAGATAGATTATGCAGCTGTACACGGTCAATTAGACAAAGAATATCAATTAGAAGAATTAGAAAATTAAGATAACTAATCGATTTGATAGTGTTCTTTAATTGTTTTAACAATCTGTTCTACGCCTTCTTTTGTAAGTTGTTCAGATTTTAGCATTCGATAAACAGTAACATAGAATTTTTTAATATTTAGGAGTTTATTGTCTTTAATTAATTGACAAATTTCTGCGACATTTTCTTCTGGTGATTTAAGAATATCTTTGAGAATTTGTTTGTATATTTTTTTAATAGGATGAAGTTTTGAGTCATCCTCTTTGGTAAAATCAAGTTTTTGAATTGTTTCTAATTGTTGACAAATTTTGTTGGCTTTTTCAACTTGCATTGTTGTCGGAGAGACAGGACTCGAACCTGCGACCTTACGCACCCCATGCGTACGTTCTAGCCATCTGAACTACTCTCCGCTCTTAGCTTGATTTTACTGCTTGTTTGCCTTTATGTAAACTTTTAGTCTTAATATCTAATTGTTATAAAAAGCGTAGTTTGCACGAAACTTTAGATAGTGTTATAAGTAAAAGCAGCAATAAAAAAAGGAGAATTATTTATGGCAAAGAAAACTAAAAATAAAGATGCATCAGCAGTTGGTCATGATACCAAAAACGCTAGATCACAAGCAGTAACAATCGCCATGTCGCAAATCGAAAAAGAATTTGGTAAGGGTTCAATTATGAAATTGGGCGAATCTTTAAAAGATATGCCTAAGGTTCCAACTGTTTCTACAGGTTCATTATCGCTTAATTTAGCATTGGGAATTGGGGGTTATCCAAAGGGACGAATTGTCGAAATTTATGGTCCAGAAGCATCAGGAAAAACAACCTTGTGTCTACATGCTATAGCTGAAGTACAGAAACAAGGTGGAATAGCAGCTTTTATTGATGTTGAACACGCACTAGATCCAGTTCGGGCTGAAAAAATTGGAGTTAATTTAGAAGAAGTGCTTATTTCTCAACCAGATTATGGTGAACAAGCTTTAGAAATTGCAGAGACCTTAATTCGTTCTGGTGGGGTGGATATCATAGTACTCGACTCAGTAGCAGCTTTGGTACCAAAATCAGAAATAGATGGTGATATGGGTGATCACCAAATGGGCACTCAAGCACGCTTAATGTCTCAAGCAATGCGTAAATTAACTGCTGCGTTGAATAAAACTAAAACTCTAATGATCTTTACTAATCAAATTCGAATGAAAATTGGAGTGATGTTTGGTAGTCCAGAAACAACAACTGGCGGCAATGCTCTTAAGTTTTATGCTTCACAGCGTCTTGATATTCGCAAAATTGGTAATATTCAAGAAGGTGACGAAGTAGTGGGTACTCGCCATCGAGTAAAAGTGAAGAAAAACAAAATTGCTCCTCCTTTCAAAATTGCTGAATTCGATATGGATGAAAGTGGTATTTGTTTAACCGGAGACATTGTTGATATAGCAGTAGAAAAAGATATTATTGAAAAAGCTGGTAGCTTTTACAAATATAAAGGTGAAGTTTTAGCTCAAGGTAGGGAAGCTACTAAAGATAAATTAAAAAACAATTCTACGCTAATGAAAGAAATTGAGAAAAAAATTTGGCAAGAGCTTGAGAAGAGTAATTAATAAAAAGATTGATATATAGTTATTTTTACTCATTATTTTATTTTATTCTAAATTGACTTTGCTTAGTTATTGGCATATAATATCTGTATTAGTCATTAATACTAACATTATTAAATAAACAAACTGGTCAGCTACAATTTTGGATCAGATATTATTAAAGAACTTTAGACATCGAAATTAACTTATTAAACTATGCAAGAAGAAAGACTTAAAGAATATTTATCTTTCTTAATACTTTTCGATAATAATATTGGGGCTTTTTAAGCCTTTTTCATAAGTTCTACCGACTGATTGAGTTTGTTTAAAGAAGGAAAATTATGTCATTTTTTAGTAATTTGTCGACGCTGTTTGCAGCAGACAATGAGAATAACAAACAAAGTCGAAAAGACAATCGAGGTCAAGCTAAGAACAAAGTTCAAGCTCAAGCGAAGAAAAGTAAAGAAAAACCTAGTAAGCCCAAACACAATAAGGCTCGATCAAGTGGTAAACAAGAAACTTTTGTTAAAGCTAGCTCTGATGCAGAGAATATTATTCGTGATGCTCGTTCCAAAGCTAGAGAGATCATTATCGAAGCTAAGGATGAGGTTTTGGAGATGCGCTCTAAAGCAGAAAAAGAATCACGTCGTCTTGAACATGAATTAGCTGAACAACAAAGAACCCTACAAAGCAAGTTAGACAAATTAGATTATCGTTTTGATCAAATTGAACAAAAGGAAAAAAGAGCAGATCAACTTAAGGAAGAGTTAGTCAAACAAAGAGCTGAAATTGATAAATCCAAAAGTCAAGTTTTAAAGAAACTAGAAGAACTTTCTGGTTATTCTAAAGAAGAAGCTAAAGAATATTTAATTGAGGGTTTAAAGAAAAAACTAAGTCACGATTTAGCTAAATTAGTGGCTGAAAAAGAGGAGCAGGCCAGGTTGGATGCAGATGACAAGGCTAGAGAAATTTTAATTGACGCTATGCGTCATGGAGCTACTGATTATGTAGCTGAATATACTGTTTCAGTTGTTAGCATTCCCTCAGAAGACATTAAAGGAAAAATTATAGGAAAAAATGGTAGAAATATTCATGCTTTTGAACGTAAAACTGGAGTAGATATCGATTTAGACACTTCTAATACTGAAATTAAACTTTCTTCATTTGATCCTGTTCGTAGAGAAATTGCTAGAGTAGCCATGGAGCGTTTAATTAAAGATGGCCGGATTCAGCCAACTAGGATTGAAGAAGTAGTTGATAAGGTGACCGAAGAAGTTGAACGTATTACTTTTGATGCCGGTAAAAAACTTTGTCATGAGGTTGGTGTTTATAATATTCCCAATGGCTTGATCGCTATGTTGGGTAAGTTTAAATACAGGTTTTCTTATGGGCAAAATTTAATTAAACACACCATAGAAGAAACTAAAATAGGTACTAAGCTAGCTCAAGAGTTGGGCTTAGATGTCAATACGGTCAAATTAGGTTGTTTGCTTCATGACATAGGTAAGGTTTCTGAAGATCCTGACGAAAATCACGTACAAGCTGGTATTAGAATCGCTAAGAAATTTAATATTTCTCCAGCAGCTATAGCTTGTATTGCGGAGCATCATGAGGATCAAGCATTTTCTAGTCCTGAGTCTGTAGCAGTTTATATAGCTGACGCAATTTCTGGTGCTAGACCAGGCGCTCGTTATGAAAATCATGAAGAATACATGAAGCGCATGGAGTCTTTAGAACAAATAGCCACTTCATACGATGAGGTTAAAAGAGCCTATGCGGTGCAGGCTGGTCGAGAGTTAAGAGTAATTTTATTACCAGAAAAAAGTAAAGATGATGATGTAACACTTTTAGCCAATGACATTCGTGATCGCGTGGCTAAAGAAGTAATTGTTCCTGGTACAGTAACAGTTACTGTTATTCGAGAAATTCGTGGACAAGCTCAAACAAAATAAAGTAGAATGGGTTTAATATGTATGACTTTTTTTTGATCACTCAAGCAATTATTTCTATAATTTTGACCATTCTGGTTTTATTGCAAGCTAGTTCTGGTAGCACTAGTAATATCTTTAGTGGCGGTGGCGGAGAAACCTATCATACACGTAAGGGTGTAGAAAAATTATTTTTTTATGCCACAATCGTTTTTGGAGCTTTCTTTGTTATTAACAGCTTATTACTGTTGCTTTACTAAATTATGCGTAAACTTTATTGGTATATTAGTTTATATATTCGTCGTCATGGCTGGTTGTTTTTAGTTTCAGTCCTTGCCACGATCGTTTTCTTTTCTTTTTTACTGCCTCTATTATTAAAAAATTTGACTTTTAAAAAACAGAATTACATTGCCGTTGTTGGACAGTATAATTTATCCAATTTACCACCGATTATTAAGCAGCAGTTAAGTGCTGGTCTTAGCAGCATAGGTGCTGATCAAAGTCCTCAGCCAATGTTAGCAGAACGTTGGATTTTGGAGGATGATGCCAAACAATACCGTTTTGTTCTAAAAAAAGGAGTTTTTTGGCAAGATGGAAAAGAACTGGTTCCAGAAGATGTTTATTATAATTTTGCTGATGTGGTTATGGTTACTACTCCCAATGATGTAATTTTTAAATTACCTGAACCATTTGCTCCATTTCCAGTGGCAGTCAGTGAGCCTATTTTACGCGTAGCTAATAAAAAACGTTTTTTGTTACCCAGCATCACTCAGTTAATTGGGATTGGACAATATGAAATGTTGGACTATAAGATGAATGGTAACTATTTAAGAGAATTTCGAGTAGATGGTCCTCAAGAGCGCTATATTTATCGTTTTTATCCTACAGAAGAAGCTGCGGTCTTAGCTTTTAAAAAAGGTGAAGTGGATGTTTTATTGGATTTAGCTAGCTGTCATGGTCTCTGTGATTGGAAAAAATTAGAGATAGTGAGAGATCTAGATTTTGATAGTTATTTGGCTTTGTTTTTTAATAATGCTGATCCACAGCTAGGCAAAAACGTTAGACAAGCATTAGCCTACGCTTTAGAAAAAGATTATGGAGAGGCGAGAACGATTGGTCCATTTAATCCTAATTCTTGGGCCTATCTTGAAGGTGGAAAAGATTATCAAAAGGATTGGGAACGAGGCATTGAACGCTTAATTGATGAATTACCTAGAGAACCTTTAGATTTTGAGATTACTACTACTACCATTTTTCAAGAAGAAGCGGAAGCAATTAAAGAAGAACTAACTGCTTTTGGTCAAGAAGCTAGTCAGAGCTGTCGTAATAGTAGTAGTGTGGAGGATAAAGAGCTTTGTGATAATTTAGCTATTAATTTACGTATTAAAATTAGTAACTTTCCAGATACTAATAATTTTCAGTTATTGCTAATGGGTCAAAGTATTTCCACTGATCCTGATCAATATTTTATGTGGCACAGTGCTCAAGCCACCAATTTCACTCGTTACAAAAATACTAGAATTGATAGTTTATTAGAACGAGGTCGTCAAACTGTAGATGTGGAGGAAAGAAAAAGTATTTATCAGGAATTTCAACAATTTCTTTTAGAGGATCCACCAGCCATATTTTTGCATTATTTAGAGAGATTCTCTATTGCCCGTTAATTGCTCGTTAGTTTTTTAATTTCATAACTCCAATTGTCAAATAGCTTAGCAACAATATTGCTGATGACTAACTTGCTAAGTTTTGTCCAAACACACAAATATTTCTGGGGCAAAATCCTTATGACAATTTTGATTTTTGCAAGTTCAGGTAGTCAAGTGAACGGTCAATCCATCAGCAATTTTTTTGATTGGAAAGATGGACCTTTATCTACTGAACTTTGGGAAGTAGTTTTAGGTGATTTGGATGACTGGCGAGTTGTGGATGGGCGGCTGCAGGGACAACTGCAGCCGCCCCCCTTAGTCTCCAATTATATTAGTGCCATTACTCCTCAAGCTGAATTTTGGCCAGTAAACTCCAACTATCAATTGGACTTTGATTTTATTCCCTTAGATAGTGCTGACAAAAACTTAGGAATTTTATTTGATTACCGACTAGGTGTTAAGGGTAAAGTTTTGTTAAGTTTTCTAAGTTTTCATTTTATTGATGGCAAATTATACATTGAGGTTTTTGAGGATAATATTCTTAGTCATCAAACTCGAGTTCCTTATTCGCTTATAACAGGATCAAGTCATCGAGTTAGTATACTGTACCAAAAACCAGATTTTGAATTATTCATTAACCAGGAACTACTTTTTTCTAGCAAAAACGACCAAGATTTTTGGCCAAATTTTTTTAAACCAGGTCGTCCGCTTTTCTATATTAGTAAGGGTGTTTTTGAACAATCAGCAGCAATTTTTGCTAATTTTAACTTATCTTATCAGCCACAATTAACTGTTCCATATTTCTCTCAGCTTGATTCATCTTGGAGTGATCTAATTTACGATCATTCTCAAGAGTTTTTTAATCCAGCTTTAACAATTGCTAGTAGTGGTTGTGCATTAACTAGCACGGCTATGTTGTTAAATTATTATGGTTATACGAGTTTTCCTGATCAGGATGCTTGGCCTTTGGAATTGAGAGGACAAGCTTTAAATCCAGCATCTCTTAACACCTGGTTACAGGGGGAAGCAGATGGTTATGTGGGCTTTGCTTTAGTGAATTGGTTGGCAATTACTCGTCTGTCTTCCTTGTTATCTAATGCTGAAACAGTGCAGGCAAACACTGTTTTAGAATTTCAATTTGCTGATTTTCAGAACTCGGTAGTGTTTCAGCAGCTAAAGCAAGGTCAGCCCTTAATTGCTGATTTAGGTGGACACTTTGTTCTTGTAAAAGGCATTAGTGATGAACTTAGTGGAGATTTATCTACGGATTATTTGGTTAATGATCCATTAAATGATGATTTTTTACTTAATTACTCTCAACAAAAAATTAAATCTTTAAGACTTTTTAAACCAAGTCAAAGTGATTTAAGTTATTGGTTATTGTTGAGTCCAACAGAATTAAATTTTAAAGTTAAATCATTGAGTGATAATCAAGAATTGATGCCAGTTGTTTCACAAGAAAAAAATTTACTGAAGGATAATGAATTTTGGCATCTTTATTACTGGCCAAAACCCAACGCTGGTAATTATGTTTGGCAATTTAGTGAAGCTGATTTAGGAAAATTAGATCTTGTTCAATTATTCATTTATCAAAGTGACGGCCAACTGCAAGTTTTTAATTTAGCCGATTATATAAATAGAGAATTAAAACTAAATTTCTCTAAGGAAAAATTCTCGGAACTAGAGCGCGTTGAAGACAGTGGAGTTTTTTTAAATTACCATCACTATTTACTCGAAGATCTACTAAAACTCCAACGTGACCAGTTAATTTTAGGGAAAGCGAATAATGTGCTTCGTTATCAAGGATTAATTGAACGATTTTTAGCTTTTTACCAGTTATAATAAGTTGTGATAAAAAAACCACTCTTAGCTTTAGCGCCTATGGATGGGGTAACTGATTTTGCTTTTCGTTCAATTGTTAAAAAACACGGTCAGCCAGATTTATTATGGACTGAGTTTGTCAGTGTTGAAGCTTTGTGCCGAGGGGCAGCTCCTAAACTAATTAATCAATTTGATTATGATTCATCGCAACAGCCAATTATTGCTCAAATTTTTGGTAAAACTCCCGAATATTTTTATTTAGTAGCTTTGTTGTTGGCTGAATTAGGTTTTGCTGGGATTGATTTAAATATGGGTTGTCCAGCTAAGACAGTAGCTCATAGTGGTTCGGGAGCAGCACTAATAGCCAAGCCCCATTTAGCTCAGAAAATTGTTAGAGAAACTAAACGAGCGGCGCAGGACTGGGCTGATGGTAAAAGTTTATCTGATTGTAAAAATGTTAATAGCAAGCTTTTAAAAGCCCTTGAAGAACAGAAAAACTTTTGGCAAATTAAAAAGCAGAAGCGTCGATTATTACCAGTCTCAGTTAAAACCCGTTTGGGTACCGAAAAAAATGAGTTAAAAAAATGGTTGCCATACTTGTTAGAAGTTGAGCCCAGCATGATTACTTTGCATGGACGAACTTTAAAGCAAGGTTACAGTGGCCAAGCCGATTGGCAGGCTTTATCAGAAGCTAGTTCGATAATTAAGCAATCTGGTTTATCCATAAAATATTTCGCTAATGGTGATGTTAAAAATTATGAAGAAGCTTTAGCTAAAGCTAAATTAGTAGATGCAGACGGGATCATGATTGGTCGGGCTAGTTTTGGCAATCCTTTTATTTTTTTACCCAAATCGAAGCGTCAGAAATTAGAAACAGTTAGTAGCTTCTTTAATTTAGCTATTGAACATGCTGAAATTTTTGAACAGCATAATTTAGTTAGGGGTAGAGATAAATTTTTTAGCATGCGCAAACACTTAGCATGGTATATTAAGGCAGTGCCAGGTGCTGCTCAATTACGCAGCCAATTAGTGAAAACTAATAGCGCTTTGGAGGTAAAAAAGATTTTAGATAATTATCAACTACATTATGAACAGTAAAAAAACTAAGGCTAAATCAAATTTTAATTTAGAATATCAAAAGTTGAATGATTTGCAAAAAAAAGCTGTTGATCACATTGGTCAGGGACCACTATTAGTTATTGCGGGACCAGGCACAGGTAAGACCCAAACTTTAGCAATGCGTATTGCCAATATCTTGGTAAAAACTGATGCTAAGCCAGACAATATCTTGGCTCTAACCTTTACTGATGTAGCTGCTAAAAATATGCGAGAGCGCTTATTAAAGATTGTTGGTAAAGAAGCCTATTATTTGCAAATTCACACTTTTCACTCTTATTGCAGTCAAGTTATGAGTAATCATCCAGAGTATTTTCCACTCAAAAGCGACAGTCAGGCACTAGGAGAATTAGAACGCTACCAAATTTTTGAAAATTTGATAGATGAGCTAAAACCAAAAAATCTGAGGCCACTTAACGATCACTACTATTATCTAAAATATATTATTAATGCCATTTCCGATTTAAAAAGAGAGGGTATATCTATTTTGGATTTCGAAGAAATTTTACGAGCGGAAAAACAACAGCTGCTGCGTTTAAAAGAAGAAAGCAAAAGTCAGACGAAAATCAAAAAAGCTAGCAAAGATTTGGCTAAAAATAAAGATCTGTTATTAATATATAAGCAATATCAAGAAGAACTATTAAAAAGTAATCGTTATGATTTTGATGACATGATCAATTTTGTAATTGAGGCCTTTAAAAAACATCCAGAATTATTATTAGAACAACAAGAGCAACTGCAATATTTTTTAGTTGACGAATATCAAGATAGCAACAATAGTCAAACTCAACTTCTTAACTTGCTAGCCTCGTATTGGCCAGCTCAAGGTTTAGAACCTGATTTATTTGTAGTGGGTGATCCTAATCAAGCAATTTATCGTTTTCAGGGAGCTTCAGTAGAAAATGTTTTAGCTTTTACTCGTCAATATCCAAGTGCTACAGTCATTACTTTAGATGTTGCTTATCGTTGTCCACAAAATATTTATGATAGTGCTACTCAGTTAATAAAAAATAATCAACTTTCTACATTTGATGCACAAAACGTGCAAATTGATTTGGCTGCTAAACTTCACTCACCAAAGGGTGAGGGAGAAAAGATAGTTTGGCACGCTGCTCCTACAAGTACTTTGGAAGTAATTTATATTGCTGAAGAAGTTAAAAAATTATTAGCCAAAGGTGTGTCGCCTCAAGAAATTGCTATCTTGTATCGTACTCACGCAGAATCAGAAGAACTAGTTGAAGTTTTAAATAAATGGCAAATTACTTACCAACTGCACAAGGGTGATGATATTTTAAAAAGTGAATTGATTAATCAACTTTTAGCTCTAATGGAAGTTATAAATCAACTTCAACACGGTTTGGAATTCGATAATCTGTACCGAGTAATGTTATTGCCTTTTGTTAATTTAGATTCATTACTGGTAATGAAGTTAGCAAGAGTAGCTGGCCAATTGAGCAGAGTTAAGCGAGAAGAAGTTTCTATTTATCAGCTCTATAGTCAAGGTCTGAAAACAGTTAATAAACATTTGCTTGGTCAGGAAATTAGTGATAGTGATTGGCAAACACTGCAAGACTTTTTTGCTAAATTAAGTTCGCTAGCAACCCATAGCCAATATATAACTTTAACGGCTTGGTTTGAAAAACTTATTGGAGCTGAGGGCTTCAATCTTTTACCTTATTTAAAAAAGCAAACAGACAAAATCAAAAGTTTATTAGAACTTAATACTTTATTCCAACAAATTAAGGATTTAACCGCTAGAGAGCACGATCTTTCTTTGGGCAAGTTTTTAGAATATTTTGCTATTTATCGAGAACATCAGCTAAGTATTCGTTTGCAGAATCCTTTGCCAATTGAAGAAGCAGTACAACTATCAACAGCGCACGGAGCTAAAGGCATGGAGTGGGATTATGTTTTTGCACTCAATTTTGTTGATGGAAAATGGGGTAATTTAAGAAATATAAATAAACTGAAACTTCCTGACGGAATTTTGAAACATACTGATTTATCTAGCAAAGAACGAAACGAAGATGAACGACGCCTTTTTTATGTAGTTTTAACTAGAATTAAAAAAAAGCTTTATTTGAGTTATCCAGAAACAGTTGAAAAAAATGCGAGCATTAGTAATAAGGTGCCAAGTATTTTTTTAAGCGAATTAAACGATCAAGAACTTAAAAAAAGCACTGTTGATTTAAGTAAAAATGTTGAGGCTCATTTGAGCGCCTTATTAACTGAACCGAAGACAGCTCATAGCGCTCTCCGTGAAAAAGATTTTTTTGCTTATCTAGTTAAAGATTTTGCTTTATCAGTGACTGCTCTCAATAATTACCTACGAGATCCACAAAGCTTTGTAGTTAATAATTTATTAAAATTGCCAGCGGCTAAAGGTGTGCCATTATGTTTTGGTACGGCTGTTCATAGTGCGCTGGAAAGATTTTATCGCTTTTACCAGCAACAGGGAAAATATCCTAGTTTAGAAAGTTTTCTAGAAAATTTTAATCAAGCTTTGAGCCAAGAAATTCTTAGCCAATCAGATTTTTTGGATCGCCAAAAATATGGTAAAGAAGTATTAAGTGCTTATTATCAGCACATTATTCAAGAAAAACCACAGGTGTTGGCAGTTGAGCGTGGTTTTGGTGGTCAGGGCCGACCTATTATGCTGGGAGACATTCGCCTTGCCGGTAAAATTGATCGTTTGGATTGGTTGGATCAGAGTCGAGGTTTAGTTAAAGTTATTGATTATAAAACTGGTCAGAGTAAAACCTTAAATCACATTTTAGTGAAGACAAAAACTGCTCTTAAAGATCTTTCAGAGCGTGAAGCAGCGCTACCAGAAACAATTCGCGGAGCTTATCAACGTCAATTAGTTTTTTATAAATTATTGATGCAACAAGATCGTCAATTAAATCCTAAGATTGAGGTAGCTGAGGCAGTTTTTGATTTTATTCAACCTACAGAAAAAGGTGGTGACAAATTTGTGAGTCGCAGTTTAAGCATTAGTGATGAAGCCATTAGTGATTTGAAGCGCCTCATTAAGGAGGTGATGACAGAAATTCGCTCACTCCAGTTTTTAGAGCACTTAGATTTTTAAGGCTCAGGGTAGTTTTTTTTAAAGACCTTTATTATTAGCTTGTTTTAGATATAATGTCGAAGTTTATGGAAAAATCTAGTAAAAATACTTTATCTTATCGTCCACCAGCAGAAATGCTTGAAAAATATGCCAAAGTTTTAGTTAATTTTGCGCTTAATTCTGGTAAGGGGGTTAGTGCTGGAGAAGTGGTTCAATGCATAGTGCCTGATGTAGCTAAGCCTTTGGCTCTAGAATTACAAAATGCTCTATTAAGAGCAGGCGCACATCCAATGCTTTATTTAATGCCCACTGGTTTTGAGCGAGATTTTTATAATTTAGCTAATCAAGAGCAACTAGAATTTTTTCCCAGAAGATTTTTACGAGCACGAGCTAATTTGATTGATCATCAAATTGCTATCATTGCCGATCCAGATCCATTAATTTTAAGTGAAGTGGATCCAAGTAAAATCATGCGAGCTCGTGATAGTAAAAAACCTTATCGTGATTGGTTAAATGATAAAGAAAATGCAAAAAAATATACTTGGACAACTGCTTTGTGGGGAACTGAAGCAAAAGCTGAAATAGTTGGTTTGAGTTACAAAGACTATTGGCAACAAATTGTTAAAGCTTGTTTTTTAGACGAGGAAGATCCAATCAAAAAATGGAGAGAGATCCAGTCTTTGCAGTTTGCCATTAAGAAAAAAATTAATGATTTAAAAATTGTTTCACTTAAAGTTGTTGGTCCTGACGTTGATTTAAAAGTTGGTATTGGTGCGGATCGTTGGTGGCGCGGAGGTAGTGGCCGCAATATTCCGAGTTTTGAAATTTTTACTTCTCCTGATTGGCGGGAGGTTGAGGGTTGGGTGCGATTTAACCAACCCCTTTATCGTTATGGTAATTTGATTAAAGACATTGAGTTAGAAATAAAAGGCGGGCGAGTAGTGAAAGCGCGAGCCAGAACTGGCGAGCGCCTACTGCTAGAAATGTTGAAAAGCAAAAATGCTGACAAAATTGGAGAATTTTCGCTAACAGATAGGCGTATGTCGCGAATTAGTCATGTGATGGCTGAAACTCTTTTTGACGAAAACATAGGTGGTCCTTTTGGTAATATGCATTTGGCAGTAGGTATGGCTTATCAGGATTGTTATCGAGGTGATCCAAGTCAATTAAAAAAACGTGATTGGGCAGCTCGAGGTTTTAACAACAGCAGTGAACATAGTGACATCATTTCAACCACTGATCGTACCGTAACCGCCTTTTTAGCTAATGGTGAAAGTTTAATTATTTATCGTAAGGGTCAGTTTGTAATCTAGTTATCGGGCAGTTTTGATCGCTTGGTGTTACAATAAAAACATGACTATTCGTTCTCCTCAGGAATTAAAACGCTATCAACAAGCTGCAGATAAATCAACAAAGATTTTAAAAACTCTTTTTGATGCTACAAAAGCCGGAGTGACTCCTAGAGAAATTGATCATTTAGCTGATCAAGAGTGTCAAAAAATAGGAGTAATTCCTTGTTTTAAAGGTGTTGGTCCAAAAAATAATAAATATCACTGGGCAACTTGTATATCTGTTAATGACACGGTAGTACATGGTATTCCTGAAGACCAAGTGTTGAAAAAAGGAGATTTGGTCAAGGTGGATTTTGGAATTAATGATGATTCCTGGTTTACAGATCATTGTTTTACTAAATCAATTGGTCAACCTAGTCCAGAAGACCAGCGATTAATGACTGTCAGCAGAAAAGCCATTATTGCTGGCGCTAATTTAGCTTTGGTAGGCAAACGCACGGGAGATATTGGTGCAAAAATTCAAGCGATTATTGAAGCGAGTGGTTTCAGCGTAGTGAAAGAGTTTGTAGGACATGGTATTGGTCACGATATGCATGATGTGCCACAAATTCCAGCTCATGGTAGAGCTGGAACTGGAACAATCTTAAAAGAGGGCATGGTACTTTGTGTCGAAGCCCAGGCCTTGGCCAGTAAAAGTGATCAAATTTACGTGGAAGAAAATGGTTGGACAATCAAAACGGCTGATGGTAGTAAGGCAGCCATGTTTGAATATATGGTGGTAGTGGGTAAGAAACAAGCCATTTTTTTGACTGATACTCGTGATTGGCCACTTTTTTGATACTCTTTTAACACCTACTTCTTGATTTAATTCAAAATTTTTTGTATAATTATATACTTGACGCACTGAACTTTTCTCTGGTGTAGAGGCAGATACTAAAGAAAAGGACTTGACAGTGATCTTTTTTATTTTTAAAGACCCCTTAATTAGGGTAAAAATTATGGCTAAAAGCAAAAGTAAAACCACTCCCAAAAGTAAATCTCAATCTAAAAAAAGTAAAGTTAGTTCAAAAAAAACTAAAGCTAAAGCTGAATCTAAGTCAGATAAAAAGAAAAAGACAACTAAAAACGACTCTAGTACAAAAATAGAGGCAAGTAAAAACACTAAGAAACCACCCAAATCATTACTGTCAGATGTTAAAACGCTGATCAAAACTGGTAAAAAACGTGGTTATTTAGCTCAAGATGAAATTTTAGATGTTTTTGTTGAACCAGAAATATATATTGAGCTTTTGGATGATTTTTACGATCAACTTTTCAAAAAAAATATTGATGTTTTTGAATCTGTTTCCGAAGATCAATTGGAAGAAGATGAAGATGTACTACAACAAGAATTAGATGTATTGGCTAATCTAGGCAATGTTGGTGTTTCTGATCCGGTACGCATGTACTTAAAAGAAATTGGCCGAATTCCCCTATTAACTCGTGAAGAAGAAATTCGTTTGGCACAAAAAGTTGAAGCAGGCAGTCCTAAGGCTAAAAAAGATTTAATTGATGCTAACTTACGTTTAGTAGTTTCTATTGCTAAAAAATATATTGGTCGAGGGATGACTTTTTTAGATTTAATCCAAGAAGGCAATAAGGGTTTAATTAGAGCAGTAGAAAAATATGATTGGACTAAAGGTTTCAAGTTTTCTACTTATGCTACTTGGTGGATTCGCCAAGCAATCACTCGTTCTATTGCTGATCAAGCGCGTACCATTCGTATTCCTGTACACATGGTTGAAACAATCAATAAATTGATGCGTACTTCTAGGAGGTTAATGCAGGATTTAGGTAGAGAGCCTACTCCAGAAGAGATTGGTGAAAAAATGGAGCTTGAGCCAGAGAAAGTGCGAGCTATTCTAAAGATTTCTCAAAACACCACCTCATTGGAAATGCCAGTCGGTGATGGTGAGGACGACAGCACGCTTGGAGATTTTATTGCGGATGATAAACAAGCCTCTCCTTATGATTCAACTAGCAAACAAATGCTCACTGAAAACGTTGAAGAAGTGCTTAAAGCTCTTTCTGATCGCGAAGCTAAAGTGCTGAGGATGCGTTTTGGTTTAGCCGGTAACAGAACTATGACTTTAGAAGAGGTTGGACGAGAATTTGGGGTGACAAGAGAACGTATTAGACAAATTGAAGCCAAGGCACTGCGTAAATTGAAACATCCAAGTAGACGTAAAAAATTACAAGATTTTTTGGAATAATTTTATGACACCAGTTGAATCAGAAAAAAAGCAAGGTTTAGATAAAGAGTATTTTCGTTGGTTAATTAATCAGAATTTTGAAACTTCTGGTTTAGAAGTGCAAAGCGATGAGGTAATTGATAAAGCGATAGAAAGAACTCAAGGTTTGGTAAAAGAGATTTTGGAAGCGAGTTTTAGATTAAGAGATTTTCAAAGTATAGCTCGGGAATATGATCTTGCTCCACAGAGGGTGCAGCAATTATATGCTCAAGCCATAAAAAATGTTTCGAATTTAATAAAGAATGATTTAGTAGATGGAGAGGTCAATACTGATGAAAATAATTAGTTTAAACATTGAGGGAAATAAGCACCTTGATGATAAAATTTTACCTTTTTTTGTCAAAGAAAAAGCCGACGTTTTATGCCTGCAAGAAGTTTTTGCCAAAGATATTCAAAAAATTATGCAAGAAACAGGCTTGGATAAATACAGCTTTGTTTCACAAGCCAAGGTTACCAAAGAAAATCCTCACCTTCCAGCCAATGGTTTATGGGGACTTTGTGTTTTTGCGAAAAACTTATCTAAAATACGCAAACACTATTACAATGGCAACGCCAATCAAATTCCAGAATTTTTTGCTTATCAAGACCCTAACTCGATGAATCGTTGTTTGCTAAGTTGTCAAACTGAGATTGATGGTGATATTTTTCAATTAGCCAGCACTCATTTTACTTGGTCTGGAGAAGGTAAAGTTAGCGATTTACAAAAAGAAAATTTTGCTAAACTTAAATCATTTTTAACTAAGTATCCAGAGATGGTTTTTTGCGGTGATCTTAATACTCCGCGAGGCGAGAAAATTTATGATCAGTTGGCAGAGATATATACAGATAATATTCCCAGTAAGATTGATACTACAGTGGACAAAAATATTCATAAATCTGGAAAAGATATTCGCTTAGTAATAGATGCTCTTTTTACCAGCCAACACTACAAGGTGAGCAAAGTAAAAGTAGTGGGTGGTGTTAGTGATCATAAGGCAATTGTAGCCGAAGTTAAGCGACAGTAATTGTTTTGACTGGTATTTTTGTTTCTTTTTGATAAAATTCTATTATTGCTTAAATTTATTTAGGCAAAAGCTCATTTAAAATCCCCTGTAGCTCAATGGCAGAGCAGGAAGCTGTTAACTTCAAGGTTGTAGGTTCGACTCCTACCGGGGGAGCAATAAATTTTAAATAGACTGACAAATAAGTTTTTAATTACTCTTCATTTTAAGCTCTTAGTTGAAATAATAATATTATAGGATATAATATTGATAAGGTTTTTTTCTGGTCGTCGTTCTCGTCCTATAAAGGAAAAAGGAGTCTGATGAACAACGAAAGCAACTTAAAAATTAATGTTGGAAAAAGCGGGTGGCAACTTTCCTTCGAGCACGAAAATGAAGGAATTTGGGTTAAAATCCTGGATCTTATCAAAGATGAAGGATTAGATCCTGAAGCTATCAACTTTTGTCTTGCCAGGCCTGATGGGAAGTATTTCCATCTAACTATGGTAGAGGCACGTGTTTCTGGAAAAAATGGTGATCCTATAACTTTTCTACAGCCAATGCTTTTCGAGCATGATAACGGCAGCAAAGTGGGTGATGTATCCATTATATTCAGAAAAAATCCTTCAGGACGTTGGATGATCCAGACGGATCAAGAAGACGTCTATGAAGATGAAACAACCATCAAAAAACTATGGAGAACGGTTCGAAGCTCGTTGGATAATATTATCCAATCGGTAAAAAAAACCGTTGTACATAGCGGTTGGATTTATTCCAATGCTCGGCGAATTGGTGGGAAAGCAATTCAAACCCACTACGTAATTGCGGGGTGGAGTCCACAATTAGCTGAAAAAATGATGGATGTTTTTGATTATATCCAGACCTTGGATTCGATGGGTCTAGCTTGCTTTGTGAAAGCATTGCAACATATGCCCAGCGAACCTGCTCGAGAAATTTTTGAGCAGATGAGAATCCCGTTCGATAACGGCGATTCTGAGTAAAAGAGTTTGGCACCAGAAAAAACCTTGTGTGGAGTCTGTTTGCATAGTGATCTCAAGCTGATCCTAGTTAGCGCGGATAGACGAAACAAACCCTAGCCCCCTTTGAAAAAAGGGGGCTTTTTCTAGATTGCTGCTAAGATTTAAATCTTGATATAATATTTTTATGAGTAAGAAAGAAGAAAAACTTGAAAAATTAGACATAAAACTTTTTGAAAAACTTCATATTAAACAAAAAAATGAGGTTAAACTTTTACAATCCATATGTTTTACTAAGGTGAGTGAAGAAGAAGCTAGGGAAGATTTTTATCATCCAGAGTTAGCACAAGTCTTAGTTTATGCGGGAGAAAAATTGATTGCTTGGGCAGGAATACATGAAACAGAACAAAAATTTCAAGGAAAGAAAATAAAAATCGGTGGCTATGGTATTTGCACTCACCCAGATTGGCAAAGACAGGGAATAGCAAAAAAAGTTTCAAAAAGAGCTATGGATTTCTTAAAAAAAAGAGAAGTTGAGATTGGCTTTTTGTCTATAGACCCATTAAACAAAGTAAGTGTGAAATTACATCAAAAAAATGGTTTTGTGATGCTACCAAGAAAATTTTCTTGGACTAATTCTAAAGGAGAGCTTAAAACAGATTTTGGAGGAATGATAGCTCCCATTAATTCAGAAAAATTATTCGAATACGTTTTACATGGTTCAGAGATTTTTTATGTGGGAAATGGCTATTGGTAAATTTAATTTAGCTGAAGTTTACAATTGGATTATTACTTGTCTCTTACCTAAATTTGAATGATTTCTGATTAAAATAGATTAAAATCTAGGATAAATAGTAAAGTAAAATGGTCAGGAGGGATAAGCTATATGTCTAAAACAATAGAAAAGAGCGAAATTATAGTGGAGGACACTGGGGACTCTGAAAACAACAAAGGAGCCTTTCGTGCTACCAATCAATTTATAAACCTAATTTTTGGAACAATAATTTTTCTTTTATTGATTAGATTTATTTTTAAATTAACCGGAGCAAATCCAAATGCAGGAATTGTTGCTTTTACTTATTCACTAACGAATTTTTTTATGGCTCCATTTGAATTTATATTTCCTTCACAGGTAGTAAGTGGAGCAATTATGGAATGGTCAGTGTTGGTGGCAATGATTTTTTATGCTTTATTGGCTTGGATAATTATGAAATTAATTGCTATTTTCTTTACTACTAAATAGTGGTTAAGATTTTATCCAAAATGAATTCTGTTTAATAGTTGAATAAGGTTAGATGAAGACTAAACCATTAACACCGGAAGAAAAAAGAATCATAGAGGGTAAAGCGACTGAGCCACCATTTACTGGCAAATATAATAATTTTTTTCCAAAGAGTGGTTTATTTGTTTGTCGCAAATGTGCTAGACCTCTTTTTTCTGCCCAGACAAAGTTTGAAGCTGGTTGTGGTTGGCCCTCTTTTGATCAAAGTATCGAAGGTGCAATCAAACGAGTGTTGGATACAGATGGTAGAAGAACTGAAATTATTTGTGAAAACTGCGGCGCACATCTAGGTCATGTTTTTGAGGGAGAGGATTTAACAGACAAAAACACTAGACATTGTGTTAACTCTTTGTCTATTCAGTATTTAAAGAAATCCAAGTAAATTGATTATTTTTCAAAAACAATAGTATCAACTTTGGCACCTAATTTTTTAAGAATATTTTTTAAGTCCTGAACCATAGCTGAAGGTCCACAGACGTAAAAATTTTGTTTAAAATTTTTGACGTGTTTGTTAAGAAAATTTTTATCTATGCGGCCAGCATAATAGCCTGTCTGAGTTTCTTTGGTTAAAGTAAGAAGTAGATCTTCACTAGAAAAGGTATTTCTAAACTCTTTTTCTAAAATTACATCATGAGCTTTTTTATTTGAGAAAAAAAGTCGATTACCCTTAATTTTATGTCTGTTTTTTAGATCACGAATAATAGCAATAAAGGGTGTAATTCCAGCCCCACCAGCTATAAAAATTCCCGAACCCTGATAGTTAATTGTTCCCCAAGGTTCTTCTAGGATGAGCTTATCGCCAGGCTTTAGAGTATGCAATTGCTCCGTTACCCCTTCATGATCAGGATATTTTTTTGTAGGATAGCTTTTGATTGTAAATTCTAATACTTGATCTTCGTTGAGCGAGGTAAAGGTAAAAGGTCTTTTTTCTTTTTGCCAAGCTTCTTGTTTAATTGCTACTTCAGTTGCTTGTCCAGGCTTAAAGATATAATTTTTAGGTTTTTCAATTATAAATCGTTTAACGTCATGGGTTACAAATTCTGTCATTAGAATTGAAGAGGTATATTTTAAATTTGTCATTTTATTAACCTACTTTTTTGTAAGTGAGTGGGCCTTACCAAGCTTGATTGCTTTTTTAACTAAAAGGTCTTTATCAATGGAACTGACATCTATTTTTTCGTTATATAGAAGTTTTAAACCCATAACTAAATATTCGACTTTTTCTGCCTGTCTCTTTGGCAAAAAATTAATTTTAGCTGGATTTTTTTCGTAACCCTCAACCTCGATTCTGAGTGAACCAAAGAGAAAATTAGTCGCAACTTGGACGCTTTTTATATCTTTGATCAAAATAGGGTAAGTATCTTTAGAGAAAAAGAAGATATAAAAAATTAGATTTACCATTTTTTTATCAATTTCAATCTTGGTTGGAAAAATTTTAAAAGGAAAAATAGTTTTAGTTCTTAATAAAGGTTTTCCAGTTTCTTCAATTAACTCATCTACTTTTTCTATTGCGGTCTGCTTGTTTTCTTGCTTATTATTCATCTCAAAATACTAATCGCCAAACAAAAATAATTACTAGAATGGCAATTATTGTTCCAATAATATTTTTGGGCATCGGGATTATTGCTAAAAATAAATTAGCAATAAAGAAAAATAAAAGTAATCCAATAATAAATTCTAAAATTCCCATTTAACACCTCCTTTACTTATTTAATACTTGTCCACTGATCATCTTCTTTTTTGTATTTTTTCTTTACCGCTGCCCAGGCAATAGCATGAGCAGTTTCTTCGAGCGTTCTATTTCCCTTTCTATCCTCCTCATGTCGGTATTGATCCCAAGCACTATTATAGGCCTCAAGATAAATTTCTTGTGCTTTCTGCGGTAGAACTCCTTTAACGTCTTCTGGTAAATTTTTAATTTTTTCATAAGGCATTACTCAAAGTTTTCCTTTTTAATTTATATGTAGGTTCAGTAAAACATTTACTTGTAAAAAAGTTGTGAATTTAAAGTTATAGAATTGTAATAAAAAATATTTGCTAATTGGTGATAGCAAATATTTTTATTATTATTGGTTTGGAAGCAGTAGATTTAATATTATTTTTCCCAAATAACATCCATCTCTTTAAGTTTGTAATTATGGGGCTTGTAAGAAAAGTTTTTTTCTTCTTTAAAAGTAAAGGTTTTATTTATTTGTTTTCGTCTTTCTTCCATAGCTTGCTCAAATTTGCCTCCAGTTCGATTTGTTCTAATTTGTTTGTTTTTTGACATTAAGATTTTATCAAACCCGTTGGCTTTAGCGAATTTTTCCAAACTATGCATTAAACCTTTAAATACTGAAACTTCGTCTGTTGAAAAAAGGAAGGTGCTTGAAGGATTGAGAGAAGCAGCTAAGACTTTTTCCCCATTTTCTTCAAAATGGTGTAAGAGTACTAGTCCTAAACAGCGATTGGTTTCTGGATCTTGGAACACAAATTGAAAATAATTTTCAATATCCCATATATTAGGCATCTGCTTTTCTGGACTTCGACCAGCAATGGGGTTATCTTCACTCACACAAACTCCTCCTGTCATTCTTGCATTAGCACTTTCTTTAGTTTTAGTGAAAAAACCATTAATTACTTGCCTTTGTTGACCAGACTCACTTTCAAATTTATCTAATTCAGTTTCCAGTAAGTTTTGTTCTTCAGCAAATAAATTGAGAAACCTTAGGGCAGTAAAAGCTTGAAATTGTTTTTCATCGTATTCGCCAGTATCTATTCTAGCTAATGAGATGGCTAAATCTTCTAGGCTAATATTTCCTAGATGAAAGTTTTGAGGATCTATTTTATCTCCAGTTAGAGCCTCAATGGCTTCCATAGTTTTAGTTCTTTGACCTCTAAGTTGTCCATAGAAAGCTTTTGTCGATTCTTTGTCTGATGTTGGATTCAACAGTTAAACCTTGGGTTAGATTTTCATAATAAAGAATTAATTTTTGGATAGTTTCTGGAGAATATTTTTTACCTCTTCTTTTTTCTATATTACGACTGATTTGTTGAATAAAGCTGTCACTCATTCCTAAGCGGTCAAGTCGAAATCTATTGTTTTGATCGTTAAGTTTTGCTCTAGTTCTTTCCTGAGAAATTTTAGCAAAATATTTTTGCATTTTTTCTCTTAAAGCTTGGTTTTCCCATCCAGATTTCACTAAGCGGCGATTAATTTCTTTAATACGATCAGCAAAAAAACTGTGTAGTTCGCACATTAGAGCATAATCTTGATTAGGTGCTTGACTAACTCTATCTGTAGTTCCTTGAACATAATCTCTAATATCATCAAAAAATGCAAATTCATAGCGCAAAATTAAATCCTTTAATTCATCGTTAGGAATTTGTTCACTGTTGTAAATTGAATCGGCCAATAGAATAAAAATTTTTTGATCTAAATTTTCCAATTGATCAAGACCAATGTCTTCTAAGGCGCCTTCGTCCTGTCTATTTTTTATTAAATCGTTGACTTTTGTATTTAATTCAAGTTGAATTTTTTCTAAGTCAAAATCTAAATTTTGCATTTCTTCTGCTAAATGCAAAATGCTCATTTTTAATGACTCAATAGCAGCTTCGTTTATTGTCTCGCCACCTTTAACCTTAATGGTAGCTGCCTCTAACAAGTCAATTTCATATTTAGGCTCAAAAGTAAATTCTGCCAAATCTTCATTTCTATCAGCACAAGCTTTAGTTTTTTCATGGCCACCCCAACTGCCAGAATTATTAGGATAAACCGCTCTGAGTAGGTCCCGATAATAAGGTTTCTGTCTATCCTGTTCAGACATTGGTTTTGAACTAATCATTTGACCTGTCATTTCCTGGAGTTCAGCAATATATGCGTCTTCTAATTGATGGGCTTCTGCTTTTAAATATCCTTCAATAATAATAGGGCTTAGCGTTCTAAATTTTTTAGTAAACTCTAAAATTTTATCTCTATTTTCATTAGTAACTGATCCAGTTTTTATACAATCTGTATATTCTTTTAGAATGCTTAAAGCCTGTTTACCATGGGTGCCAATAAATCTACTTAAAAATTTTAGGTCTTCTTGGTTGTTTGCAATTTCTTTAGCATGGCTTAAAATAAATTTTTTAATACCTTCTTGTTCTTTCTCAAAAATATGGGGCAATATTTTAATATAATCTAGAGAAAGTTCTTGAGAAATATCCTCTCGATTCACATGGTTTGCTACTTGATCTAAGATATTATCTTCGATTCCGTTTTGTTGTGCTGTTTCAATAAATTTTCTAGCAAAAGTAACAGCCTCATCGTCAGATAAAAAGAGTTTTGGATATTTGATAGCTATTTTATTTTCTATCAAGTCAGCTGCTTTTTCATGAATTATTAAAGTTCTTTCTGGACTAATTTTTCCTTGTCCAACCGCAATGAGAAGTGTTCTTAAGGTTTCCTGATCATGGGAACTTCCTAGGTATGCCTTATTAAATTTTTGTAAAAATAATAATCCTTCATCGGAGACAAATTCATAACTTAAATGGTGACTGGTGATCAGATCATCGTTTATTAATTCTGGAGCTTGCTCATAAAAATTTAAAGCGTTATCTCTAGAAAGTTTACCTTCACTAACTTTAAACAAGATTACGCTTAATGCTTGAGATGAGTGTTCTTGGTCTCCATCATTATATTTGTTATAAAAATTTTGAAAAAATTCCATGCCCGATTCATTCAAGAAATATGATGGATTATGTTGAAAAACATCAAAAATCCAATGGTTTTTTGCGTCTTTAAATAAGGGGTATGAGTCGTAAGCATCTTTAAGAAAAGTTAGTTCTTCTATAGAAGCTTTGGGTTTTTCATTTATTCCAGTAGCTAAACTTAAGACGTCATAAGAACTTAAAAGCGATAGTTTTTCTTCGTCTTCTTGATTTTCTACCCAAAGTTCTCCTAAATGTAGAAAACGCTTAAAATCATTTAATAAATTAACATATTTATCACTTTCAGGATTAGCCTTATCTAGGTTTTTTAAAACTTCTCTAACCACATATTCCCAGCTATACAAACGGCCATTAAAATGTCGAGCTTTTTCTGCCTCTGGAGACTCCCCATCATCACCATCATATTGACTAAGTTCAAACAAGACTTTATAAGATTGTTGATAAGATAAGGCATCTTCTTGAGTGATTAAACCCTTATTAGCCATTTCTATAATCATGGCATTGTTGAGCAAAGATTCTTGAGCCATGGTTCTTAATCTTTCATCTTCAGAATCTTTATCTATAATTTGTTTTGCTAACTCAGAGACATGTTTTTTGATGTCAGAATGATTGCCATATTCGGTGTAATTCCAATTCATCAACAATTCTTTGGCTTCAGCTAATTCTGGAAAGCTTTCAATTGTTTGATCTAAAATTAATTCCCAATCATCTCTCATGGCCAAAATAGTTAAGCTTCTATTAGCATGATTAATTCGATAGCCTCGTCCATCAGCAGCGGCAATAATCACTAAATTTTTAATTGCATCAGGAGTTGGATAAAAGGTCAAATCATCTATCCAGCCACCCTCTGTGTCACTTAGAGATTTATCCATTAAAATTTGATAAATATTATTATCTAACTCCTCAATTAAGGGGCCATAGATTGCTTTAGCAGTTTTAGCTTTTTTAAGCAAATCAAAAGCAGCTAGGCCCACACTTATTCCTTTTGATTCTAAAAGAGATTTTGGTTTCCAACCATCTTGATAATGAGCATTAAATTTTAATTTTTCGTCTAGAATAAGACTTAGTTTAGAAGCAATTTCTTTAGGTAAGTTTTCCAAGAAATCTTGTTTAAATTGAGATAATTGTTCGTGAGCCAAATGAGCCACCATGTCTTTAATAATTGTCAAATCTTCTCCATCGGATAAATTTTTTAATTCATAACTGACATGGTTATGGACTTCTCGATTATTATAAAGCTCAGTCCATAATCTGTTTTTTTCTTCAACATCTCCAGCGTTTCTGGCTTCAATAAATAAATTTAAATCAGTTAAAAATTTATTCTTATTTTCTTTAGTAAAATATTCTTCTTGTTCGCCTTTTTCTAAAAGTGGTAAAATTCTTTCTTCGACAATCTTTTGAGTTATTTCTTCACTAACCCAGGGTTCTTGAGACATTTTATTTGCATGGTTTTTCCAAACCTCTACCAATTGACCTGTTTCTTCTTCCAGATATGTTGAGGCTTTTTCTGATAAATACTTATCAGTTCTTCTAATAGCGTCTTGAACTATTTCTAGTTGGGAATTAACTTCTTCTAACTGTTCATTAAAGTTGTCTTTTTTGTTTTCTAAATCACGTTTGGAAAGTTTTTCGCCATATTCTCTAATTCCTAAAAATAAAGTTTTAATTTTCTTATTGATTTTTTGATGAAGAGACTCTCTTCCGTAGTGTCTTTCATTATTTAAATTTCGTCGACGATCCTGCTGATCCCAATTCAAATTTCTTAAATCAGAATCAATATTGGAAATTTGTTTGCTGAGATTTGATATTGTTTCCAATAAGGATTGCTTTTCTGCTATAAGTCTAGATCTAGCCCGATTAATAGATTCCCAATCAATTTCTTCTTTTGTTGAATTTTCTTCACCTTGCTCGTCTGAGGGAATTGAAGCTAAGGCTAATTCTAAAGAAATGTCATTGGCATTTTGATTTAAATTGGGAAGCAGATTTTTTTTAAATTCTTCTAAATTTTGAATTATTATTTCTGTTACTCGATGAGTTTCTAGAAGCTCATTTTTGATTTCAGCTACCTTTGTTTTTTGAACCTCAACTTCTTGAGAATTGGCAGAATTTATTTGCTTATTAGAAGTTTGCAAGGAATCTCTCATTAATTAATAATATCAAGTAGCAAGCATGTCCTACAAGTATTAGATTTGCTTATTTTATTTGTTGTATATTTTAATATATCTTGATTTTTCAATAAAAATTAAAATAAGTATTGATATCAGGGTGATATTGTATTAGCATGAATTAATACATATTGTTAGTTTTAGGTAATTTATGAAAATAAAAAAAATACTACTATTATTGATTATATTTATAATTTTCTTGTTTTCTTCATTATTTGCACTTAGAAAGATAATTATAGGTGATACGCCAGGTAGTTTTGTGGACAGGCGTTTTTTTGATTATGTTGCTATCGATAGGTCAGCAGCAGAGTGGCTAATGTATCATATTTTTGAGGGAACAAATTATCTAAAGGAATTGATAGTTACTACTGTTGTTGAGGGTACGGTTGTTGATGTGGAATTAACAGGAGGAGAGATAGGCGGATTTAGATATTATCAGGTTGGAGAGTCAGAGGGCACTTACGAGTATTTGGTAAAGATAAGGCTAGCGAGCTTAGAGTATCCAGAACAACAAACAACTTACTTTTTTAGTCCGAGAAGAGTGGAGTTAGCAGAATTATTTAATGAACAGGGTGAGGAAATAGATTTTGAACAAATTGAAAGTGGTTCATTAATTAGAATTGAAGAAACCGTTGATTTAATGTCAACAAATAGGGACGATGCGAACGTTAAAAGTCTTTTAATTAAACTTCAATAATACTTAGTTGTAAATAATATTTTTTTGTTAATATTTCAAATAATTACTAAATTGTTTTTCATTTTTTAATTGGAGGTATTTTCATAAATTTAACTGAATCTGGTATAATACTTTTTTTTATAAATAATCTAAGAAAATATTGAACAATATGTTGTTTAAAGAAGCGGTCAAGGAATATCAAGCTTTAGCAGACTCACGAGCTTCATCTACCGAAAGACTACAGGTTCGATCTGATATTGCAGAGATGATTAGCTCTAAAGCAATTAGCCCAGATTGGTATCTCAATACCATTATTCTTTCTGCACTAAATTATCAATCTTGGGATTACAACAATAATAAATCTAGGCAACCATCTTTAGCAGAATCTATTATAGCCACGGAAAATTTAAATAAAAAATATAGAGAATTGGTTAAATTGTTGTCTCCTAGAGTTAGATCAATTATTAAGATTGGCTCTTCTACTTGGGCGGAAAATTTTAATGTTAGAGATTTTTCACAAGACAAATCAGATTTAGACCTTGAAGTTTTAATTGATGATGTCAGCTCTTCTATCGGAGAAGGCTTGCCAGGAGCAGAAGCTGGTTTAGAAACTTTTATGGAATTATACAAAAGAGGTCAGGCTGATTATTTTTCTTATGGTTATAAATCTGATGGCATACCAATTAGCATTCATTTTATGCCAACGGAAACATTTAAAAGAAACTGTGGTTTAAATGTGGTTTCTCTTTCGAAATCGATCACTAATGTGGAGTTTAGAATTAAACCAAAATCTAAGCCGCCAGTTTATGATGAGAGGTATGATGGCTCAGGTAGAGAATTTGTCTTTAGGGCCATACCACAAAAAATTACTGGTGGTATTTTAACAGAGGTGCCAGTTATGATGGTTGGTCCACAAGACCAAATTGTTATGGGTTTGATACCGAGCAAATATTTTACTTATCCAGAAGTTAGGGGTGATCGAGAATTTTTTGAAGAAAATATTGCTAAATTTAAAAAGAATTTAAATTTAAGATTAATTGCTGAGGGCGGAGATGGTAGGTTTACCAATATGCCGGCTAGAAAAAAACTAATGCCTAGTTATGTTTTAAATCTACTCGATAAAGAACAAAAAGAATTACAAAAAAGAACCATTAAGAATCAGCCAAAGCCTTGAGGAATATTGATTGAAAGACAGGGGGTTGTCCTTGAATAATTTTGAACACTTCACAATTTGGAACAGTTAATGATACCCAATCTTCTGGTTTACTTTGCCAAACTCCTCCGGCTATTGCTCTAATTACGCTGTTATGTAGTATTAGCAGCATATTCAAGTTTTCCTCATCAACCTGTTCTTTTAGGAATTGATAAACTGGTAGAACTCTTTCTAAACTTTCTTTAGCTGTTTCTCCACTGGGAACGTAGTGTGTATATTTGTCCGTTTCTGGTTTATGCAAATATTCGGATAAACCAGCCTTGACGGCTTCTTCTCTAGTATATCCTTCTAACACTCCGAAGGATTGAGGTTTTAATTCTGGAATAACAAGGATGTTTTGGGGTTTTGTATATTCTGCGACAATCTGAGCTGTTAGCAAAGCTCTAGATAGAGGAGAAGAAACTATGGTATCAATTTTTATTTTTTTTAATTTTTTACCAGTTTCGTGAGCTTGAGCTAAGCCTTTTTCAGTTAAGGGTGATTCTTTGTGGCCGACTATTCTTTTTTCCACATTAGCTAAGCATTCTCCATGACGCGTTATCATTAGTCCTAACTTTTCATTATCTTTCATAAGAGGGAATTATATCATTTTTTCTCAAGCTGTCTAAATTTGTTAAATTTAGTATAAATTGTTAAAATCTAATTATATGAAATGGAAGATTGAAAATAAAAAACTAGTTAGAGACTTTGAGTTTGCAGATTTTCAAGAAGCACTTGTTTTTGTTAATAAAATTGCGAAAATAGCAGAAGAACTCAAGCATCATCCAGATATTTTAATTCATTCTTACAATAAAATTAGGGTTATGATTTATACTCATGATGAGGATAAAATAACAGATAAGGATTATGGCCTAGCAGAAGAAATTGATGTTTTAAACAAGGACTAATTGCAAAGAAACATGGAAGTGATTAAGAAATTTGATGGGATATAGATTTTCGAAATGTGTTGGTCTTAGCAAATAAGCATTGAATAGAGCATTTTCATTAATAAAGCTTTTATTTCTTCAACACTTTGAGTTTTTTTAAGTTCAAGTACTTGATGGCCAGTTAACTGCACATAGTTTTCCACACCAGCTTTTTCTACCACTCTTCTTTGAGCAGCCTTATGTCCATTATTTCGATTTTTGCCATTACCAATTTCTACATGAACACCCTGGCCAGTTTCAGGATTAGTTACGTAAAAATCTGGATGAGTCACCACTTTATCTTTTTTGCCATTGTGATTTTCTACTGCTTCTTGGGTTCTAATGGCCTTGGCTTGATCAACAATAAAACCAGCAGCTTGTGCTTTTTTTGCAAAAAGTATTTCTAAGCTATGTCGTCTAGCCATTCGGCTATTATACAGCACAGATTTTTTTATTTTTTAGCCTTAGTTTTTCGTTCTTCAATTTTTTTGAGAGTATAGGTGATTCGATCATGAAGATTAATATTTTTAATGCGAGCAAAACGTAAAATGGTAACCAATAGGTCGCCAAGTTCTTGTTCATATGATTCATCTGTTTGGGCAGCAACATTAGTTTTTTTGCGACCATGCTCTGCTAGGTAAGCACGCGACATCTCTCCTAATTCTTCAAGTAAACTCAAAATCATAATCGAACCAAATTCTTTTGAATAGCGCTTGCCTTTATCAATTCTATCTAGAATTTTAAAGTATTCCCCAAAAGGAGTGTCATGGTAGGGTCGAGTTGTAGTTTTTTTTTGTGTCATTGGCTAATTTTATCACGAAGCAAAGAAAATCAGCTCAGTGTTATACGGAGCGAGGTTAAGATTAAAAGAGGTTTCTTTATTTTCTAGATGAGAGTAAAGGTTTTTATTCAGTTGATAGCTACTAATCACTCGGTAATTATTTTGCTGTGGTACGTATGCTTGAGTTTGGTTTTTCCCCATATTAATGCATACGAGAGCTTTAATTGTTTGATCACTAGATATCACTTCCAACACTATTAAATTTGTTGCTTGTCCATGAGCTTTAGCCATCGACCATTGGCCCTCGCGAAATAGTTTTGATTGTTTGAGCTGTAATAGATTTTGATAATAACTTTTCAACTGTTGATCACTTTTTTCTTGAGGAGAGCGTGTGATTTGCATTGGTGGACGTATAGTTCGACCTTCATCCTGACCCTGATTAATCAATAACATGGTGTTTGGTAAAAAACTAATCAAGGCTGCTGCCGCCTGAGAAAATTCTTTACCCATGGTTTTGATGGCTCTTTCCTCATCATGATTTTCTAGATAAACAGTGTCTTTACACTGGCCTTGATTTTGAGCACACTCAAGCAAGTGAGCGATGTGTTCTTTTAAATGGTAGGGATTTTCGCCTCTGGCTACTCTGACTAAATGTTTATAAAGTTCATCACGATAAATATAATCAAAGTTTTTAGCTAAAACATCCTTTTCCCAATAAGCTTCAGCCATAAATTCAAAATCTAACTTATTTAAAGATTGTGCTTTAGCTTTGGCTTTAGGAATTGCTTCCTGCCAAAATTGATGATTTTGAATGTATTGTTTTTCTTCTTCATTAAGAGTCCATCCCCAAGTGCGCAAAAAAGTTGAGGGGTTAAGTAGCATTGCCATGTCACATCTTACGCCATCAACATGTTCAACTAGTGATAGCAATTTTTCAGTCATTATATGATGAACAACTTCTTGGCCATAATTAAGCTGTAGAGTGTCAGACCATTCTGGATAATTAGGATCTTTACCATGAGCCAGATAATGTGTTTGACCGTTTTGACCCCCAATAGCTTGATATAAATTAGGATTTTTTAAAAATTGGTCCCTGCTGCCCTGAATAAAATATTCTGGATGCTCTCTTGCCCAAGGATGATCAACAGCAGTATGATTTGGTACAAAATCTACGTAAACTTTTTTATCTGCTTCGTGCAATTTTTTGACCATCTTATCCCAAGCCTCCCAGCTTTCTACGAGATGAGGGTTTGGTAGATAGTCAGCTATTGCGAATGGGCTAGCCACTACGTCTTTGTCAGGGTTAATGTCTGGCAGGGCATAGGTGTATTGATGAGTGTATTTTTTAGCATGATTGGCACTAAACTGACTTGGTAGATAGATACCCATAAACCAAAAAATATCATAATTGTTTAATTTTTCTACCCATGCTTCATCAGGAATTGTGTCAACAGTGACTGTTCGATTATATTTTTGACCCAAGTCATTGAGCCATAACCTAGTATTAATTAAGTTTAAGCTTATTTGTTGGTCTTTTTTTTGGCTAGGTTTTAAATGTTCTTCAAGCCTACGATCAAAGACCTCACAACTAACAAGATGAGTTTTTTTCAATGCTTGATTGCTTAGAACCTCTTTATTCACTGTTTTTTAACCATTAATATGAAATCTCAAAAGTTCTCTCAATTTATCATTGTCTTGGTCGATTGTAAATCTCTGAGAAAATTAAATTGATGGAAAAGACTTTGCAATCAATGATAAAATAGCTTTTTAATTTAATTAGAGGAGGAAAAAATGACAAAAGAAGATGTTTTAGAAAAAAATAATGGTCATTTAAAAGAGCGCCAGACTTATAATGATTTTATAGATATGTTTATAGAATTGAAGAAACAATACCCAAATTTGAATGTTGAGCAATTTGTTGAGCAACTAGCTGAAGCCTTACCAGAAGCTAGAGCTATTATTCTTCTTGAAGAAGCTAGAGAAAAAGGTGTCCCAGTTGATAGAAATCTTATTTTTCCAGAATCAAATAAATAAATTTGCTTTATTTCAGAAAAAAATACTAGTTAATTAAATATAGACTTGTTGTCATATGTAAAATTTTGTTATACTAGAAGTTATGACAAACATTAACTCTGCCCCATTTCAACAGGATTTTTCTAATGCAAATAGCGCTATAGCGTCGAACGACCAAGCAATCTCCGATAATGCCCAGACAACCCAGGAGAGTGATTCTAATAAGCTATGGTTGGCTTTACTAATAATATTAGCCATAATTGTTGGTTTCTGGATTGGTTTTTTTGTCAATGAATATTTTTATCAAAGCCCAGAAGATCAAAATGCACAAATAGATGTAATTGATGATTTAACTCCTGAGCCAATAGTGGAAAGAGCTATTGAAGTAGACAGAACTGAAGAAATTGACGGTACTGGGGAGGAATATATTGTTTTTCGGGAGGAAAATTATAATATAGGAGAAACTATTAGTATTGCTCCAGACAATGAGTGTATATCAGAGGATTTAAACTTAATTTTAACTGATATTCAAGAAGATAAGTTGGTTTTTGAAGTAGAAGCTCTTGTTTTAGATAGAAGTATAAATCAATTTGTAGAAGAAATGATAGAAATCGAAATTGAAGACCAGTATTGTTCACCAGCCTTAACTTCATGTGAAAACACTCCACTTGACTACTGTTTTTCTGTGAATAGTGTTGATGGAATTTATAATTTGGGCTATGAGTTGAGAGAAGGAACTCTCACACCTTTGAATTGAGCTTTAGACAAGTAATTTAAGCAATGTTTGCTAATTTTAGACTTCCATTGATGATTGGTTTTAATAATTCTGAAAAGACTTTCGAGTTAAAAAATGTCTTTATAAATACTAGCCTATTTAAATAGGCTTGTCTTTACTCTTGAAATTATTTATACTGATATTGTTAACAAAATACTATTTTTTATCAATAAAGACCTGCCATTAATGCTGAGGATTTTCGATTTACTCTATCAAAAAAAGCACAAGCTTCTTTCTCAAAAAGTTTTCTTTTGTGAACATCAAGACCTAGTTTATTTAATTGTTCAAGATAGAAACTCAGGCAAGATTATCAAATCAGCTAAAAGCAACGATGGCCTTCTTTTTCGAAAAGTTAAAGTTAAAGAAGAAATAGTTAAACAGTATCCTCAATTTAGAGATAAAAGACGGTCTTTTATTAAAGAGCGTTATGCAAACCATCTAGCGCCAGCTAGTGAATTTATGGATCATTCCAAAATTAGTATGCAAAATGCTTTTAAAACTTCTGAGGGCGTATTGCTTTTTTATCACTATCATAACTATCAGGCCTATCAGGTAGGTGTAGCTGGTTTTAGTGATGGAGATGATCCTCATTTAATTTGGCGTCACCACCAGCCAGTTTGGGAAATGTATGATCAAGTAGCGGGTAAAAAAATTGAATTTATTGATCTTTTGGAAATCAAAGGTCAATATGTGGCCTATTGGTTGGTTGAAGATGAAGCAGTTTGGGCAACAGTTTATCCTAATTATCGAATTACAGAGCAAATTGAAATCGTAGAAAGATCTCAGCTTAACAGGCCTCAGGCTAATCCATTAATTAGTCCCGAACCCACTCATGATTGGGAGTCGTTTAATACTTTTAATCCAGCTGCCCTTTACGAAGCTGACAAAGTCCATTTACTTTATCGAGCTCAAGGATACGATTATGTTTCATCGATTGGTTATGCTAGCAGTGAGGATGGTTTAAGTGTTGAGCAAAAACTAGAAAGACCAATTTTTGTTCCCACTCAGCCATTTGAAATTGCAGTTAAACCGGGCCAAGTTAATATGGCCTTTGCTTCTGCTGGTTGTGGTGGCTGTGAAGACCCACGCTTAACTAGAATTGATGATCGCATCTATATGACTTATGTAGCTTTCAATGGTTATTCTGAACCACGTATCGCTCTTACCTCAATTGCACTTAAAGATTTTTTAAATCAAAATTGGTTGTGGACTCATCCAGTTTTAATTTCTAAGCCAGGTTTAGTAACTAAAAGCGCTTGTATTTTGCCAGAAAAAATTAATGGCAAGTATGTGGTTTTTCATCGAGTTTTTCCTGATATTTTAATAGATTTCAGAGATGATTTAGATTTTAGCGATGGTCAATATTTGAAGGGCGATAAAAAAATCAGTCCTCGATCAGCTCTGTGGTGGGATAGTCGTAAGATTGGTGTTGGAGCGCCTCCGCTCAAAACCAAAGATGGTTGGTTATTAATTTATCAATCAATTGATGACAAGGAGGGGCACCCTTATAAAGTGGGAGCTATGTTACTTGATTTAGAAGATCCCAGTGTGGTTTTACACCGTTCCAGTCAGCCAATTTTACAACCTCAAGAATGGTATGAAAACGACGGTTTTAAGGCCGGAGTAGTTTATCCTTGTGGAGCAGTAATTATTGATCAAACTTTATTCGTTTATTATGGTGGAGCGGACTCTCGAGTCTGTGTCGCTACAGCTAATCTAAATCAATTCTTGCTTGAGCTTAAAAAAGAAGGTAGAGCTAAAGTTGAACCAACAATTATTACTAAATTAGATAAGAAGAGTTTGGCCAAAAGGGGGCTTTTTAGAAAATAAAAGGTTTTTTATGAATAAAAATAATTCTCATATTCAATTTGAAAGACATCAAAAGAATCCAATTTTATCTCCTGATGCGAGTAGGTCATGGCGGGCTCGAGCGGTTTTTAATCCCAGTTTAGTAAAAAAAACAGACGACTTTTACCAAGTTCTTTATCGGGCTTTGTCCAAGGAGCAAAATTATTTAGGACAAGAAATGAGTTTATCAAGCATCGGATATGCTGAAAGTAGAGATGGAATTAATTTTGACTATATGCGTCAACTAATTGTTCCTGAGTATGAATGGGAAAAATTTGGTTGTGAAGATCCACGAGTAACTTATATTGATGGCAAATATTTTATTTTTTACACAGCACTATCCGAGCACCCACCGACAGCTGACGGTATTAGAGTGGCAGTTGCTATAAGTAAAGACTTAAAAACTATTGAAGAAAAACATTTAGTGACGCATTTTAATGCTAAAGCTATGGCTTTATTACCAGAAAAAATCAATGGACAGTATGTGGCTATTTTAACTCCCAATACTGATCGTCCTCCAGCAACAATTGCGGTGGCTAGATTTAATGAAATATCAGACATGTGGTCTCCTGGTTTTTGGGAAAAATGGTATCAAAATTTAGATCATCACAGCATTAATTTAGAGCGTATTGATACTGATCAGATTGAGGTGGGCGCAGTACCTGTTAAGACAGATGAAGGTTGGCTTTTAATTTACGCTCATATTCAAAACTATCCAATTGAAGCTAAAAGAATTTTCGGCATTGAAGCTGTGTTATTAGATTTAAAAGATCCCCAGCAGATTTTAGCTCGTACTCAAGGACCGCTTTTATTACCAAAAGTAAAGTATGAGGCTGAAGGCATAGTTCCCAATGTTATTTTCCCTTCATCAGCATTGGTAGAGGGTGAGAAACTGCGTTTATATTATGGTGCAGCTGACACCCATTGTGCTTTAGCAGAAATTAATCTAGCTGATCTTATTAAAAGCATGCAAGACAATTCATTTAAGGAAGCCTTTCATTTAGTTAAATATCATCGCAACCCAATTTTGACGCCTCGCAGCGAAAATTTTTGGGAAGCTAATTCTGTTTTTAATCCTGCAGCTGTTTATGAAAATGGAAAATTTTATTTAGTTTATAGAGCACAATCTCCAGACAATACCTCTACTTTAGGTCTAGCTGAAAGTGATGATGGTTTTAATTTTAAACGTCATCACGAACCCATCTATGTACCACGTAAATCTTTTGAACAAAAAAGTGAGCCTGGTCGTTTATCTGGTTGTGAAGATCCACGTATTACCCGTTTAGGCAATGAATTCTTAATGTTTTATACAGCTTATGATGGGATGAATCCTCCTAGGGTTGCCGTCACATCTATTGCTATTCAAGATTTTGTTAAACATAATTGGCAGTGGTCAGAGCCCAAGCTTATTTCTTCTCCAGATGGTGATAATAAAAATAGTTGCTTACTACCAGAAAAGGTTAGGGGTCGCTATGTAATCTTGCATCGTATGGGTGGTAAAGAGATAGCCATCGATTATTTAGATAATTTAGATCAATTGCAGGGTGAAGAAATATGGCTTGAAAAAGAGCAATCAATTGGTCCTAGAACTGAATATTGGGATGGAGCCAAAATTGGTATTGCCGGTCCGCCACTTTTAGTTGATCAAGGGTGGTTACTACTTTATCACGGAGTGTCAGACATTGATCACCATTATCGAGTAGGTTTTATGTTGTTAGATCGTGATAATCCAGGTAAGGTTTTATATCGTACTCCTTATCCAATTTTAAAACCAACCGAAGAGTTTGAAAGAATTGGTGATGTAAATAATGTAGTTTTCCCATGTGGAGCAGTGATAGTGAAAGGTACACTTTTCGTTTACTATGGGGGGGCGGATAAGGTAGTTTGTGTGGCTACAGCTGATGTAAGTGAGTTATTGGCGCAGGTTAAATTATAGGTGCCTATTTAATAAGAAGAAAGATATCTATGACTGAACTTAATAATGCTGGTAGAGAAATTAATAAGCCTGAGGCAGAACAAGTTTCTTTTCAAACAGATGCAAATTTTGAAACAAGAACTGAAAATGTTAATGGACAGATTGAGGCAAAAAAAAAGAAATCCCTATTTAAAAAATTTTTAATAATTTTTTTATTAATAAATTTATTGTTAGTAGTAGCTTTTTTATTTTACTATTTTTTAATTTTGAAACCCCGTTATTTGAGCCTTGATTCTCAGGAAACACCCCTGATTATGGACACTCAAATTAAGCCTTTATCTTTAGAAGAATGGACAACAGTGGAATTAAGTGTAAAGGAAAATTTATCTTTGAATTCAATTAATCAAATGCTTTCTCCATCTCAATTAAGCAATCCTTTAGAAAATGAAAGTCCGCTTAGTTTTTATAAAAATTTAGAAGAAACATATAGTTTAAATTCATCTAAAGATAGTGTTGATCAGACTTTAGGTGTTCAACAAAAAAAATCTCATTTTAGTTTAAAGCTGGGGGCGAAGTTAGAAGATGACAACAAAAAAGAACATGATTTAGACCTGTCGCTTTCATATTTAGGTTTGGAGGATCTATCAAGTCAAGAAACTCAGGTAGATATTATTGCCAATTTAAGTTTAGGAGATGTTGTTTTACAAGATGATGGCATGGATGCCTTGCATGTTTCGATAATCAATTCTTTCGATAATAAGGCAGCTATTAACATTGAAGCATCAGATTATTTAATAGTTTTATTAGACACTTTAATTTTTCCTGAAAAAGAGCGAATTCCTGGAAAAATCTATGTTGATTCAAAAGATATTTACCCTTTTTTTGGTAATTATGTGCAGATTGAAAGTGATTTTGTAGAACTAGATGAAAACAAAGATCAGCTTTTGAATGATTTTATTAATTTTAGTGAAAATAATTTTATTGATACTTTTGCTGATTTAAACAAGTATGTGGACACAAGCAAAGACATTCTGCTGCTTAGTGATCAGTCGCATTTAGGTGTGGTTTTAGTAACAATTGATGAGCGTCTTTTTTTAGAAACAGTAGAAGAATATTTTACCAACACAAAACGATATTTTGAGTCTAATCAGAATAGATATGAGATAATTTGTGCTGGTCAAAATTATGAGTGCATGTATGAATTAGGTTATCAAGATAAAGAAAGTCTTGACGCTAGCGCTGAATTAATATCAATGCTTTTTAAGTTTTTTAGAATCAATCGTTCTGGAATTGTAGTCGCCGTAGACGATTTAAGCTTTAAAGGTTTCTATTTAGATTTTGTTAAAAGAGGAATGGTGCTTGACATGTTTAATTTACCAATTGATATAAATCACTTAGCTTTTAGTTTCTATATTGATAATTTATTTGAAAAGCAGAATATTTTTTCACCTAAAAAGATCATTAATTTTAGCGATCAACCGGAGTTTTTGGGATATGCTGCAATGGAACAGGGTAATAGATTATATTCAGAAAATAAAGCTTTTATGCGCACTCTAGAGTTAGATGCTTTGAAAGCCTTATTGGTTGAAGGAGGAAAATTTTGTAATGTTTGGTGGAGTCCAGAATTTTGCATAAATGAATTAATTGACTGGGAGATTAATGCTTCTTCTCTATTTGATAATACCATTAATATGAATTATCCCTTTGGTAGCTATTCATCAGATCAGCAACTCTCAGCGACCATTAGAAGTTTCGATTGGGAGTTTGAAGATGATTGTTTTTATGATGAAGAAAGTACTTTTATTTTTAATTCTTATGAGTTTTATCAGGACGTGATTGTTGATCAAAATCTTCATTTAAGGGTTTCACTTAATTCTGATAGTGAGGGTGGTTATTTTGGTCGGGTCTGTCACCTCAAAGAACACGGCTATAGCACTAGGTTGCCTTTTGCTGGTGAAATAAGTCTTTCAGCTAAAGGTTTCACCGCAGAAGAAGCTTTAGAAAAATTTAGTGAAGCTTTGTCGGGCATTAGGATTAAATAAAAAAATAGATGAAAATAAAGTAACAATTTAAATCTTTTTTTTAATTAATTTTTTTCCTAATTTATACAACTCCCCAACAACAAATACTGAGCTAGATAAAAGTATGCCTGTTAAAACTTCCATCCCGGTTAGTGGTACAAAATTAAAAATATTAACTAAAAAGCTGTTGGTCATAGCTATATATAAAAGAAACAATGATGCGGCTACTGCTGCCACCACATATTTGTTGCTAAACACACCAATGCTAAATAGAGAGCGATCGAGGGAGCGCATGTTAAAAATATTAACCAATTGAGTAAGGCAAATAACTAAGAAAGCTCCAGTTCTAGCTTTATCTATTCCCTGAGGTAAAAATCTAATAAACGTCCACATTGAAGTAACAACCATACAAAAGACAATGGGACTTAAGAAGCCTAGCATTTTTCTAGATAGAATATTTTCTTCTTTAGTTCTTGGTGGCTGACTTAAAACATCTCCGTGTCCTGGTTCTGCTGCTAAAGCAATATCTACCAAGCCATCAGTAACTAAATTTACCCATAAAATTTGTGAAGCAAGTAGGGGCAGGGGAAGGCCAAAGGCAATAGAAATAATAATAATCAGATCTTCAGCGAGGTTAGTGGTAATGAGAAAGGCGCTAGCCTGCCTAGTGTTGACAAAAACCACTCTTCCTTCCTCGACCGCATCAATGAGTGAAGCAAAGTTGTCATCGGCCAAAACAATATCACTAGCCTCCCTAGCAACATCTGTCCCAATCTTGCCCATGGCAATTCCGATATTAGCTTTTTTCAAAGCCAATACGTCGTTGACACCATCACCAGTCATTGCAACCGTATGTCCTAGATCTTGTAGTCTTTCTAAGATTTTTAGCTTCATGTTTGGTGTTAATCTGGCAAAAACGGATACTTGTTCAATGGCTTGGTCAAATTCTTCAGCACTTAGTGCTTCTAAGTCATTTTCAGTCATTACCAAGGAATATTCGCCAGTTTTTTCTTTATCGTCAATAATGCCAATTTGTTTGGCAATTGCTAGGGCTGTTTCTTTATGGTCGCCAGTTTTCATAATTACTCGAATGCCGGCTCCTTTGGCTTTTTTAATTGCTTCGGCGACGCCTGCCCGAGGAGGATCAATCATTCCTACAAAACCAACAAACACTAAATCATTAATGCTGTCAACTGATAAATTACGCTTATTGCCAGTTGTTTTTTTGTATGCAAAGGCAATCACACGCATTGCTTGAGCAGAATAATTTTTAACCTTGTCTAAGGCTTCTTCTTTATTTTTTTGACTAAAGTTACTAACCTCTTTATCAAGCAGTTGTTTATTGCATAGTCCAATTATTGATTCTGGAGCACCACTGACAAAAATTTCTCTTTTTTCATTTTCCTCAATCAAAACTGCTTTATATTTTAATTCCTGATTAAAAGGCAAATGATCAACAATTTTTGTTTCTTTTAATTGGCCATTAAATTTAGCCTTATAAGTTAAAATAGTTGATGCGCCTTCGGTCGGGTCACCACTAATTTGGTAATGAGGTTCTTCTTTACTGCCTTTATTAATTAAGCGGGCTCGACTATTTAATCCAGCAATCATAATTAATTTTTTTAAAGCAAAATTTTTTAGGGGATCAATGACTTTTTCATCTTTAAAAAATTTACCCTCTGGGTTCCAGCCAGAACCTGAAACGACAAAAGATTGATTAGTTAAGCAAATTTGTTCAATAGTCATCGTATTTTGAGTAAGGGTGCCAGTTTTATCGGTAGCAATAACGTCAGTAATGCTTAAAGTTTCAGTAGCAGGTAAAGATCTAACAATAGCTTTTTTATTAGCCATTCTTTTAGCTCCAGAAGCTAAGATAATGACTAAAACTGCTGGCAAACCCTCTGGAATACCAGAGACAAGTGAAGCCACAGCAAAGGTGAAAATATCGGCAAAACTCATTTCTCTAAAAAAGAAACCAATTGTAAAGGTAAACAAAGCGCCAAAAATAGCAATAATGGACATTTGTTTAGCAAGACGTGCAGTTTTGATTTCAAAGTGAGATTTTTCTTTTTTAATTTCTCCCAGGGTTTTAGCAATTTTACCAATAGCAGTTTTATTGCCTGTTTCAGTTACTACGAATTTGCCAAAACCACTAACCACAAAAGTACTCATCCACACATAGTTTTTTCTATCAGCCATTGGGGTTTTGTTAGCCATAGCTCGTGTACTTTTTTCAACAGCAAAAGCCTCTCCAGTTAAAGATGATTCAACTACTTGTAGGTTATTAGCTTCAATCAATCTGCCGTCAGCAGAAACCCGATCTCCTTCTTCTAGTAAAACAATATCTCCAGGCACCAAATTTTTAGAAGGAACTTCAATGAGTTGTCCATCCCTATAAACCTTGCTAGTGGCGACAATAATTTCTTTGAGAGACTCAATTGCTTTGTTGGCCTTATATTCTTGAATAAATCCGATAATGGTATTTATTAAGAGAACAAATAAAATTACATAGGTGTCAAGAGCATGATCCAAAAAGTAGGTAATGGCTGCTGCCATCAACATAACTAAAACCAAGAGATTATTAAATTGATGCCAAAGAATATTGAGTATTAAATGTTTTGGTTTGTCGTCAGCAATCTCGTTGCTACCATATTTTATCCGTCTTTTGTCAAGCTCGTTTTTACTTAAGCCTTTTTCTGGATCGGTGTTGAGTTTTTCTAAAACTTCTTGATAAGAAATGGTGTAATAGGGAATTTTGGGCATAACTGTAGTTTAGTCTAGCAAAATTAAGAGCTGTGAACAAGCGCTGACTCTGGTTTTTTACTCTGGTAGCTGTTAAACTAAAATTCTTAATCATGTTCAAAAAAATTTTAGAATATACTAGGCCCTATCGAAAAACACTAATTTTTATTAGTTTTTTGATTGTAATTATGGCTCTACTTAGTCAAATTGAGCCTTTTATTACCAAAGCTATTACCGATCAATTAGTAGAAAACGAAACTCAAGGGGTTTTTAATTACATTGCTATTCTTTTGGTAGTACTATTATTAGTAAAACTGATTCAGTCAGGTCTTAATCGTTTGTCTTGGTATTTAACTAATATTTTTGTGATTAAATTTGAATCTAGCCTAAAACAATTGGGCTTTGATCATTTAATGAAATTATCTCTATCTTTTTTCAATGAACAGGAAACTGGCAAGGTGATGAGCAAGTTGGATCGAGGCGTAAATCGTTTAACCTCAATTGTTAATAATTCTGGAATGCACTTCATTCCCAGTGTAACTACGGCCTTAATTTCTTTTTCAATTGTTTTGTATTATGAATGGCGAATTGGTGTACTGACAGTTTTGGCTTTTGTTCCCTATGTGGCTATTAATCGTTGGCGTTTTGAAAAAAACAATAAATTGGAAAAAAGAGAATATAGGCTTTATGACAAACAATATGCTCATTTTTGGGAGGTTTTAAGTTCAATGGAATTGATTAAAGCTTTTCGTGCTGAAGAGTTTGAAAAAAATAAGCTAAGTAATTTTTTTAAAAAAATCATTAATATTCGCACAGAAATGGAAAAAAACACTAATCGCTCAATTGCTGGTGATATTATCTTAGAGTCATTGAGTTGGTCAATGTATGCTTATATTGTTTATATGACTTGGCAGGGTCAAATTACTATTGGTACTTTAATTCTATTGGTGGGTTTGATTCAAATGATCCGTCAGCCCTTATGGCAAATTAATTGGATTTTTTGGGAGGTGAAAAGGGCGCAAATTGGAGCTAGAGACTTTTTCAAGATTATGAATGCTAAACCGGAGGTGGTTGATCCGTCTAAGCCAGTACCTATTAAAAATTTGCGTGGAGAAATTACTTTTGATCAAGTCTCTTTTACTTACAAGCAAAGCATGCGTGATTATTTTGATAAGTATTATGAAGAGGAAGGTGAAGCTAAAAATAAATTGGCTAATAAAAAAGCAGAAATAGGTAAAGGATTAAAAGTTCTTGATAGGGTTAACTTTACTATTGAAGCGGACAAGGTGACGGCTTTTGTTGGGCCTTCTGGAGCGGGAAAAACTACCATTGCTAGTTTGTTAATGCGTTTTTTTGATCCAGATCAAGGCAAGATTTTATTAGATGGTATTGATATTAAAAAGTTTCGTCAATATGATCTACGCGCTCAAATGGGTTTAGTTAGCCAGGATGCTCACCTCTTTGCCAGTTCTATTGAAGAGAATCTTAAATACGCCAAACCAAATGCTAGTGAAGCAGAGATGTGGCGAGCTTGTAAAATTGCTCGGGCAGATGAATTCATCGAGAAATTAGATAAGGGTTTAAAGACCACTATTGGTGAACGAGGAGTTAAATTATCAGGCGGTCAGCGTCAAAGATTATCTTTAGCAAGAACAATTTTGCGTGATCCCAAAATTGTAATTTTAGATGAGGCAACCAGCGCCTTAGACTCAGAATCGGAAATGTATATTCAACAAGCTTTAACTGAAGTTTTGAAGGGCAGAACTTCTATTGTCATTGCTCACCGTTTATCAACGGTTCAGCGCTCTGACAAAATTATTGTACTCAAAGATAAACATTTATTAGAACAAGGCACTCATCAACAACTGCTTAAAAAAGATGGCCTATATGCAAGTTTATTTAAAATTCAATCTGGAGATAGTGAAAAACTGAAGGAGTGGGATCTAGTTAGATAGTCTTTATTCTACTTGAAAAGTAATAAAAGAGGCGTATTATATATGAATATGTGTTCATATAAATGTTGTTCACTAAACACTAAAGAATCTAGCGAAATTTCTCAACTTACCGAAGTTTTAAAATTGTTGGCTGAAGAAAATCGGTTAAAAATTTTTTCTTTATTGGAAAAGACGAGTTGTTGTGTCTGCGAAATGTTTGAGCCCCTATCTATGTCTCAAAGTTTACTTTCTCATCATTTAGCAGATTTAAAAAAAATGGGCTTAATTGAGAGTAAAAAAAACGGTCGACGAGCCTATTATTCTCTTACAAAAAAAGGTAAAAAAATCAGCAAACTAATTTTGGCTTTAAGAAAGGAATTATGATTATTAAGGTTCTAGGTTCTGGTTGTGCAACTTGCAAAAGACTTTACGAAATGACTAAACAAGCTGTATCAGAATTAAATTGGAATGAAGAGGTGGAATATATTACCGATATTAATCAAATTATTAACTTAGGATTAATGACCAGTCCAGTGTTAATGGTTGATGAACAAGTATTATTGGCTGGAAAAATTAGCGATGTTGAAGGTATTAAAAAATTATTGGAAGATCTAAAAAAATAAATGTCAAATTTATTAATTAATACTCTTAGTCAGGGTTATTTAGGTTTAATCGATTATTTATCAGCCCATGTTTTATTTTGTTTAATTCCTGCCCTATTTATTGCTGGAGCAGTTAATAGTCTGTTGGCTGCTGATGCTATTTTGAAATATTTAGGCAATAAAAGTAAAAAAGTCATGGCTTATGGTATTGCTTCAATTAGTGGTTTATTGGTTCAGGTTTGTTCTTGTACAATTATTCCTCTATTTGCCGGTATTTGGAAAAGAGGAGCGGGTCTGGGAGTAGCCATTACTTTTCTTTATGCTGGTCCAGCAGTTAATTTATTAAGCCTGCTCTTAACTGGACAAAGGTTGGGTTGGGATTTTGCTCTGGTGCGTTTTGTTTTATCTATTATTTTTGCTATCAGCATCGGTTTAATTATGCAAGCTGTTTTTGGTAATGGTCATAGTAGTGAACAAAAACTGGTGATAGCTGAGCAAAAAAGTGCTCTTTCAGGTACTAAAGCTAAATATTTTTGGTTAAGTTTGCTGGGCATTTTAATTATTGGTACAGCTCCGATTGATGGTGCTATTAAAATACCCAGTGTTTTAGTTTTAACTCTATTGCAGCTATTGATGTCTTATAAGTGGTTGAGTGTTGAAAGTCGTCGAGCTTGGTGGAGCGAAACTTTAAAGTTTTTTAAGCAGATTTTACCCCTATTGTTTCTTGGTGTCTTTTTGGCTTCATCCATCACTTCTTTGATTCCCCAAGAATTATTTCAAACTTTAACTAGTCAAAATAACTTATTAACCAATTTTTTAATGGTTTTATTTGGAGCCTTGGCCTATTTTCCAGCTTTAGTAGAAGTGCCAATTGCCGAAAGCTTTATGAAGCTTGGTATGCATCGTGGTCCGCTTATGGCTTATCTTTTATCTGATCCCGTGCTATCGCTACAGGGCTTATTAATTATTGCTAAATTCTTAGGAGTGAAAAAAACTTTGTTTTACACGATATTGATTATAATGTTAACGACTACTGCTGGCTATTTATATGGATTAGTATAAAAATTTTATTAATTTAGAAAGAAAATATGACAAAATTAATTATTACTATCAGTTTGTTAGTTACTAGCCTGGTATTTATAGCTGTAATTGTGATGGGGAGTCAACAAGGCGAAGAATTACCACTAGCTGACAATGGTCAACAAACTGAGCAAGAAGGCACAGAAGCTGGTGAAAAAGTCGATGCCGACATTTTTTATTGGGGCACTACTTGTCCTTATTGTCATGATGTTCAAGACTGGATGGAAGAACAAGGGGTGGAAGAAAAAATTGAAGTTATTAGTAAAGAGGTTTATAACAATCGAGCTAATTCGCTAGAATTAAGTGCTAGAGCTGAAAGTTGTGGAATGGATACTCAAAGAATTGGTGTACCGTTTTTATACACCATTGATGGTCGCTGTTTAGTAGGTTCTCCAGACATTATTGAATACTTAGAAGGAAGGATTGCTGAATGAAAATATTTACTTTTTTATTAAGTAGCGCATTGTTTTTGATTTTTACGAAGCCAATACAAGCAGTTTGTCCTATTTGTACTGCAGCTGTTGCTGGTGGACTAGGTATTTCTAGATGGTTAGGAATTGATGATTCAGTAGTTGGTTTGTGGATTGGTGCTTTAGTTGTTTCTGCTTCTCTTTTGTTAGCAAATATTTTTGAAAAAAAGTGGCCGCAATTGCCGGCTAAAAGAGCGATGTCATTAATAATGTTTGCTTTATTTTTCTTGCCCATTCTGTGGTTAATTGGAGTAATTGGTTTACCGGGAAATACTTTAATGGGTGTTGATAAAATTTTACTAGGCATTGGGTTTGGAGGACTAATCTTTTTTTTAGCTGTGGTTTTAGATACTTATTTGAAGAAAATCAATGATGGAAAAGTTATTATTTATTATCAAACAGTAATTATTCCAGTTTTTTTATTATCTCTAGCTAGTTTTATTTTTTATTTAATAACAGTTTAAAGAAAGGCTAATGTGGCGAAAACACAAAATCTACAAATTGACATTGACCAATTTATGAAAAAAGTCAAAGCAATGGAAAAAGGAGAAAAACTAGATCTGTCATCAGATGAAGACTTATCCATTGGTATTATGAATTTAATTTCTATTGAAGAACACTTCTTTTTTACCTATAGCAAAACCAAAGATCAAAAATATTTAGATTTATTACATGAAGTTAGAGAAATGCGCAAAAAAGCTCTGAAAAAGATTATTAAAGATTATGAGGGCGAAGTGTGGTGTATTAGTAAACACTTACTGGCTGCTTCAATGCGCTTTATGGAAGTTGGCACTAAGGCACTCACTAAGGGTGACCACAAAGAGGCTCAAAGCATGTTTGATAATTCTTACAACCTTTATAGTCTTTTTTGGGGATTAAATTTGGGCGTAGTTGAAACTAAAGATATTAAACAAGATGAAAAAGATAAGCAAAAAATTAATTTAATTTCTGAAGATAAAAAGCCAAAAGTAAAAAGTTCAGTTAGTGTTTTTGATAAACTAGGTGAATTTGTTAAAAAAGCTCTCGACTGTTGTAAAGAGTAACTTCTTGTTAAAAAAATATTTTTCTATTATTTCTAATTAATTTTGGTAATTTTCCTATCTTGTAGTATATTAAAGATAATTAAGGAAAGGATTTTATGTCTCGTCGGGACTTTTTTAAAATTTTACAAAAAGAAGTAGCGCGCATTGATGCCGCTAGTGTAACTAAAAGAAAAGAGCACTTAATTGAAGGATTTACTAAAGAAGCCTCTCCCAAAGCAATTATTAATGGTCAGCCCTATCGAATTTTTAACTCAAATGATTATTTGGGTTTGCGCCATCATCGCAAGTTAAAGAAAGCCGAACACCAGATGGCTGAGCTTTGTGGGACTGGGCCTGGAGCAGTGCGTTTCATATCTGGCTCATTTCAGGTGCATCGTGATTTAGAAAAGGCGTTAGCTAATTTTCATGGACAAGACGACGCTATGGTTTTTTCTAGTGCTTTTGCTACCAATTTAGCGGTACTTTTTAGCTTAATTAAAGGACAAAGTAAAGATTCTTTAGTAGGAGACGAGGTTTTAGTAATTTCTGATGAATTAAATCATCGCAGTATTATTGACGGCATTCGTATTGCCAACCTAGAAAAAAGTCAAAAAGCTATCTTTAAGCACCTAGATGCCAATTCTTTGGAAGAAATTTTAGAAAAAAATATTAAAAAATTTAAACGTGTTTTGGTAATTACTGATGGTGTATTTTCAATGCTTGGGGAATATCAGGATCTAAAGAAAATACGTCGCATTATTAATCGTTACGACAAAATTTATCCAGAGGGAGTTTTATTAGTGGTCGATGATTGCCATGGAGTGGCAGCTTTTGGCGAAACAGGTCGAGGAACAGAGGAAGTCTCTGGAGCAAAAGCTGATGTGTTAATTGGTACTTTGGGCAAGGGTTTGGGAGCAGATGGAGGATATGTAGTAGCCAAGCAAGTTGTCATTGATTATCTTCGGGAATCAGCTGCCACCTATATTTATTCTAACTCAATTTCGCCGGGTACAGCGGCTGCAGCCCTAATGGCAGTACAATTAATAGATAGTCAAACTGGTGCTAAATTGTTACTTCGTTTAAGCGAAAATATAGAGTTTATTAAAAAAGAACTATTAAATTTAGGATTCAAATTTGCCGCTGAATCTGTTCATCCTATTCAGGCAATTTTAATTGGTGATACTGAAAAGACCAAAGCTTTAACTCAAAAAATGTTTAAACGTGGTTTTGTTTTAACTAATATCAATTATCCAGTTGTACCTAGGGGTAAAGATGAAATTAGAGTGCAAATTAGTGCCAGTCATAATAAAACCGATTTAAAAACTTTTTTGCAAAATATTAAAGAAGTTGGTGAAGAATTAGAAATTATTTAAGTACAATTTTTTTGAAAAGTTGTTAATTATTTTCTTAATTATTAAATTGTTTTTTTGATAATAAAATTGAAAGACTAATGATAAATATTTTTAAAAAATTTTTTTACTTTTGTTTAGTTTTCCTCTTTATTTTTTTAGTTAAACCGGTTAATGCTCAGGAACCAAGAGGAGAAATTATTGAGGGCCGAGTTGTAGAAATTATTGAGAGTGGAGAAAACATTGTTGATGATCAAGTTTTCCCTTTTCAGGTTATAGAAGTATTAGTAGATCATGGGAGCTTGGAGGGTTCACAAGTTCAGGTTTTAAATGAATCTGGATTAGATGCCAATAATTTAACGGTAGTTAATTATCAGGCTTATGAATTAGGAGATCGTTTGAGAATTTATACGGATTTCAATCAAGAAGACGAACGTTTTTTTGTGATTGATGGTTTGGTGAAGCGCCAAGCCTTATTGTTTTTATTCATCATTTTTATATTGGCAGTATTGGTAGTGACTGGTCGCTTAGGTCTGCTTGCACTTTTAGGTTTATTTATTTCTTTTTTAGTTATTAGTCGTGTTTTAATTCCCATGGTGCTGGCTGGTCGTCCACCTTTGCTTTCAGCAATGATTAGTTCCTTACTAATTATTCCTGCCAGTTTTTATTTGACTCAAGGATTTAAAAATAAAACTCATAGTGCTGTTTTGGCTACCATTGTTTCCTTACTGATTACTATGTTGTTAGCTTTTTATTTTGTTAATTTAACTAACCTAACTGGTTTTGCTAGCGAAGAAGCAGCTTTTGTTAGTACCATGAGTCGGGGTCAAATTAATTTATTAAGTTTATTATTTGCTGGAATTATGATTGGTGCTCTTGGAGTTTTGGATGATGTGACTATAGGTCAAGCGTCTGTGGTTGAACAACTCAAACTAGCTAATCCTAAACTAGATCCTTGGGCATTGTTTTTACAGAGTATGAAGGTGGGTAGAGATCATGTTTCGTCCATGATTAACACCCTGATTTTAGTTTATGCTGGATCAGCTATGCCACTACTGATTTTATTTTTTGATGGCAATCATGGCTTCATAGACGTAATTGAATTAGAGATCGTGGCAGAAGAGATAGTGCGAACTTTAGTAAGCAGTTTGGGCTTGATGCTCGCAGTACCTCTTACTACTTTTTTGAGTGTTTTTGTATTTAAAACTAAAGAGTAGTTGGGTTAGTACTTTGTTTAGCTAGTTCAAAAACTACTTCTTTATTGTTAAAAGATAGATGATTGTCGATTTTTTTATAAAGATTAATTAATGATTTTTTCTGTCCTTCAAGTTTTTTAAATTTTTTGGCAAATTTTGATCGATATCCCCGCATTTGCTCAATAATTTCAGGTGTCTGCTTGCTTATTTCTTCACTATCTTTTTTTGCTCCCGTATATTCTTTATTTTCTTCTTCAATTTTATTAATTTGATTAGCAACAAGTACTTTTAGATGAGAAAGTATTGATTGCTCAAACTTTTCAGTTAGCTTAGTAATTTCAACAGCAGTACTTTTACTAGCTTTTCTTGCTAAAACTTCTCTTTGTGCTAGTTGAGCAAAAACTGCGGAGACCAATGGGTCTCCGGGTTCTCCAAATTTTTCTCTAAGAAATAGGGAAGCGAGCTGTTCCTCGGCTTCTTTAGTTAAATGATCAATCTCATTTTGAATTAAATCTATTAGTGTTTCTCCACTATAAGCCAGCATTTTAATTAAGCTCTGAGTGCTTGATTGTAACTGCTCATGCAGATTTTCCAATAAAAGTAGGGGGTTTTTTTCTAGAACCAAATAATCATGTAATGATTCTAAATTAGCTGGTATTTCACTTTTCCAAGCAGTTCCATACCAATTATTTGCGTATTCTACAGATGAAACATTTTCTTTCATCAGACCTTTCTTGCGGCTTTATTGCCAAAATCCATCTCCAATGATGAATTTAATTAATAATTTGCCGTGGAAAAGCCTAAAAAAAATCACTTGATGCTCGTCAAGAATGATTTGGGCTGAAGATCGGACTTATTTGTAATTGAAATAAAAACAAACTCACCGTTGCGGCACAGTCACGGACTTACACCGTGTTCCACAGCAAAAACAATTTAGCAAAAAAATAATAATTAGACAATTGGTAATTTATTTAAGCGATAAGCTCGAATTAATAGTTTTTGTAAAGTTTTTTGAATAATTAAGTTAGCTTGGTTGACAGTAGTGAAGTCTTTGCTCTTCCCTTCAAAATAAATGGGTTTGCCATAACTTATGATATAAGCTCCTTTTCGATACCAAACGAATAGATTCTTTTTCCCTTTAATATTTATAGAGAATTTTTTGATTTTTTCTGGGTTAACACAAATACTAATGGGAATAATTGGAGCTTTAGTTGCCAAAGCCATACGAGCAGCACCAGTTTTTAAAGTTTTAACCTTTTTACAATTTTTACTAACGCCCCCCTCTGGGAAAATCAAAATTGAACGATTCTTTTTGAGCAAAGCGATAGCTCTTTTAAGAGCTAATTTTCCAGTAGTAGGGCTTACTGGAATGTGTCCCGCCCAAGTAATTAGTCTACTTAAACCAAAAATTTTAAAAACGTCTTCTGTAAGAAGAGCATGTACCGGTTCTTTGATACTACTCATTACGTATAAAGGGTCAAGTGTGCTGGGGTGATTAACAGCAAAGATTTTGGCACCTTTGGGTAATTTTTCTTTTGATTTAATTTGGCGTTTTAGATCAATTTTGGTATAGCAGCGAGCTAATGAACGACCAAAAAAATATAGCAGGTTTTCTAAGAAGTAATGTTTTTTCATTTTGACAACTGGCCCATTAAGCCATAGATTACTTATAAAAGCAAGCTTAATCAATTAGAGTTTTATAAACTTTCTGACTAATTGAGGCTATAAGTTCAGCTTGTTTTTTCAAATCTTTGCCCTTGGTCATTACGCAAAGAATATAGGGTGAAGAATTTTTATAAACAATGCCGCAGTTATGCAATTGCTTTTCATTTGTTTTTGGATATGTTCTAACACCATATTTATGTGCAACTAAAACATTCTCCGGCAGGTATTTAGTGAGACCCTCAGTAAAAGTTGCTTTAGTCATTAGATCAAGAGCCTGATTGGAGCTATTAGCTGAAAGATATTCGCTGTTGTATAAAATACGTAACATACCAGCATATTCAATGACATTAATAGTGTCTATTTCTGATAAAATTCCTAAATATAATTCTGTTTGAGCGAGGGTGGGCTGAATACCTTCTTTTTCATAATATTCAGTTAATAGAGCGAGAGAAGTGTTGTCAGAATTAATGATCATAATTTTTAATAACTCCCGAATGGTATAGCTTTTTCCAAGAACTAAAGATTTCTCAAAGTCTGGGTCAGAAAATAAAATTTTTCTTTCTTGATATTTAATTTTTTTATCTAATAATTCGGGGTTATTTTCAGCATTTTTATAATAAGCAACCAAAACGGGGATTTTTAATAAGCTTCCGCCGTCAAATCTTAAATTACCATTAATGCTAAACCATGGTCCATTATTAAGATCACGGAAATAAATAGCTGTTTGAATCTCTGAATTTTGCAAAGATTTGTCAATTGTTGATTTAAATTCGTCAATCTTTTTTAAACTAATGTTATCCTCCTTGGCATAAGGATTTAAAAATTGCCACTGAGAGTCCTGTGGATGATCGAGGGAGCAGCTTATTTGTTGGCAAGGTTGTTGATATATATAGATAAGTAGAAAAATAATTAAGAAAAAAACAATTAGTCCAAAAGAAATTAAAATTAATTTTTGTTTCACTAAAAATAATATTGTAGACCTTTTGTCTCAAGAATCAATCAATAGATGGGATGAGCTTGAAAATCAATTATTAGAAGCCTAGAATAGAACTATATGAAAAAAAATATTTTTCTTCTTTCATTTTGTTCGTTAAGTTTAATTTTTTCAAATTCTGTCAATGCTCAGCGCGCCAATAACAGAGCCCCTGAATTATCTAGGGAAGCAATAGGAAATATTAATCGAGTGCAACAACAAGAAAATATTCAAGACCCAAATTTGCCCAGTGATGATTCAATTCAAGTAAGAACAAATCCCTCTGGAAAGAGTGAAATAATTGGGGAAGAGAATGGAGCTGGGGGAGCCATGCTTGTAAAAGATGGATCTAGACGTTTAACGGTTGGAGAAGCTGCAAAAATTGTCAGAGAAAAAAATAATGATGTTGCTAATCAAGTTCAATCTTTATTGATGGAAAAATTCCAGGAAGGGAACGGTCCTAAAGGTGGAATTGGTGAGCAAGTAAGAACTATAGCTCAAGAACAGTTGCGAGCACAAGAAGAAATAAGAAACAGATTGAGTCAGTTGGAGGAAAGACCGGCTTGGAAGCGTTTTTTCTTTGGTCAAGAAAAAAGTGCGGTTGTTGCTGTAGATGAAACCCTAGAAAAACAAACTCAACAGCTTAATGAATGGCGTGAACTTTTAGAAGACCCAAACTTAACTGCAGAAGAGCGTTTAGCGATAGAAGATACAATTTTAGAATTGCAGGCTCAACAAGAATTGGTTGAGGCTCATGTTGACAATGTTTTAGGAGAATTTAATTTGGCTAACTTTTTTAGAAGATTATTTCGCCGCTCCTAATTATTGAGAGACTCTTGTAGAAATATTTTTAATCCGTTCCAATTGTCACGTCCAGCTTTTGGAATTAGTACTGAGCCATTATTACTGCTACTACTATTTAAAACATTCTCTGTATTTAAATTAATGTTTTTAATCTGAAAATCATTGGCGCTGACAAGTAGTGGTGCAAAATATTGCAAACTTTCTAAATCGAAATCTGTATGAACGTGTTGATTTACTTGTTTAAAAAATTGAGGAATTTTATTCAGTGCATCTAGATCAAAAAGCTTTTTTCTAATACCGGTTATTACTTCCACTTGGCGTCGACTACGATCAAAATCACTAGAGCTGTGTCGAGAACGGACGTATTTTAGCGCATCTCCTCCCTCCATTTTTTGCAGTCCAGCTGGAAAATAAATACGTTCATAACGACAGGTAAATTGACTCTCTAAATTAAAACCACTAAGGGTAGCAGTTAAATGAGCAATCTCATCATTACTATAACCACAGGGGTCGAGTTGTTTTCCTTCAATTGGATACCATTTATCTTCAAAGTCTTGTGCCACCTCAACTTCAATTCCACCCAACTCTTTACCAATTAGACGTTGAAACCCAACAAAATCAATGGCAATAAAATACCTGATATTCAAGCCAGTAATTAGAGATAGTGTTTCTTTACTAACTTGACCGGCATTAATCATTGGTTCGCTGCCAGTCATATTAGAACTAAAAACAGCATTAATCTTTCGGTAATTAGTGTTATTAAGTTTAACTTCTAAATCCCTAGGGATTGATATAAAAGACAAAGTCTTTTGTTCAAAATTTAGTTGGGCAATTTGAATGACATCAGCCAACATTCCTCCTTGGTGACCAGCCCCACCATATCCCAAAAGCAAGACATTTAGTTCCTTTTTATCATTTTTTTCAATTTGACTATCGTCTAAAAAGTTTGCAGCATTAATTTCGATCTGGTTTACTACTTCTTGTTTGTTTTTGTTTTGATTGAAATAGCGATAGCTAAGTACACTAGAAATAGTGATTCCGGTAATAAATATAAGTAAAAAAGCAATAAATAAAGTCTTTTGTTTATTGTTTAATCGACGAAATTTTATTAATTGTTTTTGCCACAGCTTCTTAATCATAAGTCTTTTTAGTATAGCTTAAGTGATATAATAAGACCATGTCTTCAAAATCTTTTTTTATTTCAAATGATATTAGTTTTCCTTATGACCAGTCCCGCTTTCCGGGTCAGGCAAGTGATGAAAGCATTTTATATGCTACTAGGGAGCATTCGATATTTTTAATCATCAGATTATTGTTTGTTTTTGGAGTAGGCTTGAGTATTATTTTAGCCACTATTTTATTTAATAAAACCATTAATTTAATTTTTTCTACCAATGTTTTGCCAGGTGTTATTTTAATTATGTTATTGATTTTTTCTTTGTTTATTTTGATTGGAGCTTGGTGGGTTTTTACTCTGTGGAAGAAATCCATAGCTATAGTTACTAACAAGCGTTTAATTAAGTTTATTTATACCACTCCAATTAATCGTTACAACATGAGTTTGCCTCTGGATATGATTGTTGATACTAGTTGTCACAATAAGGGTTTTTTAAGTTCTTATTTAAAAATTGGTAGTATTACAGCTCGTTCTAGTGCTAGTAGTTCTGGTCTAGCTACCGCAGACACTTCTCGAATTAATAAAAAATATTTTTATTTAGAAAATATTAAATATTTTGAAGATTTGCAACAATATTTAAATAAACTCATTAACACTTTGCATAAAGAACCAGAAAAATTAAACAAATTTAGACCTTTTATTCCCCATTTAAAAGGGGAAAAAAGAGAAGAATTTTTAAGAAATAATTATCCTGATTACGCAAAAAAAACCAACTAATTACAAAAGTTTTTAATACTTTTAGATTATTCGAGTTTTCTTTTTGTAATTTAACCACTCTTTGCCGTATCTTTCAGCGTAATTTTTTTCTAAAAGAGGTACTCCACTAACAAAACGAATTAGAACAGTGATATAAATAGGGCTTACTAGAGCTAGTAAAGCCCAATTGCCTAAGCTGGGTAAAAAATAGAAAAAGAGGCACCACCAAAAGAGAATTTCGCCTAGATAATTGGGATGACGAGAATGTTTCCATAGGCCGCTTTGAATAAATTTACCTTTGTTTTTTGCATTATTTTTAAATTGATATTTTTGCCAATCGGCTATAGTTTCAATTCCAAGAGCGATGAGAGCTAAGACAAAGAACATAATTTGCCAACTATTAACGCTGGTTTTAATAGAATCTGCTAGGGAAAAACTCAAAATAAAGCTTAAGCTAATTGCAAAAATTGATAGAGCTTGTAGTAGCCAAAACTGTAAAAAGCTCCAAAAATTTTGCCGAATTTGATTAAAGCGCTGATCTTTTTTAATTTTGAGAATTCTAATAAATAAATAACTGGCTAATCTAATTCCCCAAAGACTGACTAGTAGGGTGGGTAAAATAAAGAAAAGTTTTTGTTGGCTTTGCCAGAATAAAAGATTGATGACAATAACAAAAGTTATTCCATAGGCTAAGTCAGTTAATTTGTCGGTTTTAAAAGCATTAGCAACCAAGAAAAATAAAACCTGACTAGTAAAAATTAATAAAAAAAGATTAAAAAATTGATTAAACATATTACTATATTATAGCAGTCCTGTTTTTTTATTAATGTAATATTGATTGTTTGAACTTTTCTTGATAGGCTGATCAAATAATATCCAAAAATATGAAAAAAAGTGCTGGGCCCGGTTTATCTGCAGATAAAAAAACCGTATTAAAACAAATTTTGTATTGGCAAGAATTTCAGGCTGATAAACAAGCTTATTTAACAGTAGGAGGTTATGCTGGAACTGGAAAAACTACTCTAATTGCTGTTTTGCGCCGTTTACTTTATAAGAAAGATCCTAAACTAAAAGTAGCTTTTGCTGCTTTCACCGGAAAAGCCGCTCGGGTATTGAAGAATTATTTGGAAGAATTTGCTTTGCTTTATAAGCAGGATTCTATTGGTACTATCCACTCGCTGATTTATAGCGTGATTGAAAATGAACAACAACAAATTATTGGTTGGCGTAAAAAAGACCGGTTAAAAACAGATTTGATTATTATCGATGAAGCCTCAATGATTGATCAAAAAATTTGGTCAGATCTCTTGTCTTATCAAATTCCTATTTTGGCAGTTGGGGATCATGGCCAATTGCCACCAGTTCATGGTTACTTTAATTTAATGAAAGAACCAATTTTGCGTTTAGAAACTATTCATCGTCAAGAAGCTAATAACCCCATTATTGATTTATCGATTTTGGCTAGAACAAAGGGTTGTATTCCAGTTGGTAACTATGGACCAAGAGTTAAAAAGTTTCTCAAAAGTGATCCAGAAACTGCTGAGTTGATAGATAATCATCTGCAAATGGCCAATCAAGACACACTAATTGTTTGTGGTTACAATAATACTAGATTAAAACTTAATCAATACCTGCGTTCTATTAAAGGTTTTGAAGATGAACAACCACAAGCTGGCGATCGGGTGATTTGTTTACGCAACAACCACCAAAAACAAATTTTTAATGGCATGTTGGGGACTATAGAAAGAATTAGAACAGTTGATGAGAAATTTTTCGAAATAAAAGTTAATTTTGACGATCAGGATTTTGTTTATGAGGGTCTAGCTGTAGCCAAGCAATTCAATAGTAGTAAGACTATTAGTTTTAATAATCAAGATCGTCACTTACTCAAAAAAGCTGATCTCTTTGACTTTGCTTACGCGCTAACAGTCCACAAAGCCCAAGGTAGTCAGGCAAGCAAGGTGATTGTCTTTGAAGAGCGTTTCAAACAAATGAGTGATGAAGACTGGCGACGTTGGTTGTATACTGCCATTACCCGTGCCGAAGAAGAATTAATTATTATAGGTGATTAAATATGAGTATTCGTATCAATAAGTTGTTAGCAGACCTTGGTTTAGCTTCTCGTCGTGGTGCTGATCTTTTAATTAGTGCTGGTAAGGTAAAAATTAATGGCAAGAAAGCTGAACTAGGAACTAAAGTAGATTTGAGTCGTGATCGATTGGTGGTTAACGGTGAATTGATTAATACAGAAACAGCTCAAGCAATTGTGGCTGGAGAAAATTTTGAATATTGGTTGCTCAATAAACCCCCAGGAGTTATTTCTTCTGTTAGTGATCCTGCTGGTCGTAAAACTGTGATGCGATTTTTTACAAATAAAACTCAGGCTCGTTTATATCCAGTTGGACGCTTGGATTATGATTCAGAAGGCTTATTGTTAATGACTAATGATGGAGAATTAACTCACCGACTTACTCATCCTAAATATGGTATAGAAAAAGAATATTTGGTTGAAGCAAATGGTATTTTTAGTCAGGACAAAATAGCTAGATTAGAGCGAGGAGTTTTATTGTCTGGTAGGCGAGCTAGAGCGGACCAAGTTGAATTAATTCAAAAAACTGGTCGGGATCTAGAGTTAAAATTTATTCTTCATGAGGGGCGCAAACGCGAGGTGAGAAGATTGTGTGCTAGGGTTGGTTGGGAGGTGCAGCGTCTAGTGAGGGTGCGTTTAGCCAATCTAGAATTAGGAACATTAAAACCAGGCATTGTACGCAAATTGAGTAATCAGGAAATTGCAGAATTAAAAAGCAGTGTCAAGTTAGTTTGACTAGAAGTTTTTGGTGAATCAGGAAACAAAACTTAAGAAAAAAGCTTATAAATTTGACAAGGTAACGAAAGAATTAGCTGTTAAAAAGGCAAATTATCACTGCGAGTGTTGTGAAGCTAAACTCAACAAAAAGGATTCAAAAAAAGCAGAAGTGCATCATCTGTTGCCCGTTTGGGTAGTTTTTAATTGTTGTCCGGAAATGAGTGCTGACCTTATTCGAAATTTGGCAAATGCTGTAGTTTTGTGTCACGATTGTCATTGTTTTTTGCATCAAATAGAAAATGGAGATGAAAATAAATTAGAAGTTTTTTATCAAGCTTTGATGGAAGAAATGCGTTGTTTAGATAGAAAATTTTTTAAAAATAACGGTAAGAAAAATTCAAACAAAGAGTTAATTAATTCTCTGAAAGTTAAAAAAATGCTGTACTTGCTCTATTGAAAGAAGAAATTTAAAATTCCACTATAATGGAAATAATGCAATCTAATTTTACACACTTAATTTTTGATTTTGATGGTACTTTGGTTGACACTAGAGAAATTTATGTTTTGGCCTTTAATAAAATTCACGCTCGTTTTGATTTGCCAAAAATCAACAAGAAGGATTGGACCAGGTTCCAATCGAGTAGTATGAAAGATCTTTGTCGAGAATATGATATTGGTCCAGTGAAATTATTGAAAATTGCTAAAACTATTAATAGAGAAACTAGACTTTTAATAACTAAGGCTAAGTTTTATCCAAATATTGAAAAAATTTTACTTAAATTAAAAAAAGATTATCAGCTCGGGATTTTAAGTTCGAATGAGTTGAGTAACATCAAGGCGTTTTTTAAGCAACAAAATTTACCTTTAAAAGAAGTTTTTTCTTTTTGGCGCTGTGAAAAAAACTTATTTGGTAAAGATCGGGCTCTTAAGTCTTTAATTAAAGAATATCAGCTTGATCCAAAAACAATTCTTTATTTTGGCGATCAAGTTCGTGATATTGAAGCTTGTCAACGTGCTGGGGTTCCGGTTGCAGCGGTAAGTTGGGGTTTTGCGAGTGAAGATTTATTGGCCAGTGCTCAGCCCAATTTTTTACTTAATAGTCCAAGTGAGATTTTAGATCTATTGTATTGAGTCAAATACTGTGCTCTGTTAATTTTACTCTCAAAAGAGTATAATCTATCTTTTGATTTTAGAAAGATTTATGCAAATTCGTAATGTAGCGATCATCGCTCACGTTGATCACGGAAAAACTACTTTAATTGATGGGATGCTCAAACAGACCCATGCTTTTCGTGAAAATCAGGCCGAGATGGAACAAGAAACCATACTTGATAGTAATGATTTAGAGCGAGAAAAAGGCATTACCATTTTAGCTAAAAATACCTCTATTCACTATCAGAGTTTAGCGGGTGAAAAGATAAAAATTAATATTATTGATACTCCAGGCCACGCAGACTTTGCAGGTGAAGTAGAGCGAGTGATCAGCATGGCTGATGGTGCCATTTTATTGGTTGATGCTGCTGAGGGGCCACTACCCCAAACCAAATTTGTTTTGGAGCAGGCCATTGAGCAAAAACTACCCATGATTGTTTTGATTAACAAAATTGATCGTCAAGATGCTGAACCAGAAAAAGTTTTGGCTCAAGTTGAAGAACTATTTTTAAGTTTAGCAGACAACGCTGCCCAATTAGATTTTCCAGTTTTATATTCTGTTGGTAGGATAGGAAAAATTTGGCCAACACTGCCCGTTCAAGAACTAGGACAAACAGAAGCTTTAGCCAAAAAAACAGGCGACTTGAGACCTTTATTTGAAGAAATCGTGCGCAGTATTCCAGCTCCTCAAACTAAGCCAGAAGCAGCTTTTAAAATGCAAGTATCAACCTTAGATTTTGATTCATATAAAGGTATTTATGCCATTGGTAAGGTTACTCAGGGTTTAGTTAAGCGAGGTCAGCGTTTAGTAATTTTACAAGAACAAGAAAAAGTTGGTGAAATGACAGTGGCTCATTTACTGGAAAGTGACGGTTTAGACAAGGTAGAAATCGAACAATCTCGTCCTGGAGACATTATTGCCATCACTGGTTTAGATAAAATTGCTATTGGTCAAACTTTAGCAGCTCTGGGTGAAACTGAGGGTTTCCCGATGATTAAAATTACTGAACCAACTCTTAAAATTCAAATTTCAGCCAATACTTCTCCATTTGTTGGTAAAGAAAGTGAATTTTGTACAGTTCGTCAGTTAGCAGATCGTCTTAAGCGTGAACAAAAAACCAACTTAGGTTTGCGTATTGAACAGAAGGAGGGTGGAGTTTTTGTAGTAGCTGGGCGTGGAGAATTGCATTTATCTATTTTGATTGAGACCATGCGGCGAGAAGGTTATGAAATGGAGGTTGGTCGTCCTCAGGTGATTTTTAAAGAAATTGATGGAGTCAAACAAGAACCAATTGAGGAATTAATGGTTGAGATAGATCAAGCTTATGTGGGAGTAATTACTGAAGAGTTGGGTAAACGTCACGCTCAATTACAAGCGAGCTCTACTAGTCATAAGGGAGTTAGTCGAATGACTTACCATATTAGTAGCCGCAATCTTTTAGGATTTCGGACAGAGATTTTAACCAAAACCAAGGGCAATGGTTTATTCACTAGTTCTTTTTTGAAATATGCACCACTTCAAGGTAATAAGTTGAGGTTAAGAAATGGAGCTTTGATTGCTACTGAAGCTGGGATGGTAACAGCTTATGCATTAGAGAGTGTGCAACAGCGAGGTAAAACCTTTGTTAACCCTGGTGATCAAGTTTATGAAGGACAGATAGTTGGTTTGTGTAAACAAAAGGGTGACTTAGATGTCAATGTTTGTAAAAGTAAAAAGCTAACTAATTTCCGCTCAAATGCTGACGTGATGACGGTGCTTAATGCTCGAGTCGATTTAAGTCTCGAACAATGCTTAGATTTTATTGAGAATGATGAATTGCTCGAAGTTACTCCAGAAAATTTACGTTTACGAAAACGCTACTTAAGTAAATTAGTTCGTAATAAAAAAACTCGTCCCCAATAAAGCATCTTTATAAATGGGTGTTAGAATAGGAGTATGCCTTCGTTTAGCGAACCATTAGCCTCACTTTTGCGTCCTAAGAACCTTGAAGAATTTGTTGGTCAAACTCATTTGGTGGGAGAGGGAAAACCTCTTAGTGCGATGATTGCGCTCGGTGCGCCTTTTTCTTTGATTTTTTGGGGACCACCTGGGGTGGGTAAAACTACTTTGGCCAAAATTATTGCTAGAGAAACTGGTCGGTCTTTTATTGAGTTATCTGCGGTCTCAGCTAGTAAAGCAGATGTAAGAAAGGTCTTAGAGCAAACTAAAGAGCAAAAGACTTTGCTTGAATCATATCAAGCACCGGTGCTTTTTTTGGATGAAATTCATCGTTTCAATAAAGCTCAGCAAGACTTTTTATTACCCAGTGTTGAAAGCGGTCAAATTGTTTTAATTGGTGCTACCACTGAGAACCCATCTTTTGAAGTAATTGCTCCACTCTTATCTAGAATGAGGGTTTTTGTCTTGCATGCCCTCAAAGATGAAGATTTATTAGAAATAATTAAAAAAGCTCTTAAATTATTGAAGATCAAAAAAATAGCCAGTGCTAGTCAAGATTTTTTACTAAATTATGCCGATGGTGATGCGCGCAGACTATTAACCATTATAGATAACACCTATGCTCTTTATGGAGATCTTAAATTAAAATCACTCAAAAATGCTTTGCAATCCAAGCAGATTTTATATGATAAAAAGGGTGAAGAACACTACAATATTATTAGTGCTTTTATCAAGAGTTTGCGGGCTAGCGATGTTGATAGTGCTCTTTACTATTTGGCAAGAATGGTTAAGGCTGGAGAAGATCCAAAATTTATTGCTAGGAGAATGGTAATTTTTGCTAGTGAAGATGTTGGTATGGCACAGCCAACAGCGATAGTGGTTGCCAATGAGGTTTTTGAGGCTGTGATGAAAATTGGTTATCCAGAAGCGCAAATAAGTTTAGCTCATGGAGTGGTTTATTTAGCCCTGGCTAAAAAAGATCGAAGTGCTTATGATGCCTATTTTGCTGCTCTCTCTGATGTAGAAAAACAGGGTAATTTAGCCATTCCTCTTAAGCTACGCAATGCTCCAACCAAATTAATGAAAAATTTAAAATATGGTGAGGGTTATCAAATGTATAAACCCGGCAGAGATGAAAAAAAAGAGAGCTATTTGCCAGACAAACTTAAGGGCAAAAAATATTATAAGCCAAAAAATAAAAGCCATCTTGAGTAAAACACAATTTTTACTCTTAAAGATGATTATTTACTAATTTACCAATCTTTTTTATTTATTGTTTTCTTAATATCTAGCTGATATAATAAATTTTTACCTAATTAATAATAATCGAAAGGTTAAAATGTCAGAAAAAGACTTGCAAAATTGTTGTGGCTGTTGTCAATGTGCTGATTGTGATTGTGCAACAATTAATACTACTTTCCCCTTAATTGGTGATAAATTTCCAGAGATGGAAGCCCATAGTACTCATGGTCGCTTATCTTTACCCAAAGACTTAATGGGTAAGTGGACGGTGCTCTTTAGTCATCCAGCCGATTTTACGCCAGTTTGTACTACAGAGTTTGTATCTTTTGCCAAATATGCGCCAGAATTTAAAAAAATTAATACTCAATTAATTGGTTTATCTATTGATCAGGTTTTTTCTCATATCAAATGGGTGGAATGGATTAAAGATAAGCTAGACATTAAAATTCCTTTCCCGATTATCTCTGATAATACTGGTCGTGTGGGTAAACGTCTGGGGATGATTCATGAAAAACAAGGCACAGATACGGTGAGAGCTGTTTTTGTCATGGATGAAAAGGCCAAGATTCGCTTAATTCTTTATTATCCTCAAGAAGTAGGGCGCAATATGGCAGAAATTCTGCGAGCAGTTAAAGCTTTGCAGTTTTCTACGGCCAATAAGGTTGCTATGCCAGCTAATTGGCCAGAGAATGAGTTAGTCGGCGATCATGTAATTATTCCTCCAGCTACAACTGAAGCTGAAGCCAAAAGTAGAGCTGGAAAAAAAGACTGTTATGATTGGTGGTTTTGTCATAAAAAGATAGCGACTAAAAAGAAATAAATTTCTTATATAAATTGGCCCCTGTTTTGACAGGGGCTTTTTTTCATTTGTTCTAATTATAGAAGTGGCTTATAATAACAACTTGAGTGAGCGCCCATAGCTCAGCTGGATAGAGCGTTTGTTTGCGGAACAAAAGGCCAGAGGTTCGAATCCTCTTGGGCGCACAATTGGTTTTTAAATTAATTTTTTTTGGTAAGCTTGTTTGATTTTTATTGGTTTTTTTCGCCCATTGGTTTACAATACAAAGATTATGAGAAAAGAACATAAAGAATCTGCCACGGCGGTTGTTATTCGTCAGCTGTCACAAATTCAACAGAGTGGTTGTAAATGTGATGAGACCAATAAAAAGATATGGTCTGACACAGCAGAAGTTCGCGCAGCGGATAATCAAAAAAATAAAAAAAGCAGCAACTAAGACGATCTGCTTAAGGAAGGGTCGCATAGCGGCTATTGCATCAGCCTCGAAAACTGACGCCCTTTTGGGCATCGCGGGTTCGAGTCCCGCCCCTTCCGCCAAGCGAATTCCTGGCGGATGGCCCCCGAGCCACCGCCGTCAAGCGAGCATACTAAGTTATTATCATGAAAAAACTCATTATTTCAGATACCCATCTTGGAAAGTTTAATAAAAAACAATTTAGTTTTTTAAAGGATCTTATCAGTTCCGTTGACGAAGTAATTATCAATGGTGATTTTTGGGACAGTTGGTGTGTTTCTTTTGAAAAATTTGTTAATTCAGGGTGGCAGCAACTATTCGATTTATTGTTAGAAAAAAACACTATTTATATTCACGGCAACCACGACCCCAAGCATTTGTGCGATGAACGTTGTTCCTTATTTGCTGTAGAAACCCATGATAGTTATGAATTTGAGTTTTTGGGTAAAAAATTTCATTGCGAACATGGTCATCGTTTAATGACTGGTTTTGACATGGGTAAATTTATTAATTTTTATAATAAGATTTTACATCGTAGACCTAAATTTCTTTGTTATGTTATTGCTAAATTAGAAAGATTACTTTTTAATTTATTTCCAAAAATTGCTAAACACTCAAAAGTTGGTCAGCGTACTAATAAAATACTTAAGAAAAATTCTAAAGTTGAATATATAAATATTTTTGGTCATTCACACAATCCAACTCTGGATTATGAAAATAATTTTATCAATACAGGTTCAATTATGTGTAAAAATGCTAGTTATGTTCTTATTGATGATGAAAAAATTCACTTGGAAAAAAAGAGATATTAGGCTTAAGTTTAATTTTTAAACTGGTGGCTTGAATAAAAATTTGTTAATATGATTTTATGGAAGCCCTCACTTGTCTCAAAACTAGAAGGTCAATTAGAAAATACAAAAATACGTCTGTTTCTCAAGAAATTATTGACGACATTCTTGAATGTGCGCGCAGCGCTCCTTCGGCCAACAATTCACGACCTTGGCATTTTATTGTGGTGCGAGACCAAGCTCAAAAAGAAAAATTGTCTCAGGTTCAGCCTTGGGCTTCTTTTGTAGCAGATGCTCCGGTTTGTATTGTTTTGTGTATGACTAGCGCTGGCTCAGACTTTTCGCCATCAAACTATCTAAGTGTGGCTTGTGCAGGTGAAAATATTTTGTTGGCGGCTCATGCTCATGGATTAGGCAGTTGTTGGGCTTACGTTAAAGATTTTAATAATACTAGTGTTGAAGAAAAAGCCAGAACTGTTTTAAAAGTTTCAGAAGATTTAGAAATTATTGCCCTTTTTCCCATTGGCTATCCTGTATAATCCTCTTCATGAAAAGAAAACAAAAAAAGTTAGGTTTAGCTTTAGGTTGCGGTGGTTGGAGAGGCTTGGCTCATATTGGTGTAATTGAGGAGTTATTGAAAAATGATATTGAGATTAGTTATATAGCTGGTAGTAGTGCTGGAGCTCTGGTCGGTGGCATGTATGCAGCTTTTCAAGATATTGAAAAAGTAGAATCAATATTTCGAGAAAATATGAATTATCGACGTGTACTCTATGCTTTTTCTGATCCTCGACCAAAATGGGGAATTTTTGGTGGTGAAAAAATGGAGAAAATTTTTAAAAAATACTTAGGTAATCGTCAAATAGAAGATTTACCAATTCCTTTTTGCGCGATGGCTTGTGACCTGTTAACTGGTAAAGCTATAGAATTAAAAGCCGGCAACTTGGCTAAAGCCATTCATGCCAGTCTAGCTGTGCCATTTTTTTTACAACCGGTTAAGTGGGGTAAGATGCGCCTTATTGATGGAGGAACAGCGGTACCGATTCCAGTTAAAACAGCTCAACAGATGGGAGCAGAGGTAGTGATTGGAGTTAATTTACAAAAAAACCATTTTCCGATGACAGATCATAAGATGTCTGCTTTTAAGACAGCCCTTAAAACTTCTCAAGTAATGCTTTATCACTTGGCCCAATACACTCAAGAGCCAGCAGACTTAGTGTTGCAACCAGATATTAATGAAAGCGGCGATTATAGCAATCCCTTTTTGGGTTTTGTTAAACGAGGGGATGTATTTTCTGATGGAGAAGAAGTGGTGAAAAATAATATAGAAGTTATTAAAAAATTGTTATTTGTTTAAAAAAATGAGTCAAATTGCTAAAAAAATTATTCTAGCTATTAAAAAAGAAGCAGATCCTCAAAAAGCTAAACACTTGCAACGTTTTTTTAAAACTGGTCCGGGAGAATATGGTGAGGGCGATTTATTTTTAGGTTTAACTGTTCCCACTCAACGAAGTATTGTTAAGAATTTTAAAAACAGACTAAACCTTAAGGATTTAAAAGTACTTATTGTTAATCCTTATCATGAAGTTCGTTTGGTTGGTTTGCTGTTGTTAGTAGAGTTTTTTAAAAAGGCTTCTAATCAGTTAGAAAAAAAAGTTTTAGTTGATTTTTATTTGGATCATTCCTCTTATATTAATAATTGGGATTTAGTTGATTTATCTGCTTATAAAATTATTGGTCAATATTTATTTGAAATAAATCAGGAAAAAAAATTACAGAAAATTCCAAAATTATTAAGTAGTTTAGCTAAATCAGATTTGTTATGGGATAGGCGAATTGCTATATTATCTACTTTTCCTTTTGTCAGAGCGGGTCAATTTTTACCAACTTTGGAATTAGCTAAAATCTTAATTAATGATCAAGAAGATTTAATGCACAAGGCGGTTGGTTGGCTACTACGTGAAGTGGGCAAGCGAGACGAACAGGTTTTAACTACTTTTTTAGACGAATATACTTTAGAAATGCCACGCACCATGTTGCGCTATGCTATTGAAAAATTTCCTGAGAAAAAAAGACAGTTTTATTTAAAGAAAACTTAAGCAGGCTTGTGAACGTAAAAGACCTGATCACTAATGGGGAAATCTGATTCATTAAAAACTTCATTCTTAAGTGAACGAATAACAATCATTGAAGCTCCTGGTATTTCTTTAACAATTTCTGCAATTAGTTTTTTATTAACAAAATATGGTTCCGCATCACTACCAGCTCCTGCATGGATAGAATCTCCTTTGTGTAGAGTAATTTTTTTGATTTTTTCTGTCATAATCAATTATTATATCAATTTATATCAAATAGTGAAGACAAATTTATTTTTTAATTATTTTAACTATTGCCTTCTCAAAAAATAAAAACTACAATGACCGATGGTGTTGAGCTCTCGTTTAGATATAAACCAGATTAGATTTGATAAAAAACGCCTAAATAGGCGTTTTTCTATGGTCACTTTTTTGACCAAAGAAATATTAGACACCAAAAAGCAAGCTAAGGCTTGCTTTTTTTATAACCTTAAAGTTAGTTTAAATATTAATTAGTTTACGGAAAGTCAACAACTATGGAGCAAGATTCAAGCTACACCAAAGTTTCTACTTATGAGGGACGCAAGGGGATGGTTAAAAAAGTGGTGCTTTTGTATTCTGGTGGACTTGATACTTCAGTGATGCTGCGTTGGATTAAAGAAGAATATGGGGCTCAGGTGGTAGCTTTGACTATAGATATTGGTCAACAAGCTGACGATTTAGAAGAAATGCGTAAAAAAGCATTGAAAATTGGTGCGGTCAAAGCAATTGTGATTGATGCTAAAAAAGAATTTGCCTATCACTATCTCGCTAAGGGTATTAAGGCTAATGCTAGTTATCAGGGCAAATATCATTTAAGCACCCCTTTAGGTCGACCTTTACTAGCAAAATTAGCAGTCGAAGTAGCTCGCGCCGAGGGTTGTGACACTATCGCTCATGGTTGCACTGGCAAAGGCAATGATCAAGTTCGATTGGAGGGCACTATTTTAACCCTAGCTCCAGAAATGAAAATAATTGCTCCAGTTAGAGAATGGAGTATGGGCCGTGATGAAGAATTAGCCTATGCTAAAAAACACAAAATACCGGTTAAACAAACCAAGGACAAACCTTATTCTTATGATGATAATATGTGGGGAGTAACCATTGAAAGTGGTGAGATTGAAAATCCAGCTCTTATTCCTCCTTTAGACAAAATTCTTCAAGTGAGTCGGGTTATTGAAAAAACCCCAGATAAACCAAAATATATCAAACTAACTTTTGTTAGAGGTCTACCAACTAAAATTGATGATAAAACCATGAATTTAGTAGAGATTATTCGATTTTTAAATCAAATGGGTGGCAAGCATGGGGTTGGAGTAACTCATCATATTGAAGATCGATTGGTAGGATTGAAAGTGCGAGGTATTTATGAAGCGCCGGCAGCAGAAATTATTATTAACGCCCATCTTAATTTGGAAAAATATGTCTGTACCCGTCGAGAAAATGAATTTAAAAATGAAATTGACAATAAGTGGGCTTATCTCTGTTATGGGGCACTTTGGTATGAGCCACTGATGGAGAGTTTAAATGCTTTTATTAATCAAGTTAATGATAAGGTGAGTGGGACAGTAACAGTTAAGTTGTTTAAAGGGATAGCTGAAGTAGTGGCAGTTGAAACTGCTAATAGCATTTTCGATGAAAAACTAGCTACTTTTATGAAGAACGATGCTTACAATCAAAACGCTTCTCCAGGTTTTATTGAGATTTATACTCTACAGATGCGTTTAGCTCAAAACAAACATCGCTATGCGCTGCTAACTATTGGAGAAGACAAAAATAAAAAAGCCTTTTTACCTTATGTAAAAATTTTAGCCAAACTCGGTTATAACTTCTATGCAACGGAAAATACGCATAAGTTTTATAAAAAACACGGTATTGAATCAGTTTTTATTTATAAGATGCATCAGAAAAAATATCCTAACCTAGAGGAATTATTGCAACAAAATTTCTTTGATTTAATTATTCATGCTCCTTATAAAAATAAACCAGAGAATGCTAAAGATGAAGAAGTGATCAGAAAATGGACAGTTAAGCACAGCATTCCCGTTGTTAATGATGCTAGAGTATTTAAGGTTTTAACCGATAAATTACAAAAACACATCGTTGCCGTTAAAAAGGAACAAAAAGATGAAGAAAAAGCAAAATTGGAATTTGAAAAATCTCGTTCTAGAAAAAATTAAAAAACAGGGTGGTTGGGTTAATACTCACAGTCATTTAGATAGAGCTTATACCATTACCCCTGAATCTTTAAAACTAGGTGATGAGCATTTGCATAAAAAATGGGGGCTAGTTGATGAGCTTAAAAAAAGTTCCAGTGTTAAACAAATCTACGATAGAATGGCTTTTGCTTTGGAAAGACAGTTAGAGCAAGGAGTAACCGTCTTGGCTAGTTTTATTGATGTTGATGAGGTAGTAAAAGATAAAGCCATGAAAGCGGCTCAAAAATTGAAGGAAAATTATCAAAAAGATTTAAAATTAGTTTTTATTAACCAAGCACTGAAGGGAGTTTTAGACTCTAGAGCTAGATTTTGGTTTGAAGAAGCACTAAGCTTTGTAGACATTATTGGTGGCTTGCCAGGTAAAGATGCTGGTCAAGAAGCCAAGCACCTAGATGTTTTATTTAGTTTGGCTAAAAAACACGACAAAATGGTTCATGTCCATGTCGATCAACTCAATACTCCTCAAGAAAAAGAAACTGAGTTGTTGATTAAAAAAACTCAAGAACATGCTTTGCAAGGAAAAGTGGTTGCTGTTCATTCCGTTTCTTTGGCTGCTCAGAAAGCCAAATATCGACAAAAAATTTATCAAGAAATGCAAAAAAACCAGTTAATGGTGATAGTTTGTCCCTCAGCTTGGATAGATAGTCGACGCTCAGAAGAATTGGCGGTGACTCATAACGCCATTGCTCCAGTTGAGGAGTTGCTTGAAGCCAAAATTCCAGTAGCCCTTGGTACAGATAATATTGCTGATATTTACAAACCCTTTACAGATGGGGAGATGTGGATAGAACTGCGTTTTTTGCTAGAGACTTGTCATTTTTATGATATTAAACAACTAGCAAACATTGCTACTATAAATGGTAGAAAAGCTCTTGGTCTAAGCACTTGAGGCTGTCGGCTTAGTAAAAAGACGCTATAATAAACAAGTTTTTTGATAAGGAGGTGTCGCATAGCGGTCAATTGCACACGCTTGGAAAGCGTGAGCCTCACGGCTTCAAGGGTTCGAATCCCTTCACCTCCGCAAAGCGCCAGCCTGGCGGATGGCCCACGAGCCACCGCATCCTGGGATTTGAACTATAGCGACGTCATTATTTTTTTGGCTAATTGTTTTTTTATTTTTTTAAAAAATTATATATTGTGATATACTATGAGCTGTTGTTGATTTAACCAATCTTTCATTCTGTTTAGGAGGTGTATCGTGGGTTTTAGGAAAGAGGATCGAGAATCAGCGAACAGCAAGTTTCACAATGCGTGTAAAGCTGCAGGTCTTTCAGAACAAGAGCGAAGGGCTTTCAGCGAATACATGCATAACAAGAACTTACTCAGGGATTATATGAGTTACGACGAGATTAAACGTCTCGCCACAGAGTGGAAAGGCCGTAGCGGCTACAATCCATATCATCGTAATAACCGATAGTAAGTTCATCAACTGAGGGCAGTAAAATCTGCCCTCTTTTACTTTAAAAAGTCGAGCTAATCAATTTCATGAAAAAAAGCTATTTGACAGTTATCTATTTGTTTCGCCAATGTTATCTCCTTTTTCTTATTATTAGAGATGGAAATAAGACCAAAACGATTAGGTAAAACATTTATGACACTTTGATCATTGAATATAATTGATACAGTTTTGGCTGTTTTACTAAATCTAAATTCAGTAATTTCTTTAATTTTATTTTTTAGTTTTTGCTCGACAAAAATTTCAATTCTCTTATACAACTGCAGGGCTGTTTCATTATCATCTTTAAACTCAGTCATAAACAAATAATCATTGCTATCATAATTCCAAATACCATCTATAGTAATTGTTAGTTTTTCATCATTCTTATCTTTTAAGATGAAATACAGTTCCGTTCCGGCCGCCTTAAATAAATCTACTATTGGTAGACCAATAGCTGAATCGAAAGCTTGTTTATATTCTTCTGTAGTAATCTTTTTTTGCATGCCTTAATTCTATACTATTTAGTCAAGAAAGATAATTCAAAGAAAATAAAACATTTACTTTCTATACTGTCCCATTTGTCTCATTTTGAGTATAATTAACTCTAGAAAGGTGTAGGTGGCTATGGGACACCCTGGTTCCAGACCCACCTGCTCCGCAATAATCCAAAAATTCTGATAGACCCGTCTAATAATGCTAAAGGTCTTGATGAATCTTGCTAAAAATCTCCAATTTGGAGATTTTTTAGTTTTAGAGCCCAGAATAAATGATTTCTTTACTTATATTGATATATAATCTGAATCATATGAGCGATCCCAATAAGTCTGATCATAAGAAAAATGTTTCTGAATTAATTTCTGCTGGATCAGAAATAGTGGGAGCTGGAATTGGAGGTGTTACTGGATTTTTATTTGCTGGACCAGTGGGCGCAGCTGGTGCTGGAATTGGGGGAGTCATAGTTGCAAAAACATTGAATAAAGTCGGCCAAGAAATATCAACCAGGCTTTTATCACCTAGAGAAAAAGTAAGAGTGGGAGGAGTTATGGCTCTTTCCACACTAGAAATAGAAAAGAGAATCTCAGAAGGAGAGACCATACGCTCTGATGGTTTTTTTGATACCAATCCCAATGGAAGATCCAATGCTGATGAAGTTGTAGAAAGTGTTCTACTCAAAAGTCAAAGAGAACCTGAAGAAAAAAAACTTCCCTATCTTGCTCATTTATATGCAAATATTGCATTCAGCGAAGAAATCAGCACCCCAATGGCTCATCAACTTATAAAAGGTGTTAACCAACTAACATATAGACAGCTATGCATTTTAAGATTGTGTGCAATGAAAAAAATCCCACTCAGAGAAAAAGACTACAGAGAAGAGTCTTCTTTCCCAAAAGAACTTTATCAAGTTTTATATGAATGTTTTGACTTATCCTCAAAAGGATACATAAATAATGGAAGCACAATTGCTCTTGGGCTAACTGATTTAATCCCAAAAGAAATGACTCCTCAAGCATTAGGAGCTGACATTCATAATTTCTTACAACTTTGGAATATTCCCATGGAAGACCTCCAACCGATTATAGATCAATTAAAACAATAACTGTTTATTCTTAAGTATAAATTTAGTTTTTATCATCCCCAACGCTTCCTGCCTATCATCTGCTGATCCAGTTTTAAGTACATGTTTTAGATAGTTTATTGCCATCCCTTCATCATTAATTTTAACTGCTGAATTTTCCATTTCTTCCAAATTCCCAGACAAATATTCTTGGTGTAAAACTTCTGATCTTAGTTTATGGAATCTCTCTATATCTGCCTTAAGTTTTTTAGCAATTTTAGTCTTAACTATTTTTATATTTCCAGCATTAATGTGAGCCAAAAGTTGGCTTATCAAATCTTCCTCAGTGATATAAGGTTCATCACAATCATAATTAACTGATCTGCCACAATGATAGTAAATGTATTTCCCATAACCCCCATATTTAAGTTTTTTGTATTTAACTTCTGCTGTAACACCTCCACCACATGATCCACAAGTACAAAGTGTTTTAAATGGAAATTTCTTTTTATGCCAATTCTTTGGTGGCACTTGAAGTTGCTTTTGTACTTTATCCCACAATTCTTTACTGACTAAAGGTTCATGAATTCCTTTGTACCATTCATCTCCATATTTAAACTCACCATAATAAAATGGATTTTTTAGAGTTGAATAAATTTTGCTTAAAGCCAATATCTTTCCTCTCTTTGTTTCGAACCCAATTTCTTTAAACCATTTTCTGATTGTTCTACCACTATGTCCTTTTACAGCTACCCGTGTAAACATTTCCTTAATAACCCATGCTCTTTCAGGATCAGGTATAACTTCACTGATTCTATTATTTTTCAAAATATTTAAATATCCAATTGGAGCTAACCCAGGTCTAATACCCATTTCACATTTAGCTTTAAGTCCTCGCTTAACATTAATCCCTCTATTATCATTTTCTAACTTCGCTTGTGAACAAAGAATCATTAATAGAAACTTTTCATTTGGATTATTTCTAAATATCTGAGATTTTGTTTTAATCTCTTGAAGCTTTCCTTGATCCATTAGATCCACCAAAGATCCTAAATCACCTGCATTACGACTTAATCTGTCAGGGGCCCAAGTAAGAATCCCATCAAAAACCCCTTTATCAATATCTTTTAAGAGTTTAATAAAAACTGGCCTTGTTCCTGATCTTTTAGCAGAATGACTCTCTTGTCTAATTTCAGTAACATTTAGTTGTTCACTTTCAGCTATTATCCTCATCTCTTTAATTTGAGAATCAATTGACATTGTTTGTCGTTCATCAGATTCAGAAGATTTTCTTGCGTAGAGACAATATTTTATATTTTTTTGCATTCTGTTCCTTTTCTAGTAGTAGAAGGTACCGCAAAAAAAGATGAAGTCAAGTCGTGGTTGAAACATTAAAAAAGACTGATTTATAGTTATTTTTTATTAAAAATACTCTTGATTTTCTTTGCTAAAAATCTTATAATTAAGTAGTTAAAAAAAGGTAAACTAATAGAAAATATACTCATGGAAAAAGGTTCAAAACTAATTAAAGATAATGATAAATTAATGTCTATGGATGGTTTAAACTCTAGCCTCTTGTCAAAAGATGAGTGTAAATGTAAAATCGACTCGATTTTACATTTACAGTAGAATTTTCAAAAATAATTCCCTATAAAAAATCAATAATTGGCACTTCTTCCTCCTTTAAGTCTTCTAAAAACTCATAAACTAATTGAGAAAATGAATCTGCTAAATCATCATATTTTTCACTTCCAAAATACAAAATTTGATTAATTAATTCTTCTGCTCCTTTTTTAGGAAATCTAACCTTTCCATTTTTGATCTGATAAGAAGCTGATGATAATCTTTCTCTTTTATCACGACCTCCTGTTGTCAAACCTCTAACTGGTAAACCTTCTCTCTCCATACTTTGAATTAACCCTGCCTGCTGACCCGCTTCTTCAACAACAATTTCAACTGGAGCTAAATCTTTTAAAGAAAAAAACATTACTTTAACTTCTTCAATTAAATCAGGCATTCTTATTCGTTTATTTGTTGGAAACGGATGAATATATATTTTAGCTGACTTTCCTTTACCAACAACTGAACCAACAGTAATGGCTACATTATCTCCAGTACTTTTTTGACTAAAAGCAGGATCAATACTAATAATAATTCTAGAAACATTTCTTTCAGGTAATTCATCATAAAACTGTAGCCATTCTTCTTTAACAATTTGCTCGTCATCAGCAATAATCTTCAACATATATTCTCTTTGAAAATCAGTATTAGTTACTTTGTTTTTTAATCTAACGATTGAGACTTCATCTGGATATTTACCAAACCATAAACTCTTGCCTTCTAATAAGAGAGAGTACTCTCTATATTCACCATCAAAAGTTCCTCCCAAAATAGATCTTTTCATTCTCATCATTACTGAATCGTTATGAACCAAGTTCCCAATCATTACTACTTTGGTATTTTTATCTCCAGATGGAATTAATTCTGAATTCAAAAATTCCCAAGCCTTCTTTCTCCCTTCAGCTGTTTTTGCAGAAGCAACATCTTCAATATCATCAGCCACAATTAAATCAGGTCTAAACTGACGATGACGAAAACCTCTAATTTTTTCAGATATAGAAACGGCTGTAATACGAGCCTGTTGTTTAGTAAAAACCAAACTAGAACTACTCCATTCAGCAAGATCCTTTGGAAATGGACCAAAATCATTTATCAAAAGCTGATTATTTTCACACTCCTGTCTAATGTTATCCAAAGCCTGTTGAGCTCTTGTCTGTGTTTGATTAACTAACACTACAAAATTCTTTTCCTTACGACTTAAGATCATCCATAAAGGATAAATAAGCTGACAATAAGTAGACTTGGCACTTCCACGAAAAGCTACAATCACTAAAAATCTAACAGCATCATTTTGTAAAAGCTGTAGCATCTCTTTATGAAAATCTGCTATTTCATATTCAATATAATGTGGGAAGTAAATCACAAAAAACCAAAGAATATCCTGCTTTGCCAGCTTCTTTCTGAGTTTTTTATTTTTCCTAACTTCTAAAATTAATTCTTGTGTAATTTTTTCTTTCATTTCAATCCTTACTGCTCATTAAACTGAGTGCTTTTTTATAAATTTCTTTTTCTTCTTCAGTTAATTCTTCTGACTCCTCTGATTCATGAAAAAGTTTGACCCTATTCTCATAAGCCTGTCTGTGATGCTTTAACCAAAAGATTATGGCAGTCATATTTTCATCTCGTATTTGATTTATTAATTGAGACTCTGCCATATCAGATATTAGCTCTGTTCCTTCTTGTAAAGCTTTATTAGCTTCCTTAGAAAATTCAGGGTCATCCTTCCTCCAACGATAGTAGGTTGCCCTGGATATTCCTGCTTTTTTACAAGCTATTTGAATTATTGGATTCACTTTTAATTTATCGATAATAAGTTTCTTATCATTAATAATCCTTTCCTCAATTGGAGTTAATACTTTTGTATTTGTCATTGAATTAGCTTTGCTTTTTTACCTGTTAACTTTTCCCAACGATTCTTAATAACTTCTGCATAAATTGGAGATTTTTCCATGATGTTGCATCTTCTCTTCATCTTTTGAGAAGCGATTAAAGTACTACCACTACCACCAAATGGCTCTACAACTAAATCTCCACGCCTGGTTAAAACTTTAAGATAAGGGATTAAAATCTCAATTGGTTTTGTACCAAAAATAATTCCTTGTCCCGATTGTTTCTCATCACAAGCTTTAAATTCAATGAAATCAGTCGGTTGGATTTTCTTACCCTTGTTGTAACCTTCCCAGTGAGGCTTCCCGTTAATTGCAAACAAAGCCGTTTCATATTCATTCTGCAAAAGGTTATCTGATTCTGAATCTAAATCTAACTGTTTGCTTTCTGAGCTCCCAACCATAGCAATATCATGCTTTGAAAAAAACTTGTGTTGAGAAGCAAATCCTTGATGCCTATTTGGTAAATGCCAAACCAACATATTACGAACTTTCCAATGTCTTTCCATTTCTCCCCAAATAGTTCTGATGTTTTTCCAATTTTCATAAACAATAATACTAAAATCATCTTTGGCTATTTTAGAAATATTCCCCATCCACTTTTCGGTGAAATCTGGTGGTAGAACGTCTGTCTCAAGATATTTTCTATTTTTCTTAGCCCCAAATCCTTCAGTTGGTTTTCCATGTCTTTTAGCTTTTAGATAATCAAGAATGTAGGGAGGATCAGTCAGACACATATCTGCTTTTTCTTTATTCATTAATTTAAGAAAATCAGCTTCAATTGTTGAGTCTCCACACATTAACTTGTTTTCACCCAGCTGCCAAACATCACCTTTTTTAATTTTGATTTCATCTATTTTTAATTTCTGGAGTTCTTTCTCAAGATCAAAATCTTCTGGATTATCTTCTGTTAGAAAAACTTCATCTATCTCTTCACTAGAAAATCCAACATCAGAAAGAAAAGCCTCATCAAACTCAGCCAATAAATCAAAGTCCCAGTCACCAGTATTTTTATTAAGCCTTAGATTGAGTTCTTTTTCTTTTTTAATCTCTGGAAGATTGATGAAAACCACAGGAACTTCTTTAAATCCCAAATCCTTTAAAACTTTTAAGCGAAAATGGCCTCCTATAACTATATTCTTTCTACCTGGAGCTGAGTTAACTAAGAGTGGATCAACAACTCCAAAACGCGAGATGCTTTCTTTAAGATCATTGCTAGCTTCTTCACTCCAAGTTCTTGGGTTATATGGAGCTGGATTTAACTCTGATACTTTAATTTCTACTATATTCAGTTTATTTTTCATAAACTTTCCTTTACTAAAAGATCTTTTTGATACTAATTTGATCTTCTAATAATATTGTAAAAATATTCTTTGGTTTTTTTCCCAAATTGCTTTTTTAGCCTGATAATAAAAAAGCACTCTCAATTGAGAGTGCTTAAAAAACTTTTATTTTATAACTTAAAGTTAAAATTTAGTTAAAATTATCTGTATTCTTTATCAAAATCAATAATCTCAATCTGTTCATTACCCCAAGCATCAGTATATATCAACCTATATCCACCACCATCCATTCTTGTCTCATACTCTACAGGAGTTGAAACAAAACATTCCCGGGTAATATCAAAAAAGTTTGAATCATAATTATCTAAAGATTCAAGCTTCTCAATCATTCCTTCCAAAGAAACTGGAATAGTATAAAACCAAGCTTCATATAAATTTATGACTGCCTTGTATTCTCCAAGACAAGAAACCTTAACTTGCTGTTCAGAATCCTTTAAAGCCTCTTGTTTTTTTGAAAACTTATAAAAATTAAAAGCTTCTTTAACAATTAAAACTAATACTAATATTCCAATTATTATAAATATTTTTGAAATTGGCCTTTTTATACTCATTTTCTTAAACATATTCCCCTTCTATAAATGCTATTTATTAACATCATTTTATCTGTATGTCTGTGAAAATGCTAGTTATAAACTGTAGAGTCGACAACATCATTTCATTAATCTGATATTAATGAAACAAACACACAAACCAAATACAAACTTGAGAAGGAAATTTGGGAAAAGAGTTAGACAATTAAGAGATGATTTGGGATATTCACAAGAAGAACTAGGATTCAAAGCTGACCTACATAGAACTTACATTGGCTCGATAGAACGAGGAGAACAAAATGTATCTTTGGATAATATAGGAAAATTAGCTAAAGTTCTCAAGACCTCTCTTTCAGATCTTTTTGATCTATAAATCACCTTTAATCTAAAAATTTACAATCTATAATAACCTTTATGATTGATATACAGGTAGTTCGTGCAGTCAAAAAACAACTTGAAGAAGCCTCATCTGTTATAAAAGCAATGAAGGAAGTAAATGATTCTTATTCAAAGCAACTTAGAGCCATCTCCGAAACTATAATTAATTTCAACAAACAAGCAAAAAAAATAATATCAGAACTACCAAACCTTGATCTTTTTTTAGGGTTTGATCAGGCAGGGCTAACCCCTAATTTGGGAAAAAGTAAATCAATTCATAATGTTAAAAAGTTTATTTCAAACCTCGATAAAGGGTATGCTATTTTTTGGATTCCTAGAGCTGATATCGTTGATGAAATTGTATTTGCTGATACCAGTAAACAGAAAAAGGAAATAATTATAGAAAACCAAAAGCTAATTCTCTCTGATTGTTTAAAAGTGGTAAAAACAATAAAAAATAATAAATTAAAAAATCATGCTGATCATTTAATGTCAGCTATTACTTGCATGGAACATGGAAATTTTAGAGCTGCTCAATCAACTGCAACAATTTGTCTTGACTCATTGATTGATGAATTAGTTGACCTAAGTGATCTAGATTCATTTAGGAAAATAAATAACAAATTAAATAAGACTGCAAATGTTTTGACAGATATTGATAAAATTCCAATTAACTATCTCTATGCTGCTCTGCAATCCAGATTAATAATCTATTTATTCCGACCATTTGACAGATTAAATCCGAATAAAATATCACATAAGTATGCAAGACACTCTAGCACTCATTCTGTTAGCAAAAGACAATATAAACCATTTAATGCCATGCAAGCTATTATGATTGCAACATCACTACTAGCAACTACCAATAAATTAGGAAGTAACTGGTTATCAAAATTAGCATCGTATAATTCTGTATAAATTACTAAACTGAAATGGAAAATAGATATCTTAAACCTAAACAATACTATATTGACCTCTACGATTTATTCACCATAAAAGAATGCCTAGATTGGTATTGGAAACTAAAAGAAGGCATGGAAAAACACCGTGATGAACTAAAAGAAAAAGAACCTAAAACAGATTTTGATCATGAAGTTCACAAATGTTGCAGCTATGCAGTTAATGTAATAAAAGGCGAAAGATATCGTAGAAAGGCAGAAACCATTCAAAAATGGATAGATAAAGATAAAAAAAACCAAGACATCTTTGATAAAGCCACTCCCCACTCAGATATTCTCTGCAAAAAATGTGGAGGTAAGACCAAAATAATCCATAAAACTTTACATAGTGAAGATGAAAACAATCCAAGAATTTCTTTCATGTTTGAGTGTAAGAAATGTAACAAAAGACAAATTTTTTATAGTGATGGTTCTCCTTGGGATTTTGAAAGGGAAAAGTGTCCTGACTGTGGAATTGAACTTAAAACAGAGTACGAAGATGATGAAAAAAATGAAATATTAATTACAACTGATTACTGTCTCAAATGTGATTATAAGAAAGTTGATGTAACTAATTTCAAAAAGAATCGGGAAGAACGAGAAGAAGAAAAACAAAAAGATGAGGCTTTACTAAAAGAATATCGTGATGAGTTTTGCTGGAATGACAAAGATGGCCAACAATATATAAGCACAATGGAAACTCTAAAAAACTTATACGAAGAAGCTGAACAACAAAAGAAAAAAGAAAAAGATCCAAATTACCAAAAAACTAAAAAACTAAAGAAACTTAAAATCAATCAACTAAAAGAACTACTTTCAGAAAAGTTAAATAAGCAAAAATATATTGATCTTCAATTTGGGAAACCAGAAATTGGAAAGTATGTTGTAGTAGATTTTACTGTTAATGACACAAACAATGATCGATCTGAATATGATAGTAATAAACAATTAAAAAAACTAATACAGAATACATTAATCAAAACAAATTGGAGATTAATGAGTGACGGGATTAGTTATCGCATAGGAATCTTAAGTGGAAGACTTAAGGCTTATGAAAGAGATGATGATTTAATGAAAATTATTAAAAATTAATTATTAATATAGACAAAAATATGATAAAAAATAGTTCAAATTTAAAAAAATTATTGCAAAAATTCAAAGAATCTGGTTTTGAATTAATACAATCTAAAGATAAATCATATTTCTACATAAAAAATGAAAAAGAAGAAGCAAAAATACTAGAAATTAAAGATAGTGAATATATATTACATCTTTTGAAGATAGAGGAAAACAATTCTATTATTTATCAAAAGGGTTTTAAATATTTAATTTCTGAAAAGGATTTTGATTTATTATCGATTTTGTACTTCAAAGAAAAAAAATATCAACTATCAGCTGGATGGCAATTCAGAAGAATAAATAATCTTGGAGAGGATATTGAAAAATTAATTATTAAACAAAAATATAAACAAAAAAGAATTAACAAAAAAGGTAAAAGTCTAACAATTTCTCCAAATATATACTCACTTATCCTTAAAGATATATGGCGTGCTGAAGATAAATCAAGAAAATATAAATCATCAGTACGAAATTATCTTTTAAATGACCTAACTGGAGAATACTCTTAAAAAAAAATTAAAGATACTACTTCATTAAACAAAGGTGAATATGAATTCATAACACATAGATTTAATTTAAAAACAAAAAATAAACGTAAAGACTATCTTAAATACTTAAACAAAAATGACATCAATTCTCTACAATATTTATTTCTAAAAATGGTTAAAAATAAAGTTTTTGATGACAAATATTTAAAGAAACTAAATAACTTTTTCAAAAAAGAAAATCTTAGAGAAATCATAAGTCTAGGAAATGAGATATTAAGTTTAGGTGTTACAGATTTAAGTACAAAAAAAGCAAAAGCCACAGTAAAAAAAATTACTGAAAAAAAAGTTGCAAAGCTTGAAGGTCTTTGGCAAGAATATTTTGAACAATATTTGTTATTATTAATATTTTCTTACAAATCAATTCATCCAAAAATCAAACTAAATAATATTGATTCAGATAAAAACTATCCAGATTTCATTGGAATAAATCATTATAATGGCTTAGATGTTATAGAGATAAAAACTCATTTAAAAAAAGCACTAACTTATGATTCGAGTCACGATAATTTTAGTTTTTCCTCTGAATTGAGCAAAGCTATTATACAAACAACAAATTACATGGATCAAATAGTTGCAGAAAATTTCAAGAAAAGTTCTGATAAAACAAAAATAACTTCATCAATTCATGAAGAAAATTTACATAGACCTAGAGGAATAATCATTATCTCATCTTATGAACATCTAACAACTGACATGTCATCAAGAAATAAGGATAAACTAACTAGAGATTTCACCAAACTTAGAAATAGTCTACATAATATACAAATTCTAACCTTTGATGAAATACTTAATACAGCAAGTGACTATCTAGATAATGTTGTATAAATAAACTATATAAAATATATATTTATGATAAAACCAATAAAAGTTGATGCACTGAATATGACAAATCATGCATATTTTGAATGCAAAAATTGCAATCTAAAAAGTGAGATGTTCTTAAAAAATAAAATTAGTGTTGATGAGAAAAATGATACTCAATATTTAAATACAATGCCATGTCCTAATTGCAATAAAAAGCTTGGCAAATAGTCTATATTGTTCATGGCTTAATTTAAATCTTCTGGTAAGAGGCTATCAATATGCCACTCATCATTAAATAAAGCAGAATTATTTTCATTAATTCTTGAAATATCTCTATCTCCATAACTATCTTTAGTTTTTTCAAAACGACTAATTCCAAAATTAATTGCTAAAACTTCGGCAGATTTTGCTGTATTTGATAACCCAAGTTTTATTAACTCCTCAGAACTAATCCACAAATAATATTCATGAAATTGATTTTTTTCACCAAATTGATTTGTAACCCAGAAACCACCTTGCTTACTCTTAAAACGCAAGCTAACTCGCCATGCCTTTTGAGAACTAGAGTAAGGACATGAATGTTCTGCCACTATCATGAGTCCTGGAATTAATATTTTTGAATACTTTTCTTCCCACCAATCAGGATTTTCTATTAAACAAAATTGTTCATTTACCATTTCAAATGTAAATCTCTCTCCATCGCTAGGATTGCTACTATCAATTGTTTCTTTGATTTTTTCTATGGCTAACTTTTCAATTTCTTCCTTTTTTAAATGATGGGAATTTAGTATGGAGATAAAAAAGATAAAACCAATAAAATCATCTTCACTTTTTTTAACAATAAATCTTGCCATTCTTTCAAAACTAGCACTTAGAGTGACAACTCCTTTCAAATCCCAATAAATTTTATAACCATGATGATTAATAGGAGTATCATATTCCCCTAATTTTTTATTTTCCAAAAAATTCAATATTACTTTTAATTCATACCTTCGATCACCTCTGTCATTAACTCTTACAGAATTTAAAGTCCCATTTCTATCCCAACGTCTTAAAGTTTCAGGGTGAATATTTAACATTTCTGCTGCTTCACTTATGGTAAGTAAGTTTTTCATAACTTATACTAAGTTATACTTAATTAAACAAAATGTCAAGAGATAAAAAAGCACAACATTTTTTTAAACTGTCTCATTTGTCTTGTTTCTGTTATAAACATAATTAGAGGTCTCTATAGTTCAATGGATAGAATAGAGTCTTGCTTAAGATCATAAGCTTATCAGTTTGTGTTTTTAACAAGACTAAGATGGTGGTTCAATTCCACCTAGAGATACAAATGTTATAACGATATATGAGTTCCAGACCCATATGCTCCGCCATTTTAATGTGTTTTAACAAGCCATGCAGTCATTTGTTCACTTTCCATCAATGCGTGGTATCATTTCTTAATGAGCGATAAACAATTATCTTTAATAGCTCCTTGTGGCATGAATTGTTCTTTGTGCTTAGCGTATCAAAGAGAGAAAAATCACTGCAATGGCTGTAGAAATGAACAAAACATCAAAACCAAAACTAAGAGATTTGACAATTGCATTATTAAAAATTGTAAACTATTAAAAAACACAAAATCTGGATTTTGTTATGACTGTGATAAATTCCCATGCACCAGATTAAAACAGTTAGGTAAAAGATATAAAAATAAATATAATATGAGTATGTTAGATAATTTAGACTATATAAAAGAAAAAGGAATTAAAGAATTTGTTGAGAAAGAAAATCTTAAATGGCAATGCTCTAAATGCAATGGATTAATGTGTGTACACAGAGAACATTGTTTAAATTGTAAGAAAAAATAAGTATGACCGTAGACGAATATTATAATAAACAGAAATCTCCTCAAAAAGAAATATGCTTGAAGTTGAGAGAAATAATTAAAAAGAAATATCCACAATATAAAGAAAGTATGTTGTGGGGAGTTCCGGTTTTTAATAACGGCTTGTTCTATATTGTATCTCTAAAAAATCATGTTAATTTAGGTTTTACTATTTCTAAGCTTACTAAAGAAGAAGAAAAATTATTTCAAGGAGGGGGTAAAACTACCAGAAAGATTGAAATAGAGAGTTTAGATCAAATAAATAAAGCAAAAATATTAGAATTAATAGATTTTGTTATTAAAAAAACTTAAAAGGGAACTGTGGTTCCAGGCCCAGATGCTCCGCCATTAAAATATTACTTAACAAAAACACATTTGACAAAAAAATTCTTCCCTGCTAGGATTTCAATGATGAAATTTAATTATAAGCGAATCGGTTTAAATTGGTGGACTACCTCTTTTTGGCGGTAGTTCTTGTTGTATTTAAGAAGTGAAAACACCGCCACATGGGCGGTTTTTTTATGCAAAAACCGAAAATGTAAATATATTAATAAACTTTAAAGAAAGAAACATGAAAAAAAATAAAATTAGAAAAAAATATTATCAGGCATTACCAAACAAAACAGGTTTTTTTGGTGAGTATGGTGGTCAATTTGTTCCTCCACAATTAAAAGTAGCCCTAGAAGAAGTTGCTGCAGCTTATGAAGTGGCAAAGAAAGATCCTGTATTTCAAAAAGAATATAAGACTCTTTTAACAGACTACGTAGGCAGGCTATCCCCCCTTTTTTATGCTAAAAATTTAACAGAAAAATTGGGTGGCGCAAAAATTTATTTAAAAAGAGAGGACCTCAATCACACGGGTGCGCATAAAATTAATCACACCTTGGGTGAGGCGCTGTTGGCTAAAAAAATGGCTAAGAAAAAACTACTAGCAGAAACGGGGGCTGGTCAACATGGTGTAGCTCTTGCTACCGCCGCAGCATTGGTGGGACTTGAATGCGAAATTCATATGGGTGAAATTGATGTTTTAAAACAACATCCTAATGTTTTACGCATGCAACTGCTTGGTGCCAAGGTGATCACTGTTAAAAGCGGTGGGAGGTGTTTAAAAGACGCTGTTGATAGTGCTTTTGCCGCCTACCTCAAAGATTATAAAAATACTTTTTTTGGCATTGGCTCAGTTGTTGGTCCACATCCTTATCCAATGATGGTGAGAGACTTTCAATCAATTGTAGGAAAAGAAGTTCGCCAGCAAATCATAAGTAGCGAAAATAGACTACCAGATTATTTAGTAGCGTGTGTAGGTGGTGGTTCTAATGCCATGGGTTTATTTCACGCTTTTCTCAATGATAATCAAGTCAAAATGCTGGGTGTTGAACCAGCAGGAAGGAGTTTTAAACCAGGTGATCATGCTGCTACGCTAACGCTCGGTAGACCAGGGACTTTGCATGGAATGTTTACTTATCTGCTGCAGGATGACAAAGGTGAACCCTTAGCTGTGCATTCTATTGCTTCTGGTTTAGATTATCCTGGAGTTGGTCCACAACACTCTTATCTTAAAGATCAAGAAAGAGTGAATTATGTCACAATTAATGATCAAGAAGCTCTGGCCGCTTTTGAACTCTTAAGTAAGGTTGAGGGTATTATTCCTGCTTTAGAAAGTGCTCATGCTATTGCTCATGTGTTGAAGTTGGCTCCAACTCTAAGTAGAGACAAAGTTATTGTTGTTAATCTTTCTGGCCGTGGCGATAAGGATGTTGATTATGTTGGGGAATTACTTGGATTGAGCTAAAATTAGTTTGGGCTGCCACGATGTTTTCGTTGCGGCCCAACTTAACACAATAGCTTTAATCAAACCTTTGTTGACGAAGATCGTTTTCACAAAGTCTAAGCGCTGTATTTAGATCTCTAATGCCAACAATGTTAAAGCCCGCCTTGTTTAGTTGATTGCTTATTTTAGCTAATTCTTTATCTCCATTAGCAGTAGCGTATTCATGCTGACCGTTTTTATTTATATAAACTACACATTGATTTGATTGCTCTTTTGTCATAGTAAGCCGTATTTTAATACTATTTTCTTATTTTTGTGAAGATTAGCTCATATATTGATATTTTTTTTGCCATGTAAAGAATAATTAATAGCAATTATAATTAATTACAAGATGAAATTTGGTATTAGTCTCAGTCATCACCAACTAAAAGAACTCAAAATTGATTTAGATTATGCTCTCAATGAAAGCATTAAGCATCAGTTTGCCTATGTCAGGCTCAGCCTTTATTGGAATGAAATTGAGAAAAATAAAAATATTTATGATTTCTCTATTATAAAGAAAATTTTAGACTTTTACCAAAAAAACCAACAAGAAATTATTTTAACTGTTGGAGTCAAAGCCCAAAGATGGCCAGAGTATTATTGGCCCGAATACACTGAAAACAAAAATCTTAGTAATCAAAAAACAAAAGAATCCCTACTAAAATTTATAGAAACCAGTATTCAAGAATTAAAAGCTTATTCTTGTATTGAGTATTGGCAGTTAGAAAACGAACCCCTAGATCCGAGTGGCCCACATCAAGACGTTATTCCTTTAAATGTTCTGCAAAAAGAAGCAGCGCTAATCAAAAGACTTGATCAGCGACCGATTATTATTAGTGTCTGGGGAAATGAAATAATTAAAAGAAATTTGCTAGATCAATTGAGTTCTATCACCGATCATATTGGTTTAGATCTTTATTACAAACTGTTTATTAGAAAAATTTTAAAAAAATCAATTTATCTTGGACCACTGCAAAGTAGCAAAGAACTGAAAAAATATCTTGCTAAATTTCCTAAAATCAATTTTTGGATTACTGAACTGCAGGCTGAACCATGGGAAAAAGATGCAAAGGCCTATCTCAGTCTTAATCCGAGAAGCATTAGTCCTCAGCAATTATTAAATAATTTTAAAAAAGCCTCGTTATTAGATGTAGATAAAATTTTGTTTTGGGGGTTTGAGTATTGGCTGTGGAAGAAAATTAAGGGGGATAATAGTTATTTTAAGCTTCTTAAAGAAATAAAAAATTAGTTGTTTATTTGATCAAGATTGCTTTTTTATTCATCTCAAGCTATAATATCCCATAATGTTAAATAGAAAGACGAGGGCTAGATTTTATCAAAAAGCCCCGGCTAAATTTTTATTAAAGAAAGCTAAGAGCCTGAGAAAGTTGGCTATTGCTTCTTTTATATTTAGTTTGGTGTTTATGTTTTTAAGCAATCCTTTTCTTACTCTGGCAAAATTTAAAGATTTACCAAACACACTAAACAGCTCAAAAGCAATCATTGCTAGTATTCCTGAATTTATTAGAGATATACCTCAAGAAGCAGAAAAAAGTAGCTTTGATTTTTTTGATTGGACAAAGATGCAGTTAGATAATTCTTGGCCAATTTTTGCTAGAGAAACAGTTGAAGAAAATCAAGAGGCTGGTCAGAGTGCTATCCCTCAAGTTATAGTGGCTCCAGACTACGCCAATTTACCTTTTCATATTGAAATTCCTAGTTTAGAGATTTATGAAGAGGTTCATGCCAATATTAACCCTAATAAACCCTCAGAATATAAGGAAGCTCTAGAAACTGGCGTAGCTCATGCTCGTAATTCAGCTTTTCCTGGACAAGACAAATTAATTTATATTTTTGGTCATTCAACCAATGGCTTGTGGAATGTAGAGGCTTACAATGCGGTTTTTTATCAGATTAAGGATTTAGCGCTGGGCGAGCAAATTATTTTACATTTAGGTGAAGAGCAGTTCGTTTACCGAGTGAGCGCTCAAGATATTATCCAAAGCAGCGAAGTGGATTTTGTTAATAATCTAAAAGATGAAAACATTTTGTTATTACAAACCTGTTGGCCTCCGGGCACTACTTGGCAAAGACTTTTTGTCAGTGCGGTGCCAGTGATTATTGAATAATATCCCATAATGTTGACAATATAATATTATAAATATATAATATATAGTCCAATATATATAAAAGTAGTTTTTTAAAGACTAATATGAAAAAAATAATTTCTTACCTTTTAATAGCCACTGGCTTTTTATTGTTTTTCGCAAATCTAGCTAGCGCCAAAGAATGTCGTACTGTTTACGGTGGTGGTGAAGTTTGTGAAACCGGCAGCATTAGTTTAGATAAAAAGGTTTTTAATCCAAAAGCTGAACAATATTGGGATAATATTGCTGCTAGTTCTTATGCTTTTTCTCCAAAAGAAGAAGTTAAGTTTAGTTTAAGAATCAAAAATATTTCAGATATTAAAGTTGACAGCGTTCGTTTAGATGACGACTTCGCTCGCTTAATTGATTACATGATTTATGTAAGTAGTGATAAAGGCGATTATGAAGTTGAAGTCAAAGATAATGTTATTAAATTTAAGCTTGGTGATTTAGATGGCAAAGAAGAGCTTACAGTTTACTTTACAGCTCGTTTCAAAGACGCAGATGAATTACCAGTCGGTACCACTTGTATTACTAATGTAGCTCGCGCTTATTCTGATGAAGATAATTTAAGCGATACCGATTATGCTAGTTTTTGTGTCAAGACCGATGAGGCTAAAATTGTTACTGAAGTCACTCCAGACACTGGTTTTGATTTAAGCACTATTTTAGCTCTAGAAGCGATGGCTTTAGCTGGTTTAGGTGCTTTTGCCCTAACTAAGTCAAAGAAAATCAGTAAATAATTAGCATTTTTTAATTGAATTGAAAAACCCCTCTTCAAAAAAGAGGGGTTTTTAATAGGGTTTTAAAATTTGCATCTGGTTTTTCCTTTTTTATAGAGCACTTATAAAACAAAGAATTAACATCCCATAATATTGACAAAAATGACTTTAATTGATATACTTCTATCTAGTTATGATAACTTTTTAGTAGAGAGCAGGCCTCGATGTAATAATGCTTGTTTCTTGAAACACATTTCTTCATCAAAGTCTTTTCTCTGCTCGAAAGAGTAGAAGAAGGAGCTCTTTAAGCAGCTCTTAAAACCCGGAAATTGCTTCTGGAGTTTTGATTAGCTTACTAAAGAGACGCACCTTAACAATTGGAGGAAAATGCTTTAGGCATTTAGGTCCAGCTTTTGTGACAATCATTGCAATGAATGGTTGTTAGAGAAGCTGGTCCTTCGTGCCGAAAGGCAAAGGGACGAGTCGGTGACCACTGACGCCCATGTGGAGATTTTAACCTATAAAAAGGAGAATACCGTGCGTACAAAAATTTTTTTTGTTGTATTTGTTCTGGCCAGCATCATGCTGGCAGCCTGCGGCGCGAAAGATGTGCCTACAGGTGATGAATTAAGCACTGAGCTAACTGAGCCGCGGGTAGTGGTGGTAACAGCCACTCCTGCTCCAGTCAAATTAGCTGGAATCGATGGGCTCGAAAGTCCTCGTTTGCACCATGCAGGGGAACACCCCGCTGGAGAATCCAGTGTTGGTATGTTTGACATTGGAGTAAACGAAGGTCAGTATGGCCTGGTGTTTGGTTGGAACCTTGCTTGGGGTGCACAAAGTATCCCCGGTGAAGGCTGTGAACTCGTTGTTCTCGTATCAGGATGGTATGAGGACTTTGAGATTACAGATGGTCGTTACGAGGTTTATGACCTCCCGGCGGCCGATCCCTCTGGTTGGGCAGAAGTTTTGCTCAGCCAACGGATAGAAGAGCAGGCCACCCACTATGGATGTCCCGCTGATAAAGTCCCCCCAGTTTGGGAGGGTGGCAAATAGCCACCCTCGATCCTCCAATTCCCGCGAGTCGTAAAAAGCTCGCGGGAAACCTTAAGTTCATAATCGCATATCAGTTTGTGAATTTAAGGTTTCTTGTCTTTTAAAATATGAAAACTGTCAAAGAACAAACACTAGTTTCAATTCTAATGCCTGTTTATAATGCTGAGAAATATCTCAGCAAGACGTTAGAAAGCATTCAATCTCAAACATATAAAAATTGGGAGTTATTTGCTATTGATGATTGGTCAACTGATCGATCTTATAGCATTTTATTAGATTTTGCTAAAAAAGATAAAAGAATTAAGCTTTATAGAAATGGTAAGCATCGAGGGGTCGCTGGAGCTGCTAATTTGGCTTTATCAATGATTAAAAGTGATTATGTAGCTCGAATGGATGCTGATGACCTAATGCATCCTGAGAGAATTGCTAAGCAACTTAAATTCTTAAAAGCAAATCCAAGTGTTGTAATTGTTGGTTCACAATGCCTTTTGATCGATCAAGATGGTCAAAAAATTGGTGAAAAAAAGTTTCCAATGAAGAATGAGGATATCATGAAGATGATTTTTCGCTCAATCCCTATTCAACAACCATCCATGATGATTAATAGAGTTTTGTTGCCAAAAGATTTTATTGCTTATGATAAAAGCAAAAACACTGCTGAAGAAGTAGGTCTACTTTTTAAGCTTTTTGAATATGGTGAGGCTGCTAACTTACCCGATTTTTTACACTTTTATCGTTTGCACGATAAAAACACTTCTCTTACAAATCCAAAAAAAACATTTTATTTAACATTTTTAACCCGCTTAAAATATGCCCATCAGGCCAGTTTTAGTGATTTATTTTTAAATTTTGTACAGTTAGTGATTGTTTTTATTTTGCCTAAAAAACTAATTTTTCCTTTATATAATTTGTGGCGTAATAATAAGCTGTTAAATTTAAGTGTTCCTTCCCTTACTCGACTTTTCAAAATATAATTTAATACTGATGATGTTTAAAAAAAAGTTTGTTTTTCCATTTTTATCAGTGTTTCTTGTTTTTATTCTTTTATTATTTAATTTCAGTTCCGGCACTTTTTTAATTGGTTGGGACAATTTACAAACGGATTTAAATCCAGTTCTTAATTTTAAGAGAGCTTTAAACGTTTCTTGGCAAGAATATCAGGGGCTTGGATTGCTAGGAGGAATGGGGCATGGGGCAGACTTGATTCGCCAAATGATCCTTATCCCTTTTTCTCTAGTTTTAAATCAAAACTTACTGCGATATTTTTGGAATTTTTTCGCTCTAGCAATTGGTGTTTTGGGTTTTTATTCTTTACTTACTTACTTGACAAAAAATAAACAAGCCTCCTTTTTAGGAGCTTGTTTCTATCTTTTAAATATTGGGACAATGCAAAATTTTTATGTTACATTTGAACCTTTTTCTTCTTTTTTTGCATTTTTACCATGGTTAATTTATTTTTTATTTAAATATTTAAATAAAGCGAAGAAAAAAACATTATTGATGTTTTTCTTCTTGTCTTTATTAGGTACAAGCTTTGCTTATGTGCAAACCACATTTTTAGTTTATTTAATTTTATTAGCGATCATTTTGTTATTTTATATTTTCAAAAAGAATATTGTTTCTAAAAAAGAGAAAGCTCTTAATTCTTTAAAAATTTTAATTATAGTTTTTTTAACAAATGCTTTTTGGCTTTTACCGCTGTCATTGTTTACTTTGAAAAATATTGATACAACGATCAAGGCTAAAGGTAATCTGATGACTACGGAGCCTGTATTTTTACGCAACAATAAATTTGGTAACTTTCGTGATCTTATTCAACTAAAAGGCTATTGGTTCGATTTTACTGATTTTGATCAATGGGGTAATGCAGTTTTTTTACTTGAAGACTGGAAAGTTCATTTTCAAAATCCCCTGATTACTTCTTTTTCTTTTATTTATTTTGCCCTATTATTACTGGGAATTACTTCTATTTTTACTTTAAAAAAGTTACCTAGTGCAATGAAACGAGCGCGTTACTCGATTCTGGCTTTGTTTTTATTCTCTTGTTTTATTCTTCTTGGCTCTAACCCACCATTTGGATTTATTTATGACTTTTTACGTGAAAACTTGCCTCTTTTTGGCCAAGTTTTTCGCTCCTCTTTCACCAAATGGATTGTGCCCTACAGTCTTTTTTATAGCTTGCTCTTAACTTTTGGTTTAGCTTTCCTTTTCAGCATTTTTAAAAAGAAGATTTGGCAGCGCCTAGTAGCCGGAGCCTTTTTTCTTTCTCTAATTTTCTATTCCCTACCTAGTTTTACTGGTAATTTCTTTTATTCTCGTCTTAGGATAGCAGTTCCTGATGCTTATTTTCAGTTATTTGATTATTTTAAAGACGAGGCTCCACAAAGTAGCAGGATTGCTAATTTACCCCAACACTCTTTTTATGGTTGGCAATGGAATGATTGGGGTTATCGAGGCTCTGGATTTATTTGGTACGGTATTAAACAGCCCATTTTAGATCGAGCTTTTGATGTTTGGAGTGAGGCCAGTGAGCGTTATTACTGGCAATTACAGGCGGCTTTGGATAAAAAAGATATTGGTGCGCTGGAAAATGTTTTAGCCCAATACGATGTTGATTATTTACTGCTTGATGGGTCGATTATCAACCGTAACACCAAGAAGCCTTTTAATTATCAAGCGATAAAAGATCTCTTACTTAGTTCGGAACAGATTAAACTAGTCGAAGAATTTGATTTTATTAGTTTATATACTTTTAGCGATTCAGAAAAAAGTCGTGAAAAGAATTTTATTAGTTTGTATAAAGATTTACCAATTATAGTTAATGATTATCGTTTTACTTGGGAAGATAAAGCTTTCATAAGTTTTCACGACTATTTGAATAAAGAAAATATTGATCAAGCTGAAGTAATATTTCTCTTTTCTTCATTGTTTAGCAATCATTTACAAAAAGATTTGGAATTTACTTTGGGTGAAGATGATAACTATTTTTATTTAACTAATTTAAGAGATTCTAGCGCTAATAACTTTCAACTTAATTTGCCAGATCTATTGGGTACTGAAACTCACCTGCCATTTCGTTTATCCTGGTTGACGGACGAGAATATGGTGAAATTAAACTTTACTTTGCTAGCTCCAGAAATTGATAGCGCCAAACAAAAAATCAATTTTAACTTAGTAGAAGACTTTGTTTTTAACATTTCACCATGTTCAAGCAGTGAAGTTTGTTATATCAATATAAACAACCAGCTAATTAGCCAGATCAATGAAGGTGGTGAGCTTGATTTGCTGTTAAATACCGATTTACCAAACACTATTGCTTTAAGTACCGATTCAAAAATTGACTATTTTGACTTTGCTTTTTTTGATTTAGAACTTGAAGGCATAGAAATTACTAAGGAGGTTTTGCCAGAAAACCCTGGCTTTAGAGTCAAAATCCCAAAAATTTTATTGCAAAGCAACCTTTTAGAAACCGAACTTAATTTGAGTGAGGCCGAGGACTGTCGGCCGCTACAAGAAGGTTTTGTTGCTAAAGAACAGCGCTCTGAGGGCAATTATTATCGCTCAGTTGACACCAGTGTTTGCGATCACTTTTATTTAGAAAATTTAGATCACTCTGTTGGCTATTTGTTTAAATTAAAAGCGCAAAATATTAGCAGTTTGCCCTTGGTTTTTGCTGTCCAAGCAGATAGTTTAGGGCGCAGTCCACTGGAGACTTATTTAAGTGAAGGTGTAAATTACCAAATTTTGCCTCCAACGGAAGAGTTTAATCAGGGCTATACTTTGTATTTTTCTACTGATTCCTATGGTAGAGAAGTTAATGAAAACCTTTTAGAGTCGGCAGAAGTGTTTTTTTGGCCATATCATTTTTTGAAAAATATTGCTTTGCAAAATATAGACAGGGATTTTTTTAAAAATGAAATGGTTAATTGTGACTTTGAAGTCAAAAAAAGTGCTCTTTGGTTATATCGAGTGAGCTTGAGTAGCAATTGTGATGCTAATTATTTAAAGCTATCTCAAGCTTATGATAGTGGCTGGTTAGCATATCAAGCTGGGCAAAGACTTGAGCATCGAAAACTTAATAATTGGGCTAATGCTTGGATTTTAAATAATCAAGACAGCGATTCTCTAATTTATATTTTTTATTGGCCACAATTTTTACAATATTTTGGCTTCTTAGCAATTGCGCTTGGTTTCATTGGAATATTTTATTGTGACAGAAAGAAGCCTATTACTGATTTAGACAAAAAAACTAATCAGTAATTTGCTATACTAGAGAAGTGCTAAAAAATCACATCCTGCTTAAGGTTAAAACCAGCAAAGACAGCCAAGAGACTGAGGAGTCAGCTGTTCAACTTTTTTCTACCCTGCCTAAGTTAAAAAATAAGCTGACTGATAAGCTGCTGGGTAAAAACGAAAGACTTAGTTTTGAAATCTTGGTTAGAGAACAAAATATTCATTTTTTAGTTTGTGTCCCCCTGCGCCTTTTAGAATATTTTAAAGGAGCTATTCATGCTAGTTATCCAGAAGCAGTAATTGAAGAACTTGCTTATGATCCAGCAATTTGGTTTTTTGCTAAAAACTACCAAGTGTCTGTGGCTAGTCTTAAATTAAAAAATAAGAGTTATTTGCCCCTTAAAACTTACAAAGATTTTAAGGACATTGATCCATTATCAACTTTAATGTCTACTCTATCTAAAAACGAAGGTCAAGATACTATTTTGATCCAAATGCTTTTAAACAATCAAGTTAGTGTTTGGTCAAAAAGCTATCAGGCTTCTATTGAAGAGTTAGAAAATCATCCACAAAAGAAGTTGATTGGTCAAAAAATGGAACAACGATCGCTCAAAGTTGCTTTTAAAATAGCGGTTGCCACAGATAATCGGCAAAAAAGCAAGCTAATTTTAGATAACATCGCTGCGGCCTATCAAGCCATGTCTCAGAGTGAGAGCAATGCTTTGCTTTTAAAGAAAAGACATTTTTTTAAAAAATCTTTTCTCAAAAAAATGCAAGAGCGAAGTTTCAGCGCTTCGCCGAATTTAAACTTAAGTTTAGATGAATTGGCCACTCTTTATCATTTTCCCAGTCAAAAATTAAGTAATATTACTAATATATCTTGGGGTAAAAAATTACTTGGTGAGGCTCCAGAAAACTTGCCGACTATCACCCGCGACAGTTCAGTTCAAAGAAAAAAGGATATTAATATTATTGGTGAAACAGTTTATAAAAATCGTCTAACTAAGTATGGTTTATGGAGTGAAGATCGCCGCCGCCATGTTTATGTAATTGGTAAGACTGGCACCGGTAAATCTACTTTATTGGCTAATATGGCAATTAATGACCTCAAGCACAATGAAGGAATGTGTGTAATTGATCCTCATGGTGATCTGGTAGAAACTTTACTCGATTTTATTCCTAAGCATCGAATTAACGACGTGGTTTATTTTGATCCAGCAGATACTGAAAGAACGGTGCAAATCAATCTTTTTGAAGGAGAAAATGTGGTGCATCGTGAGCTAATTGCCTCTGGCATTATTTCTGTTTTTAAAAAGCTCTATGGCTATTCTTGGGGGCCAAGGTTGGAATATATTTTGCGTAATTGCTTACTAACCTTGCTTAAAAGTCCAGAAGCAAAATTGTCAGATATTTTAGACTTATTAACCAATGAAAAATTTCGCGAAAAAGTAGTTAACAAACTTGATGATCCAATTTTGAAAAACTTTTGGGTCAATGAATATAACAAAATGCATGATCGTCAACGCCAAGAACAAATTGCTTCAATCCTCAATAAAGTTGGTCAATTTGTTTCTTCACCACTGGTGCGCAATGTGGTTAATACCACTCAGTCTTCTTTCAGCATCGAAGAACTAATGAGTCAGGGCAAAATTTTATTAATAAATTTATCTCAAGGTCGCTTAGGTGAAGATAATGCTACCCTTTTGGGTGCGATGATGATTACCAAGATTCAGTTAGCAGCTATGGGTAGAGTTAATGTTAGTGAAGATAAGCGACCCGACTTTTATCTCTACGTTGACGAGTTTCAAAATTTTGCCACCGATGCTTTTATTAAGATTCTTTCCGAAGCTCGTAAATATCATCTTAATTTAACTTTAGCCAATCAATATATAGATCAAATTCCCGAAGAGGTGCGCAATGCTATTTTTGGCAACTGTGGCAACATCATTAGTTTTGTAATGGGAGCTGGTGATGCTAGTTATTTTCAGGCTGAATATGGAGGACTTTATACTCAAGACGATTTAGTTAATTTAGATAAATATCAAATTATTAATAAAATTTCTATCAATAATGTTTTGAGTAGGCCGTTTCCTGCTTATACTTTGCCTCTAGCTAAGAGTAGCAACCGAAATCGAGAAAAAGTAATTCGCAACAGTCGGGAGCGATACGCTAAAAAGAGAAATTAGTGAAGAAAAATTTTTCAACAGTCACTGATGAAAACAAGAAACCTTGGTGGGTATATATTGCTGAATGTAGTGACGGCACTTACTATACTGGCATCAGCAACGATATTAATAAAAGATTAGATAAACACAATACAGGTTGTGGAGCTCAATATACAAAAAATCGCAATCCTGTTAGTCTTGTATATTTTGAAAAACATTTAAATCGATCCTTAGCAACAAAAAGAGAATATCAGATTAAACAATTAACTCGTCAAGAAAAAGAGAAATTAGTTGATGGTTTCTTATCAAATGCGGCCGGCTTAAAGGAAAATTTTTTATCAATTAATAAAATGCCAGCCGATAGCTTTGGTTTGAAAATTATCATCAAAAATCAAGAAAATCAGGAGCTAGCTCGTGCTTTTTTATATATTATGCAAAATGACTTGCATGAGCGACCATTTGCTTTATTGGAAGATGTTTTTGTAGAGTCAGAAAATCGCGGACAGGGCTTGGGTACGCAATTAATTAAAAAAGCTATTAGTGAAGCCAAGAATTTGAATTGTTATAAATTAATAGCCACCAGTCGTTATCAGCGAGCTAGAGTTCATAAGCTTTATCTTGACTTGGGTTTTAAAGATTGGGGTCAAGAATTTCGTTTAGACTTTTAAACTATTCTAATTTTTATTTTTAACTTACAATTGTAAGTTGTAGTAATAGTCTTGTTTAAATCTAAATGCCAAGTATTTCCTTTAATAAAAATTCTAACTTTTTAAAACGACTTGCCTCTTATCTAAATTGGAATAATGTTGCTTTAATTTTAATTTTATTCTTGGCAGTTTTTTTAAGATTTTACCGTTTAGATAAGCAAATTTGGTGGATGAGTGGTGATGATGCTAGAGATATGTTGGTTGTGAGGCATATTGTTGAATATGGTGAGACAATCAATCGTGGACCGTTGGCCTTGGGTGGATTTGGTTGGCTCAAAAATTCACCAGTTTACTATTATTTTGTAGCTTTTCTTTGGTTTCTAACAAACAGTGCTCAGGGAGTAATGTATTTATGGGCTGGTTTATTTACCCTGCCTGTTTTCTTAGCTTATGTGATAGTTAAAAAAATTCATAAAAAAACCAGCGCTTTATTGGCAGCTTTGGTTTTTGCAATTAATCCATATATGATTAATGCTGCAAAAAATTTAACCCAAGTTCATTTGTCAGTAATTTTTTCTATTTTATTTATTTATTTTTTAATTAATTACTTGTCAAGTAAAAAGAAAAGATTGCTTAATCTTTTAGGAATGATTGGTGTTCTATTTTCAGCCTTTCATTTTCACTACAACATTATCTTGGTTTTTCCTAGTTTATTTTTTTTGATTTTAATTTTTTATTGGCAACTCAACACTGGACAGAAAAAATTGTTGAGTAAAAACTTCATTTTACCAATATTATTGGCTTCGATTTTGTTTATATCTTGGATTTTTCTTACTTATACAGTAAAGCTTTTTGATCAGTTTACTTTTTTTGAAATTAATAATTCTCTCAATGATAAAATTCTTTCTACAACAATTCTTCATTTTTTTGATTCAAACAAGTTAGTGTTCAAACTAATATGGGGCGAGTCTTTAGCAACAATTATGATTCTGCCGACTTTGATCTTGTTGCTATTTTTAATTTTGAAAAAGGCCTATTTAAAAAATCTGCTGTTAAAAAAAAGTATAAAATATTTTTCACTCATCTTAAGCTCTTTGTTTTTGATATTTTTTTATCAGGGGTCAGTTGAAGATACTTACTTTTTATTTTTATTGCCAATTATTTTGATAATGCTGACACTAGCATTGGTTTTATTATTGGAGCAAATGAAGTATTTGGCTTGGCCAATTATTGTTCTTATTATTTTTTTAATGTTTGATTCTGGAATTAAATATAATTTTAATAATTTTTATCCTTTGCCCGTCTACGAAAAAAAGAGATTTTTAGCTAAATTAATCGCTAGTGATTATTTTAAATTATATCCATCTAGTAAAATTACTGAGCAACCTAGGTTTTTATTGAGTTGGGACAGTCAGGTTTTTTATTTTATGAATGATTCCTGGGGTAATTCTGGAGTTTGGTTTCATTTGGAGGATGTTTTTGCTCAGCAGCTAGTAAAATTAGTTAATTATGGACCAAATTATCAATCAAAAATTGAGAATCCCCAAGTTATATATAGTATTTGTCACCATGATAATAATTATGCGAAGGTTTCCAACTGTTTAAAAAATTTTATGGAAAAATATCCTGTTCATGAAACAGATATTTATAAATTGTATGAAGATGAGGAAGTAGCTCTGCTGCGTGCAAAAATAAGTATAAGTTTGAATAACGCTTTGCTTAATACTCCCAATTATTAGTTATAATTTAGAGAATTTTTAAAGCAAGTCTGCATATACATAATTAAGGGGTTGAGTTTGTTGTTCTTCATCAAGCTGAAACTTCCAAAGTGTAAATTCAGCTGAACTATAAATTACTTTTGGTTCCTCTGTTAAATATGATCTTACTGACCGGAATCTTTCTAAACATTCTGTCTCAATTAATTCTGGATTTGATCTGTGGTCACATGCGAAGTAAATAAGAGAAATATTATTAGAATCCGTGTTAATGTCTGGAAAAAAATTAACTCCATGATCAGTGAGACTTACCAGTTTTCTATCTAAAAAAATTTCTAAATGATACCATAAACCACTGGTCCCCCATAAATCATAAGGCATATTTTTTATTGTTGTTAATAAAGCTAGAGAAAATTGCTTAGAATTTTCTGATTGATTAAGTTTTAAGTCGTCAAAAATTGTTTTAGCCATCAAATATTTCTGATTATGATATGAGATTTTTGGAGTATTATCTGTTTTATAAAATTTTATTGAGGAATAAAAAATTAAGCATATTGTTGTAGTAATTAACAGGCCAGGAAAGAAGTTTATTTCTATGAGAATGCGTAAAGCTATCGCTATAGAAATTATGAAAAATGGTAAAACAGCAGCAATATAGGTGTGAGTAATAAAACCTCTAGATAAAAAAATAAATGATAATGAAAATGACATTGAAAGAGGAATTGCAACAAGTATAAAATTTATCTTATTACGATAATTTACAATCAGCCAATAAATTACAATACCAATAAAGAAAAGTGTTAGAACGCTTGATTGAATTAGGCTTGAATTAAACCACCATAAACTTTCACTTAGAACTATTGAAATTTCTCTAGAAAGATTGCTAAGAGGCTGAATTTTTTCTGAGAAATTAAAGCTTAAAAAATATATTTGATCTAGAGGAAAATTTCTATAAGTTAAAAAAACCCAAGAACCGATAATTAAAAAAATTAAAATTATGGGAACATAAATGTTAGCCCATTTTGATTCGTTGTCTATTAGTAAGAACCAAGAATAGATAATCCAAAAAATTCCTATTGGCAGAATAAGAAATATTCCATAATGAAAATGCAAGCCAAAAAGTAAAAAAAATATTGATAAACAAAATGATAAAAGTTTTTTGTTTTTATAAAAATTGCTTAAAGATAATAAAAACAATACAGAGAGAAGTGGTAGTAAAAATGGTTGTAATAGCTCTTGACTCTGGTTGATTAGTGTTGGATGAAGGGCGAATAAAGCAGCAATAATTAATCCAAGTTTTTTGTCCCAGATTGTTTTTCCCAACAAATAAGCAAGTGGGATTATAGAGCTTAAAAGAAAAGACCATACAATCATGAAATTTATTGGGTTTTTTGTAAAAAACCAAATGATAGAAAGAAAATAGTAGTAAATTGGGGAGTTTTGTAACCAATTGAAGCCACCAGCGGCTAGAGGACCTTTGAAAATTGTTTCAGCATGTGCGACTATGTGCTTAGCTACCAACATGTCTCTGCTCTCATCAAAACCTCTTTGTGCCCAAATCCATCTATCAAGGTCATGTAGTCGTAAATATATGCCTAAAACTACAATCAATAAAAACATTAAATTATAATTGTTTTTTTTGAAAAAGTTGAAAACTTTAGTAACCACCTGCTAATTTAAACACATCTGATGCTTGAGTTTCAAGTGTTAGAGTTTCTTATTAAATTGACTTGTATAAAGAATAGGCAAAAACTAATTTTTTTGGGCCTTAATTTTAGCTTTTATACCCTCATATAAAGCCTCAGTCATTCTATCTAAATCAAATTTTTCCTGCCATCCCCAATCTCTGCGTGCAACATCATCATCAATAGTTTTTGGCCAACTATCAGCAATGGCTTGAGTGTGGTTGGGTTGATATTCAACTGCAAAATCTGGCTGAATTTTTTTAATAGCAGCCACCAGTTCTGCCGGAGTAAAACTAATGGCAGTAAAATTATAACTGGTACGAACTGTTAAGTTTTTAGCCGGAGCTTCCATTAATTGAATGGTGCCATTGATGGCATCATCCATATACATCATTGGTAGGCGAGTGTCTGGTTTGAGTGGACAAACATAGTGACCATCTCTAATAGCTGCATAAAAAATATGAATGGCATATTCAGTGGTACCATCACCCGGATCAGCTTTATAGCCGTTTAAACCAGGATAACGGAGACTACGAAAATCAACTCCATATTTAAGATGATAATATTGGCCCAGTAGCTCTCCAGCCACCTTATTAACGCCATACATAGTAGTTGGTTCAAGCACAGTGTGTTGGGGGGTGTTTTGAGTGGGTGTGGTCGGTCCGAAGGCTGCGATAGAGGACGGCCAAAAGACTTTTATCTTATATTTTACTGCCAGATCCAAAACATTTTTTAAGCCACCCATATTGATGTCCCAAGCCAGTTGAGGGTTCTTCTCTCCACCGACTGATAAAATGCCTGCTAAATGGTAGATTTCAGTAATATGGTATTGTTTAATCAATTCCTCTAAACGACTGAAATCTGTAACATCACCTTTTTCTAAGATGCCAATAAAATTGTCGGACATGGTCTTTCTGGCAAGCGCAACAACTTTGTTTTGACCATATTTTTTTTGCAAAGCTGGAACTAGTTCCGAGCCCACTAAACCAAAGGCTCCAGTTACCAAAATATTATTTTTTGTCATATACACTTAAAGATAGGGGAGAAAGTAGTTTTGGTCAAGAATTAAAGTTAAAATAATTTAAAAATTTTTAAAATTTGTCACGCTATTCATTAATTTTTTTAGCTGTGTTACAATTTTGCTCTATGTCTCAAAAGGGATTTTCAAAGTTTTTGTCAATTTTAATGGGTTTGTTGATGGGTTTAGTTGCTTTGTTTTTTATAATTGCTTTTTTATTTCCTAATTTAAATCTACCCAGTCTCAGAGATCTGTTGGAAACTGAAAACAGACAACAAATTCGTTTGGAAGAGAGCGAAGAAAAGATTAGAAATGATTTAGAAGTTGTTGAAGTAGTGAGTGAAGAATTGCAGCTAATTAGTTTAACTTCACCTGAAGATGATACTAACGCTTGGGATTTGCTCTTGGCGAGCCATGAGGTGCTTTATCAAGAGTATGATTTTGGTGTTTTTATTGAAGAAATAAATGGTTTAAGGGGGGATCAAGATAATTTTTGGGCAATTTATGTGAATGATGAGAGTTCTTTGGTTGGCATACAAGATATTATGCTGAATGAAGGCGATATAATTGAATTAAGATATGAAGCAATTAAAAAATAACTTAGTAAGTGCATTGGGTGTTTTAGCTATAAGAATAGTTAAAATTTTACCAGCTAATTTTACTCCTTTGGGTAGTTTTGGATTTTTTTCTAGTCAGCCAATTTTTTATTTTATTTCAATTATCCTTTTTGATTATTTTTATGGTGGTTTGTATAGCGGTCAAATTTGGGTGTATTTAGCTTTTACTATTTATCCAATTCTGGGATATTTGAGCCGTGGACAAATTAAAAAACAATTGTTTTTTATTCCTCTAGCTTCTTTTTTATTTTTTTTAATATCTAATTTTGGGGTGTGGTTGAATTGGTATCCTAAAAATTTAGAGGCGCTGTTTCAGTGTTATTTATTAGCTCTGCCTTTTTATGGACGAACTCTGATGGGAGATTTAGTTTTTGCTTATGGGTATCTCTTATTCAAGCAACTCAAACAAGAAAAATCAGTATTAGTTGAATATTCTAGTTAAACTTATTTCTTTTTGTCTAGTTTTTCTAAACGTAGACCCTTAACCCCAAAATAAACGACAAAAGCCACAATTGTAAAGTTTATTAAAGTAGCAACAAAATTTCCCCAAGCTACTTGGGCCGAACCAATTTGCCAAACAGCATTAGAGAAGTCAACAGTACCCAAAACAAGACCTAAAAGAGGATTAATCAAATCATTAACTATTGAATCAACTACTGTTCGAATTGAGCCTCCTAAAATAAAACCAACTGCTAGACCCACCACTCCTTGTTCACGAATAAATTCTAAAAAACCAAGCGCTGGCTGTTTAATGTTTTTTTTAATAGTTGCTTTTTCGTCTTTTTTGTTCATATTAATTAATTATAACATTGATATATAATCGAAAGTTAATGCTTACAGAAAAAAATAAAAAAAATTCTTCTATCAAAAAAATTGCCATTTTATATTCTGATGCTCAACGCAAATATTTTCCAACTGAAGAGCTGTATATTACTGAAGCTGAGGTAAAGGGTCGAGCTAAATTAATTGCTGAAATTTTACGGGATAAAGAGTATCAGGTAGAGATTTTTCCAGGAGATGCTAGATTAAATGAAACTCTAGTCGATTTTAAACCCGACAAAGTAATTAATTTAGTAGATTCTGTCTACGGCAAAGAATATTTGGCGGCTAGCATACCGGCAACGCTTGAATTGTTAAAAATTCCTTATACCGGCAGTGGTATGTTAGCTAGTTCGATTAATGCCAATAAATATTTAACCAAATCATTGCTCGAGCAGTATGGAATAACCACTCCTAAATATCAATTAATAAAGCATGCAGGCGATGAGATTGATGAAGAATTGGATTTTCCGATTTTTGTTAAGCTTAATGAGAACCATGGTTCTCTGGAGGTGTCTGAGACTTCGGTTTGTTTTGATGACAAAATGGCTAAAGTGCAAATTGATTTTTTATATAAAAATTACAAGCAAGCAATTTTACTTGAAGAGTTTATTGCCGGTCGTGAAATTACGGTGGTAGTGGTTGAAGGCGGAAATACTAAAATTTATGCAGCCGAAAAAATCTTTCATCGCGCTGATAACAATCCTTTCAAAAAGATTGTTACTTTTGATGATAATTGGTTGAGTACCGAAAAAACCATTACTTACGAAAAATATGACTTGCCCGAAGCAGTTAAAGAAGATATAAAAATTGCTTTTAGCATTCTTAAAATTGAGGATTATGCTAAATTTGATTTTCGTTTAGATGAGGCAGGCCGCCATTATTTAATTGATGTAAACGTCAACCCTGCCCTTGGTCCGAGTGGAACTTGTGCAATCGCTAGTATTTTGCAGCTTCACGGCTTAAGTTTTTATACTTTATTGGATAGGTTAATTAATAACTAGCTTGTGTCAAAAATAACTTCTTATCATATTAAAAAAGTGGATGATTATTGTTTACGAGATAATCGTTGGTTGGAATTGGATTGGCGACTAAAGAGTTTAGAAGAACTCGAACGGGAACTAGATAAAGCAATAGCGTTTGCTAAAAAAAAAGCTTTAGCAAAAATTGAAATTATATTGCCGGCTGAAGCTAAAAAATTTAGTAGATTTTTGCTTAATAAAAATTTTAAACCAGCCTTAACAGAGCTGAAGTTTAATTTAGAAGACCTAAGCACCTTATCTTTGGTGATGACTGATTTTACTTTTGTCACAGAGATTAATAATAAAAAACCAGTCAAAGAATTATTGCTTGAACAAGCCAATTTTCATTATCAAAGTTTGCCTGATTATTATCGTTCTCCTCAAGAAATTAATTGGTTTTTTTACTTAAAACAAGTTTACAGGGACGCGCAAAAAGATAATGGTTTAATTTTTTTGGCAAAAGAGCGAGAACAAGCAATAGCTTTAGTATTAGGGGAATATTTAGCAAAAACTGCTTTTATTTGGGAAATAATTGTTAGTCAAGAAAAGCGTGATTTTCATCTAGGAACTTTACTGCTCAATCAATATTTACAAAAATTAAAGACTTTGGGAGTAACTAGAGTTTATCTAGAAACTATTAGCCAGTCTTATGCTAAAAACTGGTATGAACATCAGGGTTTTACAGCTATTAGCCAATCTTGGTTTTGTCGGTTAAAATAAGCTATCTGCAAAAAAAATTATATTTATTTTTATTAGTTTTTTTATCCTTTTTTACTTTGCTGTATTTGTTAATCTTTATTAGTTTAAAAGTTTTTTTTCATTCATCGCAAAAGCAGTTTAAAAAATCTACTAATTCTTCTTTGATTGCCGAACCAGAACCGATTCCAAGCTCTGCGCCTTTAAGTTTTTCTATGATTGTTGGTGGAGATTTAATGTTTGATCGTCATATTCGCACTAAAGCTGAAACGAGGGGCAGTTATGATTTTATTTTTGATGAAGATCTAAGCAATTTTTTAAATAGTGCCGACTATGCCTTGGCTAATTTAGAGGGGCCTATTACTCAAGAAAAATCAGTTAGTCAATATAGTTTGCCGGGTGGTCCTGGCAATTATACTTTCACTTTTTCACCAGAAATTATTCCAGTTTTACAACAAAATAATTTGCGTATTCTAAATTTGGGCAATAATCATATTTTAAATTTTGGTCGCAATGGTTTAAATAGTACTCAAGAGTATTTGGAACAAGCTAATCTAGTTTATTTTGGCGATGTGGGTGTTGGTGAAGATTGGCAGCGCTATTCTTTTTTAGAATATTTTGGACAGAAGATTGCCTTAATTAGTTACAACCAATTTGTTACTGAAGCAAAAAATAAAACTTTGCGTGATTTAATTGAGGTTCAAAATCAGGGAGCTGATCTAGTTTTACTTTTTGTTCATTGGGGAAACGAATATGTTCCAACAGCTAATCAGTCAATTGTTAATTTAGCTTATGAATTTATTGAAGCTGGAGCTGATTTAATTATTGGCGGCCATCCCCACGTGGTGCAAAACAAAGAGCTTTATCAAGGCAAGACCATTTATTATTCTTTAGGCAATTTTGTTTTTGATCAATATTTTTCCATTGAAACTCAAGAAGGCTTGTTGTTAAAAATTGATTTTACTTTTGATCCAGATACGAATAACTGGACTTATCAAATTTTTGAACAAGCAATTCAGATGTCTAAAGATGGGGTAACCAGTCTTAATTCTATTGCAAATTGACTTTTCTCAATAAAAAGTATATTTTACAGCTAAAGATGTCCCAAATTCAAGAGGTTAAAGACGCAAACAACATTGTTGAGATAATTGGTGAAAAAATTGATTTAAAAGTTTCTGGTAGCAGTTTTAAGGCTCCTTGTCCTTTTCATAATGAAAAAACTCCCTCCTTTTTTGTTCATCCAGAAATGCAGCGCTATCGTTGTTTTGGTTGTGGAGCTACTGGTGATGTTTTAGACTTTTTACAAAGTTATGATGGCATGACTTTTTATGAGGCGTTGAAATTTTTAGCAGATCGCGCAGCCATCACTCTCAAGGATTTTAATCGTACCAGTGAAGATGAAGAGCGAGAGCAATTGTTAGCTATTTTGAATTTAGCTAAAGAATACTATCACTACTTATTGACCGAGCACGAAGCTGGTAAAACTGCACTAGCCTACTTGAAAGATAGAGGAACCAACAGTCAATCGATCAATTTGTTTCAGTTGGGTTATTCTATGAATAGTTGGGATGCACTCATTAAATACTTGCATTTGAAAAAGAAATATCCGCTAGATCTGATTGCTAAAACTGGCCTAATCATTAAGGGTAGAGGTAATCGTTATTATGATCGTTTTAGAGGGCGCCTAATGTTTCCTTTGAAAAATCACCGGGGACAAGTGGTGGGTTTTTCTGGAAGAGTTCTAGATCCAAAAATTAAAGAAGCTAAATATATTAATAGTCCAGAAACTAGTTTGTATCATAAATCAAAACTACTTTATGGTTATAGCGAACTTTTTAGAGAAATTAGAAAAGATAATAGCCTCGTAATAGTCGAGGGGGAATTTGATGTAATTTCTTCAGCTCAGGCTCACGTCAACAATGTTGTGGCTGTAAAGGGGAGTGCTTTAACTAAGGAGCAAATAGAACTTATAGCCAGAGTAGCTCAAACCATTATTTTGGCTTTTGACCAGGATGAGGCTGGTATTAAGGCCACTAAAAGAGCCATCTCATTAATTAAAGATAAAGAAATAGATTTAAGAGTTATTGATGTTAAATCTCTCAATAAACTTGCTGGTTCGATTGATCTTAAAGATCCTGACGATTTTGCTCGTCATGAACCAAAATTATGGCGCCAAGCTATAGACCAAGCTGTGTCAGTTTATAGTTTTTTACTGGATATAGCCCTAGCCAAACATGATCCAAGCTCACCAGACGGTAAGCGCAAAATTATCAATGATTTGGCTTTAGTTATTAATTCTATTGATCACTCAGTTGAAAAAGAATTCTATTTGCAGAAATTAGCAGAAAAGTTAAATGTCAAAGTAGCATTGATTAAAGAAGATATTGATCGCTTTGGTCAGAAAAAAGAGCAAAAAAAAGTAGTTAAAGAACAGAAAACTAAAATCACTAAAACTCATCAAGAAAAAATGGAGGAATATTTAATATTTCTATTATTTCAATTAGATGTGAAAGATTTTGAGGAAGAAGTTAAGAAGATTTTGTCCTTAAACTTTCAAACTCCTGGTATTTCTAACATTTTGGAAATTTTGTCTAAAGATATGAGTAGTTTTAACTTGGAAAAGTTTACCAAAAAACTAGCGGAGGATTTAAAGGAAAAGTTAATGGAATTTTTATTAAATCCAGAATTTCAAAAAAATATTAAAACTGCTGATATAAAAAAAGAATGGACTTATGCTTTGTCTCAAGTTAAAAAAGATATTGTTCATGCGGAGATTGAGGAAATTAATGAAGAGATAGCTCAACTTGATAAGAAAAATAAAAGAAGTGAGGCAGAAGAAAAACGCCTTGATGAGTTATTAAATAAAATTATTGAAAAACAGGGTCAAATCAAAAATTAATTTCATTTAAAATTGACTCTTGTTAACATACCCCCACAGGGTATAATGAAATCATGTCCCTGAAAAAAAATAAACTAAGTTTATCTGGAAGTGATAAAACGCTTATTCAATTAAAAAGAATTCGTGGGCAAATTGATGGCTTGATTAGAATATATCAAGAGGAACGTCCCTGTATAGAAATTGCCCAGCAAATTACTGCTGCTCGTAATTCACTTTCTAGAGTAGCTAGAGATATTTTGGGTTCAGCAGCTAGTCGTTGCACTAGAAACAAAGACAGTCAACAATTAGATGCTATTCTTAAGGAATTATTAAAGTATTAAGTTAAAAAGAAAGGCTGTTATGTCAGCACAACATTTAGATAACACAAGTTTTCAAAGTGCTCTTGATAAGGCAGAAACTCCTGTTTTTGTGGATTTTTTTGCTGAGTGGTGTGGACCTTGTCAAATGGCTGCACCAGTTATTGATAAATTAGCAGAGGAATATAAGGATAAGGTTTTGATTGCTAAATTAGATATTGATGAGGCTCGTGATATAGCTATGCAGTTTAATGTAATGAGCGTACCAACAGTTATCATTTTCAAAAAAGATGATGGTGGCCAAATGGTAGAATTTGATCGTAAAATTGGTTTTCCTGGTGAGGATGCTTATAAGAAAATTATCGAAGAAGCTCTAGCTTAAAAACGTGATACTAAATTAATTATTAATAGATAGACTATTTATGAAAAATTTAAAAATTGCTGTTATTGGTTCTGGTCCCGCTGGTTTAACAGCTGGTATTTATTTGGGTAGAGCACTATTAAAACCAGTTTTGTTTAGTGGTTTTAACATGGGCGGTCAATTAATGTTTACTAGAGATGTTGAGAATTTTCCTGGTTTCCCCGATGGGATGAGGGGTCCAGAGTTTATGATCAATTTACAAAAACAGGCGGCAAAGTTTGACACAGAACTTCTTCACCAACAGGTTACAGCAGTAGATTTAAGTAAAAAACCCTTTCGAATTTGGACTACTTTGCCCAAAAATATGGAGTTGGAAAGTTTTCAAAAATTGAGGGGTCAGGAATTATTTGAAGCTACTCAAAAGATCAAAAAAGAAAGTGAAGCAAATTATAGTACTCAAGTTTTATTAATAGCAACTGGAGCCAACCACATGATGTTGGGTGTTCCTGGTGAAAAGAAATACTTGGGCAAAGGAGTGGGATTTTGTGCGGTTTGTGATGGGGCTTTTTATCGGGATAAAAAAGTTTTTGTAATTGGTGGAGGTGATACAGCACTGGGAGATGCTTTAGCTTTAACTAGATTTACTAAAGAAGTAACTATTGTTCATCGTCGAAATCAGTTTCGAGCTAGTAAGATTCTTCAAAAACAAGTTATAAACAATCCACAAATAAAAATTTTATGGAATACTCAGGTTAAAGAAATAATGGGTGATGAACAAAAAGTGACTGGCTTGAAAATTTTAGAAACAACTAAAGAGAGAACTCTTCTTGCTGATGGTGTTTTTGTAGCTATTGGTTATCAACCAAATACTGGCTTGTTTATTGATCAATTAAAAATGAATGATCGATCTTATTTATTGACTTGTCAATACGGTTGTGAGGAAAGCATAAAGTTAGAGGGTAAATGTCCAGAAGACAAAAAGCAACTTGCTTTTCCCACGATGACTTCAATCGAAGGAGTTTTTGCCGCTGGCGATGTTACTGATTTTCGTTATCGTCAAGCAGTAGTAGCAGCTGGTTCAGGAGCCATGGCAGCTATGGACATTGAACGTTGGTTAGAAAGTAAACAACACTCAAGAAACGATTAAATAGTTTTATTAGTATTAGTTATTTACAAATTTTTTGATGGCGGTCCAAATCTCTGGATTATTTTTAGCAACATTAAGGTTGGCTAACAACCAACCTAATGGATAACCTCCGTCAAGATATTCTCCGCTAGGTTGATGAATAACAACCTTTTCAGTAAGAGCCAGTTGACTGATGGTGTCCGTGATATAAAGTTCTCCTGATTGAGGATTAGGTTGTTGAACGCTGATTAAATCAAAAATCGTTTTAGGCAAAATATATTTGCTGATATTAGCTAAATTAGAAGGAGCAGCTCCTGGTGCTGGTTTCTCAATTAAAGCTTGTAAATAGCGGAAATTATTTTCACTAGCTAGTTTAGCAATTCCGTAGCGATGCAGCATCTCTTCTGGTTTTTCAATGCAAGTCACTAAACCTTTCGCACCGGATTCTTCGAAAGTTTTAATCATTGCTGCCACTTCACTATGACCATTATGGTTATAGATGAAGTCATCACCCATTAGGACTAAAAAAGCCTCTTCATCTTTTAAATATTCTTTAGCTAACTGAACTGGTACAGCTGT